>Ga0209490_10001598_pt1 | contig 21711 bp, 19 predicted proteins | sample MAT06_FD_187209 | JGI IMG/M metagenome (GOLD analysis project Ga0209490, IMG submission 187209) | Freshwater microbial communities from Lake Fryxell liftoff mats and glacier meltwater in Antarctica - MAT-06 (SPAdes) (version 2) | ecosystem: Environmental > Aquatic > Freshwater > Ice > Liftoff... | reverse complement strand
CTTCGCTGTCGATGCGCGGCGGGGCGTCGCCCACGCCGGCACGCAGGTTGTCGCGTGGGTCGTTCGACGGCGCGCCGATGCGCCCGAGCGGCGGCAGGTTGAGCCGCACCACGCCCGCCCGGCGCAACCCGTCGGTGCCGTCTTCCAGCACCTCCAGCGCGACGGCGTCGGGTTCGTTCGGCGTCGTGGCGTCGCTGCCGGTGCTCATCTCCCACAGCAGCGGGATGGGCGCGTGCGTGGTGATGGCGTCCCCGCCTTGCGGCACGTCGAGCGCGAGCGCCAGGCCCACGTTCAGGGTGCGCGGCGTGCCTTGCGCGTCGGGGCCGAGGGTTTGCATGGCCGCCCGATGCTGCGCGGCGCTGGGTGCGCTGAGTGCGATCCACAGCGACTGGTCGACGCTGGTCTGCAGCACGTCGATGCCCGAGGCCAGGTCTTGCCCGGGGGCGAACACCTCGGTGGTGACGTATCCGGTGGGCGTGCCTTCGGTGGCGCTGTAGACGGCTTGCAGGTCGGGCAGCAGCGCGTTGAAGTCGGCCTGCTCGTCGGTGCTGAGCTTGCGCTTGAGGTAAGCGCGGCCCTGCACCGGGTAGGCGGTGCAGAAGTTCAATGTGGAGAACGGCACGGGCTTGTCGATCAGCGAACCCGGCGGCACCTGCACGGCAGCCAGCTGGCGTTCGGCCTTGACGTTCAACGCGATGAGGCCACGTGAAGCAACAGCCGGCTTCAGCGGCATGCCCAGCAGGCGCAGGTAGGCCAGGCGCTGGCGTTCGGGGATCAGGTTGGCGCGGTACAGCACCGTGTCGCCCAGCCACGCGACCAACTCGATCAGCGTGCGGCCCGGGTCGCCAGCACGCGGGTGCGTCCATTCCGGCGTGTGCGCGGGGATGCGCGACAGCAGTTCGGCGACGAGGTCGTCGAAGCTGCGGTCGTCGAGGGCGGGCGGCCTAATGGGCATGGCGGGCCTCTGCGTATGTCTTCAGGGCGCGGGCCGCGGTGTCGAAGCCCAGGTTCGAATCACGCATTCCGGGCCTCCATCACCAACGTGAGCCCCACCCGCGCTGGCGCGCCGGTGCGCTTGAGGCGGTAGGCGATCTCCACCCGCACCGCATCGCTCACGCCCGTGGCCGCATCGCGCACCGGGTCCACCGCGATGCCATCGACCACGATGCGGGCTTCCCAGCGCTTCAGCGCGTCTTGCACCAGGTCGTGGATGCGGCTTCGTGTGGCCACCGTGTTCGGTTCGGTCAACAGGTTCTCCAGCCCGGCACCAAAGCCAGGCCGCATCAGTTGTTCGCCGGGCCGCGTGGACAGCAGCACCTGGATCAGCTCGCGAACGCTCACCGCGAGGCTCGGGTAGTTCAACTCACCGTTTTCATCGGGCACCGGCAACAGCGGCCAGCCGATCGGTTCGGGATAAAGCGTAGGGCTCATCTCACGAGTCCTTGCTCTTGGGGATGGGGATGCAGATCTTCAGAAACGGCAGCCAGAAGAAGATCAGCGCGAGAAGCTGCAGGAAGATGTTGAGCACGATGAACGCGCACAAGGTGATGATCGGCAGCGAGAACGAGCAGATCCAGCCGAGGCCCAGCCCGTCGCCACCGTCGCCTTCGCCGTCGCGCAATTTCTTGGGATCGGCCTGCAGCAGCTTGGCCAGCTTGGGCGGCAGCGAGAACGCCACGTTGGGCTTGACACGCTTCAACTGTTCGCGGTCGAACAGGTCAGGCATGGGGATCACCGGCACCGGCGCGCCGGACGACTCGAACCATGGCGCGATGGTGAATTCGGGGCTGTACGCGGACCAGATCAAGCGCCCTGCACAGCCCGGGTATTCGGGCTTCACGCGGATGAACGCGCGCACCAAGTAGCGCGGTTCTTCGCCCACCCGTGTGGGCTCGAAGCGGCCAGCGGCCGGCAACAGCTTGCTGTACTGGTCTTGCAGGCACAGCAGCGAGCCCTCGAAGATGGCGTCGGCCACCGCGGTGCTGACTGCCCCCCAGCGATGCGGCATGGTCACGCGCGCGCCGGGCACCGCGTCCATCAGCACGGCCTTGGCTTCGAGCAAGAAGGTGTAGGCGTTGCGTAGGTCGACGCGCGCCGGCTGGTTGCCCGAGGCGGGCACGTCGGTCTCGACCCGCAAGGACTTCAATTGCAGCTGCATCGCCAACGCGCCGGGCGACGCGCCGAAGGCGTCGAACTCGGTCTGCAGTTGGTTCAGCAGCGGCGTGAAGTCGGCGTTCAACTTGTCGAACTCGGCGCGTGTGAGCGGCGGGCCCGGCGGCAGGGCTGGCAGCTGCGGCAAGGGCTGCGGCGGTTGAACCACCTGGGGCTGGCGGGTGGCGAGCATGGCTTCTTCGGTGCTGAAGCTGCGCTTCGGCAACGGCAGACTGCGTGCACCGCCAGCGCGCAGCATCGTCACCATGTGCCCACGCAACTGGGTGCGTTCGCCCGCATCGCGGCCGAAGGTGGGCGGTGTGGACGGCGTTTCGGCCAGTTCGCCCGAGGCCACACGCACGGTGCCGAACAGCACCGTCTTGCCGGCACCGCTGCACGCATCGGGCGGTGCAATGAAGAGGGGCTGCACGTCTTCGCCCACCGGCACGGTCGACAAGGCCAGGCGCGCACTGCCCGCATTGCGCACGCGCTTCTGGCTGGGTGCCCGTGCGTCGAGCGCGGGGTGGCCGAGCGTCACGGCCTGGCCCCGGCGGTCGTGCACGGGGTCGAGGTCTTCGTCCACCGCTTCCCAGCCGAACACCTTGGTGCCGGCCTTCAGCCACGCGAGCTTGCGGCCATCGTCGCCCATGCGCCGCAGCACGAAGCCGCTGCTGTCGACCTTGGACGGCTCCAGCCGCGGCTGGCCGGGCAGGTCGCAAAAGGCTTCGAGCAGCAGCAGGTTGAACACGCGCTGCATGGGCTGGAACAAGCGCATGCGGCCGTCGGAAGGCGCGGGGCCGCTTTGCTTCAGGGCGGCGTGCTGCGTGCGGTCGGTGACGTCGGCCAGCAAGCCCTCGATGAAGTTCTGGTCGCGGCGCTCGACGATCACCGGCACCTCGTTCAAGCCTCGGGTGCCAGCGCGCAAGCCCGTCAGTTGCACCGGGTGCGGCGTGCCATGCGACAGGGCCCTGGGTGCATGGATGGCCAAGGGCTGAGGCGGGCTCGTGCTTGCAGGGGTGGATTGCGTCATGACGAGTTCACCAGATGTTTCCGGCGCCGGGGGTGTACGACGTGGAAATCACCGCGTTGGTGATGAGCGTGTCGCACTGCACCACGCCCGAGAACTTCGACATGGCCGCGTCGACCTTCACCAAGCCGGCGCTCACGTCCACGCTGGACGCACTGACCGTCACTTTCGCGGGTGACTGCAGCGACATGCCTGACGAGTCGATGGTCACGGTGTTGCCGGCGCACTTGATCTCGACCTTGCCGCCCGCGTCGTCGGTCATCGTGAGCTTCACACCGCCCGGGGTTTCGCATTCGATCTTGCAGGTGGCATCGCTCTCTTCGACGATGGCGATGCGCGTGCCGGCCCTGCCGGTGATGGACCAGCGGTCGACCTTGCCGTTCAGCGATTCGGGCGGCGCCGAGGCGCCGTTCCACAAACCGCCGACCACGATGGGTGCGCGCGGGTCGCCGTTGACGAACACGACCAGCACCTCGTCGTCGGGCTGCGGGATGAAGAAGCCGCCGCGCTTGTTGCCGGCGAAGGGGCTCGCCACACGCGCCCACAAGGCGACGTCGCTCGTGGTGTCGAGGCCGAACAGCTCGACCTTCACACGCGCCAGGTTCTCGGGGTCGTTCACGTCGGTGACGCGTGCGAGGTAGGCCGCGCCCAGCGCGTGCGCGGGCACGGTGAAGTCGGTGAACGGCAAGGTGTCGCGCTTCATGGTTTGTTCTGCCCGGCGCTCATGCAGGATCTCCGAAGTACGCGCCCTCGGCGCGGAACTCGGTCTCGAACCCCTTCGACATGTCGTAGCGGTGCGTGCACGAGGTGACGTAGTAGGTGTTGTCGAAGCGCGGTGACACGTCCTTCAGCTTGACGTGCGAGCCGATGCGCAGGGACGGGTTGCCTTCGCAGGTGCCTTCCACGCGCACGAAGCGGCGGGCGCGTTGCTCGAACTCGGCTTGCGCCAAGGCGTCGGCCTCTCGTTGGTTGAGGGCCAACCGGTGCGAGGTCTGCTGCACGCGTTCGCCGAAGGCGCTGCGCAGCAGGTCGGCCCCTTTGCGGCCGGCACCCGGGCCCAGCGGCGCGCTGCTGCCGGTGCCCTCGATGGCCTGGCCCTGCGACGGGTCGAAGCCGGTGACGCGCACCTCGGTCACCTGGTCGGCCAGGTCGGCCACGACGCGCACGCGGTACAGCTGGCCGTTCATCTGAAGGTTGATCTCGTTGCGCTGCACGTCCTTGCGGGGCGAGACCTGCAGCTCCTTGCCGACCAGTTGCAGGTCGCCGCCATTGCGGTAGAGCAGGCGGCGCAAGAAGCCGAGGTCGGTCTCGTTGAACTGCACTTCGAGGTCGAGCACGTCGGTCAGGCCGGTGACCACGGGCGTGAGACCCATGCGGCCGGCGGCGTCTTTGGCGATGTCGGCCAGCGACTGTTTCTCGTAGACGGCGGTGCGGCGGGCGAGGCGCGCCTTCTGGGCTTCGTCTTCGGCCAGCACCTGCAGGCGCGGTGGGCCGTCGGCATCGGCGGTGTATTCGATGGCGCTGATGAGTCCGCTGAAGATCTCGGTCGGCCCCCCGGCCTCGCCTGCGTACACTTTCAGTTCGGAGCCGAGCTTGAGCAGGCGTTCATCTTCAAACGCGGGGCCCACCCGGCCGTCGTCGCGCGGGGCGAAGTTGACGAAGGCGATCTCGATGGACGAGAGGCCGCCTTCTTGCTCGCGCATGACCAACGATTGCAGCAGGCCGGAGGCGATGTCGCTGTCTTGCCCGTCGATGCGCAAGGTGGGGCGCGCGCTGTAGAACGCGAGCTTGGAGAGGTTCATCTCGCCCATGGCGTGTCCCTTGGGCTCAACCAGCCGCCAGGCGCTCTTGGCGCCAGGCTTCGCGTTGCAGGATGGCCGTCAGCGCGCGTTCGTCAACGGCCGCGCCAGCGCCAGCGGGTGCGGCGGCGGGTGCCGGGGCCGAGGGCTGCGGCTGGACCTGCACGTCGAGAACTTCGATGACGACTGGCATGCTGGGCTTTCAGGTCTGTGCTGAGCTTGTCGAAGGGAGTGGCCGCTCGGAGGTGAAGTGACAAGCACACATGCCATGCCCCCTCACGAATCAAACCGGATGCGTGCCGACGCACCCACATCGGCCTTCAAACCCGACGAACTGGAACTGGTGGCCTTGCCACCCAACGCGAAGCCGGTTCCCAACGAGGCCGATGCGGCCGGCGGCTTCAAGGCGCTGGCATTGATGCGCACGCGGGTGGGTGTCTTGCTGGTGCCGAGGCCGGCAAAGGCTTGCAGGCTCGATGCGCCGGCGGAGGCGCCGAAGCCCACGCCACCGCCGATGCCAATGCCCCCGCTCACACCGATGCCGGCCCCGGCGCCCACGCCACCACCGATCCCACCACCGATGCCTGCAGACACACCGACGCCTGCCGAGATGCCGGTCGAGAACGAGGCTGCCGCCTTCAGCTCGATGCCGCCGCCGACCACCGCCGCCACGCCGATGCCAGGGCTGCGCATGCTCTCGAAACCGTTGGCGGACGCCAGCGCGCGCCCAGCGCCCGGGTTGCCGCCTTGCGACGCCATGCCACTGGTGCCACGGTCGGGCACGGTGGCCAGGCTGACGTCGGCACCGGCTGCGGCGGCCGCGTCGGCGTCGCCGAAGTCTTGCGCGGCGAACACGTCTTTCGGGTCTTGCGCGGCCAGGCCCATCTTCAACGTGGACCGCAGCGGCACGCCTTCGGCCGAGAAGAAGTCGAGGTTCTCCTTGAATGATTCGAGGATGCCCTTGAACAAGAAGGTGCCCCAGCGGAAGCCCACCAGCGGCGGCGCCTGGTCCTTGTTGGTGGACTTGTCGCCGGGGTTCAGGAACTGCTTGATCTTGTCGGTTTCGCGGCGCACGTCGCCGCCGTCGTGCGTGCTGTCGAAGATCAGGTCGAATTCGAGCTTGGCGGTGGTTTGCGCCACGAACTGCTTGGCGTTGGCGTCGCGGCCCTTCTTCTCCAGCGTGTTCTGGACCGAGTACGACAAGGACGTGGGGTTGAACTGCACCAGCACCACGTCGGCGCCATCGGCATTGGGCTCTTGACCCGGGTTGGCCTGGTCGACCTTGTAGAGCTTGGCCTTGTGTTCGTCGGGCATCCTCATGTCGCAGCCTCCGCCGCTTCGAAGAACAGGCCTTCGTGGGCCAGGTGAATCTCTTCGATGCCCACGTCGGTGGCGCGCGCGTTGAAGTCGGCCGCCTTGAACTTGACCGGCATGGCGCGTTCGAGCCGCCACTTGAGTTGCGGCGTGCCGTCGTGGCCCTTCAGCGTGATGCGCACGGTGAGGCGGTGCGCGTACGCACCATTGACGCGCGATTCGCCCTCGCCCGCGCCGGCCCCTGCGAACAAGGCCCACCAGCTCCATAGGTCGCGCGCCTGCGTCACGCCGCGCTTGAGCACGACGGTGGCAAAGCTCACCTGGCCGGCGCGCTGGTGGGCGCCATAGTTGGCGCCGCCTTCCTTGATGACCTTGCTTTCCATCGACGCCTCCAGGCCCGTCACTTCGGAGAACGAGCCTTCGCACAGCGTCTCTTCGGCGCCGGCTTCACCGCTGCCCCCGCGTGCGGCCAGGGGCTCGCGGGTGAAGGCGACGTGGAAGTTGAACCCGAACCAGGGGGCGATGAAGAGGTCGTCGGCCATGTCTTGATTCCCGATCCGCTTCAGGCCGCAGCCCGCGCACGGGTGGATGCCACGCCAGCGGTCGGCCCGGCGTCGCGCAGGTTCAGCACAACGACGATGCGCTGGATGGGTTGTGCGGGCAGCAGGTCGATTTCGGCGATCAGCCGGCCGGCATCCATGTCGTTCTGGCGCATGGTGTTGCGGCCACAGCGCACTGCGAAGGGCACGCCGTCGGTCGACAAGGCGCCGCCCGCCAGCAGCGTGCGCATCAGGTCGGACAGGCGGTCTCGCACGCGCGACCACAGCAGTTCGCCGCTGGGCTCGAAGGCGAACTCTTCGCCCGCGCGGCGCGCCGCTTGAATCACGACGTTGAGCAACCGGCGCACGCAAGCCAGCCGCGTGGCGGCCTCGGCCGAGCAGCTCACGTCGGACAACAACTGCGGCCCGCGCGGCGCCGGGCCCAGCAGGCACACACGTTCGGCCAGTGTCATCTCGCCCAGCGGGGTCGACGAGACGTGGTGCAGCGTTTGCGACCACGGCATGCGGGGTTCGCTGTCTTGAAACCGGCGCAGCGGCTGCGTGGCCGCCGAGCGGTACGAGCCGCGTTCGAGCGCGCTGCGGGCCAGCACGCCGGCCAGGGTGCCTTCGGGGGCTTCGATGCCACCCTGGCAGTCGGCGCTGTCGTGCGTGCGCACCCAGGGGTAGGCCAGTTGCAGGCGGTCATTGAGCAAGGCGCCAGGCGCGGTGGCCGGGCCGGGCGACATCCAACCGGGCGTGGCCGCCATCCATGGCAGCCATTGCGCGGCGTTGGGCAGCTCGTTGCGCGGCAGCGTCAAGGGCAGCGAAGCCAGCAGTTGCACGTCGCGGCGGTTGAAGGCGCGGCCGCTGTTGTCGAGCACATCGAGCGCGCGTTGCACCAGCACGCGCCACGCGTCGAGCCCGAGCGCGCTGAGTTGCGGCGCAGGCAGACGGCGGCCGGCGGGCAGGCCGTTGGGGTCTTCTTCTTCGACACATTCGGCAAAGCGTTCCGGCGCGGCCACCACGGCGGCGGGCGGCAGGTTGGCCGGCACAGGCTGGGCGCAGGCGTCGATGAGGTCAGGCAGCAGCGCGAAGCTCACGTCGGACAGGCCGTACAGGTGCTCCAGGCCGTGCCACAGGTCGGCCGACAGCGCCGGCGGCGTACCCAGGTCGACCACGCGCGCCAGCTGGCCGCGGCTGAGCCGGCGCTGCACACCGGGAAGTTGCGCGCAGCGGTCGGCCTGGGCATCGAACAGGTGGCCGTCTTCCGGTGCCAGGCGGGCTTCGGGGAAGCAAGCGGCGAAGCGGCCTTCGGCGGTGTCGAACACGTCGCTGGGGTCGCCGCTGCGCACGACGTAAGCGCGGCGCCCGCCTTCGCCGAAAAAGGCACGCACGGCGGCGCCGAGCGGCGTGGCAACGACGGGGTCGCCGGGCCGCACCCGGCGGTCACGGATGCCGCGTTCTTCCCACGCAAAAAGCTGCGCGAAGGACTCGAAACTTTCGACCACCACCGGCAGGTTGTGCAGGCGTTGCAGGCGCAGCCAACCGCCGAGCTCATCGGGGCCCAGCAATGCGCGCGGTGCGTAACCGCGCAGGCGCAGGTCGTCAAGCACGGAGTCGGGCACGGGCGACAGTTCGCGGCAGGCCCGGAGCAGCTCACCCAGCGTGTCGCGCGCGTCCGCATCCAGGCGGGTGGCGAAGAAGCTGCTGAGCACGGCGCGTTCGTCGGCGCTGGACGCCAGCGCGAGCACGCTGTCGATGAACTGCGTGGCCGACGCCAGCGACACACGCAGCGAGGCCACGGGCACCCTGCCGATGCGCGTGACCTGGTGCCACTGCAGCCAGCGCACCAGCACGTTGGGGAAGCGCACGGCGCCATTCGCAACGCGCACGCGCCGACGCGCCACCGTGCCCACCACGCAGGCAATGTCGGTGCGCAACGGGTCGGCCGCCGGGGGCGGCGCGACCTCGAAGCTCAGGCCGAGGCGGATGGCGCGGGAGGTCATGGCATGGGTCAGGAAACGGTGGTGGGCCGCGGCCGCGTCACTCGACCTGGTAACCCTCGCAAGACAACACCAACTCTTCCATCGCCACGTCGCCGCCGCCCTTGCCCACCAGCGTCGGGCCGGTGTACTTCATCGGCATGGCGCCCTGCAGGCGCCAGGTGGCCACGGGGCCGCTGCGGGCTTCGTCAAGCATGTGGATCACGACGACGCGCTTGGCCTTGTAGCCTTCGGTGCGGGTCTGGTTGATCCAGTCGAAGAGGTCTTTCGTGCCGACCAGGCCGCGCTTCAAGGTGACGTCGCCGACCTTGTGCACGCCGGGGATCTTGCGCACATGGTTCTCGGCGTCGTTGCCATTGCGGTATTCGGCCACCGTCATTTCGGTGACGAGGCCGGACACATCGGAGAAGCCCCCGGTGACGCCGTTGCCGATGTCGACCTGGAAGTTGAATGCGCCGTAGGGGGTGTCGCGTTGAATCATTTGCGGGCTCCTTGAGAGGGTCAGCTCTTGGCGTCAGCCGTTTTCTGGCCAATGCGGAAGATCACGAACTCGGCGGGCTTGACCACGGCCACGCCGATCAGGCAGATGATTCGCCCGTTGTCGAGGTCGTTCTGGGTCATGGTGGTGCGGTCGCAGCGCACGAAGAAGGCTTCGTCCTGCTTGGTGCCCAGCAGTGCCCCGCTGCGCCATTCGTTGTAGAGAAAGTCGCCGATGGTTCCGCGCACGTTGGCCCACAACAGCTCGTTGTTGGGCTCGAACACGGCCCATTGCGTACCGCGGTCGATGGAGGCGCCGATGTAGTTGAAGTAGCGGCGAACGTTGAGGTATTTCCACTCCGGGTCGCTGGACACGGTGCGTGCGCCCCACACGCGCAGGCCCCGGCCCGACAGCGCACGAAGGCAGTTCACGCCAATGGGATTGAGCAGTTCTTGCTGGCCGAAATTGACGCTGGGTTCGAAGCGAAGCGCACCGCGCACCACTTCGTTGGCGGGCGCCTTGTAGACGCCGCGTTCGATGTCGTTGCGGGCGTAGATGCCGCAGACGTAGCCCGACGGCGGCAAGGCAATCTCGGCCGGCTCGTTGCGCCTGGGCGACGACAGCGGGTTGGCCGCGATCACCCACGGGTAGTACAGCGCGGCGCGGGTGGTGTCGATCAGGCCGCGCAGGGTGCGCATCTCGACCGGGGTGACGCCGGGGGGCGCGTCGAGCACCGCCATGCGGTAGCGGCGCGGGTCGGCGACATGCGTGATGAGCGCGTCTTGAATGCTTTGGTAGGCGGTGAGGTCGTTCGGGTCGTAGCGTGCCGAGTAACCCGGCGCGGCGACGATCGACACGTCTTCCAGGCCCACCAGCAGGCCGAAGGCATCGCTGTAGTCGTCGAGGCCAGGGGCGGCGCCATCGGCACCGCCCGTCAGCACGAAGCTGGCCGAGGGTTCAACACCCGCCGTGGCCGCGCCACCCACGAGGCCTTCCAGCAGTTCGTCTGGCGCGATGGCCGCGGCGCTGCCGAAACGCAGGCCGACGGGCAGCGTGAGCTCGTCGGAACGGCGCGTCGGCTCGAAGGCCATTTGCGCACCGATGTACTGCGGGTGCTGCGGGCCGAGAGCCAACGCCTCGAAGCGCGTGACTTCGCGCGACGCCGTGGTGAGCGTCACGTCCATGGCCAGCGAATCGGCGCGCAACGATTGCGGGCCAAAGTCGAGCAACAGGTCGGTGACAGGCTGCGGGTCGACCGGTGGGTCGGTGTCGAGCGCAGTGCCGCGCGTCCACACGTCGTCGGTCTTGAACCAGTAGCCGAACAGCGTGGTGCCGTCATTCCCACCGAGCACGCGCACCAGCGTGCCGTTGGGGGCGTTTTCGAGGCCCGAATGGCCGATGGGTTGCGCGACCTGCTGCACCACCACCGTCGCGCCTTCGTGCTGCGTCCCGGCGAAGCGGGCGCTGAACCAGGCACGCGGGGGCGGGGGCGGGTCCGGCGGGGGGTCGGACACTGGCGCTGCCAGCACGGGCGTTCCAATGGCGTCGGCCATCGTGGCGTCGTCGGCCTGGATGCGGGCCACGTACAGGCGCGCGCCGCCGTTGTTGAAGAAGGCGCGGGCTGCGTGGGCGATGTAGTTGCGGTTGAGCAGCGGCACATCGCCGAAGTCGAGGTCTTCTTCGTCGCCGAAGATGCGCTCGAAGTCGGCGAAGCTGGTCAACAGCTCGGGCGCAATGCCGACCGGCCCCTTGCGGGTGGGCCCGACGAAGGCGCTGGTGCTGGTGCCAACCCCTTCGATGGACTTGGACCGGAAGCTCACTTCCTCGACATAAACGCCGGGTGCTAGGTATTCGGGCACGGTTCACCTCCTGGGCATGGACCCTTGCAGACATGACGGTTCAAGGCCATGTCACCTTCTCCACATGGCGCCGGCCGAGGCCGGCGGAAAGAACGGGTTCGCCCCCTGTGACGACCACGACGCCGGCGGCAGCGTTGCTGCGGCGTTCGAGGATCGTTTCGGGGTTGGCGATGGGAAATGCGGCGTCAGGCGCAGCCGGGTTGGCAGGGCGCACGACGGCAGCGTCGATCAGCAGCGTCAGGCTGACGCTGAACTCGGTGGTGAGGCCGACGGGGCCGGCATCGGGCAGGATGGGCGCCACGTCGTTGACGATGAGCAGTGCCTCGCCGTGACGGTCGGTCAGCGCATGCTTGAGCGCAGCACCAGCGACTTGCGGTGCGGCTTCGATCAACACGTTGGCGAGGCCGATCTCGGGGTCGATGCCTTGCACCGCAACCTTCACGCGCAACACGGCCCACCCCGGTTGCAGCGGCAGGCCGGCGGCGGGCCACAGGCGAACCTGCACGGGCTTCAACGCGTTGTCTTCGTCGGCGAGGTCGGCCGCTGGCTGGGGCAACAGGCGCGGCAGGTCCAGCGTGACGCTGCGCGGCAAGAAACGCCGCTTCGGGTCTTCGATGGTCAGCGTGAAGGGCTGGCGCGGCAGCACCGGCGGGCTGTCGAAGGCGCGTGTGTAGGCATCAAGGCCCTCGACTTCGCGGATGACGTGCAGGCCGCTCGGGTTGCGCAGCAGGCTCAGGCCGTCGGCGCGGATCTTCAATGCATCGAGCACGCGTGCGCCCGTGACGGCGTGGACGAATTCGAGGGCGCCAAAGAAGCGGCGTTCGACAAACTCGATCACACGGCCCCCTGCGCGACCGCATCCACGTCGTCGGTGAGTGCGATGCGACTGGCGACGACCGGGCCGTGGTCGGGTTCAACGTCCAGATCAAGCGTGAGGTTGCGGGCGATGTAGGTCAGCGACGGCCGATACGGCGGCACCAGCACCTGCCAGAGCTTGCTCATGTCGTCGAGCGACAGCTCTTCGGGCGTCAGCGACATCAGGTCGCCGGGCGCAAAGACGGCGCTGTCGCCGAGCAGGCTGCGGTCGATGACGGGTCGCAAGTGCAGTTCGCGCATCACCCAGCCGAGCAGGCCTTGTTCCTTCAACGGCCCGTCGGCCCAGATGGTGACGAGCAGGTGCAGGTTGATGGTGAGCGGCACCGCCTTGCCGTACGGCAGGTAGGCGGCGGGCCGGTTGCGCAGGTGTTCGTTCTGAGTCGTGCGGTAGAGCAGGATCGTGCACTTGGTGTCCGTCCCGTCGAGCTGCTTCATGGCCGAGATGCCGAGCGGCTCGAACTTGCAGGTGGTGCCCACCAGCGGACGCAACTGGTAGGCGCGCGACAGGTGCTGCGCAAGCCCGCTGATCAGCGCGTGGATGGCGGTGATTTGGGCCATCAGTGCCAGGTCCTCGGCGGCTGGTCCGGGTCCGCAAGGCCGGTGTGCTTGGGCACCGCGAATTCCGGGTCTTGAGCGATGGCGTCCAGCCGGTCGTCCTGCACGTCGGCGCGGCGGCGGTAGCGCACACGGCCGTCGATGGCGGACTGCGCTTCGACCACGCCGCACATCAGCAGGCAGTCGAGCGCCGCTTCGACCGTGACCACGGGCACGGGCACGGGCACGGGCCCATCCATGTTCACCCACCAGCGTGCGATGCCTTCCGGCGTGTCGCAGGCCTGGGGATGGATTCGCAGGTACTTCGATACGTGTTGCACGATGGTCATGACGTCAAGTCGGTTGGGCATGGGGTGCCCCTGCGCTGGTCGTGCTTCTTCATCGCAAGCGAGGTGCCACTCGCTCGAGCCCACGCAAGTGCTTGTCAGGCCTGCTTTTTGTTGTGGGGGACGGGGGCGGGCGTGGACAGTTTTGTCCTGCCTGCCATGGGGCTGCGGCGAGCTTTTGGGCCCCTGCACCGGGCGTGCGGGGCATGGACGGATTTGTCCAGCCTGAGGACAGAAATGTCTGGGTACGAACCCGCACCGCCGGCAGCGGCAGATAAAAAAAGGGCCTGCATCGGCAGGCCCTTGGGTGGTGTGGGGCGGTTCAGTCGGCCGCAGCCTGGCATGCGAGTCGGTAGGAGCTGAGTTCGATGCGGTACTTGCGCATCAGCTCGAAGAACGCGCGGCGGTTCTTCTTGGCGGCGCGCGCCGCGTGCGTCACGTTGCCACCGTTGGATGCGAGCAACTGCTGGATGTAGGTGCGCTCGAAGTTTTCGACCACGCACGCCTTGGCGGCGCGGAAGGATTCGTCGCACACGGTGGGCCCAGCGATCGCAGGCACGCCGTCGAGATCGATGTCGTCGGACTGCAGCAAACCCTGCTGCGACCCGTTCTGTGCCATCAGCACCGCGCGTTCCATGACGTTCTTCAGCTCGCGCACGTTGCCCGGCCAGTCGTGCGCCAACAGCTTCTTCAACGCCGAAGGCGAAAGTACGGGCTCGGCGCATTGCCACTGGCGTGCAGCGCCGCGCAGGAAGAACAGTGCGAGCTGGGGAATGTCGTCGCGCCGCTCGCGCAAGGCCGGCAAGTGCAGCATCAGTACGTTGAGGCGGAAGAAAAGGTCTTGCCGAAACGCGCCACGCGAGGCCAACTCGCCAAGCTGCCGGTTGCTGGCGGCAATCACTCGCACATCGGCGCGCATCACGGTGTTGGACCCGACCGGGCGGTATTCCTTGTCCTGCAGAAAGCGCAGCAGCTTGGCCTGGGCGTTGTAGGGCAGTGAGTCGATCTCGTCGAGTAACAGCGTGCCGCCTTCAGCTTCGCGCACCAGCCCCGGCCGCGCGGCATGCGCGTGCGTGTACGCGCCCTTCACATGGCCGAACAGTTCGGCCTCGATCAGCTCGATCGGAATGGCCCCGCAGTTGACGGCGACCCAGGGCTTGCCGGCACGCGGCGACAGGTAGTGGATGGCCTGCGCGCACACCTCTTTGCCGGTGCCGGTTTCCCCGAGGATCAGCACGCCCGCGTCGTACTTGGCGAGCATCGGCACGCGCGCCACCTGGCGCATGAACGCGGGGCTGCTGCCGATCAGGTTGCGCAGGGCGGGCTGTGCGGGGTGCGATGCCGGCACAGCCGGTTCTTGGCGGCCGATGGCGCGGCAGCTTCGGACCATCAGTTCGTCGTCATCCGCGGGTGCGCAGATGAAATCGGTGACGCCGGCTGCCAGCAAGCGGCTCGATTCCGCGGCGCTCAGGCCCACCGTGACGGCCAGCAGCGGCTGTGTGGGGCACACACGGCGGTAAGTCGCCAGCTGTTGAAGCGTTTCGGCGAAGTCGGCAACGCCCACGACCTGCACCAGCAGGTCGGGCGTCTCGGGCCCCGCTGTCACCGAGTCGGCGTCGGACCAGCACGCCGAAAACATCTTGGAGGCATTCAAGGAACGCACCACATCGCGTGCGATTCCGAGTTGACTGGCCGCAGACACCACGGTGGCCCGCGCGCCGGCGTGGGTCCTCGGGTGAGCCGGAGCCTGCGGCATGTCGATGGCGAGCGTGTTGTTCGATGTCGTAGCCACGTCGGTCCCCCCGTTGTGCCCTGCGAAGGTGCACGAAGGGTCGCAGACCTGCAAAGACAGGCACGACTCTAGTGGCCCGCATCTGAGGCGCCCAGCCCCTAGTCTTCGGGAGAAGACCGGGCCGGCTGACCCAAACGGGTCATGAAGAAGGCACCTGAACCATCAAGGCCTCAGCTCGCGAGTGGATGCGGCTGGGTCGGTCAGCGACGACATCCGTGCCGCTGGAGGCGGCGAGGCAACTCCGCAATGAATACCCGAGAAACCTGCCAGCGGCGGCGCTTCGATGGATCTGGCCGCACGCTGCGGTCGGCATGGGACGCGCCGCGAAATTCATACCTTTCTTTGGCGCTGCGCCTCGGCACTTTCGGGTTTGAGGCTCTTTGTGCAGCGAGCTCTGGAACGTTCGAACAACGCAAGGACCGACACCCGCTGCATCGTCGCCATTTGACATTTGACAGCACGCGGGCGCGCAGCCACCATCAGCCGCAGGCGCGTCCGCCCGACATCCCCGCCCCTTCATGCCGCACCGCGTCGCGTTCCTGGGTTTCAGCGAGTTCGAGCGCAAGGCGCTGGCCTCGTACTTTCGCCTGACCCACAACCGCAGCCCTGCCTATGAGCAGGTGCCCACACTTACCGACGCCGATTTCCTGGTGGCCGATGCCGACCACGGGCCTTCGGTGCAACTGGTGCAGGCCATCGAGCGCATGGGCGAGACCGTCTTCATCGGCAACCTGGCGCCCGACGGCGCCCGCGCCTGGAGGAAGCGCCCCATCGACGCGCTGCACGTGATGCGGGAACTCGACAGGCTGGTGACACACGCCCTGGGTGCGCGCGCCCCGCGCGATGACTATGCCGGGCCGCAGACGACCATCATCCAGCTGGCGCGCCAACGCCTTCGCGCGCCTGCGGCACCGCCCGACCCGAACGGCAACGGCTTGCTCGGCGACCTGCCGTTCAGTGCCCGCGAACTTCCCGCTGAGTTTGCCCGTGACCTTGCCCCTGACCTTACCCTTCAGGCGGCCCGTGATCCGACCCCCGGATCAGCCTTCGAAAGCGCAGCCGCCGCAGAGGCCGACCCGCTGATCCTGCGCGACCCACAGCCGAGCCGCGTGCCGGCCGCACCTTACAGCCCCCCGCCCGAGAAAGGCCTCGTGGCGCACGAGCCTGCGCTGCCCGTGACGCGCCCGCTTGTGGCTGAGGCCGAGTGGCTGCCGAAGCCGCCGCCTGCTGCACCAGCCGCACCCTTGCCGCCAGTGGCCGGGGTTGTGCGCGCCGCCGCGATCACTGCGACCAAGGCGGCGACAGCGAACACAGCGAGCACAGCGACCACAGCGTCACGAGAAGCCTCGCGGCACGCGCCGATGCCACCCAAGGCCCCGGTTCAACGTGTGCCGCTGATGCCCGCCAAGCCGCGCGTGCTGCTGGTCGATGACAGCGCCATCGCCTTGCGTTTCCTGGAAGTGCGTCTGGGCGGCTGGCAGCTGGCAGTCGACCGCGCCGCCACCAGCCAGGCTGCCGTTGCGCTGCTGGCGAAGCATAGCTACGACATCGTCTTTCTCGATATCGAGCTCGGCCAGGCGAGTGAACTCGACGGCCTCACGTTGTGCCAGCGCATCAAGCATTCACCGGCGCTGCTGGGCGCGATGGTCATCCTGATCTCTGCCCACCACAGCGAACTCGACCGCGTGCGCGGCGCCCTGGCTGGCTGCGACGCCTACCTGGCCAAACCGCTGGACATGCAAGAACTGCAGCGGCTGATGGACCGCCAGGGCGTGCTGGCGGTCAGCAGCGAGGGCGCCGCAGCGCCTTGAGCCGGGAAAGCACCGAGCTGACGAGCTCTCAGACCAGCTGATTAGCCAACCAGCCTCAAGGCCTGCGCGCCGTCAGTCCCGCACTGCCAGCAGCGAGGCACCGATGATCAAGGCGCCGCCCAGCAGCAGCGGCGCTGTCACCACCGCGGCGCCGAGCAGCACCGCAGAGCCGCTGGCAAACAGCACCTCGGTGATCATGACCACCGCTGTCACGTTGGCCGGCAGGTGTGAGGCGCCGTATTGCAGCGCCAGGTTGCCGGCCAGAAAGGCGGCGGCCAGCGCCAAGGCCATCAGCAGCCAGCCCGCTGCGGGCGGCGGGGGCAACGGCGCCAGACCCTGCAACGAAAGCGTGCTGGCCAGCACACCGGCCACCAGCGCACCCCCCAGGAACATGGCCAGCGCCCTGGCTGCCTCGGGCTGATGGGCCTCGCGGCGCAGCAGCACGTTGTTCAGCGCGAAGGTGAAGCCGCCCAGCACACCCAGCCATTCAGGCAGCGTCCGCGGCAGCGGCAGGCCACCTTTCAAGCCGCCTTCGGGCCACAGCACGATGACCGCGCCCAGTAGTGCGATGCCCACGCGCACCAGCGCCCTGGTCGTGATGGCTTCCTTCAACAGCAGGCGCGCCAGCAGCACCGCCCACAGCGGCATCAGATAGAACAGCAGCACCACACGCACCACGTCGCCCACCGTGACGCCCCAGTTGAAGGACGCGTTGGTGATACCAGCGGCCAGCACCAGCAGCCACAGCGTGCGCGCTCGCCACAGCTGGCCCCAGGCCTCGCGGCGCCACAGCGTGATGGCGAGCACGGCCAGGGCGTAGATCATCACTGTGGCCCACAAAGGATGCAGGCCGCGCGACTGCAGTTCACGCAGCGGCCACCACGACACGCCCCAGGTGAAGGCGTTGAACGTGAGGGCCAGCGCGGGCAGGGCGCGCTGAAATGCCGGTGCTATTGCGACACCTTCATTGCGACACCTTCATGGCGACACCTTCATGGCGACACCTTCATAGCGACACCGTCAGTGCGCGTCAGTGCGGGCGATGACGAGCAGGCGCTCAACCTCTTCGCGGTGCACCACCGTGTTGCTGCGGTGCCAGCGGCGGATGATCTCCATGAACACCGCCACGAGAACGCCGAAGACCGTGATGGCGCTGAAGGCCGACAGGCCGAAACGCGTCATCCCCACGTACAGCGCGCCCAGGCCGAGGATGCAGGCCTGCTCGTTGAAATTCTGAACCGCGATCGACCGCCCGGCACCCATCAGGTTGTGCCCGCGGTGCTGCAGCAGTGCGTTCATCGGCACGATCAGGTAGCCGCAGATCGCCCCCATCACCACGAGGAAGGGAACGGCGGTGGCCAGGCTTTTGATGAAGACCAGGCCGATCATCAGGAAGCCCACCACCACGGCCATCGGAATGACGTTGGTGGCGCGGTCCAGCCGGGTCGTGAACGAGGCCGCCACGGCGCCGACGATGGAGCCGATGACGACCACCCCCGCGAGGTTGGACGCCTGTGCCGTGCCGTAGCCCAGGGCCGCCGCCGCCCAGGCGAACACGATCAGCCGCAGGTTGCCGAAGATGCCCCACAGCAGCGTGGTGGTGGCCAGCGTGATCTGCCCCAGCTTGTCGGCCCACAGCCGGCTGTTGCAGCGCGAGAAATCCTTCACCAGCGCGGCCGCACCCTGCATCGGAATGAGCGGCGCGGTAGTTCGCGCAATGAACAGGTTGAACGCCGCAGCCACCAGGTAAAGCAGCACGATGGACGAGATGGCCGCTTCGGGCGCGGTATCAACGCCGGTGTCGACCAACGGCAGGTCGAACCCCAGCAGCAACGGCGAGATGCGAGACCCGATGAGCTGCCCGCCCAGAACGATGCCGAGCACGATGGACGCGATGGTCAGGCCCTCGATCCAGCCGTTGCCCTTGACGAGTTGCGAAGGCGGCAGCAGCTCGGTGAGGATGCCGTACTTCGCCGGTCCGTAGGCCGCCGCCCCCAGGCCCACCACCGCGTAGGCCAGCAGCGGGTGGCTGCCGAACAGCATCATCAAACAGCCCACGACCTTGATCGAATTGCTGACGAACATCACCCGGCCCTTGGGGATGCTGTCGGCAAAGGCGCCCACGAAGGGCGCCAGGACCACATAGAACAGCGCAAACATCGGCGCCAGGGCCGGCACCTGCCAGACGGGCGCCTGGCTCAGGCGCAGCAACTCCACGGCGGCCACCAACAACGCGTTATCAGCCAGCGAGCTGAAGAACTGCGCCGACATGATGGTCGAAAAACCTTTTTTCATCGTCTCGCGCGCGCTGCACTGGGGTCGCCTGAGGCGGGCGTGCGTGATCTCCATCTTCGGGGCCGGCGGGTTATAGCACGCGCCCCCTGCGCCGCTGGAACGCCGCTGGAACGCCACTGGAACGTCACTGAAACGCGCCAGGCCGGCTGGCAGAATCGGCGCGAGTTCCTCCAGCAACAATTCACGCAAGCCTTGCCGCGCCCCATCGAAGCCCTGGTGCACCCAGAAGCGCTGGCCCACAACCTGGGCCGCGCTCGTGCCGCTGCGCCCAATGCGCGCGTCTGGGCGGTGGTGAAGGCCAACGCCTACGGCCACGGCATCACGCGCGCATTTGAAGGTCTGCGGGGTGCCGACGGTTTCGCGCTGCTTGACCTGGCCGAGGCCGAATTGCTGCGGTCGCTGGACTGGCGCGGCCCCATCCTGCTGCTGGAGGGTTGTTTCGAGCCTCGCGACCTGGAACTGTGTTCGCGCCTGAACCTCTGGCACGTGGTGCACTGCCAGCAGCAGGTGGACTGGCTCGCCGCGCACAAGACGCATCAGCCGCACCGTGTGTTCCTGAAGATGAACAGCGGCATGAACCGACTGGGCTTCACGCCTTCGGCCTTTCGCAGCGCCTGGGTGCGGCTGAACGCACTGCCGCAGGTGGGCGAGATCTCGCTGATGACGCATTTCAGCGACGCCGATGGCGCGCGCGGCGTGGACCACCAGCTTTCGACCTTCGCCGCCGCCACGCACGACCTGCCCGGTGAGCGTTGCTTGAGCAACAGTGCGGCCACCCTGCGCCACGGGCTGAACAACGACTGGGTGCGCGCCGGCATCATGGTTTACGGCAGCGCGCCCGACTTTCCTGCGCATGACATCCAACACTGGGGCCTGCAGCCGACGATGACGCTGCGCTCGCGGATCATCGCCACGCAGCAGCTGCAACCGGGCAGCACGGTGGGCTACGGCAGCAGCTACGTCGCCACCGAGGCGCAGCGCATCGGCATCGTGGCCTGCGGTTATGCCGATGGCTACCCGCGCCATGCCGGCACCGACACCCCGGTGCTGGTGAACGGTGTGCGCACAGGCACCGTGGGCCGTGTTTCGATGGACATGCTGGCGGTGGACCTCACGCCCGTGCCGCAGGCTGTGGTGGGCAGCGAGGTCACGCTCTGGGGCCGCGGGCCCGAGGTTGCTGGTGCTGCTTCGCTACTGGCCATCGACGACGTGGCGCACGCCGCCGGCACCATCGGGTATGAACTGATGTGCGCCGTGGCGCCGCGTGTGCCCATGCGCTGTGCCGACTGAACCGCATGGCGCGCCGTGTGCTCGTCGACCGCGCCGAGGTCGAATTCAGCGCCATCCGCGCCCAGGGTGCGGGTGGCCAGAACGTCAACAAGGTAAGCAGCGCCGCGCACCTGCGCTACGACGTCGCGGCTTCGTCGTTGCCCGCCGACGTGAAGCTCCGTCTGCTCGCCCAGGCCGACCAGCGCATCAGCGGCGAAGGCGTCGTCATCATCAAGGCGCAAGACCACCGCAGCCTGCCGCGCAACCAGGCCGACGCGCTGCTGCGCCTGCAAGACATGGTGGATGAGGCGACGGTGCAGCCCACCCTGCGCCGCGCGACCAAGCCCACCTACGGCTCCAAGCAGCGCCGCCTGGAAGGCAAGGCCGTGCGCGCCGAGGTGAAGGCCGGCCGCGGGCGCGTGCGCGGCGACTGAGCGCCAAGCCCGCCAAGCCCGGGTCTGAACGCGCGGCCCTTTGCGTTTCGCGGCGGGCCTGTGTCGTTTCGCGCCGCGGCGCAATGCGCCGTCGCAAGCCTCTCGCCGGCAACAGGGCGGGCCGACACAGTGCGGCCCATGCCTTCCCACCCCTGGAGTCTTGCGATGAACCTACCCCGCACCAACGCCCTGGTCTTCACCAACCTCGTAACGGTGGCCATCCTCGCGCTTCCAGCCGCACAGGCCCGGGCTGCGCCCGAAGCCACTGCCGCGGCGCCTGCAGCGCCCGCGTCGGCCGACGCCCCGACCGGCCGCTGCGTGGAGGTGGACGTGCACAACGTGCGCCCGCAGCAAGGCCAGCTCTACTTGGCGGCCTACGGCAGCGCCGAGACCTACAGCAAGAAGCCCGTGGCATCGGCCCGCGTGCCGGCCGGCGACGCCATCACCCGCGTGCAGCTGTGCGGCCTGCTCGGCAACGAGCTGGCCGTGACGCTGTATCAGGATGTGGACGGCGACGGCAAGATGGGGAAAAACATGCTCGGTCTGCCCACTGAACCCTGGGGCTCGACCGGCAAGCCCGGCATGTTTGGGCCGAGCTGGGAAACCGGCAAGGTGACGTTGGACGGCAGCCCCGTCATCGCCCACCTTTCGCAGTGAACCGGGGCCCGCCATGCAACGCCGTGAACTCCTGACCGCCAGCGCCGCCGGCCTGGCCGCCTCTTTGGCTGGATCTTTGGCCGGGCCCGCGCAGGCCAAGCCCGCCGACGCCGCCATCTTTGCCGCCAACGTGAAGCAGCAACCGCTGCTGGCCCCCTTCGCTGGTGTCGACGACATCACCGGCAACCGCGACAGCGGCGCGCTGCTGCTGCGCGGCCGCTGGCCGGCCGAGTTGCGCGGGCGCTTCTACCGCAACGGCCCGGCGCTGATGCAGCGCGGCGCCGAGCGCTACCACCACTGGTTCGACGGTGACGGCATGGTGCAGCAGTACACCATCGGCGACGGCCGCGTCAGCCACCGCGGGCGCCTGGTGCAGACGGCCAAGCTCAAGGCCGAGCGCGAGGCCGGGCGCTTCCTGATGTCGGCGCTGGGCACGCAGATCGAAGGCGGCCCGCCCGGCAGCGGGCCCGACAGCTTCAACACCGCCAACACCAATGCGCTGGAACACGCCGGGCGCGTGCTGGCG
>Ga0209490_10001596_pt1 | contig 21714 bp, 15 predicted proteins | sample MAT06_FD_187209 | JGI IMG/M metagenome (GOLD analysis project Ga0209490, IMG submission 187209) | Freshwater microbial communities from Lake Fryxell liftoff mats and glacier meltwater in Antarctica - MAT-06 (SPAdes) (version 2) | ecosystem: Environmental > Aquatic > Freshwater > Ice > Liftoff... | reverse complement strand
AACCCCGCTGACGGCGGCGATACCCGCCATACCACCTTTGCCGCGAAAGATGGCCCAGCCGGAGCGATGCCTGGATTCGTGGTCTATGATGTGCTGGTCGGCTATCAGGAACCCAGTGGAAAATACAGCATGACCGGGTCGATTGAAAATTGTTTTGATCGCTCGTACCGCCCGGTGGGCAGCGGCACCGATGGTGCGGGTCTGAATGCAGTGGTGAGCCTGCACACGCGCTTTTGAACCAGTGACAACATGAAATCAGCCACGGGGCCGATTCTGTAACAGCTTGCATGCAGACGTGCTTGCATCCCGAGTGGGGCATGGGTTCACTGCCGCCATGCTCCGCCGCGACTTTATCGTCCGTTCCCTCCTGATCACTGGTGGCCTGGCTCTGGGGAGCCGGGCGCTTGGTGCTGACGCTGACCCAGCTCCTGTCGGCGCGGGTAACGCGATCACGCTGCCGCCGCTGCCGTATGCCGAGGATGCCTTGGCGCCGCTGATCAGCGCGGAAACCGTGCGGTTCCATTACGGCAAACATCACCAAGCCTATGTCGATGGGGTGAATCGTCTACGTCCGGGCACGGCATTCGCGCAGGCGTCATTGACTGAGATTATTCTCAAAGCGGAACAAGGCACGTTGCTCGACCAGGCGCAACAGGTGTGGAATCACACTTTTTATTGGCATTCCATGCGCCCCGCTGGCGGCCCTGCGATTCCAACTGCCCTAGAAACCCAGATCAGCAAAGATTTCGGTTCCGTCGACGCCATGCGCAAAGCCCTGCACAGCGCGGGCATGAGCGTATTCGGCTCGGGATGGGTGTGGCTGGTCTATGATCAGGAGCGCCTGCAGATCATAACCACCGCCAATGCCGACTGTCCGCTGCGCGACGGCAAGGCCCCGATCCTGGTCTGCGATGTGTGGGAACACGCCTATTACATCGACCACCGCAATAAGCGCGCCACGCACCTGGATGCTTTTCTTGATCAGCTGGTGAATTGGGACTTTGCGGCGGCCAATCTCGCTGCGGCCCGACCGGGCTGAATATTCCGCAGCACCTACGGTTCAGCAACGGACGGTGACTGATCTTTTCTCACAAGCGTGGACATCGGTTTCATAAACCGGCGTCACAATGACGACGTGACCGATCTCTCGACGGTTTCGCTGTTGCGTGATATCTGACCGTGCTGCCATCCCCTGAGAGCGGATGCAGTTGCTAGCGTGTCCACTGGATGGGGAGAAGGTCAGCTGGGTGGACGCTTGGTAGTGATTGCCTTTGCTCTGGGAGTCGCGGATTGCCCCTGGTCCGGGAGTCCGGAAGTCTTGGGTGCGAGATCTGCGAGATTATTGAGACGTCTCTAAATGACACATACCCTAAATCCCAACTCCGAAACATATACCACGAGACTTCCGGAATTCCGGACCAGGGGCAAGAAAGACTGCCCGACCTGAGCCAATCAAGGCCTCCGGACTGGTGGCAATGGCATCGACTCCCCCCACGATGCGGCGATGTCGACCAAGACCATCCTGCCCGCCCCCGGTGACCGCATCTCCGACTTCCTCGTCCTGCGCGTGCGCGAGATCCCCGCGATCCGAGCGATCGCGGTCGAAGCAGAGCATGAGGCCACGGGGATGCCCTGGCTGCACCTCGCCGTGGACGATGCCGAAAAAATGTTCGCGCTGGCGGTGCGCACGCCACCGCCGGATGACACCGGACTGCCGCACATCCTTGAACATACTGTGCTGTGCGGCAGTAAGCGCTTTCCGGTCAAGGATCCTTTTGTCGAATTGCTGAAAAGCTCGCTCGCCACCTTCATCAATGCGATGACGTATCCGGATCGCACCCTCTACCCGGTCGCAACCCTGTCGGATCGGGATTTCTACAACTTGGCCGCGGTCTACGCCGATGCCGTGTTCCATCCCTTGCTGCGCGAAGATCATTTCTTGCAAGAAGGCTGGCGTCTCGGCTTTGAGCCCACGGGCGATGCGCAGGGCATTCCGGTCATCAAAGGCATTGTCTACAATGAGATGAAGGGTGCGTATTCCGATCTCGATGGCGCCATAGAACGGGCCCATAACCGCGGGCTTTTACCCGGCACCATCTACGGCAATGATTCGGGTGGCGATCCAGCGCAGATTCCAAGTTTGGATTATGCGTCATTCACTGCCTTCCATCGCCGCTGGTATCATCCCTCGAACAGCGCTGCGTGTACGTACGGATCCCTGCCCTGGGCGGATCAGGCTGCCTTTTTGCAAGAGCACCTCCGTGGCTTCCAGCGCCAAGAGCCCCTGCCAGTCATCCCGCCCGCACTGCGGTGGCAACAGCCCCGTTCGATCGCAGTCACCTATCCGATGAGTGCCGATGAAGACGCCAGCAGCGCCGAAGCGGTGACCGTCACCTGGCTCTGTGCGCCCATCACGGATCGTCTGCGCTGGCTGGCCTTGCACGCGCTCGACGGCTATCTGCTCGGGCATGATGGCGCCCCTTTGTATCGGGCCCTGATTGGTTCCGGCCTGGGAAAGGCCTTAGCGCCTTCAGGGCTCAGCGATCATAATCGTGACACCTCCTTTACGGTCGGACTCAAGGGGTGTCGCCCGGGCAATTCCGACGCTGTCCTTGCCTGCATTCTCGACTGCCTGCGCCACGAAGTCACCCAAGGACTGAACGAGGAATTGCTCGCGGGCGCCCTCCATCAGATGGAAATAGGACTGCGGAGTATCGGCGGCCAGTGGCCGTTGACGGTGATGAGCCGCGTTTTCCAACGCTGGCTTTATGGCGATGATCCCTGCGCTGGGCTCGATCTCGATGCACCATTTACCGAATTGCGGACTGGAGGTATCACTCTTCTCACTCAGGTACTGCGCGAAGAATTGCTCGAGAATCCACATCGGCTCCAGGTGCTGTTGGTGCCCGATGCCCTGGCCAATGCCACCGAAGCTGCCGCCGAGTCCGCGCGCGCTCAGGCCTTGGCTGCACAGCTGACCACGGACGAGCGCAACCGGCTTGCTGAACGTGACGCAGAATTGGAACAACGCCAAGCCCAGCCGAACCGACCGGAAGATCTCGCCACCCTGCCGCGTTTATCCCTTGCTGACGTGCCCAAGACCGGCATCGAACCCCGAATTGCCACGCAGAAGTGCGGAGACCATACCCTGGTGCACGTTGATCTGCCCGCGAATGGATTGACCCATACTGCGCTTGCCCTGGACCTCGGCGCGGTCGCTGACCAGGAGTGGGAATTGGTGCCGATCCTGATTGACTGCCTGCGTTCGTGTGGTGCTGGCGGTTTGGATAGCGCGACGCTAGCGACGCAACAAAGCCTGGTATCGAGCAGCTTGGGTGTGCGCACCGCTCTCCGTCGACGTGCGGGTGAAGTCCGCTTGTATCTCCATCTTTCCCTCGCCGCCCTGCCGGAGCGGCTACCAGCGGCCTTGGATTTGATCAGCAAACGTCTGCAGGCGCTTGACCTCGATGACCACGCGCGGGTGAGCGAAGTTGTGCGCGAGCGACTGGGCACCTTGCGGGCCGGACTGGTCAGTAATGGCAGCGGCTATGCCGCAAGCCGGGCGACCCGACAATTGGGAGTGGCGCATGCCTTGAGTGAGCGTTGTGACGGACTGACCCACATTCAGCAATTTACTGCCCTGGCCAGCGCCATTGATGGTGCCGGTATCAGTGCTCTCGCCGAACGACTGCAGGGCCTCGCCCAGCGCTTGCAGCAGGCGCCACTTACTGCCGCAGCGGTGGGGACCACCGCGGAATTGACCGCGCTGCGGCAGTGGCTGCAGAATCAGCCTTTCCAGTCCGCTGCAGCCGGTTGTCCTGATCTCAGCCAGCCAGCCATTTCGATCATGGAAGGAATTGCCATTGCCAGTGACGTTGCATTTGTCGCGCGTGCTGCTCCGGGACCGGACCTCGACCATGCCGATGCGCCCGCTCTGCTGGTCCTGGCGAATATGCTGCGCACAGGCTACCTGTGGGAGCGCATCCGCGTACAAGGTGGTGCCTATGGTGCCCAATTATCCGTCGACCTACGCGGTGGGGTGCTCACCGCTACCACCTATCGCGATCCCCATATCAAGCGCAGCCTGGCCGTATTCGATGGTCTCGCGGCCCATGTCGCAACTGAACTGGATCTCAGCGCCCAGGCGCTGGAACTCGCCATTATCGGAGCGATTAAGAATATCGACCGGCCCTTGCGTCCAGCCGGGGCAGCGGACCTGGTCTTGCATCATCATCTGAATGGTTCGACCAGCGCTCAGCGCCAAGCATTTCGTGAGCGACTGTTGGCGCTCACCCCAGACCAGATGCATTCCGCAGGCACACGTTGGCTGACACCTCTGGCGCACGGACCCGTGTGCGTGCTCGCCGGTCGGCCGTTATTGGAGCGTGCCGTCGCGGAAGGACTGCCTATTCCGATCCTGGCGATCTGAGTCGGTATGGGCAGATCCACCAAAGCCGGCTCTTATTTTTTACCCGGAAAAACACCATCACCCCGGTGTCCGCGAGTGCCATGATCGGCACCAAGGCGATGATCACAGCCCATCACGCACCGTCCCATTGGTGATGAAATGGCTTTTATGCAGATAGGTGAATATTCACATCTCGCGCCACCGCACGCCGAGGATACGCCAATCTCGTCAGAAATCGCCGGGCCCCATCACCCCTACGAATTGCCGGCATGAGCTGCGCGCAGTGGGGTGAAGACAGCGTCCGCCACCCTGCATGAGGCTAGAGGCCGTGTTGAAAGTCGCATTGGTAATTGGGTTTATACAAACCAAAAAATTGGTCCGTCACGATAACCAAAATCAGCGTTCCATATTCGGTAGGATTTGGTTCAATGATGGCGATGACCCCGGACCTTCTCGCTCGCGACCGCGCCTTGCGCACGTTGCGTCAATGGCTCACCACCGGCCGCGTCGCCGCTGGCGAGTTCCTCCCTGCCGAACGTCTGCTGACCGCAACCTTAAAGGTGCCACGCACCGCCCTGCGGCACGCGCTGGCCACCTTGGAAGAGGAGGGATTTCTCCATGCCCAGGGTCGGCGCCGCATGGTGCGGGCGCGACCCGGTAACGGTGGGCTTTTGGGCGGCGCGCTGGTGGTTCTCAGCGATGTCGGCGAACAGCGCGGAATGGACCCTTCCACGGCTGGCGCCACCACCGGCATCACTCTCGGCGCCCTCGCGGCAGCTGATAGCGACGGCGGACGCAGCTTCGATGCCGTGGTCGGCTGGTATCGCGGGACGATGACCCCGGCCGACGCTGACCGCTTGATCGCCGCCGGCGTGCGGGCCGTGATCATCGTGCCGACCCATCAGAGCGCCGCGACCGTGCTGGCGATCACTGAACGGTTGCGGACGGCGCCGATCGCCGTCGCGGTCTATGCCGACCCCACTCTGGTCACCACGGTCGATACCGTGTGGGCCGACCACTATGCCGGCGCGCGTCTGCTCGCCGAACACGCCATCGCTGCCGGCTTGCGCCGGCTGTTGCCGGTGTGGCGCGATGCTGATGGCACGGGGCGTTGGCCGCAGGAACGGGAACGCGGTATTCACGATGCCCTGCGCGCGGCGGGGCTGAACATTCTGCCGCGGTATCAGCCGTCGATCTCCCTCACGGATTCGGAAAATGCAGCCAGCTTCCAGGCCGCCGCGGCCACGCTGGCCGGCGAACTCGCTGCGGTACTCACCAGTGACGAACCTCCGGACGCGCTGATCGGTCTATCCGATGCCCCTGCTGCGCTGCTGACCGCCGCAGTGCAGCGCTTCCGGCATTTTCGCACGCCACCGCGCATCTTCGGCTATGACGCCAACGGGCGTCATCATCCCATGACGACGTGGGCGGGCCTTCTTCCCGACCTCACCGTCGACAAGGACAATACCGGCATCGGCCGCACCCTGGTGCGCTTGGTCCGAGAGCGGCTCGCCGGCCGCGGGCCCGCCGGCCCAGTCCAGATCCTCGTCGCGCCGCAACTTGTTATTCCCGCCTTGGAGTCCACTCCGTGAAGCGTCCACTCGCCGCCGCCTGTCTCGCCGCCTGCCTCGGTGCTGGCCACGCCGCCGATGCACCGCTTGGATTGGACGCGTGGACGTTCGGCGCTGCTGCACCGCGTGCAGCAACTCCATCCCACCTGGACCGGCGGCAATTGGCTCAACACCCGTTGGGCTTTCATCGAATAGGAATTCCCCATGCGCACTCTGTTGCTCACCAGTCTGTTCACCATCGTCATTGGCGCGGAACCCGCCTGGATTGCGGTGGCCGAGGCCCATCGCGGGCTCATCGCGCCCGACCAGCCGGTAATATTCTCAGTGACTCCGCCCGCAGATAGTCCCACCAACACCACGCTGCAATGGACGGTGGCGACCTTGGCCGGCGAACAGGTTGGCACCGGATCCCAAGCCTTCACCACGACAGCAGAGCAGATGCTGACCATCGCGCCCGCGCTGGCGCGCGGCTGGTATCAGATTCGCTTCGCCGCCGGCGACACCACCTTCGACCGCAGCGTTGTCGTGTTGCCTGAACGCGCCATCGCCACGGCGCCTGCCACCACCCGTATGGGCCTGTGCCTCAACGGTCTCCCCGACCGCATCCGCGACGACGCGACGCACGCCCAGGTGGCCGCCGACTACCGCGCCATGGCCCGGCTCGGCGTCGGCATGGCGCGCGGACTCGATCTCTGGCATCTGGCGCAGCGGGTCAAGCCACCGGCTGACTGGCGCACGGTGCCGATCGCCTGGGAGCACGCCGATCTCCAACTCGAACTGCGCGAAGCCGTCGGCATCCGCACCCTGGGAACGTTGTTCTACAGCACCGGCTGGGCCTCTGGCCAGAAGGAATGGTGGGGCCAGAGCTTCCATCCGCCTACCGATCTCACGCCGCAGGGTCCCTACGCCCATTGGATCACCGCCAACGTGCAACGTTATGCTGGCCGCGTGACCCATTGGGAGCATTGGAATGAGCAGGATTCCCAGGGCTTCTTCAAGGGCAGTCCCGAACAGTACGCGCGCATGCTCGACACCGCCTACGCGGCGGTGAAGCAAGCCGACCCGCAGGCGACCATGCTGTCGGGATCCTGGGTCGGCACCGGGCAGATGAATCAGCGCAAGGCCCTCGACGCCTCACCTGAACGCAATCACGACGACCTCTGCCTGCACGGATACATGAACATCCTGCGCAAGATTCTGCCTGTGAAACGTGAGTACCGACGCCGCGGACTATCAACCGATCCTATTTGGGTCACCGAGACCGGACTCGAACCGAATATGAACGAAGACTGGGATCGCGAACGTCGTCTCGCCGCCTATCGTCGTCAGGCAACCCAGGTGGTGCGTGCTTATCACAAGTACCTGCTCGCTGGCGCCGACCACGTGTTCTGGTTTTGCTGGTCGTGGAACCCGTACGGCTTGGTCAGCGACCGCGGCCCGCGGCCAGCCGCCGCCACGTACCGGCTGCTGGCGGACACCATCGATGTGCCCGCCACCTTCGCCGGCTATGTCGATTGCGGCGCCGCCGCGCGCAGCGTCTTTGCCGCCGCTTGGCGCCAACCCGACGGCATCGCGGTGATCGGCTGGCGCGATTGGGAAGATCCTATTCCCGCTGGCGGTTGGGCGGTAAGGAGCGTCGATCTGCCCATCGATGCTGGGGCGACCGCTATTCTATTCGCCTTGGATGGCCGCGAGCAGCGCCGCCTCATTGGTCCGGGCGTGCTCACCATGCCGCTCGACGAAGAGCCCGCCTTCGTGCGCATCACGGGATCGACCACCCAGGTGGATGCCCTGCTTGGCTGGACGCCGCGCTATGCCGGCGAGGTCGTCGCCAGCGTGACTTTCGACGAGCGTGGACAGATCACCCACGGCATGCACGTCGACATGAACGGCGAACCCGCCGTGATCGGGGATCGCCGCTGCCTGCTGATCTGCCGCGATCCTGAACAGAAACCCTACAATGCCCGCTGGTACGCCAGCATGCATCTCAACGATGATGTGATCATCGAAGTCTGCGACGACTTCGGCGTGCCGAAGGAGCCGCTCGGCGTGCGCATCACCTACTGGGACGAGGGCGGCGAACCCTTCGGTTTCCACCATGGCGCTTTCAGCACGCCGACGATTGCGCGCGGCAATTCGCGGACGTGGAAGACCGTCACCGTACCGATCCGCGATGGCGGCCTGCCCGACCAGGACAGCCACGCCTCATTCCGGATCACCAACTGGGGCTGGAATCCTAAGCAAAAGCCGCTGGCGCTGGCCGCGATCGAACTCATCCGTCTCGGTGAGTGAGGGAGAGACCTGCGGGCTCAAACACAACGTGGACATGCATGAGGGTGGAACCCAGATCCACCTGTTGGTGGATAGCCAAGCCAACGCAGAACCATTTCCATTCCAGGGTTCGTTATGCGGGAAAAGTGGCCCTCGCTTCCTGATGAGCTGAGCATGCCCTGTCGCGGACACCCCCTTCTGAAGAAGAGGTGTCCGTTAGTGGGAGTTGGGACCCAGGATGGTGGTTAGGGAGACCGCTTCCTGGTCATCCAGAACAATACGATTCCGCTCACGGCCAACGCCATAATTGCCGACATGGCTAGCATGAAAGCCCAATCACGAATAGTACGATTGGCGATGAAATTCCATTTATGCAGATAGGTGAAGATCCAGGCCTCGCGCTGCTTCTCGTCATTCGTCGCGCGGGTCACGCTGCCGGTCATCGTTGACACATACAGCCGGGTGCCCTGGCCATCAGCGACCTCAAAGCGGTACACCGGCAAAATGCGGAAGATGGTGATATATTCCTGATCAAACGCGGTCAGGTAATTGGTCTGCTGCACCGCCTGGCCACCCGCTGCGGCAGAAGCGATCTCTGCCGCGTAACGGGCATCGGCCTGATCATCGACCCTACCATCACCCCCATGCACGTAAATCGGCATGGGGCGATCCGCGGTGATAACCTGGTACCATGGCTCGTCTGCGATCGGCCGCAGACTCACCGAACGGACCTGGGCCGGATCAATTCCGGCTTTGGTGCACATCTCACTGGGTGGCAGGATCACCTTTCCCACCGCCAAAGCGGCGGTGGGACGAGTCGGCGGCGGTGGCGCCTGAGCGCGAGCCATCCAGGTGTGCATCAAACCGCTACCGGCTGAGGTGAAGACAATCACGCTGACGAGTAAGCCATGCCAGCGATGAAAGCGGCGGAGTTTGGGGACCCAAGACATTATTGCCGCCACTGCATGCCAAAAGTAAACGAACGGCCATCACCAGGATTATATAAAGCCTGCCCCGCAGCGGTCGAGGCCGGATTCGCCACCCCACTGGTGCTGACGTAGGCGGTGTCCGCCAGATTACGTGCTTCGACGAACAGGGTCACGCCCTGTGGTCGCTGCACCCCGGCGCGCAATCCAAGCAGTAATTCCCGGGCGGCCTCGGTGTCATTGGCGAAATCGACATACCAATCGCTCTGCCAATCCACCATCACGGCGGTGAACCAGCCGGCACGCTCCCAACGCAATTCCAGGCGCGCGGCATGCTCGGGTAAACCAGGAATAACTCCATTGCCATAGGTGTCATCGTCGACGAAACGGAAACTGCCCGAAGTATACGTGGTATCTAGAATCAGCCGGTCTTCGCTAGCGATCAGCCCACTTCCGAGCACGACCGCGACTCCGGCCTCGATGCCGTAGTGCAGCGTGTCGTCAGCATTGATGGTGTTCTGCACGCCCGGTCCGACCTGAAAGGCCAGGTATTCGTCACGAATCATCGCGTAATAACCGGTCAGATCCCACGTCACCGGACCAGCCGATCCCCGACTACCGACTTCCAGGGTCCACGCCGACTGAGACTCTAGATCCGAGTACGGTTCACTGGGCTGCCCAAATGCGGGCGACTGCACATATTCGGAAAAGGTCGGCGGTTCGAAACTGCGCGAAATATTGGCGAATCCGGTAATCGACTGACTGGCCTGCCAGAGCACGCCCAGCTTGGGATTCAGCCCCGTGTAGAGTTTGCTGTCGGACTGATCGCCATTGCTGAAAAATTGATCTTCAAAATGCCGATGCTGGCCAGACCACTGTAAGCCAGTGCTAAACCACCATGCATCAATGGCTTCGACTTGGAGCTCGCCATACCCGTCAAGATTGCGCGCAGTCTGGTCCGCCGCTGAGGTCAACGCCCCTTGGCGGTTACCGCTGGCATTGGCGTAGGCATAGGTGCGAGCGTCGGTCACACCCCAGGCTGCATTGCCTCCCAGCACGCTACGCGCAGGCCGATCCATAATGGTGCCCTTCCACGTCCAGCGCCCGTAGACAGTGGTGTCATTCGAGTCTTGGGTGATCAGGCCAAAGGTTAGCGGATGAAATAATTCTTTGCCCGTCCACCCCAGACCGGCTTCTAGACGATGCGGACCCAGGTCCCAACTGACTTTATCTGCCAAGCGATAGAGCGGATAATCCCGTTTTACTTCCCGTGCCAAACTCCCTGGGCTGGCCTGACGGGGGTCGTCCGCGAATTGCGCCGCAGTCAACGCGCCTGGTAACTGCGAATCAGAACGCACAAAGCTGGCATAGGTACGGTTTTCCCAACCCGGGGCTGGGCGCCAGCCGACATTGGCGAACGCGCGTTGGTTGGCATTGGCTGACCAGCCGCGATAGCCGTCGGTGACGGAGTTCGCTACCGCGACCAGGCCGTCGACGTCACCGCCCCCATCGCCAGTGGTGAAACCCCCAACCGCTTGCGTTTTGAGATAGCCGAAGCTGCCCCCTTCGATGCGCAGGTCAGCGCCGGGATGATTCAGACCCGTAGGACTGACAAAATCAATCGCACCGCCCAGGGTTGCCGAACCAAAGCGCAACGCATTCGCGCCCCGATACACGGAAATATGGTCTACTAGGCCGGGATCGATGGCCTGGAAATCGCCGCCCCCGTCAGCTTGATTGATCGGCTGACCATCCTGCAACAGCATGATGCCGCGCAGATGGAAGGTCCGTTGAATTCCCGAACCGCGAATCGACAAACGCGATTCCTCGGCGCCCGCGCGCGGCTGGACGTAGATTCCCGGGGAAGTTCCCAACGCATCGCGCATGGTGGCCTGCCGCCCTTGGCGCAGGACTTCGCTGGAAATCACATCGGTGCCGCCGGCTATCTGACTGAGTTCAAATCCAGCCTGAGCAGCATCGGGGACAAAACTGGTTTCCGCCTGGCCCGTGACCACCACGACATCGTGATGAGGGGTCGCAGCAGGGACGGTGATGGGAGTAAAAGATTCCGCGGCTGGGCACAGGCCCGCAACCACGGCGAGCGTGAAAGAAAGGGAACGCAACATGACGACTCCTGAACTGGGATCAGTTCACAAACGCGCACATTTCCCAACGGGAAGGCGCAAGTAAGGCAGAGCATAGATGCGCGCGCGTGGTGCCCGTCACAACCGGGACGGAGAAAACACCGCGTTCGCGCAATCACACCTGCGGAGGCGGAGGCTCGGGGGGAAGGGTGAAACTGTGCGGAAACACCTGCCGCATCAGGAAAAATTCGATAAGATCAAGAGGCAAGGCTGCGGCGTCCAGGCACGGTAAGCTGGAAATGAGCATATCCTGCTTCACCACTTTGGTCGGCCGACGCGGCCCAGCAGGATCGCCCTTGGCCGCATCCCCATTCCTATCATTACGATCCAGGGCCGCAGCCATGCAACACAGGGCGCACGGCGAGCTGCCATCAAAAGTGCTGGCGACGGCCTCGCTGACCGAGGTCGTGGTCAAACGGGTCGCCAACATTCCCGCCCAGGCCACCAACTGCAAACCAGCCGACTGACCGCAGACAAGAGCCAGGATTAGCGCCAGAATGGACCAATGTCGTGAATGCCTGCGCACGATTGTAGCGTCTGTGATGTGGCGAGGACGCAAGACTGCCATTTATGGATCGGGAGTGGATACCGGCGGTGCATCCTTGGGATGTTTGCGCCGCAAGCCGCCCAGACCCGCGACTGCCAGATACAATACCCCCCCCAATGCCACCACGCTGGCCAAGCGAATAGCCGCCATTTTGGTTACTGCGCCGCTCGGCTGCGGCCACCAAAGCAAGACGGCCCAGATCACCACGCCCATCACCACGCTCGCCACTACTGGCCGCAATACACTGCGCGTTACCGGCCAACCTGCCCCGCGCTGGCGCAATAGCAGGGCATAGACTGCGCAGCCCAGCGCACTGCTGATCGCGGTGGCCAAGGCCAGCCCTGCTTCGCGCAACGGCGTTTGCACCAGGATCAGATTCAATCCCAGATTGACACCGACTTGGATCAACGACCAGCGCATCGGGGTGCGCTGGTCACGCATGGCGTGGAAACAGCGGGTCTGTAATTTGGCAATGCCGATTGGGACCAGGGCCAAAGCCAAAAATTGAGTGACCAGAATGGTGCGCAGGACGGAATCTTCAGAAAAAGCCCCCGTCTGATAAATCGTGCGCACCAGGGGCTCGGCGGTGACCAGCAAGCCCACCGCAGCAGGTAACAAAAAGTACGCCATCGGTCCGGCCGCTGCGCGAAGCCCCTCGCCCAATGCGGGCCAACCCCGTCCGCCCTGGCGCGACAATTCCGGATACGCGGCGGTGGTGATGCCATGTCCGATCAGCGCCATGGGAAATTGCAGCAGACGATTGCCGAAATAGAGGATCGCAACCGCCCCTTCGGCCGCCGCACCCAGCATGACGTAAGCGATTACCGCATCGCCCAGCGCATTGAGCTGATAAATGCCGGCGGAAACCAGAACCGGAAACGTTGCCCGGCGCAATTCACCGACCAACGGCGAGGACTTCCGCTGCAAGGGCGGCATTCCCCCACAGCGAGTCAGCGCCCAGGCATGCAGAACCACTTGACTGATGCCCGCAGCCAAGACCGCATACGGTAAATACCAGACCTCCTCATCACCGAAAATAATCGTCGAGATCAGGCACAGATTCAACACCACCGGGGCAAAGGCCGGAATAAAGAAATGACCCCGCGCATTGAGGATCCCCGCCATGATCGCCGACAGGCAGATGAAAATCATGAACGGCAATTGCGGAATCGCGAGATGCGCGACCAAGGCCGCGCGCTCCGAGCCCCAGATTTCAACCGCTCCGGCGATGACCAAGCCGATTCCGCACGCGACCGATAAACCCAACGCCAAGCGGGTCAGAACAGCTCCGGCAAAGCTTTCTGCCGCGAGTTGATCACGCCCGCGCTCCTGCACATAGCGCGGAATGAACGCACTACTGAGGGCGCCTTCGCCAAACAGGTTGCGCAGCAGATTCGGCACCTGGAAGGCGAGCATGAACGCATCCAGCACCGTCGACGCCCCAAAGGCGCCCGCAAACAGGCGATCACGCCACAACCCCAGCACCCGCGACACCAGGGTCCACCCGGACACGGTCAGAAAATGGCGCAGTTTCATGGACGCAGATGCTCAGCCGAAAATGATGGTGCGATTGCCATGCACCAGCACCCGGCGCTGGAGATGCAGACGGACGGCCCGCGATAACGTGCGCCGTTCCAGATCGCGACCTTTGCCGACCAGATCCGTGATTTCATCGCGATGGGTGACCCGACAGACATCCTGGTCGATGATCGGGCCCTGGTCCAATTCTGCGGTCACGTAATGCGCGGTCGCCCCGATCAGTTTGACCCCGCGTTCCCGTGCCTGGTGATACGGTTTCGCCCCGACAAAAGCAGGCAGAAAGGAATGATGAATATTGATGATGCCACCGGGACGGCGGGCGACGAATTCCGGCGACAGGATCTGCATATACCGCGCCAACACGACCAGATCTATTTGGTGATCAGCAAGTATCCGTTCGTGGGTGACTTCGGCCTCGGCCCGGGCACTGGCACTGCCAGCACCAACCGGCACTTGCATGAAAGGCACTTGGAAGTGGGCGGCGACATCGGCCAGATCGAGATGGTTCGACACCACCATTGCGATCACCCCGCCAAGATCATCCAGACGCTGATGCAGGAGCAGATCATAGAGGCAGTGCGGTGTAGTCGACACGAACACCGCGACGCGCTGAAGATGATCACCCCAGGTTATGCTCCAGGTCAATTCGAAGCGTCGGGCATACCCAGCTAGGGCCTCTTCGATGGCGCTCCGCGACAGGGTGAAAGTGGTCAGCGACCATTGCAGACGCATGAAAAACATGCCGCTATCGGATTCAGCATGCTGATCCAAATCGGTGATATTGCCGCCGTGCTCAGCGATGAATTGCGACAACGCGGCAACCAAGCCGGTACGGTCGCGGCAACTGACCAGAAGAGTGGCGGTATCAGTCGAGCGTGGAGTCATGCGGACAAGGAACCATTCAGGGTGGAAAGACGAGAATAAAAAGTGGCCTCATCCATGGCGGCGACCGCGGGCTGGGCAGAAACCAGATCCAGGAGTGGAATCCATGAGCGACAGCCCGCATAGGCCGGAGCATCAGGGATTATCACCGGCTCAGGGAAGCGCCAGACCCGCAGGGCAAGGACGAAAACGAAGGGTTGATCTCGATAGGCGAAACGAGCCCGCAATTCGGCCTCGGTCCAGGCCAGCTCGGAGCCCAGGGCCAAAAGACGCGTCAGGTCGGTCACTCGCCACACCTGGGCGATCTCACACCAGCCGGGAATCGGAATCTGGCCTGCTGGCGGGGCTGGACGAACGGGCATCCCCCTTGGGTTGCGCAATCGACCGGCATCCTGGTGCAGCCAGGTCGGGATCAGGGCGAAACGGTCATGCTCTGGGGCGAACAGCCCGCCTTTGCGCTCATGGATGCCCCCTTTGCGCACGACCATGCTCAGGGTTCCGGCGATGAGAGCATCACAGCACACCTGCCATTCATGCAGGCCAATCGTCAATGCAGGCGCAGTCATGGCTGCCCAGGCTGGCCCACGGACGCCGACCGCAAGGGTCTAACCGGAGCAAAAAGCGCGATTTGGTCGGTCACCTGACTGGCGTCTGCCGTTGCATGGGTAAGGATGGCCCCCCTCATGCGTCGACGAGCAATGCCCATCTTCCGACCCCGCTCTCATCCCCGCAGCGGCTTCACCCTGATCGAACTGCTGGTCGTCATCGCCATCATCGCGACCCTGGCCGGTATGCTGATCCCCGCGGTGACCCTGATTAAAAGCAAAAGTAATGATGTGAAGTGTAAGAATAATTTACGGCAGTTAGGCATTGCAATGATGGTGTATCGGGACGATCGGGATGATGCCTTTCCAGGTCGTATGAGCGAAATGTTTGATCCCCGCACTAATATCGGGTTCGCTGGTCTCGAGTCTAAGCTATTAATCTGTCCGCGAGATCAATCAAAGGGTACTCTCAATACGATGAATCGTGGCGGACCGCTAATGCCAGTTCTATCCGAACTGAATGATTGGGAGACCAAGGACACCAGTTATCTGTATCAGGCCAACAGTTATCCTTTGGATAACCAAACGGCCGGGTGGTTCACTTATGCTGGATTTGGAGAGCCGATGGTGGCGGGCAACAACACCTGGGCCGATGGTAAACGCAACCAAGTCGCCTTTGGCAATATCATGAAGGACATCAATGGTGTGCTGATTCAGGGCGTACCCTTTTCCCCCTCGCTTTTCCCCGTCATCACCTGCTTCTGGCACAATCGGTGGAATGATTCCAATGTAAATACCGATCGAAAGACCTATTCCGTGACTTTTGACGGCAATGTCTTAGATCATATCCCGAAGTGGGAAATTCAAGTTAACCCGCTGTTTCAGTAGACATTCTTCTTGGTGCCGCGCGTGGCGGGATTGCCCCTTACTCTTGGGATCCAGAAAACAGGGGGCAGATCATATGGTGGATTCTCCCTTATCTAAGAGTCCAAGAAAGAGGAGATAGAACACTTCTGCTGACGCACGGCGCCCTTATAATTATTACCGTTAATTCTGATTTATTCTACGAATCCGCTCTAATTCCACACGCTTGGGCGACGAGCTCGTACGAACGAGCGCGGGCGGCGAAATCATGACAGATGGTGATGATTGAGAGATCGTCCACGTTATAGAGTGCGGCAATGTGCTCAAGGCAGCCCCTAACGTATGAAGGGTCGCCGACGATATCGGATTGCCGCGATTGATTTACATATTTCATTTCGTTCGCGCTAATGTTAGCACGCGCGTAATCCGGGTTCTCAATTGGGCCCGATTGACCGCGTGCGCTGCGGACACGCATGAACCAGAGACTCCAAGCCAAATATTCAGCAATTGTTTTGCTCTCAGCGCAGAGAACGCTCACGGCAACATTGACTCTCGGTTCCGCAAGGAACGGCGATGGCCGAAAGGATCTGCGATACTGGGCAATTATTCCTGGGCCCCCATGATTCGTGTCAGAAAGGAAGTGGACCAAGCTAAGCGCAAGGCCGCGCTGCGCCGCTATTTCAGCGGATGCAGTACCGGAGCCGAGGAGCCAAATATCAGGGATTTGGTCGCCTATCGGACCTGCCGCGATGCCAGCGAATGGGCTGGCCAGACTGAGGTTCCCCGTCAAAAAGCCTACTAGATCGTCAAGTTTTTCCGCGTAATGGCGACCTTCACGTTCAGAGGATGCCAATGCAGCCACAACGCGCCGGTCGCCTCCAGGAGATCTGCCAAGGCCGAGATCGATGCGGCCTGGATACAATGACTCGAGTACCCGGAAGGATTCTGCCACGTGCAGAGCGCTATAATTGGACAGCAAAACTCCGCCGCTGCCAACGCGCAACGTAGAGGTTTTTGCCGCAATCTGCCCCGTCATGATCGCCGGGCTGGTTGCGGCAAATTCGGGAGAATTGTGATGCTCGGAGACCCAATAGCGATGGTACCCCAAACTCTCGGCGAGCACGGCCAACTGAATGGTTTCACGCAATGCATCAGCACCGGTGCCACCAGCACGTACAGGCGATTGATCGACCACGCTCAATCGCAAGGTTTTCGACATTACTGTCCCGTGGCGGATGGTGTTTCACCCTCACCCCACCCTTCGCTCTCAAAAAAAGGCATGGCCGTACGAAGCGGATCTGCTCTTATATCTGCAGACAGGAGAGCCAACCCCATCGGTCCCTTAAAGAGGCTGTAATAAAAGGAGGGAAGCGGTTCGGCTGGGCCCAACGGCGGAGTCCTCGCGAGCGACTGCTCAACCAATTCCTTTGCGAACTCCAGCCATGAGGACTCGCCAGTATGCTTGTACAGATTAAGAACCCCAAACGCCTGTCCGGGGCGACCGCAGCAAATTTGGTCAACTGTTTCAGGCTGGTCGAGAGCGTGCATCGCAGCCCGCTTGGCCAGATCAAGGTAGCGCGGCTCACCACACATCTCGTGTGCCAAGGTCCACAGAAATATCATCCCACTTGTCCCATTACACCAGCTGGGCCAGTAATCACCTTGAGCTTTATGGTCTTTTTCCTTAACGATCCGTCGCCACCGTACGGCCCTGCCATGCTCCTCGGCAAGGTCAGCGAGTTGATTCAGTCGGGCAGCCAAGGACTCCGGCAAGGGATGATTGGTAGCACGACACCAGGACATTACAGAGTACAAGATGCCGGCCCACCCATGTGCGATCCCGGTGAAGCCGATGGAGAGATCTTGAGCAATATCGGGCTTGGTCTCGATGATCGCCCAGATACCCGCCAGAGTCGCATCACCGATCGACCGGAGGCGCTGCTCAAAAGGCAACGCCTCACTCAACAGCGAACAACCCAAAAGGACCCCGGAACGACCAAGTGTGAGATCAATGTTTTCCCAAGGAACCTCTACAGCCTCTATAAAAGCGGTGACGCCCTCGACCTGAGTGGTGATATCGCCCTGCGCCTTGGCAATAAGCGTTTGGATAGCACGAAGGCCACTCATCGTGTGATAGGGTGATATCGGACCCAGCACGTCATACGAAATAGTGCCTTCAGGAATATGAAAAGCGTAACCCCCTGCCGGACCTACGTCGGCCACGGCTTTCTCGATCCACAATTTGGCCCAAGTAAGAAGCCGCGCATCCTCCCGAATGCACCCGAGCCGATAAAGGAAGTAGGCGATGCCCCCACCGCCAAAATACATTGAGCAGCGAGGACTCTCCGGGAAGGTTGATTCGAATAATATTCCGGTGGGATCGAATCGACGTAGATAGTCGTCGAGTAGTGCGAGTGACTGAGTCAAAGCCACGGTTTCACGGGGCGGATAATCACTTGCGACTGGTTCTGCGACTTTCACCGCCTTAAGGGCAACGGCAAAATCTGCTACCGAATCGAAACGCTGCTGCGCGTCTATGGAAAGAGCTCGCGCCAGTACTTGCTCAAGGTCTGGCCATGGCTCGATTGCCCATAGGGCGAATGGCCATGGCACGCCATCAACCAGTTGAGCCATTCCAATCTTGTGGTCAGCCGAAAATTTAGCAATGCTATGGCCGGTGACCAGCCAGTAGAGCAGATGTGCCACAATGTGCTGCTCTCCAAGGAAGCTTGTTGGAGGAGGCTCTTCCTGACCACCCGCACGTGCACGCGCATATTCAGGCTCGAAAAAATAACCCACACCGACGCGTCGAGCGCGGGCAAGCCGCTCGTCGTCACTCGTTGTCAATCGACTATAGCCGAAATCGATTATTTTGACAGATTGATCATCTTCGACGATAAGATTCCCGGGATGGACATCGCCATGGATAACGCCGCGCTGATGCAATGTGGCGTAGGCATCGACGATGCAGCAACAGAGATCAAGGAGCCTCTGCCGGCGACTGGGTCCTGCCAAGGATCTGAGGCGAGCAGATGCTTGATCCGCCCTGAGTCCCTTGCACCACGAAGTGGCCACATAAGGACGTTCTTCCCAAATTCCCGCCTTCACGAGTCGCGGAGCGATGCCGCCATTGAGGTGCTTCAGGATACCAGCCTCACGGTACATAGCACCGGACAGCTGTCCGCCCGCTTCCGAGCGAGTGATTTTCAGCGCCACGTCCTCACCATTTGCCGTGCACGCCCGATAGAGTTCAGAATCTTCAAGTGCTTGCACTACCTCGACGACGATGAGCCCGTCACACTCGTCGCCAGCGTGCTGGCTTGGACTGAATGAGACGGCATCCGCGGATTTTTTATTGACGAGAAATTTATCTTGAATCAAGCGGCTGATGATTGGGTAAGCATCATCCATAGCCTCCTCTGGATCGATTTTATTTTCGCTCGCGAATGCTAGAACGGCATCGACGATGGTGTTGCCCTCACGAAGACGTTCTAGTAAATTTGCGACCGCAGCATCAACGACCTTGGAGGCAGTGCGGCCGTGGATACGCGTTATGACAAAGTCGCCCTCATCGGCCTCTAAACGATGGCGGTCATTAAGCGGTAATGACGCGACTTTGACCAAGACGACATCTTTGGGCAAAATGAAAACACCCGTTATATCTATCGGATTTGCCTCATGATTCATCGTTGAATTTTATCCTGATAGACTGGCGTTGGGGTCCAAGTGTCGGGGTCGACACCGTCGAGCCGAAGTCGCTCAAGTGCGAATTGCCATGGAGCGATCATTCGATTCGGGGTGCGTCGAGAATCGACGAGCGATCTCGCCAAATGATGAGCAACCCAAACGCGCCAGCTAGCGCGCTCCTGCCAGTCGAACATGCGCGCCTCATGTGGGTCCATTCCCCAGGAAATCATGCCATCCGCAAACAACTCCGCCGTAAACGGAACGCCATGTACCGGAGCTCCAGCGATTCGCTCGGCCAATCGCGCTCCGACCGCTTCAACCTGCTCGAAGTTGCCAAAGTATGCAATGATTTTGTCAGGCCTCGCAAGACCCGGAAGGTTCGACCCAACTTTGAAGAGCGGCACACGATGTTCGAAGAATACTTCTAAAACGATCGGTAGCACTTCGGGCATCGCCTCGAGAGACGGACTCACATAAATCTTGTAGTCGAACGTCTTGCCGTGGGGCCGGTCGTCATCCTTGAGGGCCCAAATGTCCCACCCTTTGGATTGCTGAGTAGCAGCAATCCGCCTTGCTCCCGCTCGCAAAAGCTGGCCGCAGCGACCATCGCGATCGGTACCTAAAAAGCGTTCAAATTGAGCAGGATCGCCAATTCGGCGATCCCATTGCGGCGTTACCGGAGTGCGGTTGTAGAAGTACATTTGCGCTGCAAGTCGCTGAGGATCATCGATAGCGAGTCGCTGCCCGTATTGAAGGGCGTCTCGCGATAGACTGGCTAGGTAGCCGAGGTTCCCGGATTGTGGCGAGGTAGGCTTCAACAAGTCGCTTACCAGCGGTCCGGACTCAAAGCGGCCGTTGCGAAAGATCTGGAGTATATCATCGAGCAGAAGTTCAAGGATAGGTTCGCATCCCTCTTGAGCCAACTGTCCTCGCACATTTTCAGGCAATCGCCCAGCCGTTTTCAGCCCCTGAAGCAATTGCGCCGTTTGAGAGCAAGCAGACTTGATCCGTAAACCAGAATGCCGCTCTGGACGCAAAATACCCGCACAATCCCCGTCTACGCGCAAAGCACCAAGCGCATCCGACTCAGCGCGAGACATATCCTCGAATGAGACAAATTCGTATTTGGGATTAATGCGAAAGAGACCGTCGAGAATGACCTGTACCGACCCTACATCCACGTGCGTTAGTATCCAAGTGTTGACGCGTCCTTAGACCAAGGCACTCACTTCGTGAGCTTCGCCTTAATGTGCTTAAGCTCGGCAAGGGCCGTTGTGAGCTTTTTCTCAAGAACTTCAACTTCTTGAACAGTTTTGGGCGCCAAGCTGCTCTCCATGGCTTCGACGATGGCGAGCCGACGTTTCAGGTCTGCTTTTAGAGCAAAGAGATCGCTAGGGTTGATCACTTCCTCGCCGCGCTGAAACGACCCACCAGACGGCGGCGAGCACTGGCTGCAACCGAAACAAGTCCCCCAACTGCATGAGCCACAAGTGTCAGAACAACCACACGTACTCGTTCCACAGGCACCGACGTTCACAGGACCATTGCCCATTCGTTCGGCGTCATCAGGAATAACTTTGATCATGAGATCTTTGATCTTGAACATGGAACGCCCCCAGGCTTGTGGTGAACAGATGGACCGCTAACGCGATCAGGAAGCGAATCTCAATGGGCATAAGCAGTTGTCAAGTACTAAGACACCTGCTTATAACAGCATGCGCTTTCCCTAAAGTGAGCATGAGCTCAAGAGGCACTGCCATGCTGAGCGAATATCGCCACGCAGCATTTGACGGAGACGCTCGCTAAATTTGCGCATGACCAATCCTTAGACGAGGAGAAAAATTACAGGGATATGGACCTTTCCCGAATCGACTACCCGAGCCTTTTTCGGCGCTTTTGAGGCACTCCTCTCATGAAAGGAAAGCTGAGGCGCTTATCTGCGGCGGAGCCAGTGGACTTGGCGGCCGTCGTCGTGGTCGGGGCCGCGCAGCGACGGCCAGCGGTCGGCGACAGTAAAGTCGGCAGCGGTGAGGGCGGTTAATTCGGCGTCGGTGTATAAACGCACGCGTTCTTGCCAGGTGCTGATTACTTTTCCGGCGCGGCTGACGGTGACGTCTTTGACGACAGACGATGATTCGAGATGACGTTTCTCAGAGATGACGGTGCCGTCGGTGGCGGTGCGTTCGCTGCTGGGGACTAAATTGGCGCGTAAGCGGTCGACATGGGGCAGGTCCAGGACCAGCCAGCCGTCGGGGCGGAGCAGGGATGCCAGGCCTGCGAGGGCTGCGGCGTTGCTGGCGTCGTCGAAATAGCCGAAGGCGGTAAATAAG
>Ga0209490_10001595_pt1 | contig 21721 bp, 15 predicted proteins | sample MAT06_FD_187209 | JGI IMG/M metagenome (GOLD analysis project Ga0209490, IMG submission 187209) | Freshwater microbial communities from Lake Fryxell liftoff mats and glacier meltwater in Antarctica - MAT-06 (SPAdes) (version 2) | ecosystem: Environmental > Aquatic > Freshwater > Ice > Liftoff... | reverse complement strand
AAAAGTCTGAGGCTGACATTTGGGAACAGCGCGAAAGGATAGAACTGTTGCAGCAGAAGTTAGATGAAATTGTAACTTTCGATCCTAATCGTTCGACTGAGCGGCTTGCCTTGAGCGAAGTCGAAAGGAGCCGAAGTCTAAAATCTAAAATCCAAAATCTAAAATCTCTTGCCGATTACTTGGTGAGAAAAAGCGTCTGGATTGTTGGTGGTGACGGTTGGGCTTATGATATTGACTTTGGCGGCATCGATCATGTAATTGCTAGTGGTCGAAATGTGAATATTTTAGTCATGGATACAGAAGTGTATTCTAATACAGGCGGTCAATCTTCCAAAGCTACGCCACGAGCCGCAGTTGCTAAATATGCCGCCAGTGGTAAGCCTGCACCTAAGAAAGACTTAGGGATGATTGCCATGACCTACGGAAATGTCTACGTAGCGAGTGTAGCCCTTGGCGCTAGAGATGAACATACTCTCAAAGCATTTTTGGAAGCAGAAGCTTATGATGGCCCATCAATAATTATTGCTTACAGCCATTGCATCGCCCACGGCATTAATATGACTACAGGGATGAATCATCAGAAAACTTTGGTAGAATCAGGTCGTTGGTTGCTGTATCGGCATAATCCAGAGTTGCTCAAACAGGGTAAAAATCCATTGCAATTGGATATGCGATCGCCTACGCAATCTGTAGAACATTCGATGTATCAAGAAAATCGCTTCAAAATGCTCACCAAGAGCAAACCAGACGTAGCCAAGCACTTGTTAGAACAAGCGCAAGCTGAGGTAGATGCCCGTTGGCAGATGTACCAATATTTAGCAAAACGCGATCCTCTCTGAACATTAGCCCTGATTTTAGTAGGACTTATATAGCGTTTCTCGTTTACGTGAGCTACACCCGTAGGGGCACGGCAGTGCCGTGCCCTTACACTTCGCAATATAATGTTGTACCGCATGTGAATGGGAACCGCTATATCATGTCCGCTTGATTACTTATTAAACCCTAAGAACCCCATCCCGCCAAAGCTATGCTTTGTCTCCCCTCCCGAAGAGCGGGGAGGGGATTAAGGGGTGGGGTGCAATGACTGTGGGAATCGCAACTAATTATGCGGACATGATATTACGCAAAAAACCTCTACAACTCTTATTTCTCCGTGACCGATTATTGAGCGACTTGTACTGAGCGTAGTCGAAGTAAGTCGAAATACTGCGTTCTCTGTGGTAGCCTGCGGCAAGCCGCTCCGCGTCTACGATTTTCCGTTACCTGTGCGTAAGTCCTAAAAAAAATTGACTTTGACAAAGGGTTTTAGCCTTAATCCAAGCGTATTGAGTTAGATAGACGAGTTATTTCAAACAATTGCTGGGCATTACTTCCTAAAAAAGCATCAAAAAGTATTTGCTTTCCAGGCTCTACTTCTACTAGATAGCGCTGGGCAATTTCATAATAGGCGTAAGTCCAAGGGATTTGAATTTCTGCGCCACTGTTATCATCTAATACTGTCACCATTGACCTTACTGCTTGAGTTGCAGTTTGCCGCAAACCACAAGCAACATTTCCCTCTATCTCTGCTTTCATTGGTACACCCAGGTTAGCCAAACCACTGGCGGTAGTGTCAATGTCTGGATATTCTGGAGTATTCTGTTCGTTGACATAGCCGGTAAAATGGTTGACAGCATATCCATGCAGCAACACCCAAGCCCCATACTGAGTAACTTGATTAACCTCTTCGACAACAGAACGCTGGGGAGGTAGCCAAGGGCGGATAAAGAATTGCTGGAGTTGTTTGGCAACGGTTTCAATGTTCCCGTCTTGTTTTAGGAGAGGGATAATGGGTAAAGTCAGTTCGTATGGGATTGAAGATACTGTTTTATAGATGAGTTGAGCAATATTAGCAGGCAATTCATCGACAATCAACTCGCTGATAAACAGTTTGGGTAAGTTAAGTTCCTCTTGCTGTGGATGACGATAATGACGGGCATAGAGATGAGTTTGAGCAAAATTATACTCTCCAGCAGCCACGTAACCTAACGCTTCTGCAAGTTGTCCAAGGTAGTCAATTCCTAAGTTAACTTGACCCTGTGGGCTATCCACTAATAAACGCAAAGACCGAAAGGCGATGTGGTCGTTGGCGACAGTCCCACCCGCAGCAGTAATCATTTGCTGGTAAGTGCAGGCATGATTTACTCTGGCAGTGTATTCTTGCCAAAGTAATTTCCATAAATTAAGGGCAATTTTATTTGTCATTTGTCATTGGTCATTGGTCATTTGTCATTTGTCATCTTTTAAGAACTCAAAATCTCGCTGATAATCTGAAGGGCTATCTGAATTTGGTCGCTGTCGATAACTAGAGGTGGACAGAAACGGATTGCTGCTTTACCGCAACCTAGTAATAATAGACCGCGTAAAAAAGCTTCTTGGATAATGCGATCGCGCAGTTTATGATCGAGATTACCCTGTTCATCCAATAAATCTACCGCAACCATCAAACCTTTACCTCGTGGCAACGATACTTTAGGAAATTTTTGATGCAACTCGGTAAGACTAGCTTGTAATAATTCTCCCATCTGGGTAGCGTTGGTCATCAAACCACTTTCCAGCAATCGCAGTGTGGCAATACCAGCAGCACAAGCAACGGGATTACCGCCGAACGTGGTAGCGTGAGAACCGGGAGGCCAAGTCATTAACTCAGGTCTGGCAAGTATCGCTCCCAATGGCAAACCACTGGCTATACCTTTGGCAGTGGTAATTATATCAGGCATGACACCCCAATGCTCGATCGCAAATAAGCGACCAGTCCGCCCCATCCCTGCTTGCACTTCATCCACCACCATCAGAATACCGTGGCGATCGCAAATATCCCGAATCCGCTCCAAAAAACCATCTTCGGGGACAATATACCCACCTTCTCCCTGAATCGCTTCGACTACGATCGCCGCTACTTCTTGCGGTGGTAAAATTGTCGCAAATAGCTGTTGTTCTAGGTAATCTAAGCTGGCGTGAGTGCCATAGGGAATATGAGTCACCCCAGGAACTAAAGGCCCAAAATTAGCTCGCTGCACTGCTTTGGAACCAGTGAGAGACATTGCCCCATAGGTGCGTCCGTGAAATGCGCCTAAGAAGGCTATAATTAGCGATCGCTTGGTGTAATATCTAGCTAGTTTGATGGCTCCTTCGTTAGATTCTGCGCCGGAATTGGTGAAAAATACTTTTGCAGGAAACGCATTATCACTCTGTGGCTGGGGAAAGGGGGCGCGAATTGCTAATTGTTCGGCTAGTTCCACCATTGGTTCATAATAAAAATCCGTCCCTGACATGTGCAGCAGACGTTCTGACTGTTCTTGAATTGCTTTGACGACTTCCGGGTGGGCGTGTCCGGTGGCGGTAACGGCAATACCTGCGGTTATATCCAGAAATACATTGCCATCCACATCTTCTACCATACAGCCTTGGCCGCGAGATACAACTAATGGGTAATCGCGGGTATAAGAAGGGGAAGTTACGGCGCGATCGCGTTGTACAATTGCTTGAGCGCGAGGCCCAGGTAAGGAAGTTATTAAATGCGGTGTACGAGGTAAATTTAAGTTAATAGGGATACTTAACATTATTTTTTCGATTTTTTAAAGATTACTGATGATTAAACGCTAAAGGTTGATTGTTTACAGTAGCATTTGATGCCATTGGTGTAGAAATTACGCATTTAACGAAAAAGCTTCATAGTAAAGATTTTCGTATTTTGTAAGACTTTGCCCGTTTTTGTAACACAAGTTCTGCGATCGCGTCATATTATATTTTTTGAAGCATAACAGCTTCACTAAACGCCATCATCTTCCGCTAAACCACAAAATAGGTAATAGGCTAGACTTACGCAAAAGTTAGTTTTAGAGTCGCATTAGTTACTTTTGCGACTCCAATAGTTAGTTTTCAAGTCACATTAGTTGCTTTTGCGACTCCAATAGTTAGTTTTCAAGTCACATTAGTTGCTTTTGCGACTCCAATAGTTAGTTTTCAAGTCGCATTAGTTGCTTTTGCGACTCCAAAAGTTAGTTTTCAAGTCACATTAGTTGCTTTTGCGACTCCAATAGTTAGTTCAGCAGTAGCTAGAAGACCTTAATCTTCCTCTCTGCGCCTCTGCGTGATAAAGTCAGAGGTAAAAACTCCGGCTTGTTATATAGCAATCCTATCTGAGTTGTTAAAATTACTTTTTAATCGAACCACAGAGGCGCAGAGAACACAGAGAGAAGAATCAACAGAAACTTTCACAAATGATTTAGGACTGCTACATAATTATTTCTCGTAAAAAGTCAAATAAATTTAACTTAATTAAAAACCAATACGCTTGGGTTAAGGCTTAATTCTTTATCAAAGTAATTTTCTTAACGTAGATGCAAACGCGAGAGCGTCTGTCTGCGACACGCTGTTGGCGAACGTAGAGAAAAACCCAAAGGAAGAGAAGAAAGAAATGCTTAACTGAACTGTATTGAATTAAAAACATCTAATTTCCATTGACTCAACTAAAAAACTTCTCCACGCATCTAACAAATATTTCTACACCCATTCCCAACGCCGTTTCGTCAAAATCAAACCGGGGATGATGATGAGGATACGCCAAATCTTTCTCTAGATTCGCAGAACCTAAAAAGAAATAGCAACCAGGAACCTCTTGCAAGAAAAATGACATATCCTCAGCAGCCATAGTTTGGCATTCTGGCACAATACCCAAGGGCGTTTCTACCACTTCTTCTGCTACAGTTCGCACCAATTCCGCAATCTTAATATCATTAATTACTGGTGGATAAAGTGACCAGTATTCTAAGTTATAACTTGCACCATAACTTTGACAAATTCCAGCAATAATCTGCTCGACGCGCTGATTAAAAAAGCCTTTTAAACTTGGATTAAAATACCTGACAGTAGCACTCATTCTCGCTGTATCAGCAATCACATTCCGCTTGGTTCCAGCATGAAGTTCGCCCACTGTCACCACTGCTGAATCAATGGGATTCACATTCCGAGCGACAATGGTTTGCAAGGCATTTACGATTTGGGCAGCAACTACTACAGAGTCAACAGTTTGATGGGGTAGTGCGCCGTGTCCACCTTTGCCCAAAATTGTGCAGTTAAAGCACTCCACAGCTGCCATCAACGCCCCAGCCCTTACACCCACTGTTCCCAAGGGTAAATTATTCCACAAATGCAAACCAATAATCGCGTCAACATCAGGATTTTTAAGAACTCCAGCTTCAATCATCGGCTTTGCGCCTCCTGGTGATTCTTCGGCTGGCTGAAAGATAATTTTCACGCTACCGGAGAAGTCTTGGCGATGCTGTTGAAGATAATAAGCTGTACCTAAAGCGATCGCTGTATGTCCATCATGTCCACAAGCGTGCATCACTCCATCATGCTGCGATTTGTACGGCACTTCGTTGAGTTCTTGGATTGGTAAAGCATCCATATCCGCCCGAATCGCTAAAACTTTCTCTCCACCTAGTTTATTACCCTTAATGGTGGCAACAATGCCAGTGTGGGCAATGCCAGTTTGGTGGTCAATTCCCCATTTTTGCAGTTTTTGTGATACAAACTCAGCCGTCAGTTTTTCTTGAAAACCTAACTCTGGTTGTTGATGCAATCGCCGCCGCCACTCTACTAATTGCGGTTGCAATGAGCGGATTGAAAGTCGGATGCGAGATAGATCAACAGAAGAAGGATTGGGAAAGGTAGAAACCATTATAAAGACAAGCTAGTTTAAGTACAGCTAACTTAGGCAGCTAACTTAATTTATTGTAGGGAATGGGACTGGAACGTGGGAAGAAAATTAATGCCCGATGCCTAATTTAAAGTGCTTGTCGTTACCCACATTTTTGTAAAAGTCAAAGTCTAACCGTGACTAATATCCCGCCCAGAACTGAAGTTCCGGGCTAATAGCTTAAGTCCACTCAAGTGGACTAAAATTTTTGCTTTTACAGAGTATAGGTATTTACATTACTTAAAATCTTATATTTAGTCCAACACGCTTGGGTTAAGACTAAAACTCTGTTATCAAAATCAATTTTTTAACGTAGACGCAGAGAGAAAAAAGAAATGCTTAACCCAAGCGTATTGATATTAAGTCCTCTTGAGAGGACTTTAGCTATTAGCCTTGGAATTTATTCCAAGGCGGGATGGCAACGAAGCAAAGATTTATAAAGATGTTGATAATGACAAGATTTAAAGTGTCAGTGTTTCCCAATCTAAATCTGATGCTACTTGAGCAAGTTTATCTAAATCAGTCAGGTTATCTAAATAAGGTAAGCAGCCTAAAACTGGTGTGTTAGTCAGTGATTGAATCAATTGGGGTGGTGTCCAGTCGGCTATTTCTGCATCGGTTCGGGGTTGTACGCAGTTGAGAACAATGCCTTTAAGATTGATGCGCGATTGTCTAGCTAATGCTACATTCGCCACTGCTTGAGCGATCGCACCTAATCTCACAGGCACTACCAATACCGTTGGTAAACGCCATTCTCCTGCTAAATCAGCTACCGTTAATTCCTCAGTTACTGGCGAACCTAACCCTCCCAAGGCTTCTATAAGCACAAAATCACGTTGCGATCGCAATTTAGATAAAGCTTGCCAAACTACTGCTAAATCTACTTGGCGATTTTCTCGCGCTGCTGCGATGGGAGGGGCTAAAGGTGCTTGAAAGTACAAAGGTGTAATTTCTTCTGCGGTTTGTTCTAGTGCAAATAGCTTTTGATACCACTCGCGATCGCCAATCCCCGATTGAATCGGTTTCATGATTCCCCAGCTACGCTGCGGATAATATTTTTGCCAATAGGCTGCTAAGGCTGTTGTTAAAACAGTTTTACCAGCTTCGGTATCAGTTCCAGTAATCAGTAGTGTGTTTAACATTAATTTCTTTGGCCAGAAAATGGTTGTGTTCCATCAGCTGGCGGAAAACTTGGTGTTTCACCAGTGGTCGGAATTGGCGTAGGTGTCTCTGTCGTTATTGGGAAGGGTGTTTGTGTAAAAACTGGGGTGGGTATCTCTGTTGGAATTGGGAAGGGTGTCTCTGTTGGAATTGGGGTAGGTATTTGTGTAAAAATTGGCGTGGGTGTATCTGTTGGAATTGGGGTAGGTGTTTGTGTAAAAATTGGTTTGTCTGGTGTTTCTAATGCAACAGTAAGGCTGTAATTGCTTTCGGCAACTTCTGGAACCAGTGTTAACTCAATAGTATATCTACCAGTAACCAGCAATGGGCCTTTATATGATATTACTTGTTGAACATTCTGATCAATTGGTTGTTGATTGGGACTGAAGACTGTTAGCAAAACGCTGCTTCCTGGGTCAATAAACGCAGTTAAATTGTCACCTTCCTGTCCAAAAAAAGTATAGCGGATAATTTGATTTGTTTTGAGAGTATCTGTAACCGTGCTTGGGTTAGATGCTTTAATATTGAGCCGCCTACTAGATATAATAGGTTCTTCGGGGGTGGGGGTGGATGTGAATGTAGTACCACCAGAAATAACTGGTGAAGGGAAATTTTGTGGAAGTGTCTCAGTTGGTGATGGTTTTGACTGACTGCGGATGGAACTTACCACTGCCCAAGAACCAAATCCGGCTACGATCACTACAGCGATGCCAATTGCTGCGATCGCTAATGGATTATCCAAGAGTGAACTAGGGGGACTTGGTGGAATCACAGGATCGGGTTTCTTCTTCGGCGAAGCTGGTGGTGCTACCGGGTCAGGACGGCGACCAACAGCGATTGTTTGCAAGTTAGACGCATTCAAGGGGGGAAGACTGACTTGCTCTAAAGGTTGTAGTTGTAGTGCAACAGATACACTAGCAGCACTTTGATAGCGATCGCTCGGTATATGATTCAACATTCGATTCAACACTATAGCAAATCGCTGATTAACTGTTGCCCATCGCTGCCAATTCCAAGTTAATTGGTTTTCGTCAAATAGATCCCTTGGTTCTTTACCAGTCAGCAAAACAATTGCTGTTACTGCTAATGCATACAAATCACTACTAGGATAAGCTCCCCCTGTTTGCATTTGTTCACTAGGAGAGTAGCCTAATTTTCCCACAGTGGTTTCTGGCATTGCCCTCTCTGGCGATCGTAAACGAGTTGCCAGTTCTTTTACCACCCCAAAGTCAATTAACACAGGTTTAGCGTCACTATCTCGCAAAATAATATTTTCTGGCGAGATATCTCGGTGAATAATCCCTCGACTGTGAATATGCTCTAAAACAGGCAACAACAACTTTATCAACTGCAATACTTCAGCCTCTGTGAAGGTTTGACCTACAGCTTGGCGTTCAGCCAGCAGAGTTTGGTAAGTTTGACCTGCAACGTAGTCCTCCACCAAAAATAAACGTTGGTCTTGCTCAAATCTTTCCCGAAATTTAGGGACTTGTGGGTGTTCAATTTGATATAAAATGGCAGCTTCTCGGTGAAAAAGCTCTTGTGCCTTCTCCCAAGCCAAAGCCGACCTTGCTGTTGAAATCAATTCCTTGATCGCGCAAAGTTCGTTAAAGCGCCTCTGGTCTTCTGCCAGATAGGTTCTACCAAATCCTCCTTGTCCGAGAATTTGAATTATGCGGTAACGGTTTTGCAAGACAGTGCCAACTGTAACGGGTGGTTGCATGATCGAATGATTGAGTGTAGTAGCAACTGAGGAGATCACCCACAAAGATTAAGTCCAAGAGGCGACGGACAGTTACCTGCGGCAATATTCTACTATACCCAATGGGTACACCCCCACCAACTTATAGCGTTTCCTAATCACATGAGTTACATCATAGCCCCCTCTCGAAGAGCGGGGAGGGGGTTGGGGGTGGGGTTCTTGTACTTCACTCAACTGATAACCGCTATAACAGCCCCCAGCCCTAAATTCAATTTATCTTCCTGTGAAAACGATAGATTTTGAAATATGCAAAATTAACTGGAGAATCCAGGTTATACAAATCGCTCATCTTTTTTTGAATCAATCCTTTGGCAAATAGATGTTCACGATTAACTACCATCAAAACCGTATCCGCACGATTTGTTAAATTTTCAATTTGTCCTGCAAAATTTTGATCAGCAATCCCCTTCCTTAACTCATTCCCAAAATCGCTTCCATTCAGGCTTAGAAAGTCACCGTAGTATCTAAATAATCTGGGATGGCCAAATAAAATTACTGACTTTGTAGAAGAAGAACGATTTTTTATAATGTACTGGATTGCAGCGCGGTAGTCATCTTTCTGATAGCGATCATTGAAGTAGTAGTTAAAAATAGAATAAATATTCATAACTATCAGAGATATGACAGCTATTTGAGCAAACTGAGACACTCCATAGCGCTTTGAGCTAATACCAGTCTTTTGACTCAAAGCTGATGGGATAAGCATAGCAATTGACACTCCCCGCCCTAAAGGGTTAGGGGATTCTTAATCAAACAATTGCAATTGCAACTGCTCAAATAATATCCGCTTGTGGTAAGCAAAGATAATAAGAGTGGCGCGGTACCCAATTAAATTTGGTGACTATAGCTAAGAGCAATCCTAGTAAAAATGTCATGACAAAAACAGAAGCAAAGAAGTAATCAGGATGCTGCTATCTGTGTCCACTGCTATCGTCTTCTAAGTTTATGTAATTGTCGTTTTTGTCAATGCGTAAAATTTTGAATAAAAAGCTACTAGACAAATACTTAGTTAGAGGTGCTATACTGTATGAGAACAAGGTTCAATTAGCTATAAATGAGGTAGTTAGAAGAACCTACTACACCAATGTTTACCTCAACCCCAAAAATTTGAACTATAGACCTAGTGGACGGACTAAATGTCCGTTAAACTATCAATAGTTTGCTTTGCTAAGAGGGCTAGACAGTTAGCGGATGATAATTTTATGGAAAAATGTTTAAATTTTGTATGGAAGATTCAATAAAACTCACAGATGTTTTTTTAGGCGGTTTCTCGGTTAAACCTATTAAATCTCTAACTATAGTATTGTTATGAATGCACATAGAGAATCTGCTGTGCTTAGTTCTGCAACTTTCAAAGTGCAACCATCTGCAACAGGACTGAGTGAGAATCATCGCCTGCGGCTGTTTTCTGGCTCTGCCAATATACAACTGTCTCAAGAAGTTGCTCGTTATGTGGGCATGGACTTGGGGCCAATGATTCGCAAAAGATTTGCGGATGGAGAACTTTACGTTCAAATCCAAGAATCGATTCGGGGTTGTGATGTCTATTTAATCCAGCCATGTTGTCAACCCGTGAACGATCATTTAATGGAATTATTGATTATGGTTGACGCCTGTCGTCGAGCTTCTGCGCGACAGGTGACGGCAGTAATTCCCTACTATGGCTATGCCCGCGCCGATCGCAAAACGGCAGGACGAGAGTCAATAACCGCCAAGCTAGTTGCTAACCTGATCACCGAAGCAGGTGCTAACCGCGTTCTAGCAATGGATTTACACTCGGCTCAGATTCAAGGCTATTTCGATATACCCTTTGATCATGTTTACGGTTCGCCAGTATTGCTAGATTATCTAGCAAGCAAAGAACTGCCCGATCTTGTAGTTGTTTCCCCTGATGTTGGTGGTGTAGCACGAGCTAGAGCATTTGCAAAAAAACTGAATGATGCCCCACTGGCAATTATTGACAAACGTCGTCATGCACATAATGTTGCCGAAGTGTTAAATATCATCGGCGATGTTAAAGGCAAAACGGCAGTGTTGGTGGATGACATGATCGACACTGGAGGCACGATCGCTGAAGGAGCGCGATTACTGCGTGAAGAAGGAGCGCGTCAAGTATACGCCTGTGCAACTCATGCAGTATTCTCTCCACCAGCGATGGAGCGTTTGTCCAGTGGCTTGTTTGAGGAAGTCATTGTCACCAATACTATTCCCATACCAGAAAACAATCGCTTTCCACAACTAGTTGTGCTGTCAGTAGCTAATCTGTTAGGAGAAACTATTTGGCGGATTCATGAAGATACTTCAGTCAGTAGTATGTTCCGCTAGCCAATAAAAAACTGTCATTGGTGTTATAGGCATAAATTACCCACACTGTCCTCTTGATCGGGTGCAATGTGGGTTTTTAATTAGGGCTTGCTGAAAAAAAAAGAAAAGCTTACAGTCTCTAGATTCTCAGACCAAAGAAGTATATTCAGGTGCAAGACAAGAAGGTAAAATAGCCCATACTGCTCGGTTAAGAAGATTTGTAGGTTGGGTTGAACGGAGTGAAACCCAACAAAGCCCTGAAAATGTTGGGTTTCGTTCCTCAACCCAACCTACCTCGGAGTGCTTTTTTGGGCTTAACCGAGCAGTATTGGGAGTTGTGTATATCATGGCATCGCCACTGAGAATTAAAATTCATGGCAAATAACCTCTAAACCCTAGTTAATTTAGTTTGTAGCTCTTTTTTTCTTAAAGTGCTATAAGCTCCAAATAATCCCAGAGTAATCAGAGGAACGATAGAATTATTTTCGGGAACAGAAACTGGATCGGCAATTTGTTTTAAATTTAAATTTCCTTCAAGTATAAGTGCAGAATCATAATGACTACCACCCATTGTAAAGCCAAGTGTCTGACCAGCAGAAATATTGCTAAAAGTAAAACTACCAGATTCATTAAATCCAGCAGATGGGGAACTACAGCAGTTACTCGGACCAGCGCTGTATAAAGTTGTGTTTGGATTAAAAGTATTGAGGAAGGCTGTTACATTGAAGTAAGAATGGAAACCTTTATAGTTCTAGTCAAAAGTATAATCACCATCAGCATTTGCTACTGTCGAAATTGTCCAAGTGTTTGTATAAAAACCTTCTGTCCCAGGTAGATTATAACTTAAATTATATTCATCTAGATTGACTTGTTGGGTATTAGTTGTTCCTGATCCAGATATTGTCCAATTAACTGGAGTGAAAGTACTAGCAAGGCAGTTAGGTGCAATACCTAATGTTAAAGCTGTAGTACAAGCAATTACCTTACTTATAGTCTTCATAGTTGATAGTGAAAAATTACTGCGTTGATTTTGTAATAAACTAAAATTATCTCTGACAACTGTTTATTAGCAGCATACATGTCACAAAACTTAACCTCTTATGGTAAATAAACTATGATTATCTATCGTCAATATTATTTAGCAATGGTATAGACTTACGTATACAGCCAAACTCGGAGTAGCGAAAGCAACTGCTCAGTATCTACAGGTTTGGTGATGTAGTCAGAGGCTCCAGCTTCGATGGATTTTTCGCGATCGCCTGGCATGGCTTTAGCAGTTAAAGCAATTATTGGTAAGGAACGAAACTGTTGTTGCTGACGGATGGCGCGGGTGGTTTCATAACCATCCATTTCTGGCATCATGATGTCCATCAAAACTATATTAATGTCAGGATTAGTTTCCAGCCTCTCTATGCCATCTCTGCCATTTTCGGCAAACAGCACTTGCATTTGATAGCTTTCTAAAAAGCTCGTGACGGCAAAAATATTTCGTAGGTCATCATCTACAATCAAAATTTTCCGATTAGCTAGCACCGGGTCAGTTTGGTGTAGTTGCTCTAGCATTTGCCGCTTTGGTGGGGGCAAATTTGCTTGCACCCGATGCAAAAACAGGGCAGTTTCGTCTAACAACCGCTCTGGCGATCGCACATTTTTAATGATAATTGTCTCTGCTAGTCCCCGCAGTTGTGTTTCTTCTTGTCGGCTGAGTTCTTTGCCAGTATAGATAATGATTGGCAGTTTTAAAAGTCTGGGTTCAAGCTTAATTTGCTCAATTAGTGTAAACCCGCTCATATCGGGCAGACCAAGATCGAGTACCATACAATCAAAGTGATGCGATCGCAAAATCGAGAGGGCTTCTGCCCCCGTACCCACTGCTGTACTCTGAACATCGCCATTACCTATCAGTTCGATAATACTTTGGGCTTGTACGGGATCATCTTCTACGATCAGGAGATTTTTTACCTGACGCTCAATAAAGCCTTTTATTTCTGTCAATACTTGAGTTAGCGCTTCTGGAGAAACGGGTTTTTGTAGATAGGTAATCGCTCCTAGCTGTAATCCCCGTTGCTGTCTTTCATCAACAGAAAGTATATGTACTGGTATGTGTCTAGTGTCTGGCTTATGTTTCAGACGATCTAGCACCGTCCACCCATCCATCTCTGGCATGTGGATATCTAGCATAATTGCATCGGGCTTAAGCTCTTGCGCTAGTGCTAGACCTTGTTTGCTCTGTAAAGCAACAATGGTTTTAAAGCTCTGCTCACGGGACATATCTAGTAAGATGCGGGCAAATTTATCATCATCCTCGATAATTAGCAAAATGCGATCGCCCGGTTGAATGATTTCCCGGTCATCTGGGATATCGTTAGGTAAGCTGACAAGGACTTTCGGCAATGGAGAGATGTCTACAGTTGTCAGTCTGTTTTCCACTAAAGGCACTTCTTTGATGAGCGATGCTGCACGCATAGAGTTGATTGGCCCAGAAGGTAATGGAGTAAGACTATTTTTATCCTTCCCTTCATGTCGCCTGGGCAAGTAAAGGGTGAAGATGCTTCCGTGCCCTGGTTGGCTGACTATTTCAATTCTCCCGCCCAACAGTTGAGCCAGTTCGCGGCTAATGGACAAGCCCAAGCCTGTTCCGCCGTACTTGCGGCTGGTTGTGCCATCTGCCTGCTGAAATGCCTCAAAAATAATTTTCTGCTTCTCGACTGAAATGCCTATACCCGTGTCGCTAACTGCAAAAGCAATCACGGAATTATCAACTTCGCCTGCCTTAGTTGCTATGCCAATTTGTAACTTCACGCCTCCTTGTTCTGTAAACTTAAAGGCATTAGCTAGGAGATTTTTCAGCACTTGTTGCAGACGTTTGGAGTCGTTATAAATTGTCGGTGGTAATTTTTCATCTCGTTCAATAGTAAAGCTGAGTTCTTTATTGTGGGCAACTTGCCGGAAAGTCTGCTCTAAAGATGTCTCCAAATCTGCAAGAGCAATTTGCTCAATATCGAGCGACATAGTACCCGACTCAATTTTTGCCAAGTCTAAAATGTCATTAATCAATTCCAGCAAATCAGTCCCAGCTGAGTAAATAGTCCGGCTGTACTCTACCTGTTTGTCGGTTAAGTTGTTAAGAGAGTTATCTGCTAGCAGCCTTGCTAAAATTAGCAGGCTATTTAGCGGTGTCCGTAACTCGTGGGACATGTTCGCCAGAAATTCCGACTTGTATTTGGAAGACAACTCCAGTTGTTCAGCTTTTTGTTCCAAAGAGTGCCTCGCCCGCTCAACTTCCTGGTTCTTGCGGGCAACTTCCCGATTTTGAACTTCTAATAATTCTGCCTTTTCTTCTAGTTCCTCATTTAGTTGCTGTAATTCCTCGTTAGACTGCTTGACAAGAAATTGCGATTCCTCCAACTCGTGCGCCTGTTCTTCCAGGCGTTGATTGCTCTGCTGTAGTTCTTCTTGCTGGTTTTGCAGTTCTTCTGTTAAGGCAACAGACTCTTCAAGTAGTTGCTGAGTTTGCAATTGTGAGGCAATGTTATTTAAAAATACACCCAGAATTTCACTCAATTGCTCTAAAAATGTCAGATGCAGATGGCTGAAAGGCCCAAAAGAGGCAAGTTCAATTACAGCACTCACCTGCATCTCAAACAGTATAGGCAAGACAATAATATTTAGCGGTGCAGCTTCTCCCAAGCCGGAACTGATCCGGATATAATTACTAGGAACTTCTGTTAGGAGAATTCTTTGTTTTTCTAAGGCGCATTGTCCCACCAATCCCTCACCCAAACGAAACTGATTTGCCAGATTTTTCCGTTCTTTGTAAGCATAGCTACTCAATAGCTTCAGTACAGGCTCGTGGTCTATTGAGTCCATGAAATAAAAAAGGCCCTGCGATGCCCCAACCAGTGGTGCTAAATTCGACAAAATCAGGCGAGACGCAGTTTCTAGATTTCGATGCCCTTGGAGCATCTGGGTAAATTCAGCTAAGTTAGACTTTAGCCAGTTTTGCTCGTCATTTTTTTTATTTGTGTTTCGCAGATTAACGATCATCTGGTTGAAGGTGCGTGTCAATACACCAATTTCATCCTGGCGATCGCTATCTGGTAAACTCACCAATAAATCCCCATCCGCCATTTTTTCTGCCAAATCAGAAACTTGCTTTAGCGGTGCTGAGATATGTCTGGTCAAAACGAATCCGATCAAAGCTAAGATTAAAGAAAACAAGGGAATACTATATATAATGCTGGCGATCGTTTGCCGAGCAGCTGCTTTTGCTTTCTCAGAGCGCTGTTTCAGCAGTGCATTCTCCTCATTTTTCATCGCCTGAATAACTTTCTGAATATTATCCATCAGCTGCTTACCCTCGTCTGTCAGGACAGCTTTCTGGGAAGCTTCTAAGCCTTGGCTTTGCCGTAGCTCAATGACATCTTTCATTACAGCCATTCTCTCGGTTAGTAATGGCTCCAAAATATCAAGCCGATTTTGTTGGTTTGGGTTATCTGCTGTTAACCTTTGAAGTTCGTTGACTTTTTGATTCAGTACTTCAATAGCAGCGTTATAAGGTTCTAAATAGCGCTGTTCTCCAGTAATAATATAACCGCGTTGCCCAGTCTCAGCATTTGTCAGTTGTAAATTGAGGTTTTCAAGCTGACTTAATACCTGGTAGGTATGGCTTTCTTTAGCCGAAGTTTCAATTAGCTCATTAGTGCTTTGGTAGGAGATTAGACCAATAGTGGTCAGAGTTGCCAAACTTAGGGCAAAACTAATTCCTATTTTGGTTCCAATCTTCAAACTTTTCAACATTATTCCAGGCAGCTATTCCAATAATTTATATTTTTGCTATACAAATTTAGAAGATTTCCTTCACATCGTATTATATTCTAATTTTTGGACGCCAAATAATTAATATTAATTGCGTTTAAATAATACATAAATACATTTATATATTAGACTTTTTTTTAAAACAAACAATATATTTTCCTAAAAATTATCGGCAATATCTACAATCCCAGTATACTGTCAAATCTATTAAAATTAACTTTGACATTTAAGTAACCCTCATCGGGAAAGCCTTTTTAAAGAGAATCAAGTATTAACCCAAGCCTATTGACTAAGAACCTGGCGATCGCTTTTAGTCAGATTAACTACAGATGGGGTATAGATACGAAAATGTTGAATTTTGTTACTCTCTAAAATAGCTCTTGCACCTGCCATGTAGATGTCAGTACTATTTAGGACTAATAAGTAATTGCCAAGGGTAACTTGATGTTCATAATATCTGGCTAAATCATCAGGAATTCCTAAAGTAGTGTAGTTATTCTTGGAACTGCTGATATCTACCTCAGTAATACCATTCAGCGTGTTTATATCCTTAGCAATCACCGAGACTTGAGCCATAGGAAAGCCAGCAATTTTTAGTTCAGTAAGTGCTTTCTCTGTGTCTTGGCGCGTAGAAAAAACCCCCACTGCATTTTTATAGCGACTATTTGGTGTCAAATATGGCTCATAGATGCTCCACTGTTGAATATCACGGCGATTAAAAATCCTTTTAGCAAGACGAATATCTATATCTATGCCGGTTACTATCACCAAATAGTAACCTTTGCAAATTAGATCGCTGTAACCCTGTTCTTGCTCTTTAGGAATTTCTAAACGTAGCAGCACACTATGCAAATCACCTGCGGTTGCATTGATAGCACCACCAGTTAAAGTGGCAGCGATCGCTGTTGCTTCTGCTCCGGCTAGAATCACCCGTCCTATATCAGGAATTACCCAAAGCACTAAATCGGCTAATAAGCCGGTAACACCGCCCAAAGCAGGACTTGTAAAGGCTTCAGGATTTTTTAAGGATGTATTATTGCCAGTGCGATCTTTAACTTCAACACTAGCAATATCGCTTTCTTCTTGTGGATTCCGTGCAATTACAGAAACTTTTTGCATAGGAAAATTAGAAGATTTTAGTTCCTGAAGTACCAATTGGATATCGGAACAACTAGCGAAAACTCCTATAGTTGTTCGCTCTTTTTCTAATGTCATTTTATCGGTTTATTGCAGCTTTAACCAATTCCCAAGAGTGTTAGCTGATATGAGGTAATTACACAGCTCGGCGAGTTAGTAAACCCCAAAGGAAAATCAGTAGCATAGCACCAAGAACAGCAAATAAAATGCTTCCAAGAGAGAAAGCTCCAGCAGATGCAGCGGCTGCCGAACCACTTCCCAGTAAAGTTTGACCCAAATAACCACCGACTACGGCTCCAAGTATTCCTAATGCAATGGTGGAGAAAATACCGCCACCTTGGGTTCCTGGATAAAATAACTTAGCTAACGCACCTGCAATTAAACCTAAAACTAGCCAAGCAATAATGTTACCCATTGAATTTCTCCTTCGTTGAGAATCTTAATTTGTTTGCTTTTGACTATTTCATATTAAAGTTTTCCTGCAAAATTTCTGATCTATCTAGAGAACTAATATCAAAAATCTTTAGATATCATTTGAATATCCACCAGGTTGTCTTTGAGGATGAATATATAAATTTAGTAACATGCGGTACTAGTTGCTCACAACTCAGGAGTGAGAACTATAGAAAGAGCTAGTTGATAAAGTTGGCGACGGGGAAGGGAGGTAAATTTTGCTAACTGACGGCTAGCTTGCGATCGCGATATCCCCTGACTAATTAACTGCTTCAATTCGGCTTTCAATTCCTCTTCTGTCAGTTGGGGCTGACTGGCTGGAATTCCCGCCACTACTAATGTATATTCACCTTGGGGTTCTCGTTGGTTGTAGTGAGCGATCGCCTCGGCAATTGTCCCCCGCCAAAATTCCTCATACAATTTAGTTAACTCCCGCCCTAGCACAATTTGGCGATCGCTTCCCCAAACAAGAGCTAAGTCTTGTAAAGTATCTCGCAAACGGTGCGGCGATTCGTAGAAAACCAATGTGCGAGATTCGGTTTGCAGAGATTCTAAATATTCTTGTCTCTGTTGACTTTTAGCTGGGAGAAAGCCTTCAAAGACAAACCGATCCGTTGGTAATCCAGCTGCACTCAATGCAGTAATTGCTGCACTAGCGCCAGGAATGGGAACTACTGTAATTCCCGCCTCAATACAGGCTTTCACCAGTTCATATCCAGGATCGGAAATACCTGGCATTCCAGCATCACTCACCAGAGCGATCGCTTTATTGTTAACTAAATGCTCTAATAATTCTGGGATGCGGCTGGTACGATTGTGTTCGTGGTAACTCACCTGGGGAGTCTTAACTTGAAAATGCTGTAATAGTTTCCCTGTGTGGCGGGTGTCTTCCGCAGCAATGATATCTACAGTCTGTAAAATTCGCACCGCCCGAAAGGTTATATCTTCCAGATTGCCAATTGGTGTGCCGACAACGTAAAGTGTTCCTGGTTTTGGATCGGTTTGCATGAGCAAGAATTAGGAGTTTGTAGAGACGCGATTCATCGCGTCTGTGCAGGAGTTAAAAATAATTTATGCACTTATACGAACATAAACCGCGTCCACCTTGAAAACTGTAGTTCTTTCCGTATGAAAAGAAAAACCCTCATCCCCCAGCCCCTTCTCCCAATATTGGGAGAAGGGGAGCCGGAAATAAGTCCCTCTTCCCTTGTAGGGTGAGGGCAAAAACTACGGTTCTTAACATAGATGAGGTTTAAATGACAAATGGATAATCTAAAATCCAAAATCGCTCGACTGAGCGTAGCCGAAGTCCAAAATCCAAAATCGGATCGTGGGTTATTTGTAGGTTTAGTAACCTTAGATTTGATTTACCTTGCTGACTCTGCTCCTAAGAATAATCAGAAGATTGTCGCTACTGACTATACTGTAGCGGCAGGGGGGCCAGCAACAAATGCGAGTGTGACTTTCAGCCATTTAGGAAATCAGGCTACAGTCTTGGGTGTAGTGGGTTGTCACCCAATGACGCAGCTAATTCGGGGTGATTTGGCAAATTACAAAGTTGCGATCGCAGACCTTGAGCCTACCACTGATTTAGCACCGCCTGTCTCCTCAATCATTGTCACCCAAGCTACGGGTGAACGAGCTGTAGTTTCCATTAATGCTGTCAAAACTCAAGCCAACAGCGCATCTATCCCGCCAGATATTTTGCAAAATGTCGATATAGTACTGATTGATGGACATCAAATGGCGGTTAGTTATGCCATAGCTCAAATGGCTAAAGCCAAGAATATCCCAGTAGTAATTGATGGTGGAAGTTGGAAGCCTGGATTTGAGCAAATTCTGCCGTTTGTAAATTACGCCATCTGTTCAGCTAATTTTTATCCCCCCAACTGCCAGACTGGAGAAGACGTTTTTACCTATCTGGGCGGATTTGACATTCCTCACATCGCCATTACCCACGGACAAAAACCAATTGAATACTTGAGTTGCACCAAAACTGGTATCGTAGATGTACCGCAGATTCAAGCAGTTGATACTTTAGGGGCTGGAGATATTTTTCACGGTGCTTTCTGTAATTATATTTTAAGGGAAAGCTTTACTGATGCACTGGCACTAGCAGCTAATATTGCTGCTGATTCGTGTAAATTTTTTGGCACTCGGCGCTGGATGGATTTAGAGTGCTGAGTAGTAAAGTTAATAAGGCCAAATTTGATGAAACACTTAAAAGAAATATTAGCGATCGCTCGTGAGGTAGGTTGGGGTGCAGCAGATATACTGCGATCGTATTATCACGGGACTGCAAAAGATCCTAACTTAGAAGTCCAATATAAACAAAATGAGCCTGTTACCGTTGCCGATATAGCTGTGAGTCAATACATTTTGCAGAGGCTACAAGCAACTTTGGGTAATGAGGATTTTGCTTATATCAGCGAAGAAACCTATCAATCTCCAAGTGGTGTAGCACAGCCTTCCCCCCCTTGGGTATGGATAATTGACCCTTTGGATGGCACACGAGACTTTATCGAAAAAACTGGAGACTATGCAGTTCATATTGCTTTAGTCAAGGAAACACGCCCAGTCTTGGCAGTGGTGGCAGTCCCAGAGGCTCAAAAGTTATATTACGCTATTAAAGGCGGCGGTACATTTGTAGAAACTCGTGATGCTTCTGTTCCTTTACAAGTGTCGTCAGCCAAACGAATTGAGGATTTAACCTTAGTCGTTAGTCGCTCTCACCGCAACCAACGCTTAGATTATTTACTACAAAAATTACCCTGTCAAAATCAGAAATCTGTGGGTAGTGTCGGCTGCAAAATCGCTACCATTGTCGAGCAACAGGCAGATATCTACATTTCCCTTTCCGGCAAGTCCGCGCCCAAAGATTGGGATATGGCAGCACCAGAACTGATTTTAACAGAAGCCGGTGGTAAATTTACCCACTTTGACGGCACTCCGTTGCAGTATAACACCGGTGATATCAATCAATGGGGAGGTTTGCTGGCTAGTAACGGCGAATATCACGAAGTGCTATGTAAGGAAGCAGAAAGGATTTTAGCGCAGTTCGAGCATAGGTGACATACTCCTACACTGATGCAAGCATACAGTGTGGGCTTCTCAGCGACTCCCGGTATCCCGTCGGACAAAAACTCTCGCTTTATTTTGAGTCCACGAGATGCCCCTCCGCAGACTTTGAACAAGTACCAAGCGAAAAGTGTGGTCTTCTCCCTTGGCGCTAGCCTCTCCCTTTGGGAGAAGGGGAGACGCTGCGCGATAGCGTAGCGTTAGCGAGTCATCGAGCGTCTGGAGGTTTCCCCGATGAACAACTTTTCAAGACAAGTATGTTCTACCTTAGTACCGCTAGAATTTTACCCATTCACGGAAAGGACAAAAAAATGTCTATTCTTGAATGGAACCCCATATTCTAGATTGTCTAGGTTCAGTGTACAACCAGCATTTTCGGCAATGCCAGTACTTATTTATAATACCATTGATTCCGGTATTTTCCTTAAGAAATATAATGAATATGGGTCATGTCAGAACAATAGCAATTAACTGTTTTGGCTATGCCAAAAAACATTAATTACTATATCTCCCCACTCCCGCGACTTTCATCCCACACCATACGGTACTCGGTATGGTGTGGGGATTCCCGTCTGTTTAGCTAAATGGGGCATTTGAGGATATCGTTAGTCTGCAATCCTTGACTTTAGATTTTTAAGAAAATGTTACGACTTTATCATTTATTACTAGGTTCTATTTTGCTGGTGTTAATATCGGTGGGAGCAAAATTTTTTCTTCCCCAATTTTCTCCACCTAAAGTTGTAAAATCCCCTGCCGTTGCGAAACTTCCTAACCCTAATGAGGGAAATATCTGGCAGAAAATCCTGGGAAATACTGCTGCTCCAACTAACTGGCAAGTTGCTGCTTGTAAGGGAAATGCGCCTTTATTGTGTGTCTCGTCCAAAGGGGAACTTTTGGGTACAGTTGAGATTAACGTTTACCCATTAGCAAACAACGAGGATTTTCAAAAGAAACTCGTAGCTGTTGGTATTCCACCTGATTCCCAAGTGGACTACCAAAGTTCCAAATACCAAACACAGGTATTATCAGCACTCAAGGCTTGGGTTGCAGACCACTACGCTGCGTTTGCGAAAGACCGTCAGCGTGAATATGGAAAAGAGATTACTTTCTTAGCCTACCCACCCCAACCAGTACCCGTTGGTAAGCTTCAGGGAATCCGCTATGGGTTCGCCGGACTCAAGCAAAAAGGTGGAGTACAAGAGCAACATATCGGACATGTTGCTTTTGATGGCAATAAACTTTACGTAATTACCACTGCCTTTGAC
>Ga0209490_10001591_pt1 | contig 21741 bp, 24 predicted proteins | sample MAT06_FD_187209 | JGI IMG/M metagenome (GOLD analysis project Ga0209490, IMG submission 187209) | Freshwater microbial communities from Lake Fryxell liftoff mats and glacier meltwater in Antarctica - MAT-06 (SPAdes) (version 2) | ecosystem: Environmental > Aquatic > Freshwater > Ice > Liftoff... | reverse complement strand
GTCGTGGTCACGGCCCGGATGGTGGCGCCGGTGACGCGGTCCTTGTAGTCGACCTTGGCGGCCACGCTGCGCAGGTAGAAGAGCGCAAAGCCGAAGGGCGGGGTCAGGAACGAGGTCTGCAGGTTCAACGCCAGGATGACGCCGAACCAGACCAGGTCGATGCCCATCTTGTCAGCGACGGGCGCGAGGATGGGCACGACGATGAAGGCGATCTCGAAAAAGTCGATGAACAGGCCCAGCACGAAGACGAGCAGGTTGACGACGAGCAGGAAGCCGAGCTGCCCACCGGGCAATTGCTTGAACAGCGCCTCGACCCAGTAATGGCCGTCGGCGGCGTTGAAGGTGAAGCTGAAGACGGTGCTGCCGATCAGGATGAACATCACGAAGGTCGCGAGCTTGGCGGTGCTGTCCAGCGCCTGCCGCAGCAGCTTCAGGCTGAGCTGGCGGCGCGCGAAGGCCATCACCAGAGCCCCCAGCGCGCCCATCGCACCGCCCTCGGTGGGCGTGGCCACACCCAGGAAGATGGTGCCCAGCACCAGGAAGATCAGCACCAGTGGCGGAATGAGCACGAAGGTCACCTGCTCTGCCAGCCGCGACAGCAGACCGAAGCGCAGCAGTCGGTTGGCCAAGGCCAGTGCCAGGGCCAGCAGCGAGGCCACGGTCATCGACAGGATGAAGACCTCGTCGTCCGGCGCCGGCGTGCTGCGGCCGGTCCAGCCGTTGATCAGGCCTTCATGCACCTGCGCCCAGCCCATGCCGGCCGCGGCACACACCAGCAGCAGCACCAGCAGCGAGCGGTGGCCGCTGGCGCCATCGCCTTCGCGGTAGATGCGCGCCTCGACCGGCAAGGCCGGCACCCAGGCCGGCCGCACGAAGGCCACCGCAGCGATGAACAGCAGATACAGCCCCACGAGCAACAGGCCGGGGATCAGCGCGCCGGCGTACATGTCGCCCACCGAGCGGCCCAGCTGATCGGCCAGCACGATGAGCACCAGCGATGGCGGTATGGCCTGCGCCAGCGTGCCGCTGGCGGTAATGGTGCCGGTGGCGATGCTGCGGTTGTAGCCGTAGCGCAGCATGATGGGCAGCGATATCAAGCCCATGCTGATGACGGCTGCTGCCACCACGCCGGTGGTGGCGGCCAGCAGCGCGCCCACCAGCACCACGGCCACCGCCAGCCCGCCGCGCAACGGCCCAAAGACCTGGCCTACCGTTTCGAGCAGGTCTTCGGCCATACCCGAACGTTCCAGCACGATGCCCATCAGCGTGAAAAAGGGTATGGCCAGCAGGGTGTCGTTCTGCATGATGCCGAACACACGCAGCGGCAGAGCCTGGAACAAGTTCAGCGGAAAAAGCCCGGCTTCCATGCCGATGAAGCCGAACAACAGGCCCGTGGCGGCCAGGCCGAATGCCACTGGAATGCCGGTGAGCAGGAAGCACAGCAGTCCCGCGAACATCAGCGGCACGAAGTTCTGCGCGATGAAGGCGGTCATGTTCAGCGCGCCTCTTTCAGGGCCTGCAAATCTTGAAGGTCCTGCCCCGTCTTGCGCGCCAGTTCTTCAGCCACGCGTTCTGCTTCGGGTTTGTCGCCCACCTCGCTCATGGGCTCGGCGCCGTGGCCGGTGAGGAAGGCCACGCGCTTGATCAACTCAGAGGCGCACTGCAGCAGCAGCACGCCAAAGCCCGCCGGCAACAGCAGCAGCACCGGCCAGCGGATCAGCCCGCCGGCGTTCTGGCTCATCTCGCCCGAAACCCATGCGCGTTCGAAAACGGGCCAGGACAGCGTGATGAGGATCAGGCACAGCGGGATCGTGAAGAGCACCATGCCGGCAATGTCGATCAGCGTGTTGGTGCGTTTGCTCAGCCGCGTGGCGATGAAGTCGATGCGCACGTGGGCGTTGCGCAGCCAGACATACCCTGAACCGAGCATGAAGACCGCCGCGAACAGGTACCACTGGATTTCGAGATAGGCGTTCGAGCTCATGTCGAAGGCCTTGCGCATGATGGCGTTGCCGGCGCTGATGAGCACGGCAGCGAGCACCAGCCACATCACGAGCTTGCCCAGCAGCTCGTTGAAGGCATCGATCCAGGCGGAAAGTTTCAGCAGCGCACGCATCGGATTTCCTCGGGGCCAGGCACCCCGAAATTCTAGAAGCCGGTCTCGCCGCAGCAGGCGCTGAAAACCCGCTGAGCAGAGGGCAGACTTGAAAGCGCTGCCGCCTACTGGCCCTGCGCGGCCACGTACAGGCTGGTGGAACGCGCGCCTGAACGGCAGAAGACCAGCAGCGGCCGCGGCAGCTCGGCCAGCAGCTGGGCAAAAGCGGCAATCTCTTCGCGCGACTGATAGCCGCCGTCTACCGGCAGAAACCGGTATTCAAGGCCGGCGGCGCGTGCGGCGGCTTCGATGGCGGCGCTGGTAGGCTGGTCGGGGTCGTGCTCGAAGTCGGGACGGTTGTTGACGACGCTCTTGAAGCCCATCGCAGCCGCCTCGGCCATGGCTTCGGGCGTGAGTTGCGGGGCGACGCACACGTCGTCGGCGATCTGGCGCAGGGGCAGGGTGCTCATGGTGCTCATTCTCAATGTTCAGTTTGCCAGAGCTGCTTTGACAGCCGCCGACACCAAGCCCATCTCGGCCTTGCCAGCCAGGCGTGCCTTCGCCGCAGCCATGACCTTGCCCATGTCGGCAGGGCCCACCGCGCGCGCCAGTTCAGCGCCCAGTTCGGACACGACGGCCGCAATCTCGGCACTCACCGCCTCGGCCGACAGGCGCTGTGGCAGGTAGGCCTCCAGCACCGCCAGCTCAGCGGTTTCCTTGGCCACCAGGTCTTGACGGCCGCCTTGCTGGAACGCGGTGATGCTGTCCTTGCGCTGTTTGACCAGCTTGTCAACGATGGCCACCACGGCGGCGTCGTCCAGCACGATGCGCTCGTCCACCTCACGCTGCTTCACCGCTGCCAGCAGGCCGCGAATGGCAAGCAACCGCTCGCTGTCCTTGGCGCGCATGGCGTTCTTCATGTCATCGGTGATGCGATCTTTCAGGCTCGACATTTCAGGCTCCGGAATGAAACAAGCCCGCAGCGGCGTCCCGCGCGGGCTTGTGGGTGTCTCGGGTGAAGGGGCTCAGTAAAGCTTCTTCGGCAACTGCATGCTGCGCACGCGCTTGAAGTGGCGCTTCACAGCCGCTGCCTTCTTGCGCTTGCGCTCTGCGGTCGGCTTCTCGTAGAACTCGCGTGCGCGCAGGTCGGTCAAGAGGCCGATCTTCTCGATGGTGCGCTTGAAGCGGCGCAAGGCGACGTCGAACGGCTCGTTCTCTTTGACGCGAATGGTGGTCATGGGGTCAGGAATCCTGAAAAAAGTTTGCGCTCGGTGTCTGCAATTTGGTCATGAGGGCCATGTTCCGGAACAGCCCCAAACCAAGCCCCTGGGGGCTCGACTGCTTGACAGGACCGCATGCAGATCGACACGCTGGTTTGCCAGCAAAGCCGCAGAGTATAGACCGGGTTTGTGGCTGGCTGACAGTGCCCGCTTCAGACGGAGTGCGTGCGCGTTGCTTTCCATGGCCGGTCTAGCACCCCGTCTGGCCCACAGCCATCCTGCGTGTGACGACAGGGGGTGCAGCGCTGGTTTTCCAGGTCTTTTCCCGAGTCATTTGCCAGCCCGGGCGCTGCAAACTAGGGGCCAGACTGCAGTCGAGGCTTGATCTGGCTGCGGCGCACCACCAACATACAACTTCTGAGCCAGACTGGTGCAATCGTCGAGGCACTTTTGAAGGGTCGCTTTCATCCCAACATGATCATCCCGACATGACCATGATGTTCGACATGCCAGCCACAGCCCCACCCCAGCCTGCCGATCTGCATCTGGTGCTGTCTGGGCTGCTGCCTGCTGTCCTGCAGCGTCAAGGCGACCTGCTGGCCGTGAAAGACCTGCGCAGCGGCTTGTGTGTTCACGCCAACGCCGAGATGCTGGCTTTCCTGCGGCTGAGCGCCAGCGAGGTGACAGGCCGGCCCGACAGCGACCTGTTCGAGCCCGGCGTGGCGACGGTGTTGCGCGCCGCCGAACACACCGCGTTGGCCCACGGCGAGGCGCTCATCAGCGAGCACCGGTTTGAGATTCACGGAAGGCGGCACGAATTTTCGGTGCTGCGCTGGGCCACGCCGGTGCGCGCCGATGGCCAGCGCTGGCTGTGCAGCGTCTGGCACGACCTTGCCCCGTCGCGCGAGCAGCAGGCTCAGTTGCGTGCTGCGCTCGAGCAGATCGAGCAGCAGCAGCGAGCCACTGAATTGCTGCAGCGCGAACTCGCCGATCAGGCCCTGCGCGACCCTGCTTCGGGGCTCTATCGCCGGGCACATTTCGAAGATCAACTGCGCCGCGAGATGGACCTTTCCACCCGCGAGCACCGCGAATTCGCCATCGTCTTCATCACGCTCGACGCGCTCGCGCCGCGGGTGCAGGCCTTGGGCGCAGCCGGTAACCAGCGTGTCTACGAGGCCATCGGGCGCCTGCTGCGCGGCGGCACGCGTGCGATGGACGCCTCGTGTCTGTACGACGACGACCACTTTGCGGTACTGCTGTCGGGCGTGGGCTTGGCCACGGCACACGTCCGCATGGAAGGCCTGAGGCGCAAGTGCGCTACCCAGATCGTGGTGCACGACGGCAACGAACTGGGTTTCACGGTGTCCATGGGCGTGGCCAGCTTCCCGCACACGGCGCAGACGCAAGAAGAGCTGCTGGTGGCCTGCGAAGCCGCGCTGGCCGAGGCCCGACGCCGTGGCGGCAACCAGGTCACGCTGGCCGCCATTCGTTTCGACACTGCCTGAGCGACAAGCTCAGCTGGTCAGCCCGCGGTGCAGCATGCTGGCTGCCAGGGCCAGCAGCAGCAGCGAAAAAAGGCGCTTCAACACGGTGACGTTGATGCGCTGCGCAGTACGCGCGCCCAACGGCGCCAGCAGCACGCTGGCGGCAGCCACGATGCCCAAGGCCGGCAGGTAGAGATAGCCCACCGCCCCTGGCAGCGCCGCGGGCAACTGCCAGCCGCTGATGACGTAGCCCACCGTGCTGGCCGCGGCGATGGGGAAACCCAATGCGGCGCTGGTGCCCACCGCGTGCCGCGGCGGCAGGTTGCACCAGGTCATGAAGGGCACCGAGAGAAAGGCGCCGCCCGCGCCCACCAGTCCCGAGATGAACCCTACGCCGGCACCCACCCCCGCCAAGCCCCAGGCGCCTGGCAGTTCACGGCCCGGGCGGGGCTTGCGGTCGAGCATCATCTGCACGGCGGTGTAGCCGATGAAGGCCGCGAAAAGCAGCGCCAGGCCCTGGCCCTTCAACACCGAAAACGCCCCCGCTCCCGCCAGCAACCCGCCCACGATAATGCCCGGCGTCATGGCGCGCGCGACCCCCCACCGCACCGCGCCCAGACGGTGGTGGGCACGCACGCTGGACAGCGATGTGAAAAGAATCGTGGCCATCGAGGTGGCGATGGCCATCTTCACCGCCAGCCCGCTTTCGACATGGCGCTGGGTGAGGATCCACGTCATTACCGGCACCATCATCATGCCGCCCCCCACGCCCAGAAGTCCGGCCAGGAAGCCGACCATGGCGCCCAGCGCCAGCAGTTCGACAACGAGTGTGAAGCCGAGGTCCATCAGGCCGCCGGGCTGTCCAGCAGCGCCAGCACGGCCCGCCATTCGGCGGGCGTCACCGGTGTGATCGACAGGCGATTGCCACGCTGCAGCACTCGCATGCCGGCCAGTGCGGGCGCGCTGCGCATCTCAGTCAATGGCAGCAGCCGTGTCTTGCGCACCAGGGCCACGTCGCGCATCAGCCAGCGCGGCGCCTCGGGCCTGGACTTTGCGTCGAAGTAGGGGCTGTTGGCGTCGAACTGCGTCGGGTCGGGCTGTGCCGCGCTCGCCACGCGTGCAATGCCGGCGACACCAGGCTGCGGGCACGACGAGTGATAGAACAACACGCCGTCGCCAGGCTGCATGGCGTCGCGCATGAAGTTGCGCGCCTGGTAGTTGCGCACCCCGGTCCAGGGCAGCGACTGCTGCGGGGCGGTCGCCAGGTGGTCGATGGAAGCCTCTTCGGGCTCGCTCTTCATCAACCAGTAGCTGCTCATGGGCTCGTTACGGAACGCTGCAAGCGGGCGACGCAGAAATGCAGGGGAAGAGAAACTGGGTGTCCGCCGCAGCTGGTGAACCCGGTGCCTGAACCAAGGGGGAGTTCAGGTGGGCGAGGTCAGCCATGCATTGGGTTCATCTGACGCGAGACGATCACGCCTGCATGGCGATGTTCCAAGCCCTTGGTCATAGACCATCGGCTCAAGGACATTAAAGGCTCAGCCAACTGCGACGGACAAATTTATTCTAGACCTCTGCCCGGCGCCACAACGGCAGCAGGGACGCGTCAGAACTCACAGAAGCTTGCCGTCGTCGCCCAGGGCCGCGTCGATGCGGCGCACGAGCGCGTCGACGTCAGCGGCGGTATGCGTTTCATCTTCCCGCTGCCCGGTGGCGCGGGGTTGCGAGGTAGTTGTGGATACCGGGTAAGGGGTTGGGGCTGGGGCTGGGGCCGGCGCTGCGCTGCCGCGCTCGGCCAGCTGGTAGGCCAGATTCAGCGCTGCCAGCACGGCAATGCGCTCGCGTGCCTTGACCTTGCCCGAGTTACGGATGGAACTCATCTCATGGTCGACCGCAGCCACCGCCGCAGCCAGCAGCTTCTCGCCGCCTTCGGGGCAGCCCAGCATGTAAACCTGCCCGAGGATGGAGACTTCGAGCTGCTTCATGCGCCGGGCTCGCTGGTCTTGACCGACGGCGCGGGTTCTGCGGGCAGGCGGTCGAGCAGAGCGTCTATGCGCGCACGCGCTGCGGCCAGGCGCGAGCGCAGGCTGTCGCGTTCGCTCGTCATCGCGAGCAACTGCTGTTCGATGAGCGCACTGGTGCGCTTCAGTTCCTGGTGCCTCAGCACCAGGCGGTCCACCCGTTCGGCAAGGTCTTCCAGCTTGGCCATCTCACCCGGTCTCCCTGCTGGATATTGTAGGAGTGCCCAGATTGCGGCCATGGGCGCGTGCGTGGTCGCAAACGTTGCGCACGGCGCAGGCGCCGCAACGTGGGGCGCGCGCCGTGCACATGTAGCGGCCGTGCAGGATGAGCCAGTGGTGGGCGTCCACCAGATAGGCTGCGGGCACGCGCTTCATCAGCTTGGCTTCCACCGCCAGCACGTTCGCGCCGGGCGCCAGACCGGTGCGGTTGCTGACGCGAAAGACATGGGTGTCGACTGCCATCGTCGGCTCGCCGAAGGCCACGTTCAGCACCACGTTGGCGGTCTTGCGGCCGACACCGGGCAGTGCTTCCAGCGCCTCGCGAGAGCGCGGCACTTCGCCGCCGTGCTGCTCGACCAGGATGCGGCAGGTGGCGACCAGGTTCTTGGCCTTGTTGCGGAACAGGCCGATGGTGCGTATGAGGTCGGTGACACGCTCCACGCCCAGATCGAGCATCTTCTGCGGCGTCGGCGCCAGCGCGAAGAGCCGCCGGGTGGCCTTGTTGACGCCCACGTCGGTGGCCTGGGCCGAGAGCAGCACCGCGGCCAGCAGTTCGAAGACGCTGGTGTAGGCCAGCTCGGTCTGTGGCCGCGGGTTGGCGGCGGCCAGCGTGCCGAAGAACGTCTCGATGGCTTCAGGTTTCATCGGGCGTCTTTCCAGCCGTCTTTCCGGGCGAATTTTCGGGCGTGATTGGAGACGGTGCGGCGCCTGCCGCGCGCTGCGCCGCACGCTTCAAAGCTGCCTCGACCACGGCACGCTTGGCCGCCAGGACCTCGGGGTCGGTGATGCTGCTGGCGGCGGTCAGATCGGCCAGCTTGGCCTGCGCCTTGGCCGCCAGCCGCTCGTCGTTCTCGCGCTTGTCACGTTCCAGGCGCTGGGTGCGAAAGGCGTAGCGTTCCCGCGCCTCTTCGGCGAGTGCCGGGCTCCAGGCCTGCCAGCCCGTGCTTTCGCCGGTGACGGGCGTCATCGAGATGCAGTCCACCGGGCAGGCCGGCACACACAGCTCGCAACCGGTGCATTGCGCATCGATGACGGTGTGCATCAGCTTCGAGGCACCGACGATGCAGTCCACCGGGCAGGCCTTGATGCACAAAGTGCAGCCGATGCACCACGCCTCGTCGATGACGGCCAGCTGGCGGGCGCCCTCATGCCCGTGCGTGAGGTCCAGCGGCAGCACCGGCTTGCCGCTGATCTTCGCCAGCCGCGTGATGCCCTCGGCACCGCCTGGCGGGCAGCGGTTGATGTTCGCTTCGCCACTGGCCATGGCCTCGGCGTACGCGCGGCAGTCCGGGTAGCCGCAGCGCGTGCATTGCGTTTGCGGCAGCGCCGCGTCCAGCAGGTCAGCGAGGGTGTGGAGGCGCGTGCTCGGGCGGGTGGGTGAGGTCTGAGGTGAGGTCACCCGCCGGATTATCGGCTGCGCTTCTTCTTCGGCAGCGTGGTGACGTTGCTCTGCAGCGCGGCGCCAGCCTGGTCGAAACGCTGGATGAAGCCGCGCACCTCCGGATAGACCTTCTCGCGCCAGCGGCGGCCCGAGAAGATGCCGTAGTGGCCTGCGCCCTCGGCGTCGTAGTGGAATTGGCGAGACTTCGGGATGCCGGTGCACAGGTCGTGCGCAGCGCGGGTCTGGCCGGCGCCCGAAATGTCGTCGAGTTCACCTTCGATGGTGAGCAGCGCGGTGCCCGTGATGTCTTGCGGCTTCACCAACTCGCCGTGCACATGCCAGTTGTGGTTGACGAGTGCAAAGTCCTGGAACACGGTCTTGATGGTGTCCAGGTAGTACTCGGCCGGCATGTCCAGCACGGCGTTGTATTCGTCGTAGAACTGCCGGTGGCTCTCGGCGCTGTCGTCATCGCCTTTGATCAGATCGGAGAAATAGTCATAGTGGCTGCTCATGTGGCGGTCGGGGTTCATCGCCACGAAGCCGGTGTGCTGCAGGAAGCCGGGGTAGACGCGGCGGCCAGCGCCGGGGAAGTTGCCCGGCACGCGGAAGATGACGTTGTTCTCGAACCAGCTGTGGCTCTTGTTCATCGCCAGGTTGTTGACCGCGGTGGGGCTCTTGCGGGCGTCGATGGGGCCGCCCATCATGGTCATGGTCAGCGGCGTCGGTTCGCCTCGGCTGGCCATCAGCGACACCGCTGCCAGCACCGGCACCGTGGGCTGGCAGACCGAGATCACGTGCACGCGCGGGCCGCAACGGAGGATGAATTCCTGCACGTACTCGACGTAGTCGTCGAGATGAAAGGCGCCTTCGGACAACGGCACCATGCGCGCGTCGGTCCAGTCGGTGATGTAGACCTTGTGGTCATGCAGCAGGCTCTTGACCGTGTCGCGCAACAGCGTGGAATGGTGACCCGACAGCGGCGCCACCACCAGTACCGTGGGCTGCTCTTTCATGATCTCGAGTGCGCGGCTGTCGTCGGTGAAGCGCTTGAAGCGCAGCAGCCGACAGAAGGGCTTCTTCAGCGCCACCTGTTCCTGCACCGCGACCTCGACGCCTGCGACCGTGGCCGAAGTGATGCCGAACGGCGGCTTCTCGTATTCCTTGGCCAGGCGATGCAGCAGGTCGAAGCCGGCCGAGACACGCTGGGAAAGCGGAAACTGTGCAAACGGCGACAGCGGGTGGTCGTAAAGCTTGGCCGAAGCGCTTGCAAACTCCGCAAAAGGCGACATCAGGGCGCGCTGGGTCTCGTAGATTTGGTAAAGCATCGAACAGCTCCATTCCTGAGGGCCGACAGCTGCCGGTGCCCAAATGTAACTCTATTTATGTTGCAGTGCAGCAATTTTAGAGGGCTTGCTGCATGATGCCCTGCCGGCGACGGGTGCAAAGCCTCGAAAACACGGGTTCGCGCATGCCAGACGATGGCTACACAGACGCCACACACATTCCACACGACCTGCCAACGAGCAACAGCCTGGCTGCAGTGTCACCACGGTGACAGGCTCCAGCCCTCGTGCAGCATCAGCCTTGCATCAGCCTTGCATCAGCCGGGCCAGCGCCACGGCCACGGGCCCGATGTTGTGCGTGTTGAGAGCGGCCACGCAGATGCGACCCGACTCCAGGCCATAGATGCCGAATTCACTGCGCAGGCGCAGCATCTGTTCCTTGCCCAGGCCCGAGTAGCTGAACATGCCCACTTGCGTGGTGATGTAGCCGAGGTCGCCCTGCACCCCCGCAGCCTGCATCTGCGCCACCAGCGCGTGGCGCATGGTCTTGATGCGGTCGCGCATGCCAGCCAGTTCTTCTTCCCACATGGCGCGCAACTCTGGCGTCGTCAGCACCGTGGTCACCACTTGCGCGCCGAATGTCGGCGGCGTGCTGTAGTTGGTGCGGATCACGATCTTCAACTGCGACAGCACGCGTGTGCACTCTTCCTGGCTGGCGCAGACGACGCTGAGCGCGCCGACACGTTCGCCGTACAGCGAGAAACTCTTGCTGAACGAAGTGCTGATGAAAAACTGCTGGCCGGTGGCGACGAAAGACTGCACCGCTGCGCCGTCTGCGGCAATGCCGGCACCGAAGCCCTGGTAAGCCATGTCGAGAAAGGGTACCAGGCCACGTTCGGCGCAGGTGCTGGCAACCTGCTGCCACTGCGCCGCGCTCAAGTCGCAGCCGGTGGGGTTGTGGCAGCAGGCGTGCAGCACCACCACCGTGCCAGCCGGCGCAGCGGCCAGCGCCGCCAGCATGGCGTCGAAGCGAATGCCGCGGGACGGTGCGTCGTAGTAGGGATAGGTCTCGACGCTGAAGCCGGCGTTGCTGAAGATCCCGCGGTGGTTTTCCCAGGTCGGGTCGCTGATCAGCACCTTGGTTTCGGGGCGCAGGCGCTTCAGGAAGTCGGCGCCCAGCTTGAGGCCGCCGGTGCCGCCCAGGGCCTGCACCGTGGCCACGCGGCCGCTGGTGACGACTGTGCTGTCAGCGCCGAACACCAGGCCCTGCACGGCCTTGTCGTAGGCCGCAATGCCGTCGATGGGCAAGTAGCCTTTGGGCCTGGAAGTTTCCAGCAACAGCTTCTCGGCAGCAGCCACGCAGCGCAGCACCGGCAGCTTGCCGGCGTCGTCGAAATACACGCCGACACCCAAATTCACCTTGGCGGGGTTCGTATCGGCGTTGAACTGCTCGTTCAGCCCCAGGATGGGGTCACGCTGGGCCATCTCGACGGCGGCAAAGAGAGAAGCGGGCATGGAGGCGTCTTTTCAGCAGGCGGGGCGGCAAAGGGCGGCAAAGGGCGGCGGAACGTCGGCGTCTGCGGCAGCCGGCTGGCTGCGCTACCCTTGTAGGTTGCTCGCCCTGCATCAGAGCATGCGCGAGCTGCCCAATTCTAGTTGTCTGCAACTCCGGGAACGCCCATGACCGCCATCGCCGCCAAAGTCAAAGACGGGCCCATCGACGCCACGCAGCCCGTCAGTGGCGAGTTCATCAGCTTCCCCGACTCGCCTTTTCAACTGCTGCAGCAGTTCGCGCCTGCCGGCGATCAGCCGGCGGCAATAGAAAAACTGGTGGAGGGCATCGAAGACGGCCTCTCGTACCAGACGCTTTTGGGTGTAACGGGTTCGGGCAAGACCTTCACCATGGCCAACGTCATCGCGCGCATGGGCCGGCCGGCGATCGTATTTGCGCCCAACAAGACGCTGGCGGCCCAGCTCTACAGCGAGTTCCGCGATTTCTTTCCGAAGAACGCGGTGGAGTACTTCGTCAGCTATTACGACTACTACCAGCCTGAAGCCTATGTGCCGCAGCGTGACCTGTTCATCGAGAAGGACAGCGCCATCAACGAGCACATCGAGCAGATGCGCTTGAGTGCCACGAAGAGCCTGCTGGAACGGCGCGACGTGATCATCGTGGCCAGCGTCAGTGCCATCTACGGCATCGGCAACCCGGCCGACTATCACAAGATGGTGATGACGCTGCGCGTGGGCGACAAGCTCAGCCAGCGCGACGTCATCCAGCAGCTCATTCGCATGCAGTACAAGCGCAACGAGGTCGACTTCAGCCGCGGCACCTTCCGCGTGCGCGGCGACACCATCGATGTCTTTCCCGCCGAACACAGTGAACTGGCGCTGCGCATCGAGCTCTTCGACGACGAGGTCGAGACGCTGCAGCTGCTGGACCCGCTGACGGGGCGCGTGCGACAGAAGATTCCGCGCTTCACCGTCTACCCCAGCAGCCATTACGTGACGCCGCGTGAGCGTGTGGTCGATGCCATCGCGACGATCAAGGACGAGTTGCGCTCGCGCCTGGACGAGTTCGTGAAGAACGGCAAGCTGGTGGAAGCCCAGCGTCTGGAGCAGCGCACGCGATTCGATCTGGAAATGCTGCAGGAGGTGGGCCACTGCAAAGGCATCGAGAACTACACGCGCCACCTCTCGGGCGCCGAGCCGGGCCAACCGCCGTCGACGCTGGTGGATTACCTGGCCCCCGACGCGCTGATGTTCCTGGACGAGAGCCACGTGCTCATCGGCCAGTTCGGTGGCATGTACAACGGCGACCGTGCACGCAAGACCACGCTGGTGGAGTACGGCTTCCGCCTGCCCAGTGCCCTGGACAACCGGCCGCTGAAGTTCGAGGAGTTCGAACGCAAGATGCGGCAGTCGGTGTTTGTCTCGGCTACCCCGGGCAACTGGGAAAAGGAACACACCGGCGCGGTGGTGGAACAGGTGGTGCGGCCCACCGGCCTCGTCGACCCCGAGGTGGAAGTGCGGCCAGCCACGACGCAGGTCGACGATGTGCTGCAAGAAATTCGCGAACGCGTGAAGATCAACGAACGTGTGCTCATCACCACGCTGACCAAGCGCATGGCCGAGCAACTGACCGAGTACCTGTCTGACAACGGCGTGAAGGTGCGCTACCTGCACAGCGACATCGATACCGTCGAGCGCGTTGAGATCTTGCGCGACCTGCGCCTGGGCATGTTCGACGTGCTGGTCGGCATCAACCTGCTGCGCGAGGGCCTGGACCTGCCCGAGGTCAGCCTGGTGGCCATCCTCGACGCCGACAAGGAAGGCTTCCTGCGCGCCGAACGCAGCCTGATCCAGACCATCGGCCGCGCGGCGCGCAACATCAACGGCCGCGCCATCCTGTATGCCGACCGCATGACCGAAAGCATGAAGGCCGCCATCGGCGAGACCGAGCGCCGCCGTACCAAGCAGATCGCGCACAACCTGGCCATGGGCATCACGCCCAGGAGTGTGCAGACACGCATCCGCGACATGATCGACGGCGCGGTGTCCGACAAGAGCGCCAAGGACGACCTGAAGGCCGCGCAGGCAGCTGCTGAAGTCGAGTCGATGAGCGAGAAGGACCTTGGCAAGCGCATCAAGTTGCTGGAAAAGCAGATGCTGGAACACGCGCGCAACCTCGAATTCGAGAAGGCCGCTCGTGTGCGTGATCAATTGGCGTTGCTGCGCGAGCAAGCCTTCGGTGGCAGCGGGCACGACGTGGTGGCGCTGATACCGGCAGCGCCCAGGAAGGGAGCGGCCTGATGATCGGACGGCTGAAGGGTTGGCTGCAGGGCGGTGCCCCGATCGAGCAGCCCGATGACGGCGCAGCGGCGGAGTTGCGGGTCCTGATGGTCTGCACCGGCAACATTTGTCGCTCCCCCACCGCTGAAGGCGTGTTGCGCCACCGCCTGGCGCGCGCAGGTCTGGGCAGCCGCGTGGCGGTTGATTCAGCGGGCACTCATGGCTATCACAGCGGCGAGCCACCCGACCCGCGTGCCGTGAAGGCCGCAGCCGCACGCGGCTACGACCTGCGCAACCTGTGCGCAAGACCCGTGCTGCTGCCCGGCGACTACACGCGGTTCGATCTGCTGCTGGCGATGGACGAGGACCACCTGGTGTGGCTGCAGCGCAAGGCACAGCCCGGCTCGCGCGCGCGCATCGAGCTCTTGATGCCACACGGCCGCCGATATGCCGGTGAACGCAACGTGCCCGACCCCTACTACGGCGGGCCAGCCGGCTTCGAACGCGTTCTGGACCTGGTGGAAGACGCCTGCGATGGCCTGCTGGCCCACTTGAGCGGCCGTTTGCAGCAGCCGGCTCCAGACCGTCCGCAAGACCGTTCGCAAGATCGTTAGCAAGACCGTCGGCAACACCGTTAGCAGCAACTCCTCCAAGACCACCCGCAAGACAAGGTCCGTAGCGACGTCCGACTGAAAAAGTCGACTTAAGTTAAACTTGACCAAATCAGTCGGACAAGCCAGCCACCGTGCAGGCCCCGTGCGGTTCGGCACTTCGGCCATACGCCAAGTTCCATGCTGAAGACACCGCAGCCTTGGCACCCCGCGTGCTTGGAGAACCCCTTGCGACTCACCACCAAAGGCCGCTTCGCAGTCACTGCAATGATCGACTTGGCGCTGCGCTCCAACGCCGGGCCGGTGGCTCTTGCAGCCATCAGCCAGCGCCAGCAAATCTCGCTGTCCTACCTGGAGCAACTTTTCGGCAAGCTGCGCCGCCATGAACTGGTGGAGAGCACGCGCGGCCCGGGCGGCGGCTATTCGCTGGGCCGCGCTGCTGGCGAAATCACCGTGGCCGACATCATCGTGGCCGTGGACGAACCGATAGACGCCACGGGCTGCGCCGGCAAGGAAGGCTGCATGGGCGAAGACACCGGCAAGTGCATGACGCACGACCTCTGGGCCAGCCTGAACACCAAGATGATCGAGTTTCTCGATTCCGTCTCGCTGCAGAAGCTGGTGGATGAACAGCTGGCCAAGGGCGTTTCCATCGATGTCGTGGCGGTGAGGCGTGCCATCAGCAGCGTGCCGGTCGTCAAGCCCATCAAGGTGACAGCGCCGAATTCGGTTTTTGCCCTCGGCAACGCTTTCTCGAAGTAAACCCAGAAGAGCACTCTGCGATGACCCCGCACTTTCCAATCTATCTCGATTACGGTTCCACCACGCCTTGCGACCCGCGTGTCGTCGACGCCATGATTCCGTGGCTGCGCGAACATTTCGGCAACCCGGCGAGCCGCAGCCATGCCTGGGGCTGGGAAGCCGAAGAAGCGGTGGAGAAGGCGCGCGTCGAGGTCGCCGGCCTCGTCAACGCCGACCCGCGAGAGATCGTCTGGACGAGCGGCGCCACCGAGTCCATCAACCTCGCCATCAAGGGCGCAGCTCATTTCTACAGCAGCCGCGGCAAGCACCTCATCACGCTGAAGACCGAGCACAAGGCTGTGCTCGACACAATGCGCGAGCTCGAGCGCCAGGGTTTCGAGGTGACTTACCTCGACGTGCAGCCCGATGGGCTGCTTGATCTGGACAAGTTCAAGGGCGCGCTGCGCAAGGACACCATTCTCGTCTCGGTGTTGATGGTCAACAACGAGATTGGCGTCATCCAGGACATCCCCGCCATCGGCGCGATGTGCCGCGAGCGCGGCATCATCTTTCACGTCGACGGCGCCCAGGCCACGGGCAAGGTGGCCATCGACATGACTGAGCTGCCGATCGACCTTTTCAGCATGTCGGCGCACAAGACCTACGGACCCAAGGGCCAGGGCGCGCTGTACGTGCGCCGCAAACCGCGTGTGCGCATTGAGGCGCAGATGCATGGGGGCGGCCACGAGCGCGGCATGCGCAGCGGCACGCTGCCCACGCATCAGATCGTGGGTATGGGCAGAGCTTTCGCCATCGCTCAGGCCGAAATGGGCAGCGAACTCGAGCGCATCCGCGCGCTGCACGATCGTTTGCTGGATGGCATCAGCACCATCGAACAGGTCTTCATCAATGGCGACCTCGAGCGCCGCGTGCCGCATAACGTGAATGCGAGTTTCAATTTCGTCGAGGGCGAGAGCCTGATCATGGGCGTGAAGGGCCTCGCGGTCAGTTCGGGCAGTGCCTGCACCAGCGCCAGCCTTGAACCCAGCTATGTGTTGCGGGCCCTGGGCCGCAGCGACGAACTCGCGCACAGCAGCCTGCGCATGACCATCGGCCGCTTCACTACCGAAGCAGAGATTGATTACGCCATCAGCACGCTGCAGGCCAATGTCGGCAAGCTGCGTGACCTCTCGCCGCTGTGGGAGATGTTCAAGGACGGCATCGACATCAGCACGATTCAGTGGTCCGCCCACTGACCCCACAACACCAACAGCCAGAACACGAGGAGCACACACCATGGCTTACAGCGAAAAAGTCGTTGAGCACTACGAGAACCCGCGAAACGTCGGCAGCTTCGACAAGGGCGACGACAGCGTTGGCACCGGCATGGTCGGTGCACCTGCTTGCGGCGACGTGATGAAGCTGCAGATCAAGGTCAACCCCATTACCGGGCTGATCGAAGACGCGCGATTCAAGACCTACGGCTGCGGTTCTGCCATTGCGTCCAGCTCGCTGGTCACCGAATGGGTGAAGGGCAAGACGCTCGACGAGGCGGCGACGATCAAGAACACGCAGATTGCCGAAGAATTGGCGCTGCCGCCGGTGAAGATTCACTGCAGCATCCTGGCCGAAGACGCCATCAAGGCCGCCGTCAATGACTACAAGTCGAAGCACGGCCAGGCAGTTGCCGACGCGGCTGCACATTGAGTTGATGGCGACATGGCTGTCACCCTGACCGAAGCTGCGGCACGGCACGTCACCCGCTACCTGAGCCATCGCGGCAAGGGTGTGGGTGTGCGCCTGGGCGTCAAGACCACGGGCTGCTCCGGCCTGGCCTACAAGCTGGAGTACGCCGACGACGTGGCGCCGGAAGACGTGATCTTCGAAGACCACGGCGTGAAGGTGCTGGTCAACCCCAAGAGCCTGCCCTACATCGACGGCACCGAACTCGACTTCGTGCGCGAAGGTCTCAACGAAGGCTTCAAGTTCTTCAACCCGCGCGAGAAAGACCGCTGCGGTTGCGGAGAGTCCTTCCGCGTCTGAGCCGCCCCGCGCAACGGCAGGCACTTAAGGCGCGGCGTCGATACCGCGCCTTGTCATTTCAAGCACCCATGAACCTCGGCGACGATCACTTCACGCTCTTTGGCCTGCCCGCGCGGCAGGCGTTGGACCGTGGCGAACTCGACGTCCGCCGCCGCGACCTGCAGGCCCGCGTCCACCCCGACCGATTCGCCGGTGAAGGCGCCGCCGCGCAGCGCCTGGCCATGCAATGGGCCGTGCGCGTGAACGCGGCCTATGCCTGTCTGAAAGACCCGCTGGCGCGCGCTGCCTATCTATGTGAACGGCGCGGAGTGGCGGTGGATGCAGAGCGCAACACCGCCATGCCAGCAGCTTTTCTGTTGCAGCAGATGGAGTGGCGAGAGGCCTTGGACGACGCTGAAGGCTTGGCAGCCGTCGAGCGGCTCGACGCCGAGATAGCGCAGCACGAAGCCGGCATGCTGGACGAGTTGCTGCAGTTGTTGGACCAGAAGCAAGACATTCCCGCGGCGGCTGCGCAAGTGCGCGCGCTGATGTTCGTGGCGCGGTTTCGCCATGACATCCAGCGCCGGTTCGAAGCCCTGGACAGCATGCGCTGAAGCCTTCAGCGCCCACAACACAAGAACAAGATGGCTCTGCTACAGATCTCCGAACCCGGCCAGGCGCCCGACCCGCACCAGCGCCGCATTGCCGTGGGCATCGACCTCGGCACCACACATTCGCTGGTGGCTGCCATGCGACATGGCTTGGCCGAGTGCCTGCCCGATGCCCAGGGCAGCGTGCTGTTGCCTTCAGCCGTTCGCTACCTGGCCGGTGGGCGCCGTCAGATCGGCGCCGAGGCCCTGGCTGCGCAGGCCGAAGATGCCGAGAACACGCTGGTTTCGGTGAAGCGTTTCATGGGGCGCCGTCTGACTGACGTCGCTGGCACCGAGAAGCTGCCCTACCGGTTTGTCGAAGGCAATGGCATGCTTTCGATTTCGACGCGAGACGGCGACAAGTCTCCCGTGGAAGTCAGCGCCGAGATCCTGGCCGCGTTGCGCCAGCGTGCCGAAGACAGTTTCGACACCGACGAAATCTTCGGCGCCGTCATCACGGTGCCGGCCTACTTCGACGACGCCCAGCGCCAGGCCACCAAAGCCGCTGCGCAACTGGCCGGCCTGAACGTGCTGCGCCTGATCAGCGAGCCCACTGCCGCAGCCGTGGCGTATGGGCTGGACAACGGCAGCGAAGGTCTTTATGCCGTCTATGACCTGGGCGGCGGCACCTTCGACATCAGCCTGCTGCGCCTGACCCAAGGCGTGTTCGAGGTGGTGGCCACGGGCGGGGATGCTGCGCTGGGCGGTGACGATATTGACCATGCGTTGGCCGACTGGGCCTTGGCCCAGGCCGGCGTGCAGGCCAGCAGCCCGCACGACAAGCGTGCCGCCTTGGTGGCAGCGCGCGCTGCCAAGGAAGCCCTGAGCAGCACCGACAGCATCCAATGGCGCGCCGCCCTCTCCAGTGGCCCGGTTTCGGTCACGCTTTCGCGTGCGCAGCTCAAGGCGCTGGCCCAGCCGCTGATCGCCCGCACCCTGGCCGCTGTGCGCAAGGTGCTGCGCGACGCCAAGCTCGCGCCCGGCGAGGTGAAGGGCGTGGTGATGGTGGGCGGCAGCACGCGCATGCCGGCCGTGCGCGCGGCAGTCGGCGATTTGTTCGGCCCGGAATGGAAAGGTGAGGTGCTGACCAACGTCAATCCTGACGAGGTGGTGGCCATCGGTGCCGCCATCCAGGCCAATGCCCTGGCCGGCAACGCGAAGGACGGCGAACTGCTGCTGCTGGACGTCATTGCGCTTAGCTTGGGGCTGGAAACGATGGGCGGCTTGGTCGAGCGCGTGATCGAACGCAACAGCTCCATCCCCGTCGCCAAGGCGCAGGAATTCACCACTTTCAAGGACGGCCAGACCGCGATGGCCATTCATGTGCTGCAGGGCGAGCGTGACCTCGTCAGCGAATGCCGCAGCCTGGCCCGCTTCGAGTTGCGCGGCATTCCACCGATGGTGGCGGGCGCGGCGCGCATCCGCGTCACCTTCCAGGTCGACGCCGACGGGCTGCTCAGCGTCAGCGCGCTTGAGCTGACCAGCGGCGTCGAGGCCTCGGTCACCGTCAGGCCCAGCTACGGCCTGGCTGACGATCAGATCGCGCAGATGTTGAAAGATGGCTTTGCACACGCCGAGGACGACATGGCCGCGCGCAAGCTGCGCGAGGCGCGCGTGGAAGCCGAGCGTCTGGTGCTGGCCACGCGCTCGGCCTTGGCGGCTGACGGCGCGCTGCTCAGTGCCGAAGAGGTTCGCGCCGTCGAAGCCTTGCTCGAGACCACGGCCGCAGCGCGGCAGGGCGACGACGCCGATGCCATCGAAGCCGCTATCAAGGCGCTGGCCGAAGGCACGGAAGCATTTGCCGGTGCGCGCATGAACCAGGGCATCCGCCAGGCGCTGGCCGGCCGCCGTCTTGAAGATGTCTGAAGTAGTCTGAAGAAGTCTGAAGAAGTCTGACCATGCCCAAAATTCGCATCCTGCCCAACGCCGAACTCTGCCCCCAGGGCGACACCATCGAGGTGCCTGTGGGCACTTCGGTATGCGAAGCCCTGCTGGAAAACGGCATCGCGATCGAGCACGCTTGCGAGATGAGCGCCGCCTGCACCACCTGCCACGTGGTGGTGAAGGAGGGTTTCAAGTCTCTGGGTGAGATGGATGAGATCGAAGAAGACCTGCTCGACAAGGCCTGGGGCCTGACGCCGCTTTCTCGGCTGAGTTGCCAGGCGCTGATGGCTGACGAGGACGTCACGATCGAGATTCCGAAGTACACGATCAACCACGCGCGCGAAAACCACTGAGCCTCGCCGTGCTCAGCTTGGGGCGTGCTGTGCACCAGACTTGCACCGCCGCACCAAAAAAAGACCTCCCTGGCTTGCACCAGGGAGGCTAACAAGGGCTCATGCCCTGCTGAGGAGATAGACAGACACCCAAAAGTGTCGGGTCTATTTATGCAAAGCCTGTGCCAGCCACAACCGTGCTCGCGTACAGATCTGCACTCGCGCACCCGCGCACCCGTACCCGCACCAAGCCTAGACTCGCCACCCCATGAAAGTGCTGGGTTTTGAATCCTCCTGTGACGAGACCGGCGTAGCGCTCGTCGAAACGCAGCCCGGCGGTGTGCCGCGCCTGCTGGCCGAAGCGCTGCACAGCCAGGTGGAGATGCACGCGGCCTACGGTGGCGTGGTGCCCGAACTGGCTTCGCGCGACCACATCCGCCGCGTGCTGCCGCTGGCTGCGCAAGTCATGGCGCAAGCCGGCTGCACGCTAGCCGAGGTGGACCTGGTGGCCTACACACGCGGCCCCGGCCTGGCGGGCGCGCTGCTCGTGGGCGCAGGCGTGGCGGTGGCGCTGGCCGCAGCATTGGGCAAGCCGGCTCTGGGCGTTCACCATCTTGAAGGGCATCTGCTCTCGCCCTTCCTGGCCACGCCGGAGGAGGGCGGCGCGCCTGAATTCCCGTTTGTCGCGCTGCTGGTGTCGGGCGGCCACACCCAGCTGATGCAGGTCGAGGGCGTGGGCCGCTATTTGCTGCTGGGCGAAACCATCGACGACGCGGCCGGCGAGGCCTTCGACAAAAGCGCCAAGCTGATGGGCCTGGGCTACCCCGGTGGCCCGGCGCTGGCGCGGCTGGCCGCGCACGGCGACCCCAAGGCCTACGCGCTGCCGCGTCCGCTGCTGCACAGCGCCAACCTCGACTTCAGCTTTGCAGGCCTGAAAACGGCGGTGATGATGCAGCACCGGAAACTCGGCCTGGGCGCGAGCGGCCAGCCCAGCGAACAGGCGCTGGTGAACCTGGCGGCCAGCACGCAGGCGGCCATCGTGGATGTGCTGGTGGCCAAGGCACTGAAGGCGCTGAAGCAGGGCGGCGCCCGGCGCCTGGTGGTCGCCGGCGGCGTGGGTGCCAATCTGCAACTGCGTGAACAGTTGAACGCCGGCGCTGCCAAACTGGGTGCCAGGGTGCACTACCCGCCTCTGGCCCTGTGCACCGACAACGGCGCGATGATTGCGCTGGCCGCCGCGCTGCGCCTGCAGCACGGTCTGGCCGTTGCGCAAACCGACGGCGCCTTCGACGTGCGTCCACGTTGGCCGCTTGCTGAGCTGTCGACCGAGATGGTTCGCGCACCCGGCTGATCAGCAGACTGTCAGCAAGCCGCTATGGGTTGAGCCATACGTTACGGCACCCGGAAGGTATACTTGAAAGCCCGTCGTGGAATTTTTTGCCACAACGGGAAGCACGGCACCGGTCGGTTTCACTGGTGTTCGCAAGTCCAACCCGGAAACCGCAGGCGCCGCAATTCATGGCGCCGACGTGCGGTTTCCAAAATAAAACTCAAGGAAATCGCATGACTCTCGCTACCGCCGTCAAGGCCGATATCGTCAAGGCGAACGCCCGCGGCACAGCCGACACTGGGAGCCCCGAAGTGCAGGTTGCGCTGCTTACCGCGCGCATCAACGAACTCACGCCGCACTTCAAGCTGCACGCCAAGGACCACCACGGTCGTCGTGGGCTTGTCAAGATGGTCAACGCGCGCAAGCGCTTGCTGGCCTATTTGAAGGATGTCGCGCCCGAACGCTACACCGCGCTGATCGCCAAGCTGGGTCTGCGCAAGTAATGTTCCCAAGCGCAGGGTCGACCGGGTCGGCCCTGCGCTACAGCCTCTTTACCGGATTCACCCAAGGGCCGCATTTGCTGTGTCATTCCACCGGCACCCCATGACGGGTTTCAATGGAATGGCATGACGCTGCCCACCTTCACACAAGGAAGACAACGCATGAGCATGTTCAA
>Ga0209490_10001589_pt1 | contig 21754 bp, 17 predicted proteins | sample MAT06_FD_187209 | JGI IMG/M metagenome (GOLD analysis project Ga0209490, IMG submission 187209) | Freshwater microbial communities from Lake Fryxell liftoff mats and glacier meltwater in Antarctica - MAT-06 (SPAdes) (version 2) | ecosystem: Environmental > Aquatic > Freshwater > Ice > Liftoff... | reverse complement strand
CGATTCGCGCATCGGCGGCACCGTCGACCAACTCGCCACCGCCGAACTGGTCATCCCCGTCCAGGGCGAAGACGACAAGATCAAAATCGTCTTGTTCACCGACTGGGGCAATGTTTTCCGCGATAATGGCGATGTCGACTTGGGCGAGATGCGCACTGCGGTCGGCTTCGGCGTGCGTTTCCCCATCGCCCTGCCGGTTGCCCTCGACTTCGCCTGGCTGCTCGATCCGCAGACCGGCGAAGACAAGAACCAGATCCATTTCTCGTTGGGCTTCACCAGCTTCTGAATCCGCCGGTCAACAAGAGGGTGTCGAGACTGGCGGGCAGGCGCCCGGCATCAGCCAATTCGCCGCTGCTGAAGGGCAGGAGGTTGATCAGGGCGATGCGCCCCGCCAAGGATTGGCTGATGGCGGCGGAAAGCGCAAAGACCTGCGAACCGGTGATGATGAATATTCGTTACATCAAGTCCGTCGCCCCACCAGTCTTGTACGAAAGACGCCCAATCCAGAACCCGCACATCTTGCAGTGCATGAATAACTTCGAAGACCCCGGACAGCGTCTGCAAAATCCTCCCGCACCACGGTGCGACCCTGCCGACTAAAGTCAGCGGTACGGAGAGCGGGCCAATCCTGGATTATTTGCGCGTGAAATGGTGAAGTGACGGTGCCCCGGCGAACCCACCGCATACGGTTGCGGCACTTCGGACCTCGGACCTGCGAAGACGCAGGACGCAGGACGCCGGACCAAGTGGCAATGGTCTGGACTTCGGACCTAGGACCCAGGACCCAGGACCGAGGACAGCTTTAAGGCAAACGTTTCCACCGCCGCAACGACCACTCAACACTGAGTAAAATCAGCAAGGCCAGAAAAGCCCAGGCCGTATCCCAAAGTCCACGCGGTGGCAATGTTTCGACGCGATCCCGCGCCAGATCCGGGAGATCGGCGAGCAAGGCGGCAGCGTCGAGATAAACGCGACCACCGGTGGCCCGGGCCAAGCCGGCCAAGCCGTCGGGGTCGGCGCGGGGGTCGCGCAGTTCAGCGCCGGGTGGCTGCACGTCGAGTTCGCCGGCATCGACCAAACGTTCTTCGACGCCATCGACGACGCGCAGGCGCCAGCTGCCGGCGCTCGGTGCCTGGACGGTGGCTGAAAAACCATCATCGGCTGCCAGCAGGGGGACGATGAGTTCGGCACCGTCGGGGCCGACCAGCGCGGCAACCACGCGCTCGGCTGGACCCTCGCTGCGCGGACCAATCGGGGTCATGGTCAGGGTCAGGGTCTCACCGGGCACGGCCCGCCGTGGGGTGGCGCTCAGGCGCCAATGGTGGCTGCCCAGGCGGCGACCACTGCTGGCGAAGCGCAGGAGCTGGCCGTGAAAACGTTGCAGATACGTATCGCCGACATTGCGCCGCCAGCGCCACGTGTCCTCGACGGCGACCACGATGCTGACGCCAGGCGGATAGGCGCGCGAGACGACCAAAGGAGCGTCATCTTGATCCTTCATCAGGATCTCACTGGCGGGGCGCAATTCGCCGAGCGGCGCGGCGCCCAGCAGCGGCGGCAATTCCTGCCACGGAATATCACCCGGATCGAACAGGCCGATGGCCAGCGCGGCCTCGGTGCGCTGCGGTCGGCGCGGCTTTTGCTCGAGAAATCCCCGACTGAGCGCATCGCTGGCGGGCAGACGGGTGGGCAATAATTCGCCAAGTGGATGCCTGGCAAAAGCACTGCTGGCGCCGGTCTCGCCGAGCAGCCAGATGAGCCCTGCGCCTTGTTTGCGCACAGCGTCTTCAACGGCGCGCAATTGTTCGTCGGTGAATTGATCGGGACCCACGTCGCCGAGCAAGATGACATCGTAATCGCGGACCTCAGCTGAGGTCAACGGCAGGTGATCGTCAGGACCTAGGTCACTCCACCGCCGCCAATGGCGGCCATCGCCGAGATAGGCGTGCAGGACGATGGTCTGATCGCGGCGCAGGGCTTCGCGCAAATAACGCAGTTCGTAGCGCGGCCGACTATCGAGAATAAGTACTTTCAGCCGCCGCTCGGTGACCTGGATGCGCACCTCGCGGACTTCGCGCAGGTCGCCCTGGCTGGCTTCGACGCGCAGGATGGATTCACCTTCGTGGGGGAATTGGGCGCTGAGGCGTGCCGACCATTCGCTGGTGGTTTCGCTATCGGCAGTGCGTTCGGCCTCGGTGGTATCGATGTCAGTGCCGTCAATGCTGATACGTACGCGCACCGGTTGATCGGCGGCGAGGGCGCGCCCGGTCAAGCGGACCAGTACCGGTTCGCGCTCGTTCAGGGCCGCATTGCGATTGACCACCAATTGATCGATCCACAAAGCAGCGTCGACCTCGATGCCGCCAACGGCGAGAATACTTAAGCCCACTGCACGTTCGCGCAGCAATTCGCCGAGGCTTGCCAAATCGGTGCCGGTGGTGACGCGACCATCGCTGACCAGGATGAGATGATCGCACCGCCCAGCATCCGCCAAGCGCTGTAATTCATCACCGAGCGGGCTGACGCTGCCGGGGGTGCTTGGCGCTTCCAGGACCAACGCATCGCGATCCAGAACATCGCCGACACCGCCGACGGACCGCCATTCTTGAATCAATTCCCGTTGTTCGCCCAGCGCCAATAATCCGCTGGCGAGGTCCTTGGTGATGGCGATGCGCGGCTGGCCCTGCGGGCCATCGGCGCGCGCCATTGAAGCAGAGCGATCTACCGCCACCAGCAGACGCCCAGGAATGGCGGTGATGTTGGTGTCCCGCCACGACGGTCCGGCCGCCATGATCACCACCAGCACGATGGCCAGCCAGCGGCAGCTGCGGGCGATGCGTCCGGGCCAACCCGCTGGAGCGGGACCATAGCGACGGAACGCCCACCAACCCAAAGCGAGGGCGGCGAGCAGATACAGCAGAACATGCCAATCGGCACCGACGTGTTCCCAATGGAAATCGATGCGATGCTGCACCGCAGTCCTGGAGGATTCAGTGGCGGTTCCGTTTCCCGTAACGGATCCGGAAATAGTTTCGGAAACAGGTGCGGAAACAGTTTCGGAAACAGTTTCGGAAACAGTTTCGGAAACAGATAGCCCGGCAGCTTCGCTCATGCGGCGTCCTTGGCCGCGATTGCTGCGCCGACCGCTGCTGCAGGCGCGGCATACTGCCGTCCAGCCCACGCGGCAAACGCGCCTTCACCCAGCAATAAGGCCAGCGCCGCCAATAATAAGGGCAGGCCCCAGTCGGCGCCGGTCGCCGCGGGCAGAGCCTCGGTGAGCGTCCGCGCGGCCCCCGGCGGCGGCGCGCGATCGATGCGCGCCTCTTCGCGGTTGGCGGTGACGATGACGTACCGATCATTGCCGCGACCATCACCCAGACTGTAGGCGCCGGGCTCGGCAATCAGCGGCGTTCCCGGCTGAATCACCATCGCCAAACCTGCGCGGCGCAGGGTGATGGCTGCAGAGGCTTCAGAGGCATCGGTGGCAGCGGTGGAATCAGTGGCGTCAGTGACATTTGCGGGCACCGGGCGGCCAGCCTCCCACCACTGCGGAATATCGGCGCTGGCGGTGAGTCGGCGGGCGACGCGTCGCACCCACAACGGCGTCGCCCCGCGGGCGGTAAATGCGGGGTCCTGGCTCAGCGGCGCGGTTTCGACAATAACGCGGCCGCGGCCAACGTGCAAAGCGATGACCACCGGGGTGACGCCGGCGCGCAGCACCACTTCGGCCTGCGCGGGTAGCGTGGTCACCGTGGGTACGTTGGCGAGCGCAGCCAAGGCAAAGACCTCATCAAGATCGCGCATGCCGCTGACAAAGGGTCCGCCGTTGCCGGTTTCACCGAGGTCCAGCCCGGCGAGCAGCGGTTGCAGGGCCGGATCTTCCTCTAGGACGCTGAGCGGCGCCCACAGCACCCCGCCGGCCTGCACCCAGCGGGCGAGGCGCTCGCCGTCGCCGCTGCGTCCGCGCAGCGCGACCAGCCCGCGCGGCGGCAGCGCCTCGGCGGCCAGCTGGGTGGGCAGAATCTGTGACTGATGCCCGGTGGACGGAGCAAAATTACGGGTGTCGGCGAGCAGACTGGCGGCGAGATAATCGGCATGATCGACCGCGATGACCACCGGCACCGGGCCGCGTACTTTCAGCGGGATCTCCAGACGGTCGTCATACGTTAGTCCGCCATCATCAATGCTGACCACCAGACGATGATCGCCTGGCTCGAGTGGGGGAATGGCAAAGCGATTACCGCGCCCCGCCTCGCTGGCTGGGCCGCCATTGACCGCCAGACGAATGCCCGCCTGGTGTTGCCCGGCCAAGTGCAGCAGGGCCTCACTGCTTTCGTTGGGCAGCGGATCCGGAATTTCCTCAAGACCAATAATAGCGGCGTTGGCGGTGGCATTCCCGACGGCCCAGCGGCGCACGCTGTGCACATGATCGTGCAGGAAAGTGGCGAGACTGCTGCCGTCATCCTGCTGGAAATCGCTGATCAACACGACATCGGCGCCAGCATTCATATGCGTCAATAATCCCCTTGAATTGGCGGTGCCAGTGCGGGTGCCGCGGGCGGAATCCAGATCTAGGCCACCAGGGAAAGGAAGTGCGCTCAGGCGTTGCACAGCAGCGCGTGCTTCTTCGGCGCCGCCATCTGCGACGACGCGCACCTGATCCGCGACCGCGATGACGCGCACCCGCCCGGGCAGATCGGCTTGTGTTAAGGCAGCGGCGACGGCCGCCAGGGGGCCGGCATCGTCGCCGCGTGCACCCATCGACGCAGTCTGATCAATGACCAAGACCAGTTGTCCCCCACGACCCAGCACCGACCAATTCGGCCGCGCCACCGCGCATGCCAGCAGCGCGATGATCAGACAGCGCATGATCAGCAGCAGCAGATTGGTCAGGCGGAAACGGCGCTGCGCCCGCTGCATGGCGGCGCGCAACCAGCGCATTGCCGCCCACGGCCGGGGTCGGGGACGTTGCCGCAGCAACAGGTGGATCGCGATCGGTACGGCGATCGCGGCAATCCCCCACAACAGAAACGGATGCAGGACGCCAAACACGGCCCTGGTCGTACCGGCCGGACACGCTTTGCCCAGTCTCTGGGCGCGGGGGCCAGGACGGCGCTTCACCGGTGGCGCCTCGGGAACAGGCGACCACACTGCCGCGCATGCATCCTTGTCCGCTGCACCGCTCCTTGGCTTGGTTTGTCGGTCCCTTTCTGGGCGTGCTGCTCAGCGCAGTGGGGGCTGTTTCTACCGCGTCCGCCGCCGATGAAGTCCGCCTGCTGGATGGCAGCGTGCGCAGTGGCGCTGTGGGCTGGGTCGATGCCAATCAGATCACGGTTGATGGAGCGGCGTTCGCGCTGGCGGATGTCGATCGCATCGTCCTGGGTGGCTCTGCGCCTAGCGCTGACGGAAGGGTCCCTGGTTCGGCCCGCTTCGGAGTCTGGCTCAGTGACGGGTCATGGTTGCCGGCGACCGCCCGCGCGGCGGTGGCCGACCGCGCCGATATCGTGCTGGTCACCGCCTTGGGGCAGGAACTCGCGCTGCCCTTGGCCGCCGTGCGTGGCTGGGGAGAACGGCTTCCTCCCGCGGTGGCCGGAGTGGACCGCGTCGTTCTGGTCAGCGGCTCCTACGATGGTCGGGTGCGGGGAATCAAGGACGGCAAATTGATCTTTCACTCCGAAGCCTTGGGCGAATTGCCGTTGGAACTCGGCGATTGCCTGGCCCTGCGCTTAGCTGGTACTGATCGCCCCAGCGATACTCTGCGCCTGCTCGCCGAAGTGGATCCGGCCCAGCTCCCGATCGCCCTGTTGCCGGGTAAAATACCCGCCCTGGTCGCCGCACCGACGGTGGCGTTGAGCGCGTGGCCGCTGGGTATCCCGCTGCGCGTCGAAGGCGGTCGCCGCCGTTACCTGAGCGATCTTGCGCCGACCGTGGTTGAAGAAGAAGGCGCCTTCGGACGTACGTGGCCGCACCGTCGTGATCAGGCCCTGGAAGGCGGCCCGATCCTGCTCGACAGCCTGCGCTATGCCAAGGGCCTGAGCCTGCACAGCCGCTGTCGCCTGCGCTGGGCCCTGAAAGGGCGTTATGTCCGTTTTTCCGCCGTGATCGGCATCGCCGATGAAGTCGGCCTCGAGGGAAATTGCCCGGTCGTCATCACCGGCGATGGCCGTGAATTGTGGCGCAAAGATGCCCTGACCGGCGCCGACCCGGCGCAAGCCATCGACCTTGATCTCAGCGGCGTGCAGACCTTGGAGATATTCGTCGATTTCGGCGAACGCTACGATATCGGCGACCGCGTCACCCTGGCGGGTGCGGCGTTGATCACCAAATAATGATTATTTGGTGAGGGCGGCCGCACGTGCGGTGTGGTCCTCGGCCGCGGCGGGGTTGTCCATGAAGCGATAGCACAACGCCATGCCCACATGCACGGCGCGATGGAGGTCAACATCCGACTCGCCTTTTTCCGTACGCGTGTCGGTGCCGATGGCCTGATAGATGGTTAAAGCGGCTTCGGCCGCTGCGGGATCGGCGCTGGTCTGTAAACGTGCATACGCCTAGGCGATACGTGCTTGGCGGGGATGGGACTGCGGAATGCGCGGATATTCACTGACCGTGTGCGCCCCAAAAAGCCGATGCAGCATGACCTGGGCGGACTGTTTGGCCTGATTGCCGGCTGGAATTGCCAAGCCGGTGCCCTGACGTTGAAATGCCGATTGTAAAATGGTGCGAACGGCAGCTTCCGATTCCAAGCTTTCTGCGGTCAAGGGCACGCTGGCGCTGCCATGGTAGCGGTCCAGATATCGGTATTACCGTGATCAAGATCATTTTACACGGGTTGTCCAATATATCGAAAATAATTCTGTGGCTGCCGAATTGGCATCCTCTCCCGAAAAATAGCCCTGGAGCAGCGCTACGGAACGCGACATCTAACCATGAGGCGGTCCGGTACGCGACGCCCTGCGCCGCTATTTTTTCGAGGCGACGCAGAGCATCACGTACCGTGTGTATTGCCCCCGCGGTCACCTGCATGGCATCCGGCGCGTTGCCAGCGGGCAATCGGCGTTTGCCCAGGCGGTAGCCTACTACTTCAGCGGCGGCACTGCTTCGGGCAGGCAATAATCGTCTTTGTCCATGTCGCGGATCACCGCATCGACCGGCGGTTCGCGGACATCGGTGCCAGAACCGGCGATGACGCGCGGACGGCGGTCCATGTCGGCGATATCCTGTTTGGGCATGGTGGTGTTGTAGACGCCGCGGGGGGCGCCGTCGTGCATGCCACCGATGGCGTAGCCGGGCAGCGGATCAAGGGCACCAACAGGGACGGGGCGCGTGTCCATGCCGCCGAGATCAGCGAGTTCGATCCGCGAATTGCCGCGGACTTCGTCGCCCAGGCCGACCATGGATTGGCCTTTGAATTGCGGTCCGGGTTTGTCGCAATTCACGCGGGCGTAATGTTCGCCGTCCAAGGCGGGCGGCGCGGCGGGCAGTTCGAAGACTTCCTTGTCGCCCTTCCACTGGGCGCGCTGGATGCCGGTGTAGGTGCCGTCGACATTTTCAGGAACGTAGCGACTGCGGTAATACGCACGCTCGCCGCGGTCTGCGCCGCATCCGGCCAGGATGAGGGCGGCGCCGGCAGCGCAGACGGTCCAAGGGAAAATGTTCAGGAGCGGGCGCGACATAGAGGGGTCAGGAGACACCCGGCACCGTCAGCGATCAACGGGAAATCCCCGGTAGCGGCTGGGGTGAGTGAAGGGCTGGGGTGGTCGCGGGTAGCCCAAAGGACTTCAGGATCGCCTGCGCCGCCCACACCGCGGTGCTGGCGCAGCCCTGGAGCAGGTAACCACCAGTCGGGGCCTCCCAATCCAGCATCTCGCCGCAGACCCACACCCCGGGAATCTGCAGGAGTTGCAGGCCTTCGTCGCAGGCGGCAAAGGGAATCCCGCCGGCCGAGCTGATCGCCTCGGCCAGGGGCCTGGTGCCGGTGATCGGCAGGACCAGATCCTTGAGCGCCGCGATCCGGTCAGCACCGGCATAGGCAGCGAGTAGGGCTTCTGCGAGGGGACTCAGGCGCAAACGGCGGGCAAAATCAGTCGTACTGAGGTCCGCCGCACGATCACGCAGGGTTTGCAGAGGCAGATCCGGCTTGAGATCGAGATGCAGATGCGCGACGCCGTCCCGGGCTAAGCCATCGCGTAGGCTGCGGCTGACGCTGTAGACCCCGCCGCCTTCGACGCCGGTGGTGCTGACCACCAGCTCGCCGCGAAGCCACTGCCCGTCCCCAGCGCTCAAGGCAATGGTCTTCAACGGCTCGCCGGCAAAGGGCAGCACGCTTTCAGGCCAGGCCACGTTCAAGGCGACATTGGCGGGCTGCCAGGGGGTCAGGGGCACGCCGCGCGCGGCGAGAACCTGTGTCCACTGGCCGTCGGATCCGGTCTCGGGCCAGCTGGCCCCACCCAGAGCCAGGATCACCGCCTTGGGCTCGAAGACCTGGTCGCCGTCCGCATCTTGACAGGTCAGGACCGGACCAGGGGCGATGTCGCGCAAACGCAGCCGCCCGCGCAGGCGCACATTCAGACTCTTGAGGCGATCCTGCCACGCCGCGAGCAGGTTCGCGCCCTTAAACATGCGTGGGAATACTCGGCCCGAGGTACCGATAAAGGTTTCCGCCCCCAGCCCATCCGCCCACGCGCGCAGCCCGGTGGGCGAAAAGGCCTCTAAATACTGGGTAAATCGCAGGCAATTTTCGCCGTAGCGGCTGGCGAAGCGTTTGATCGGTTCGGAATGGGTCAGATTCAGCCCGCTGCGCCCCGCGACCAGAAATTTACGTCCCGGTTTGGGATTGGCGTCAACCACCAGCACCGCCACGCCCGCCTGGCCGAGCGTTTCCGCCGCCATCAATCCTGCTGGACCTGCCCCGACGATGACTACACCGCGCATGGCGGAGAGCATGCGCCCAGTAACCGGGGCCGGAAGCCGCAAGTGCAGGAGGCACGCAGCCGTCCTCCGGCAGCGAGCATTTGAAGCGGCCGCCAGCGGTCCCATGATGCCGCGCATGGCCGACGACGCCGTCATTCGCACGAAGGGACTGACCAAGACCTACACCAATTTCTGGGGCCGGCCCCGGGTGAAGGCTTTGGACAATCTCACCCTCGACGTCCGCCCGGGCGAGGTCTTTGGCCTGCTCGGTCCGAACGGTTCGGGCAAGACCACGACCATCAAGCTGTTGCTCGGCCTGATCGGCACCACCACCGGCGATGCCTTTGTCTTCGGGCGGGACCCGCGCGATCAGCAGGTCAAGCATCGCATCGGCTATCTGCCCGAAGAGACCTATCTTTATAAATTTCTCAATGCCGAGGAAACCTTGGCGTTCTTCGGCAACCTTTTCGCCATTCCCCGGGCGGTGTTGGCACGGCGCAGTGGCGAATTGATCGAGATGGTCGGCCTCGCCCACGCCCGCCGCCGTCGCCTCGGGGAATATTCCAAAGGCATGGCGCGGCGCTTAGGGCTGGCCCAGGCCCTGATCAATGATCCCGATCTGGTCATTCTTGACGAACCGACCTCGGGCCTGGATCCGATCGGCACCGCCGAGGTCAAAGATCTGATCGTGCGCCTGAAACAACGCGGCAAAACGGTGCTGTTGTGCAGCCATTTGCTGGCGGATGTCGAAGATGTCTGCGATCGCATCGCCATTCTCGCCCAGGGCACCTTACGAGAAATGGGCCGGGTCGACGAATTGTTGACCGAAACGTCGCGCACCACCATCGAATTGGATAACCCCGATCCGGCGGTGCTCGCCGCCGTGCGGGCCGCAGCGGGAAGCGCCCTGGTCGGGGTCGATCATCCTCGCGAAAAATTGGAAGCGCATTTTCGCCGCATCGTCGCCGCCGGCTCGCCAGGCAAAGATTCCAAGCCGTGATCCGCATGGTGCGCGGCGCCTTGGCAGTCGCCGGCCTGACCGCCCGCGAATTGACCCGGCAACGTTTATGGCTGGTGTTCGTCGTCCTGAGCGTGGGTTTTCTGTTCACGCTGCCGACCTTGCAGGCGGTCGATGACGGCGCGCGGCTGCAATTGGCTGTGCTCGCGATCACCAGCACCCTCGGTTTCGTCGGGATCCTGCTCTCCATTTTGATCTCCGCCCAGGTCCTGCGCCGCGATCTGGATGCGCGCACTGGCTATGTCCTGTTCAGCAAACCGCTGCGCCCGATCACCTATTTGTGCGGGCGCTGGTTGGGCTGTTTAGTGTGGTTGTTGGCTGGCTTGAGCGCCCTTGCTCTGGCGGGCACCCTGGCAGTATCCTGGCGATTTGAGCGCTCCCCGGTCATGCGCGCAACGCAAGCCCCGGTGGCCTGGGAGCAAGTATCCGCCATCGGCGAAACCAACGCGATTGCGGCAACCCGCGATCAGGTCGGCCTCAGCGGTCTGCCCGGCAATGGTCTGCGCTGGCGCTTTACCGATTTGGCCACGCCCGGTCCCGAGGGCGCGGAATTATTGCTGCGTGCACGAGTCACCGGCACTTCGCCCGATCAGCCCTTTGGTGAAGCCCTGGTCGAAGTTCGCGCCCAGGTCGGCGATCGCTGGGTCGCCTTGCCCCTGGATCCGGCCAGTCCGTATGGTTTTGATCGCCTGGCCCAGGAATCCGGGCGTCTAGTGTTGAAAAACCGCGACAACGCCAGCCACGATTTGGGTCAGGATTATCTGCGTCTGCGCCTGCTGCCCGAACACATCAAAGCCGATGGCAGCGCGGTCATTCAACTCACCCGCTTGGAATCGCGGATCGTTATCGTCGCCGAAAAAGATGCCAGCGCATTGGTTGCCGTGCCTGCCGGAGGCCTACTCACCAATATGCTTCGCGGCGTCCTGGTCCTGCTCGCTGCCTGCGGTCTGCTCGCCGGCGTCGCTCTGTTCGGCGCCACCATTTCCAATCTCGGCGTCGCTCTGCTCAGCGGCCTCACGGTCTGTTTCGCGGGCTCTGCCCACGCCGTCATCCGGGACACCTTGGAGTGGGAAAAACCAGGTCTCATCCTGCGCCGTCTGCTCGAATTGATGCTCACCGTCCTCCCCGACTTCAACCGCGTCCCCGTCGCCACCGAACTGGCCGCCGGCCGCGCCATCTCCTGGGCCGTTGTCGGGCATGCGTGGCTCTATTTCAGCGTGTTTACGGTTATTGCGATGGGGTGTGCTTGGATTGCACTTCGTAGGCGTGAATTATGAATTCTTACTCGCGTTGTTTGTGGGCTATTCGAAGTCCGAGGTCCGAGGTCCTAGGTCCCGAATCTCCGCATAACCCCACTTGCCTACGTTTCATGCCTGTGCGCCATAACATCCAACATCCAACATGAAAAACCCACGCAAACGAGACCTCGGACCTCGGACCTCGGACCTCGGACCGTCTCAACGAAACAAAAAATCAGCGACCGAAATAATTCATGAACCGCAAGACAGCCATCATTGCCGGAATAATCTGCCTTCTGCTGGCCCAGGGTTTGGCGTGGTTTGGTTTGCAGCCGCTGCGGGCGCAGACGGTGAGTGCGGGGGACGCGATCACGGCGGTGGAGCCTGGGGAATTCGCGGGGACCTTGCTATTGGGGGGATTTCGCGGGCTGGCCTGCGATCTGCTGTGGATGCGGGCGATGTCAGCCAAGGAAAATCGACGGTTTTATGAAAGCGTCGCCTTGTTTCAGGCCATCGCCAAGGTGCAGCCGCGCTTCGAGCAGATCTGGGAATACATGTCCTGGGATCTCGCCTACAACATCGCCGTCGAGGTCGACGACGAAGCGGGCAAATGGTCGTGGTATTTGGCCGGTTTGGATGCCAATGTCCGGGGCTCCCGACGCAATCCCAACAGCGAACGGCTTCTGCGCCACCTGGCGTGGATGTTCCATCACAAGGGCGACACCTTTCAACAACGGATTATCCATGCGCATTGGTCGGCTTTGCTCGATCCATTGATCCAAGATCTGAATGTGCGCCTTGACGGGTCCGCCGTCATTCCGCCACTCCCGCATGATACCGGCATCACCAATTTTCAGCTGTCTGAATTCTGGTATCGCGCCGCCCTGGTGGTGGCCGAGCACGAAAACAAACGGGTGCCGGCCTTCGTCAAACGGATGATACCGCATGCGATCGAAAAAGATGGCAACCTGCGGCGCAATCGCGGTGAGCATCTGCACGCCTTGCAGCGCTATATCGTCAGTCTCAAAGCATGGCAGGAGGTCATCGACTGGCTCGCCGCGCCGGACGCAAGCGAACAGGACACCTACGACAAACAACTGTCGCGCGACGTCACTGAAACCAACGAAGGTCGCCTGCGCCGCAAAGCGGCTGAATTGGCCCTGCTCCTGGCCCCGACCCCAGAAGTTGGCGAGATCGCCGCCGCTGCCATTTTGGCCCGGGAGTGGGCCACGGTGGAGGCGCAACTCGCGCTGCCTGATTGGAAGTTGGCGCATTCGCGCGGCGGCATCGATTGGCTCGATGAACAGGCCAGCGCAGGCGCAGCTCCCGAAGCCAATCCGGAGTGATGCGGCCACGCATGCTTGCCTGCGCCATCGGAAAATTCGACGCTTTGCATCGCGGCCATCAGGCGCTGATCGCCGCCGCTCGCGCGCTGGGCGAACCAGCGATCATGACCTTCACCGGCATGGCGGCAGAATTGGGCTGGGAGCCGCGCCTGCCTATTATCGCCGAATACGACCGCCAGGCTCTGTTAACGGCCTGGGGAGTGCGCGAAACAACCCTGCCATTTGCTGACATTCGCGGGCTTGATCCCGCAGCATTTCTGCACCGCGTGCATGCACTCGGCGTCGGTGCCGTGGTAGTCGGCGAAGATTTCCGCTTTGGTCGCGACCGTTCCGGGAATGCCACAGAGTTGCCGGCGCTCGCGCAGGCGGCTGGCTTGCAGTGCCAGGTGATCGCGGCGGTGCGCGATGAACGCGGCGTGATCTCTTCCAGTCGCGTGCGCGCCGCCCTGGCAGCGGGCGATTGCGCCACAGTCCATCAGGATCTGGGCCGCTGGCACCGCCTGCACGGAACCGTCGTCCACGGCGAAGGCCGCGGTCGCCGCCTCGGCGTACCGACCTGCAATATCGGCCGGTGGCTGAATCAACCGCCCGGCCCCGGCGTTTACGCCGCCTGGGCCCGCCTGGACGACAGCGAAGCCGTGATTCCCGCCGCAGTCAACGCGGGTCACCTGCCCACCGTCGGCGGCGGGCGTCCGTTCACCGTCGAAGCCCATCTGCTCGACTGGGCAGGTGATGCCTATGATCGACGCATCAGCATTGAATGCATTCAACGGCTGCGCGAAGAAAAAAGATTTCCAGACGTGGATGCGTTGCGGTATCAGATAATGGCTGATTGTGCCGAAGCCAGGGAGCGTCTGGCGTCGTAAAAATGTGATGAAAGCAGAATTCTGGTGCGTCGCACGATTGCTGGCGACCAAGGCAGGGTGGGAAGCCGATAATTGAGTTTCTCAGGAAGTTCTGGTTACGGACTAGGCGCAGGTGGCGGAAGTGCTTCCAATTCGGCTATCCTTTTAAAATGACTTTCAAGCCCTACAAGACGAAGGGCCAGGTGATCGACGCAGTCGCCTATTCGGTGTTGGACGTACGGATTGTGTCAGCACCAGATCTCTACCTAGCAGATTCGAAGGCATGGTTCCCGTACCGGTTCATAATCGATAGGCTGAATACGGGGCAGACGGCGACGATTCTCGGCGGCCAGGTTGAATATTGGGTTGGAGGCGCGAGGTATATACATCCGAATGTGCTGAATAGTAAAGTATCCCCCAGCATTCGGGCTCCGTTTCCGGAGCAAATCCGCAAAAATGGAGAGTCGAGGGATTACATTGGACTAATCGATGAGGCAGAATTTGATCCCATTCTGACCGCTAGCGCAGTGGTGGATACGGCCCCGCTCCGTATAAAGAGGATCATGTTTCTTGTTGATGGCGACAAGACGGTGGGAAGCGGCGGATCCGATCTACACAAGGATCTCAAATTCGGTGATCGCACCATCGAGTGCATCGAAATTGGCGATAACGAGACCGTAGAGACGAGCAAGCCAGCCACCCGTCAGCAGGTCTTGCAGAGGCAGTCAGATCGGAGCATCTTGCGACGGACTCGAGTTCCGCCTTTAGTGCTCCCTTCCGGTGAAGCCCCTCTCGGTTGGGATAAGGCTATCGCCCAGCAGTCAGGCAGCGATACCGCCAGCTTTAGCCTGCGGGTAGAACTGTTCGATGACAACGATTTCTGGAGTGTGGTACCCCTGTTCGTCAATGTAGAAGCCCAGGCTATCGATGTACAGCGAGGCGTCTATTTCGTCGCTTACTATAATCAGGTTCCCGCTGGGAAAAGTGGATTCAACCGAACTGTGGTCGGAAAAATCGGATTGGCTGAAGGATCCTCGCTATTTGCAAAAGGTACGACCGTCAAACTGACCGCAGAGGACTATAATGGAGGAAAGGTGGTTTCTGATCTGGCCAGACAATTACTAGACGTGGCGGATAAGGCCACCAAGTTCGCTATAGCCTGGGAAGTACCCAAGGTGCCGAAAGCAGGTCCATACCTCCTCCTGGCCACCCCTATCCTCAAATTGCTCGACAACATAACATGGCCCGTCCCGCCCGAGTTCGAATATGGTTTTTTTATGGGTGGACTTGGACAGGTGGAGAATGTCACCCTTCGGGACGAGGTGCAGGACATCAGGCCGCGAAGCACCCTGGTCGAGATCAAGGGCAGTGGGGTCAAGTTTCTAAAAAATGGTAACAATGATGGGCTCCTGTCGCGGGCCGAAAACGGCGGAACCGCTAGCTGGCAGGTCGGCAACATGTACCAAGCGCAATTTTCCGCATCAGTGACAGTCCGCGCTACATCGCTTCGAGTCTGGGAGCGGAGTGGGCTTGTTATCATGAATGTTGAGATACCCTATCCGCAATTAGAAATGAAGTGGTCTCAACTCTACGGTCCTGACGTCGATAAGGCTTTTGTCGAATGAAATTGCTGACCCGCCTTCCGGCCCTTTTTCTTTTTGTCCTGGTTGCCTTCAATGTGGCATCTGGGGCTGAGAGGGTAGCCGAGGATCACCCAACAATCCCCGTGCTCGTCCGCGCGATCGATGCGCGTACGCATGCGCCGTTCCCTGGACCTGCCGGATCCTTTTCCTTTGTCCGGGATCCGAGGGGTTCTCACAATTTTGCGGGCCCTGCATATTGGACCTCCCCACAGGGTAAGTCGTTCGAAGCAAAGCTCGATCTCTGGACTGATACGGTCTATGAGTTCGATATCGGAACTCATGACAGTGAATGGCGCGGCACGGTTCGGCTGAAAACCCCTGGCCAGGTGGACGGTCATCCTCTGGTGGTGGAGGTGCCGGTGTCCCACGCCTTTCGAGTGGCGGGGACGGTTGCCGTGTCGCCGCGCGGTGCCTTCGATGTGGCGAAAGAAGCTGCCATCAGGGTCGACATAAGCCGGGTGGGGATGAAGCGGGGCGGTGACGACTACGAGCAATGGAGAGGTGTCGTCGATGACTCCGGGCAGGTCGATTTTTGGGGTCCGGTCGATCCCGGACGGTACCAGATCCTGGTCAGCCACTGGGGGCTGCGGAACCAGATCCAGGTGGTCACCCTGCCGGACGACGCAGCAGCGGTGGCGCGGCTCGCCATCACGCTCGAACTGGCCAGGAACATTGCCGTCCAAGTGGTGGACGAACAGCAACAGCCGGTTCCGGATTTGATACTGCGATTCGCCAGCAAGCGGACCGACCAAGAGATCCAACGGGTCAAGGCGGAGGAGTTGGTCACCGATCGCCGGGTCGCCGCGGAAATGCGCGCCTCTGGCATGCCCGCTAAACCGGAGAAGACCATCGCCGACATCGATGTCTCACCATTCGACAGGGGGTGGAGTCCGGTCAAGACCGATGGCCAGGGCCGCGGGATGCTGCTCGAGCGGGGCGATTGGGCAGGGGCTTTCTCTGCGCCGGATGATGCGATTCCCAACGGCGAATGGCGGGTGTCGCTGCAAGCTGGAGAAAACGAACGACGCGGAGTCGAGCTGGTGGGGAGTGGCGCGGTAACGATCACCAATGCGACGAAGGAGCTGCGCTTGACTGTACGCAGCGCGGCACGACTGGAGTTGGCCCTTACGGATCCCCAGGGTGCGCCTCTGGGGGGGGTCGAGCTTCGTCTGGAACGGCAGGGTGTGTCTGAGGATGGAAGGGCCACGATCATGAACGCCACAACCTCGGCGGACGGCACGGTCTCGCGTTCGGTGGCCTCGGGCGGCTATGTGATTTCCAGCCCGGATCTGGTCCACGTGCGCCCGGCGGTGGTGACCGTGTCGCGCGAAGAGATCAAGGCCGTGACCGTGGTCGGCACCAGGGCCGAACAGCCGGCTCCTCTGGTCGCCGATCCTCCAACGACTCCATCCTTCGCGCCGGTGGCCGGCACGCTGACCGTCGGCGGGGCTGCGGCGTCCCTGAGTGACGGCCTCTGGATCGTGTCCATCGCCGACCCCCAGCCCTGGACCAATCCTTACGGCTTTTGGCAAGTCGATTCCACCGACCATTCTGCCGACCGTTTCGGCGGCCCCAATCCGCTCTTCGCCCAACAGCTTGCTGACCTGCCGGTCGGCCGCCCGATGGTGATGCTGGTGCTGACGCAGGGGCATCCCTACCGGATCGGCTGGACGATGCCGGTACAGGCCGCCACGGCAGCGGACTGGGCCACCCTGTCCGTCGATCTCCCCAAACCAGTGACGCTTCCCCTGCGCTTCGATTCCCTGAAGGCAGACGTGGCACGGGCCATGGGCGGTTGGACTGCGTCCTCGTTGATGCTGATCGACCTGAAAACCGGTCAGCTCGTGTCGGAATTAGCAAAGAGCTACCTGGAGGATGAAGAGAGCTCCTCGCCGCCAGCGTGGCCGGCCACCGGTGACGAGGCGGTCGAAGCGACTCTAATCATCCCGCCAGGGGACTATGCCTTGGTTTGGGTGACGATGAGCAAGGTCGAGATCGCCCGCCTCATGACCATAAACCAACCCCCGCAGGCAGGCGACATCGCGCTCACGGGAGTGCCTCAGGGATTTCTCGTCGCCGAAATCCATGCTTCAGGCGCGGGCTCGGCGGACTCAGCGATGACCGTGTCGATGCCCATGCCGAACCCCGACCAGCGCGAGCCGATTCCGGATATCTGCGCCCGCTTGCTGAATGAGGGCAAGCAGAAGCCCTAAGCACCATCCGAGTACATGAGCGGGTCCACCACGACGGCCTTCGGTCGAGTTGAGGACGCTACCGCCCCGGATCCGGATGCTTTTTCGCCATGATGTGCTGATAGAGCGCAAGCGTCCAGGCACTGAGCGGATAGGTGCAACTGTGGCGGCTCGTGACATGTTCCGCCAACAGAGGTTCAGAAGACCATTTGGTCAGTTGGCAACATGTACCTGGCAGCCATTTCGGCATCGGTCACAATCCGTGCGAACGCGGAACGCTACGGATCGATGCACAGCCTTATGTCAATTGCGTTATTCGAGTCGGCTGACGTCGCGCACCGCGCCTTCGTCGGCGGATAAGGCCATGGCGGCGTAGACGCGGAGGCTGGCGCTGACGTAGCGTTCGCGTTTGGCGGGTTTCCAGCCAATGGTGTCGCGGGTTTGGCGGCGTTGCGCGAGGATTTCAGCGCTGACCTGCAAGGTGATGGTGCGACCAGGAATATCGATGGCGATGGAGTCGCCGGGTTCGACCAGGCCGATGGTGCCGCCGGCGGCGGCTTCGGGTGAGACGTGGCCGATGCTTAAGCCCGAGGTGCCGCCGGAAAAACGTCCGTCGGTAATGAGCGCGCAGGCTTTGCCCAGGCCCATCGATTTCAGATAGCTGGTCGGATACAGCATTTCCTGCATGCCGGGGCCGCCTTTGGGGCCTTCATAGCGGATGACCACCACATCGCCGGCTTTGATTTGGCTGCCGAGAATTGCCGTGACGGCGTCGTCTTGGGATTCGAAGACGACCGCGGGGCCGGTAAAGCGCAGGTTGGCCTCATCGACGCCGGCAGTTTTGACAATGCAGCCTTTGGGCGCGATATTGCCGGAGAGAATTGCCAGGCCGCCATCGCGGCTGTAGGCGTGGGCGACGTCGCGGATGCAACCCTCACTGCGATCGAGATCGAGATCCCAGGTTTTTTCCTGGGAAAAGGGCACCACCGTGGCCACGTTGCCCGGGGCGGCGGAAAATAAGCGTTTGGCCGTGGCTTGGCCGCGGGTGATGTCCCAGGTTTCAATCGCTTTGCCGATCGAGGGACTGTGCACGGTGGGCACCTGACGATGGATCAGGCCGCCACGATCGAGTTCGCCAAGAATGGCCATGACCCCGCCGGCACGGTGGACGTCTTCCATATGAAATTTTTCCGTAGCCGGTGCGACTTTGCACACGCACGGCGTTGACCGCGACAGGCGATCAATGTCGGCCATGGTGAAGGGAATTCCGCCTTCACGCGCGGCAGCAAGCAAATGCAGCACGGTATTGGTCGAGCCACCCATGGCGATGTCGAGCCGCATCGCATTTTCAAAGGCTTCAAAAGTGGCGATGTTGCGCGGCAGGGCGCTGGCGTCGTCTTGGCCGTACCAGCGCCGGCACAATTCGACGACCAGCTTGCCGGCGCGTTCGAACAATTCCTTGCGATACGCGTGGGTGGCCAGAGTGCTGCCATTGCCAGGCAGGCTCAAGCCCAGTGCTTCAGTCAGACAATTCATCGAATTGGCGGTGAACATGCCCGAGCACGAGCCGCAGGTCGGGCAGGCCGAGCGTTCATATTCCGCGGCGGTTTCGTCACTGACTTTTTCATCGGCGCCGGCGACCATGGCGTCGACCAAGTCGAGACGCTTGTGGATGCCGTCGATGACTGCTTTGCCGGCTTCCATGGGACCGCCGCTGACGAACACGGCGGGAATATTCAGCCGCATCGCCGCCATCAGCATGCCGGGGGTGATTTTGTCGCAGTTGGAAATGCACACCATCGCATCGGCGCAATGCGCGTTGACCATGTATTCGACGCTATCGGCGATGAGATCGCGCGAGGGCAGCGAATAGAGCATACCGCCGTGGCCCATAGCGATGCCATCGTCGACCGCGATGGTATTGAATTCTTTGGCGACGCCGCCAGCCGCTTCGATCTGCCGCGCCACCAATTGGCCGAGGTCCTTGAGGTGGACATGGCCGGGCACGAACTGGGTAAACGAATTGACCACCGCGATAATCGGCTTGCCGAAATCATCATCGGTCATGCCGGTCGCTCGCCACAACGCGCGGGCGCCTGACATGTTGCGACCGTGGGTGGTGGTGCGGGAACGGAGAACAGGCATGGGAAAACTCCAGCGGAAAAGCGTTGTACGCGCTTGTTTTCAGGCGCAATCGCTGGTCACGACCAGCGTCGCACAGCCGGATCGCTCAGGCGTGGGCCATGCCGTGCGCGATGGTGGCGCGTACGCGGTCGCCGCGTTTGGCGTAGGCGTGCACCAGATTGCGCGCCATGCGGCGCAGCAAGGCGCGATCCGACGCGGCGCTGAGATACGGCAGGATCGAAACTTCGCCCATGGCATTCGAGCGCGCCTCCAACTCGGCGAGGGTGATCGGCACCCCGCCGGCAAAACAGTCGACGTAGTGCCATTCATCGTGCGACCCGCCACTGGCACCATCACCGCTGCGGCGCCAGCGGCCCACCACATGGCCAGGTGCGGCGATGGCTTCACAATCGAGGTGGCACATCCGCGCGACCAATAACCACAACGCGGTTACCGCAATGGGCAGGCCGCAGCGGCGTTCGAGAACACAGGGTAAAAAACTGTTGCGGGGATCGTGATAATCTACGGTGTCGCCGGAAAAGCCGAGATCCTCGCCGAGAAATCGCGCCAGGCGCCCGCCATCAAGACGGCCCGGCAGAGCCTGCGCCCGCGCTGCCAAGCCCTGAATCGCGGCGACTCCGGAGGTGCGCCAATCGCGGCGTGGTTGATGTAGCAGCGGCAAAACCCAGATCCCGCCGGCAAGATCCTCGACGGCGGCAAAGGCGTCGACCAATTCTTCGGCGTCGGTGGCCAAGACCACTTCGATGAGCCCAGCGGGAAATTCGCTGCCGCGGGCAACGGCAGCACGCCAGGTGGCATCGAGCAGATCGCGATCGCGGGCGAGCTGCGCATGCAGGGTGCTGCGCACCTGCGGGTCGGGATCGTCGAGCAGGGTCAGCAGCGCCTCGGGCGCCATCACGAGGCCGTGGTGGGTACGATGTGCACCGCTGGATGCGCGCGCAGATCAGCGAGATCGCGGCGATCAAGATCGAGATCGAGTTCGGCCTCGTCCTCGCGGTCGTAACGTTCGCCGGTGATGCGCGCGATGCGGCGCAGCCACGCTTGGACGGCGCCATCGGCGGCGGGTACGCGCACGGTGAGTTTTTCGCGGCGGCCGTCGGCCTTGGCGATGATCATCGCGCGCAGATCATCGAGACCTTCGCCGGTCCGTGCGGAAATAGCGACTGAATGGGCATGCCGGGCCCGGTACGCCTGGACCAGAGTCGGACTGGCGGCGGCATCCATCTTATTGAAGACCACGATGGTCGGTATTTTCGCCGCATCGAGGCCGTTCAGCACCGTCTCGACCGCGCGCATCTGTTCGTCCATGCCCGGATTGGCGCTGTCGACGACGTGCAATAACAAGTCGGCCTCGCGCACTTCCGCCAGGGTGGCATGAAAGCTGGCGATCAATTCATGCGGCAGATTGCGGATGAATCCGACCGTGTCCGACAGCACGGCATTGGGCACATTTTCGAGATGAATTTGCGCGGTGCGCGTATCCAAGGTGGCGAAGAGGCGGTCCTCGGCGAGCACATTGGTGTTGGTCAGCGCATTCATCAGTGTGCTTTTGCCGGCATTGGTGTAGCCGACCAGGGCAATGTTGAAACATTCGCCGCGCGCCTTGACGGTGCGTTCGCGCCGCGATTCGATCTCTTCCAGACGCAGGGTCAGATCCTGGATGCGACCGCGGATCAGGCGCTTATCGATTTCGATCTGCTTTTCACCGGTGCCGCGCACGGCGCCCATGCCCATGCCGCCGCCGCCGCCGACGCGATCCAAATGGCTCCACAGGCGTTTCAGACGTGAACGGTTGTAGCGCATATTCGCGAGGTCGACTGCGAGAATGGCCTGATGCGTGCGGGCGTTGCGCGCGAAAATGTCGAGAATGACCTGATTGTAATCCAGCACATCGCAGCCCATCTCCTTTTCGAGATTGCGCTGTTGGCGCGGGCTCAGCTGCACGTCGAAGACGATTTCTTCGGCTTTGTGTTCCTCGCGAGCGGCCATGACCTCTTCGACTTTTCCGCTGCCAATATAGGTGGCGGGCACCGGATTGCGGACGTGTTGCACGATCACGCCGACAACTTCGCGGTGGGCGGTATCGCAGAGGCTGCGCATCTCCTCGGTGCGCTCAGCCGTAAAGGCCTTGTCGTCAGGGTGCAGGGTCTGCACGAGCACCACCGGGATTTTCCGGGATGCGGTGGATTTCAGGGTTTTGCCAGCCATGGGTACGGGGTCTTGTACCGCTTTGGCGCTCCATCACCAGTCCGCGCATGCGCTCCATTCCCGACGCGGTCGCCCCGACCACCGCGATGACCAGACCAGTGAAGTGAAGAACGGCGGGGATGCGGGTGCGCGGCCAATAGGTGACGACAAAACCGATCAGCACCGCGGGCCACAACAGCAGGCAGCCCAGGCCCCAGAGGACGGAC
>Ga0209490_10001580_pt1 | contig 21819 bp, 17 predicted proteins | sample MAT06_FD_187209 | JGI IMG/M metagenome (GOLD analysis project Ga0209490, IMG submission 187209) | Freshwater microbial communities from Lake Fryxell liftoff mats and glacier meltwater in Antarctica - MAT-06 (SPAdes) (version 2) | ecosystem: Environmental > Aquatic > Freshwater > Ice > Liftoff... | reverse complement strand
TGTACGGTCGTGACTTTGAGTTTTCGCAGGATCAATGCGCGGGTCAGCGTCATAAGTGCAAGGGATCGGCAGGTTGGGGAATGGGAGCGTGAAACCTAACTCTTCACGCCGAATGCTAGAGTGTTTAACAACGGTGGAACGCAAAGAAGTGAGAAACAAGCATGTTGAGATTTAAATTCGCGCTTGCGCTAGGCGCGATCCTAACCACCTCCGCAGCGTCCGGTGCGGCTCGCAAGGCGGTGATTTATGAGCTGAACTACGTGGCGAAATTTTTGCCCACAGATCCTTCAGCCCAAGTGTCCGTGCAGCTTGGCGCGAATTCGAGCAAGGTAAAGTCTCTAACCTTTAAATTAAAGGATGCCAAGCGCTACAGCCAGTGGGCGGGCGATGGCGAGGTCAAAGTCGAGGGAACGTCAGTTCAGTGGCTGCCTACTGGCAATAATCCAACGCTGAAATACCGGTTTTTGATCGATCATCAGCGCAAAGGCGGCGCTTTCGACGCGCGTAAGACGCCCACTTGGGCGCTGTTTCGCGGCGATGACTTGGTGCCCTCGATTACTGCTCGCACGGTCGTCAACGCGCGCTCGCGGGCCACGCTGCGCTTTGATGTGCCCAAATCGTGGGCGACTGAAACGCAGTGGGATTGGGTGTCTGAGCACCTTTTTGCGGTGCAAAACCCTCGGCGGCGCCTTGATCGCCCCACGGGCTGGATGCTGGTCGGTGAAATCGGCGTGCGCCGCGACCAAATTGATTCCACCGATATGGTGATTGCCGGCCCGGTTGGCGAGGGCCCACGGCGCCAGGACATTTTGGCTTTTATGAACTGGACGCTGCCGGAATACCGTGCTGCGTTCGGCGAGTTGCCCAACAAATTTTTGATCGTCGGCGCGGCTGACAAAATGTGGCGCGGTGGGCTGTCGGGGCCAAATTCCTTTTACCTGCATCCGGATCGGCCACTTATTTCTGAGAATGGGACGTCCTCGCTGCTGCACGAGTTAGTGCACACCGTGCAGCGTATCCAGGCGGCGCCGCGGCACGATTGGATTGTCGAGGGCATGGCTGAGTTTTATGCCGTTGAGCTGCTGCATCGCTCAGGCGGCAGTTCGAAAAAGCGCTACGAGTTGACCCACCAGTGGCTCAGCGAAAGGGGGCGTTCGGTCAAAACCCTGTATATCTCGCGTTCAAGTGGCGCGGTGACCGCACGCGCGGTCGGCATTCTCAAAGCAGCAGACGCGGAATTGCGCCGTTCAACCGAGGGCAAACATACTCTTGATGCGGTCGCCCGAGCCATGATGAAAGCGCGCAAGCCCGTATCGCTTAAGCAGCTGCGCAATCTCACCCGCGTGCTGGCCGGCCGCGATCTAAAGGCGCTGAGCGATGCGGCATTGCCGGGCGATGAGTTGCCCGAGGATGCGCTTTAGCGCATCCGTTGCCTTTAGCTTCTGCGCTTTAGCGCATCCGTTGCCTTTAGCTTCTGCGCTTTAGCGCTTTCGTTGCCTTTAGCTTCTGCGTTTTAGCGTGTCGCCGTCGCCTGAGCGATACGCTGCTCGATAACCGCAAAAAACGGGTTGCTGCGCATCCGCGCGAGCTTGCCCAGCGGGATCGCCATCGCGCCTTCTTCGCCGCGCGGAGCCGGCCCGCCAAGGGTCAATTCAGGCTCAAGAGTTGCCTTGGGATACAGCCCATACAGCGCGTCGTCGAGCGGAAAAGGCAAGGCGACGTGGCTCAGCGATAGCACGTTGGGTGGCCACGCGAGACCCAGCTCGATGGTTTGCGAATCGGTCGTGTGGGCACGGCGCCTAAATTCAACCACTTGCGCAGTTTGCGCATCGCGGTTGCTGATCAGCGCCACTTGGTAGTCCCGCGCCGGGGACGAGCGCATCTCCCCAAGCTGCGCGTGAAAGCGCGGATCGATCAAGGCGCCACGGCTTTCATGTCGGTTTAGATCAAACACCACCAGCTCGTGCGCGCCCGCCGGCAGCCGGTCGAACAGCCGTGTCAGCACATCGCGCGGGGCAACGGTTGCGTCGACCAGCGATTGAAACGCCGTCACACGTGGCATCTTCAAAATTGATTGATCGGCAATACTTGCTGAAAACGCGGCCTCTAACGCACGCGTTAAGCGCCAAATCTGGATGCCGCCGTTGAGCGGAAAGGAGTTGTACTTATACGGATCGATTTCCGGATAAACATCCAGCCAGCGGCCTTTTTCAAGCCCGGGCAGCGCACTCACGGCATCCGTCAGCCGACCCAGCAGCGCCAGTCTGGAAATACCCAGGGCAGCCGATATCAGCAGGAGATGATCGGGCTTTGGCAGTTTCGGGTCGCGCACGGCTTTGAGCGAATATAAAAGTGCCAACGGCGCGCCAGTTGAATAGCCGACGATAAAAAACGGCTGCCCGGTCCCGCGCAGGAGGGATGCTTCGTGCGCTGCGAGCTCAACGGCTGAAAACCAATCCTCCCACTGCACATTCAGCAAGGCCTGCGGCGACGTGCCGTGACCCGGCAAGCGCAAGGCCACGGTGCTGATGGATTGTGCGTAAAACGCATCCGCCACGGCGTGCAGCGAATACGGCGCGTCGGTCAGCCCGTGCAGTAGCAAAACCACGCCGCGCTGCGCCGGATGCACGCGCACCAGCGATCGATTGCCGCCGCCGCGCAGAGCCCGTTCGGCCACCACGGAACCCGCCGCATAGCGTGCCAGCGGCTGCTCGGCCAAGCGTTCTGGATTCAAGTAGATCTCGCGCTCTAGCTCCTCAAACAAGCGCGCTTCCTGGCGCAAATAGCCCACAAAATCGCGCGCGCGATTAGGGTCGTGGGCGCGGAATTCGTGCTTGAGTGCCACCTGATGCCAGGCGGACAAATCAGGCAGGCGCCAATGCGCGCGCAAGCTCAAAGCGATGCCCAGCAGCAGCAGTAACAACCCGGCCGTCAGGGTAAATTTAAAAAGGTAGCGCAAGGCGGGCTTCAGCATAATCGGAGTTTGATGAGACACTTAGCGAATGACAATCCGTCTCGCCATCGCGCTCGGCTTCAGCCTGTTCGCCTGCTCACTGAACGCGCAGCCGCTCGATCAGCGCTGGCAAGCGGGCCTGCGCTTTGGATCGCTGATCCCTGATTCCGCGGTCGATCCGACCGACGGCTTTATTGGCTTGCTCAGTGCGCGCCGCGCGCTCGATGCCGAGCAGGATGTTGAGCTGGAATTGGGCTACGACGAGCTTGATTTCGGCATTGATTTCAACCTGCGACATCGCTTCGTCGGCGTTAACTATTTGCGCGTCAACCGCGTGCCGCTGTGGGATCCCTACGTGCTGATCGGCTTGGGCGGAATTCGCTACGACGCGCCATCCGGCGTGCGCAGCGGTAACAGCGTGTATGCCAATTTGGGCGTAGGCGGTCGCTGGGAACTCAAGCCTGAACGCGTGTTTTTGCGCGCCGAGGCGCGTATCCGCTACGACCTGCTGAACTCCGACCAGCCCGGTCAGGACGGTTTCGGCGATGGCGTGCTGACGCTGGGCATCGAGCTGCCGCTCGGAAAGTAAGTTGTCCGCTTAGTGGCTCGCGTTTTACGCCAAGCCGGCTTCAAACAATTGGTGAAATGCGGCCGTGTCGACCTCGGTCACGATGCTCACATTGCGTGCGCGCTCCAGCCGATCGTGCCAGTCCACCACGCTCATGCCGCGCGTTAAACGCCCGCCGCATTCGATTTCAACGGCATGCCTTTCAGCGGCGCGAACGATGTCCGGTTGCAGCGCCACGGCCATTGCCAATGGGTCGGCGGTGGCCAAATTTTTCTCGCCGCGTGCGCTCGCAACAAAATCGATCACTTTGGCCGAAATGGCTCTAAAAAATCGCCCGCGCGGCGTTTTAATTCGACGCAATCGCTGCACTTCGCGCTCGGGCAAAGCGTTGCGCGTGACCAGCTCCCAGTCAACCAGCGTGAATGACGGCCAATCGCGACACACGATATGCGCGGCCTCCGGGTCGGCAAAAAAATTGAATTCGGCAGCGATATTGGGCGTGTTGCCGCGCCCGGTCACCGCTCCGCCCATCACCACCAGCTTCGCGATGCGCGCGGGCAGGGTTGGGTCAAGTTTCAAAGCGAGCGCCAGATTGGTCAGCGGCCCCAAGCACACCAGCGTGAACGCACCCGGTTGCGCGCGCGTGAGTTCGAGCAGCGCGAGGCTTGCGTGGGTTGTCTCAACCTGACGCGTAGACAGCGCAAAACCCACATCTCCCAGCCCATCGCGACCGTGCACGTACGCTGCATCCTCACTTGGATAGACCAACGCTGAATCGCAGCCGCGATAAACGCGTGCGCTCGATTCGATTAAATCAAGAATGCGGCATGCATTCATCGTGGTGTGCTCAATGCCGACATTGCCGCCCACGGTGAGCAGTGCTTCAATCTCAACGTGGGGCATTGCTGCGGCCAGCAAGATTGCCTCGGCGTCGTCAACGCCGGGGTCGGTATCGATAATCAAGCGCATGAAATCGTAAGCTACGGTCTGAATCAGTTTTAGAATCTAACAAATGCACAACCAAGAAATCCTTGCTGACATCGTGCCTGCTGGCGCGATGGGTTTTGAGATCACCGAGCTCAGCGCTGAGCGGGTTGAATTGCACGCGCCGATTGGCCCAAACGTCAATGACAAGGGCACGGCATTTGGCGGCAGCATTGCCTCGGCGCTGCTGCTCGCAGGCTGGAGCTTGATCGGCGAACGCCTGCGCGCACTGGGCATTCAAGCTGAGGTGTACATCCACAAAATGGAGCTTGAGTTTTTGAAGCCCATTACCACCGCATTTTCAAGCCAGGCGCGCCTGAATGATGAGGAAGCGTGGTCGCGCTTTCTGCTCACTTTGGCCGCGCGCGGCCGCGCGCGCATTGAGATCACCGCTGAATCGTTTGCCGAAGGCAGTTGTGCAGCGCGCACGCATGCGCGCTACGTCGCCATCATGAAGGTGCTACCCGCATGAAAATCAAACTGCTCCTGCTCGCGCTGGTGGCCTTACTGGTGGCCGGGTGCGGACAAAAAGCGACGCGCGATCGATCGCTTGATCTCACCCAAAAATCCTACGGCAAGCTCATTCGCTGGAACGAATTTGAACGCGCCTTAAAGTTTTTGGACCCAGAAACGACCGGCTCGCTGACCCCGAAAGGCGTCGAATGGGAGCGCTATTCGCAGATCAAAATTTCTGGATATCAAGACGCGCCACCCGTCGCTGAGACCGATGGCACCGTGCTTACTGTGGTGAAAATTGAGCTTTACAACATCCACACGCTCAAAGAGCGCACGGTCATCGACCGACAAATCTGGCGTTACGACGAAAAGGCCGAAAACTGGTTCCTAACCACCGGATTGCCCAAGCTGGTTGAGTAGCTCAATAGGGCGCGATTGATCCTCAAAACGCGTAGCGCAGTTTGACCAGCAGCTGGTCGGTATCGCGCAGCGCGAAAGCGTCGCCGACCAAATCAAAGCTGCGCTCGAAAGTGCGCTCAAAGCGATCGCCGCCGCGACCATAAACCACGAATAAATCGCTCTCTGGATTGATTTTGTAGCGATAGCGCAGCTGCACGCCAAAGTTAGAAATCGAGAAATCATCGACCGTCAGCGTTTGGCTGGGCGTTAGGCGTTCGTTGGCGCCCAGCACCAGCGCGCTGCCGTTTTGCGCGCTAACGCCCAAGTTTTGCAGCTTGAAGCGCAATTCGTGGGCGCTGCCTAAAAACCATTCGAAATCGAGCCCTGGACTGAACGATTCGCTGCGCCCGAAGCGCCCGAATAGTGTGCCACCGCGCCACAGCGTGCGATTTTTGAAGCGCGATGCGTCGGCTGAAAGCCGTGCGCTGAAATCGTCGCTGAAAAAATAGCGCACGTTAACGCCCGCGTTATGCAGCGAATCTTTCAGCCCATCATGCTCAAAATAGCTCTCGCCAAAAAATTGCACATTGCCCAGGCGCGGACTTTCGTAGTTGACGTAAGCCCCGCTGCCGCCGCCGACGTAAAGCACGCCGTTGCCGCGCGAAATCAAATCATCGGGGCCGGCCACGCGCTTGTTCATCTCAAAAAAGGCGCTACCACCGCGACTAAAACCAACAAACGCCGAGGCGCTGACCTCGGTGCGTAAGCGCCGCCCCGCGTTGTCTTCGGGCACGTCCAAATCAAACGACAGATTGATGTTGCGCAGCACCGAATTTGCCGCAAACTGGTTGAAGCGCCAATTTTGCTTAACCTCCCAGAGCCTGAGGTTATTGCGCCGTTGAAAGCCCAAATCATTGAAATCGAAATCACGGTCGTAGCGGGTTAAATCGAGACGCAATTCGGCGTTTGGATTGAACCTGAAAATGCTGGTCGCCCAGCCACCGTTGCCTTCTGTAAGCGTGCCCGCTTGTTCAATATGACTGGTGAGCAGCGCGCCGCGCAGGGTCAGTCGATCGCTCGCGCGCCACTCGCCATCAACGCCCGACACGCGCGCCTGACGCTCGAGCCAAGGACGCTCGGTGTGGCTTAAGATTGCGCCTAAATCAAAGTGCTCCGATGGGCGCTGCACTCGAAACGCGCCGAACGATTTTCCAATCTCATCGGCATCGCGCTCGCTCACCGCAAACACGCCGTAATCGAGGCCGTATCCAGAACCGGAGACCTTGAGCGCCAAATCAATATCGCTGATACCTTGGCCGTCGTCGCGCGCGCCGCCCACCCGGCGCGTGTAGATTAACGGCTCCTCCTCCGGCGACTGGAGCACGAAACTGCCCTGATTCTCAGTAAAAAAAGGCCGCCGGTCGCTGAAAAAAACCTCAATGGCATCAAAGTTGACCACCAGATCGTCAGCTTCAACCTGACCAAAATCCGGATTGATCGCAGCGGTTAACTGCAGCGCACCAGACGGCTTCCAGAACACATCCAAACCGCTGCGAAAAGTCTGCTGGGCGTTGAGCAAATCGGCCTGCATGCTGACGTACGGATACCAGCGCAGCAAAGACGCCGCGAAAACCGGCACCTCAATGCGCGCGAAATCAGACAAAAATGTCGGCCGATTAAAGATCGCCTGCGGCGTGGCGGCGCGCTGATCCACCGCACCAATCACGCGATCCACATACAGCCCCAACTGGCGCTTGGATGACGCCACACCGCGCATCAGCACGCTCGACCATGGAATCAAAATCTCCGCATCCCAACCGCCCTCGCGCTCAAGCACGGCGTGATACCAAACGCCGTCCCAGTCGGCGCTGAACAGGTTTTCGTTGGAAATCGTTGAGTCTTCGATCGAGTTCGATCGGCTCAAGGTCATGTTGTAGCCAAGTTGGCCGGTGCCATCAAAATCGAGCATCACATTGACCCGATCGGAGCCGCCCAAGTTGTCGCGCGCCTGGCGCGGCGCACGGCGAGGAAACTGCTTTGGGTCTTGCTCGCAAGCAAAGAAGAACGCCATGCCCTGCGCCGTCGCCAGCCATTGAACACGGGTCGAAAACTCAGGCTGCGCGCCCGTTTCTGGCTGCGTCAGCTTGAGGGAATCAACCACTGTCGCGGCAGCCCAGGCGCTCTCATCAGCCCGGCCATCAATGCTCAACTCAGCGGCCCGCAGTGGCCCCGCGCCCAGCAAATGAGCAGCAAGCAATAGTCCAATCACAAAAAGGGTCAATTTCATCGGCGGCACCCTAGCAGGCCCGCGCAAGTCACCCCATAGGTCAGAAGTTGGGGACGGCATGAAAACCGTAACGCGCGAGTCGAGGGATGTGCGCTTCGCTAGCAGGAACCGCAGCTGACCTGAAGACATTTTTAATCAACAGCGATGTCTCAAATTTATCTGCGCTGACGTAACTTAAGGAGAACCCGTCATTCCTGACGATGTTGATCTGAGGTTGTGATGCGACTGCTAACCCTTTTTTGGGCGTCTTCGCTGCTGGCGAGCACGCTTCAGGCGCAGGTGACGGTAGACACAAGCTTTGCCAGTGGCGGTTTTCACCGCATGGCAGAAGCGCAAACCACCTATAAAACGGTGGCGCATCTGCCGTTACCGCAGGGCGGTTCGGTATCGGTTAACTCGTTCAAGCTCGCAGGGGCGCCGACCGTTTGCCCTGACAACCGCCAGTGCCTTTTCACGGCGCTTGAACGTATTGTGGTGGTGGGTTCGGCGAACATGAGTGCTGGCGATAGCGACTTTGCGATCGCCCGAATCACTTACCGGGCAGCTAGACACAAGTTTTTCTGGCGATGGAAAAACGACGGTTGCTTTTGACTTGGGCGGTATAAATCGAGTGGATCAAGCCACCGCGGTCGCCATTGGTCGCGACGGCAAGATCTTTGTGGGCGGTTCTGCTTTTGACTCCGCTGTTAATGCATCCCGCATTGGCTTGACTCAGCTGCTGCCGAGCGGCGGTACGGATCTTATTTTTTGTGTCGGATCCTGCAACCTTCAAGGCGCCTACACCGCTATTCATTCCGGTCGCCGTGTAAGCGCTTTCGACATGAATGCCCCGAAAATCGACCTGCTTACTACGATTGCGCTGGATCGTACAGGGCGCGCGTATTTCTCCGGCACCGCTCCTGGCACGCAAAGTGGCGGTGGCCCGAACACAGACACCTTTTTCGCCCAACGCTTCGAAGATAACTTGGCGCCAGGCGCGAACAACTGGGGAAATGTCGGTCCCAGCAACAGCGCCATACTTTGGGATGGTCCGGGCGGCGGCCCGAGCGTGCCTGCAAAGAGCTCGATCGATCCGCAAGGCCGCATATTGCTCGCGGGCAATTACAAAGCCGCCGGTATGCTTTAAGCCGCTGTCATTTCACGTTCGACATTTGTGCCTGGCGTCGTGTTCTTGCGTCCAAACGTGATTTTTCGCACCAATTTCTAATCGTTTAGGGTCGTGCTCAACCGGCAGGCTTGGCGATAGTCCCTAGGCGTCGTTCCCACTCGCGTTTTGAAGGCGCGATTAAACGGCCCCAGTGATGCGAAGCCGCTTTCCAAGCCAATAACCAGAATGGGCCAGTGTTTTGTGGATGGATCGGCCAATAGTCGCTGGGCGTGCTCTACTCGATAGCGATTAATAAACTGATTGTAATTGGGTATTTCGAGTGCCAGCGTAATGGCGCGACTGAGTTTGTATTCGGCCACCCGCAATAGCTCAGCCAGTCCGCCGACTTTAAGCTCTGGTTGCAAATACCAGCGCTGAGCCTGTAGCTCCTTGAGCACCCGAGCGGCCAAAGCGCGATCTTCACTGCTGGCAATCCGCTCGGGCGCGGCGCTGTTTGGGAGGGGCGATGGTGCAGCTGCTATGACCGGGTCGGGCAACGTCAGCGGGTGCTGCAATCGAAAGCGCACCAAGCCATGCGTCACCAGCACAATCAACAGCGCAGCGAAGGAGCTCGCGTTGATACGCCACGCCTCGGATTCGGCTGCGCCAGCGGCCATTCCCGGGAAAACAAGGCAACCGAGCACGCAGCCGCCGTAGGTGAATAGAAAAATGATGCGTACTTTAAGCTCGGACCGTGAGCTTGCACGCGCACCGCGTAAGCCTTCCCAAAACGCCAGCACCAGCACGGTCGATGAGAGCAAGCCGATCAGCCCGATCAAGCCCGAGTGGGCAACTTTAAAAAACGCCTCGTCGATCAGTGCGGTCGCGTGCAGCCAGCCAAGGGTTTGATTGCCCATCAATAGCGCAGCTATCAACAACGCAAACAGCAGCTGCGGCCACTGCACCGCAGTTCCCGGCCGGAACAAACAGCGCGCCACCAGCCAAAAGACGTTGCAGGTGGCGCAGGCCGCGAGCCCCAGCAAAAACTGATAGTCGCCTAAGTTTTCAGCATCAAGCCGCCGCAGCGTCATCATCGCGAGCGATCCGCAAAACAATGCCCAGACCATCTCAAGGGTCGTCTTGTGACGCTTGCCGATAAGCGATAGGACCGCGCTTAGGGCCAGCACCACGGTGAGCCATTGCGTGATCTCAACAAGATGTGTCGTGGCCATTTCGTTCTTAGGATCAGTGACTGGTAAGCGATCGCGCTCGGCCGCAATCATCCTGAGCCGCCGCTCATCGGTCAACGCCCACAGGTCATTTGCGCGCAAAACGGGCAAAACCTAGCGCCGATTCGCAAATCGGCGAGACTCAAACCCAGTCGACAGCAAAAAATTGCGCATTCCTCCAACGATGACTGCGCCCTTGTGACTACAGAATTTGCCTCCTCCAAAGCCAACACATTTCTTCATCGCTCTGCCGCCGTTTGGCTCGGCGCAGCGCTGCTCGGCCAGTGGTTATTTGCTTACTACATCATTCAGGTTTACGCCGTCGCGCTTGCTGTGGGCGAGCCTGCGTTGATCAACAGAAAACCGGCAATCACCGGCTACGTGCTCGGCGACCTGATCGGCAACGGCACACTGTTTGCCCATGTGCTGCCTGCGATTTGGCTCAGTGTGGCGGGCGTGCTGCAGCTGATTCCGTGGCTGCGCAGGCGCTTTCCGGCGATTCATCGCTGGAATGGGCGAGGTTTTTTGGTTCTGGCACTGGTGGGCGCGTGTACCGGGCTGTATCTGACGTGGGTGCGCGGCTCGAGATTGAGTGATTTCGGCGCGATGGGCATCACTTTGAACGGGATCCTGATCCTGCCGGCCGTATTTTGCGCATGGCGCTATGCGCGGCTTAAACAGTGGTCGGTGCACCAGCGCTGGGCCATTCGGACTTTTATCTTGGTCAGCGGCGTGTGGACTTTTCGGCTTGGGCTGATGGGCTGGTACGTGCTGAATCAAGGCCCGCGCGGCAATACCGAAAACTTAGACGGGCCGTTCGACCTTGCGTGGTCTTTCGGCTGCTACGCGCTGCCGCTCGCGCTCGCTGAGCTATATTTCTGGGCGCGCGATCAGCGCAAGCCCCGCGCCAAATGGCTGGTTGCTGCCTGCTTGTGCGGGGCTACTTTGCTGATGACGTTCGGCATCGCAGCGGCTTTCCAGCTGATGTGGCGACCGTATCTGTGAAGCGCAGCCCTTGAATTGTCGCGCTATCGATCCAACTTTCCGGAAACGCACCCGATTTAGGTGCGAATGTCAACTAAATCTTTGAGGGCTTTTCCATGAACGCTATTCGCTACAACTCCTGCGCGGTGCGCACCGCGATGCCAGCCGACTTAAGCCAGGTGATCCAGCGCTTTTTCACCGACGCGCAAGATCCGAAGACGGGGACGGCTGAGAATCTCTATTCACCGCGAGTCGATATTCTCGATGAGCCTGCGCGCTACTTGCTGGCAGTCGATTTGCCCGGGGTGGACGCCAAAACCGTCGATTTGAAGCTGGACGGTCAGGTGCTCTCCATCAGCGGCGAAAGGAGCGCAATGGCAGCCGTTGAAGGTGCCCGCGCGAGTCGCATAGAGCGCACTTTCGGGCAGTTTTACCGGCGCTTTGTATTACCTGAAAACGCCGACTTGAACGCTATCAGTGCCTCCGGCGCACACGGCGTGCTCGAGATCTCGGTCCCAAAGAAAGCACCGCTGATCCCACGGAAAATTGAAGTCGCTTAGCGTAAGTCGCGCAGTTTGAAAGACAACCCTTGGTGCCAATGTACTGGCCCCAGGGGGCGCTTTCAAAAAACCTTCAGCCAGCGAGCGACTCGCTCGCTGACCGCAGGAGCCGCAACGATCAATAGTGTAAGTGCATGAGAATTCCGAGCGAGGAGCGCGGTCGTCGGCTCCTGCAGCAGTTTTTTTCCACGTTGCCCCAAAGGCCTCATTAGATCCCGATTCGTTTGGTTTCTAGATCCGAATCGCGCATCGCATCGAGCCGACAGTTAACTCTTCTGCGGTAAGCGTCGAATTTGCTGGCGGCTAGCTTTACTTCGCTTTTTAGGAGATTAGCTTTGAAACGCTCAATCTTAAGTGACTCCTCCAGCGGCTCTCCCAAAAGCACTCGCACCCAAGTTTCAATACACCAACAAGGGCACAGGATCGAAATGCGTTCCTCAGGCATCCTCAGCGACAGGTTAAGCTCGCTGAGAATGGCGTCCAGCTCTCGCTTGCGCCGTAATAGCCCAGCGTTATCACCATCAATCATCACTACCAACCCCCGGCTAGCAATATAGTTCTTACTTCTGAGTTTTTTAACTAAGACAGAATATTCGCGCAAGACGAACCGACTCGCAGCGCCTTTTGATCTTGGAGCAATGGTAAATCTGAGTTCTTTTGGCCTGATTTTTTCAGAAAGTGTTGCAATCCACGCTCGTACAAACTGCTCTTGTGTTCTGTCTTCGCAAAGTACTTCCAACCAAGAGATCGCCATCTTTTTATACAACTTGGTCGCGCATCGCCTCAGAAAGTGAGATTCCATCGAGATCAATATCCGACAGCATGGATAATCGCGTGATGCCATTTTCAAGCTTAAAAAGAAAGGCATTTCGAGACGCAAGATAATCAATGGATTGCGGATGATGCGTTATCACCGTCAACTGCTGCTCAATGTCGTCGGGATTTTCAAGAATTTGCAGCAGCGGCGCTATCTCCTTCGGCGCAACGAAGTTGTCTGGCTCGTCTAAAAAAAGCGTCCTAAACTTTTTTGAGGCGCTTACACAGGCAACGATGAGCAGCATGCGTTGCCCGTCTGAAAGCTCATCTAAGGTCAAATTCGCCACTTTTCCGGCGACACTAAACTCCAACTGGAGCTCACGAGCAGTGCCTCTCGGAATAAGTCGCAGCCCACTTAAATCGGGCATAGAAGTTTGCATCAACCCAGTAATTGCCGCGGCTCGCTCAGGATAGTTTGACGCCCAGGATCGATACCAATCAACTAAATTCTCGCAGTTGGGCAATAGGGTTTCCGAGTCTTCCTCGGATATCGCCCTGAGCCTTGTCTGATCGGGCTTTAGAACCGCCAAACTAGTCATAGCGTCCCGAAACGCTATCAAGGCCTCATTTCCCTTGCGCGGCTCGATTTCCGACAAGAACGACCTTGACGCCCCAAAACCAAACGAAGGATCATCACTTCCGATGTTCGGATCAAGAAAAATTTGCAGCTGCTTCTTTTTCCCGTCGTACTCGTAGGCCTTTACCTCATTGGCCATAAGCTGTTCATGCTCAATCAGTGAGATTTTTTTAACACGATCCATGCGAATAATTAGTTCATATTTGAACATATAGATACCATGCTTCAATTGAATTGCAAAGCTTTGAGTATCTCTATTGCCCCATAGAGTGAAGGATCGATGAGAAAACGTTTCGGGAATGCGAGCACCAGCAATGATGATGCATTTTAGCTTCGACACAACTTCAAGGACGCTCGATTTGCCGGAGCCGTTGCCACCAGCGAGTAGATTGACTTGATAAAGGTGCCAGTCAAAATTTACTAACGATTTGTAGTTGTCAATTGAAATTCGGGTAATCACCACTAAAACCTCCGCGCGCCTGTTAAGAAGTATAGATCGGCAAGAGCCCCAATGCTGTTCGATTCAAGTGTGCATTCTGCCCGCTCATCGTGACCCCACCAAAAAAGCCCCGCATTGCGGGGCTTTTTAGTTCTAAGCCACAGCGACTGCGGTCGCCGTGGTTAGGGTTGGCTTTAGTTGCGTGGCCACCAGATGCACCAGTTTGGATTGCCACCTGTTGCGACGGTGACGTTCAACTGTGCGGTGTTGCTGCTGCTGCCGTTGCTGGCGGTGACAGTAAACGTCGCATTGGTGGCGGTGCAACCTGCGCGGACCAGCGCGCTGATCGTGCCATTCGCGTTTTGAATGGTCTTGATCGACACGCCGTTGGCGCTGGCTTGGCTGCCGCCGTTCACCGTCACGCTGACCGCACCGGCACCACCGGCATCGTTCACGAGGGCGATATCTGAGCGATACCACGGCGAGCCTTGGGTTCGACTGACATTCAACGTGACAATTTCTGGATCGTCGCCCGCTGCTTCTTGCGCAACCGCCACATCAATCATCTCGACGCTATTAAACAGGCCGCGCGAGGTGCGTGCGCCGGTCGTGAGATCAATGCTCGTCAGTTCAAATTCCAAGAATCCGCCGCGCTGTTGTCGTGCTTCCGGATTAGCAGAAAAGTTGTACATAAGGTATGCGACGCCGCTGCTGCCGCTGATATCAAGCGCAATATCGGGTTCGGCGGTAAAAAACGCCTGTGGCACAAAAACGCTAAACATCAGGCCGGTATTCGGGCTAGGCGTGCCGTTGGGGCCACCGATGGTGACCAGCGCGTCGAAATTATAATCAAACGCGAAGAGCGTGGTCGACGTGGCACCTGCGACATTGTTGCTGTAGGCAATCGCCGCGACGGCTGACTGATCTCCCTCCTGCACATCCCCCGGTGCGTAAGCCAATGGTGTGTCAGGGCCGATCAGGGCGCCGGTGTCTGGATTGAGCCGAGCATTCACTGAAGCGCCCTTGCCGATAGCTGCGACCAAACGAATGCGATCGACTACCGGGTTGAAATCAATCGACACCACAGCGTTGCCAATGTCTGCAATCGTGGTGATTCCACCCACTGGCGTCGCCACAGCCGTTGCTGGATTGAGGGTGTAGAGCTGCAGTGAATTGTTGTCGTTCACCTCATTTACGCTCACAGCGTACAAACCGCCCGTCGCGGGCCGCACGTCGATTGAGCGAACTGTGTGGTTGCTTACAAGTCCCGTGATCGGACCAATGATTGTGGTGTTGGCAGGCTGATCGCTTTTAAACCTTAGCAACGACGCCGCAGTGCCACGACGGTTCTCTACTAACGGATAGCCGATGCCGTACATCGTCTCAACCACAGCCGGTGGGCTCACCGTGAGCTGGAAAGTGGCGGTGCTGGCGCTCAGGCAGTTATCCGTTGCGGTGACTGTGACGGTGTAGACGCCCACGGGGCCAGCGTTGCCGATGTTGACATTGCCAGACATATTGTTGACAGACAGCGATCCGCCAAAACCCGGTGCCGCGACGGTGTGCGTGAAGGTGCCGTTGTCGAAGGGGCTGACTATCGGCAGGACCGCTATGCTGTTGCCAACAAGGACTGCTTGGCTGGCGTAAGTACCCGCGGTCGGCGCGCTGTTGGGATTAACCGTTACCGTCAAATTAGCAGTGCTGGCCAATGCGCCATCTGTCACGCTTAAACCCACCATGTTCGCGCCGGTAGTCGCACCACAGCTTGCCGCGACGCCCGCGCTGACCTGGCCCTTGCCATTCTCGATGTTGAAAACGCTTAAGCCGCTCGGTATGGATGGAGCCGTCACTAGCAAAGTGCCTGCGGCGCTTTCCAGATCACTGACCGTGGCAATCGCTGAAAACGATGCGGCTGATCCCGCTTGCCGTGTGAGTGGCTTGGCGGCGGTGATGCTGGGTGGGGTATTGGCAACTGGCGGAGGTGCGACCACCAGATCGGCGCCGGTGTTTTCATACACATAGCGCACGATTGTCCCATTAAGGCCCGTTGTAAGTGCCGAGCTCAGCACCGCATAGCCGTAGTTGATTTGGCTGGTGAACTCGTTGAGAAAGCGAAAGCCGACAATGCGCTCGCCGGTGCCTTGAAAGTCTTCGCCACCACGATTTTCGTAAATCCTGCCGATGCCGATGCTGCTGCCGTTGGCCATCAGCAGACAGGGCTGTCCAGCAGCAGCGATCACGCACCCCGAGGAGCCTGCCGCAGCCCAGAAGAAATTTCGAGCGTTCACGCTAAACGGATTCAAATCCCAACCCGGTACCGCGGCTGGAGAAATGTTGGACACACCGGTGACCAAGTTCAGGTACAGGCCTGCGACGGTATTCGGAATGCTCAGAGAGACCGGGCCGCTGTCTATGATTGCGGCGTGTGTATCAGATGAAAACGCGCCAAAGGCGCATGCACACAGGGCAGCAGTGCCCAGTGCGAGACGTTTGCGATGCATAAATGCTTGCAGCATAAAACCCCCAAAACTTAAAAAATCGCGCACTGAGAGTGCGCGAATACGGCAGAATTCGCCCGAGTTTAGCGCAGCCGTGAACCTAGTCGGTCATTTTATGGTTTGGTTGCGATGCCCAGCCGCGGCAGGGTCAGGTTAAGCGCTCGCCGATCGCGAAAGACTTTAAGCGCGATCGGTTGATCGCGTTTCTCGCTCCGTGCGGTCGATCCAACCGTCGCAAGCAATTGCGAGCTTTTTAGAATTTCCGCTATTGCCGCGCCAGCTGTGCTTCGCGATAGGCCGGGCTGTCCACGCCGAACTGCTTTTGCGCGTCGGCGAGGGCCTCAATGGCGATGGCGTTGGCGCGCGCGTTTTGACCGTTAGCGCGCAGCGCCAGGGCATAGGCCACCAAACTGGCCGAACGATTCGCCGGCACGCCCGCACTTGATGCTGAAATCGTGAAGGCGCGCGTGGCGTGGGCGAGCGCACTTTTTGGGTCTTGCAAGGCAAGCTCGCATTCGGCCAGGCGTGCATAAGTGGGCTCGAGATTAAACGCGGAGTCGGGCCGCTCTTCGCGGCTGATCACATTTAAAAACATCGGTCGCGCTTCACGACAGCGCCCCTGGCGCCGCAGCAGATTGGCGGCTTTATGTTCGATGCTCGAAAGTTTGCGCTCGCGGATCGTCGGCTCCAGGGTGTGGGCCACGCGCAATGATTCAGCAAACAGCACGTTGGCTTCTTCAAAGCGCTCGGCATTGCCCAAGATCGTCGCCAGAATATTGAGGTTTTCCAGCACCTCCAGCGAATCTTGCCCGTAAACGCTTCGATTGATCTGCAGCGCTTCGCGGGCGATCCCTTCGGCGCGCACAAAATCGCCTAACTTCGCATACAGCGTGCTCAGCGATACCTTGTACTGGCCCACCGCGCGATGCTGCGAGCCATAGGCGCGCTCAGCGATCGCCAAGCCCGTTTTGAATTCGCGCTCGGCCCCCGCGCTATCGCCCGAGCGCAGTAGAAAAAATCCATAGGCATCGCGCGCTTGCAGGGTGGTGAGGTGCGCTTCGCCCAACAGTTGCTGCCACGTGCCGAGCGCTTGCGCGTAGGCCTGGCTTGCTTGCTCGCGCTGCGAACTCGCGTCAAAAATAGTCGCCTGCTGGGTCTGCGCGGTCGCAACCGTGGTGTGCTTCAGGCCGAACTGCGCAATCGCGTCTTTAAGCGCCTCTGCGGCCATGCGCTCGGCTTGCAGCATCCGATCGGTTGCCGAGTAAATCCTTGCGAGATCGATTTTCAGCTCCACTTTGAGCGCCCCAGCAGGCGCTTCTCGAAGCAAGCGCATCAGGCGCTTTTCAGCCGCGGTCCAGTCGCCGTTCTCCACGCTCAAGCTCGCGAGTTCGCGCTCAACTAGCAGCGCGGTTTTGGGATCGTCGAGCGCTAGCGCAGCGCTCGCGGCTTGCACCGCGGGCGCGAGCTGGCCCAAGCCTTTTAGCGCGACGGCGCGTTGCAATTGGCTTGGGGCGGAGCGGCTTTTTTCTTCGAGCAGTAGCAAGGCTTGGGTGAACAAGCCCAGGCGGTTGTAAGCGGTCGCAATGCTCAAGGAGATATCGTCTTTGGCGCCGGTATCGGTGGCGTTTTTGGCGCGCAACGCGGCAGCATCTAAAAGCTCGCGCGCGGTAACGTTTGCCGCGCCGCTTAAGTTCGGGTTTGATGATTCAAACATGCCGAGCAAAAAGTCGGTCACCGCCGCGGCGCGCGTGGCTTGCACTTGGGCGCGCTTGGCCAAACTCACGCTCAACGCTAGCGCGCCTAGCAACGATAAAAAGCCAAGGCACGCGGCCACGCTGGTGGCGCGATTGCGCTGCACCAGCTTGCTTAAGCGATAGGTCCAGGAGTCCGCGCGCGCAGCAATCGGGCGGCCTTCTAAAAATGCGCGCAAATCTTTAGCAAACGCCTCGACTGATGCATAGCGGCGCTCTGGCTCGCGCTTCAACGCAGTCAGCAAGATCAAGTCGAGATCGCCTTTTAGCCCGCGCGCATCGACGCCGTCGATCAGGTTGTTACGCGAACTCGGCAAAGCAATCGTGTCCTGCACGATAGCCGCTTCAGCAAGCATGCCTTCGCGTGACGGGTGCGGGCGGGCGCCGACCAGCAGTTCGTGCAAAATCACGCCGAGCGCGTAGACGTCCGTCAGCGTTGAAACCGCGCGCCCAAGAATTTGCTCAGGCGCAGCGTACGCCGGCGTCATCAGTCGAGTGACGGTTTGCGTTGAGTTCGCAGCGGCGTCGTCGTCGATCGCTTTGGCGATTCCAAAATCCAACAGTTTCGGTTCACCGTCAGCATCGACCAGCACGTTATTCGGCTTGAGATCACGATGAATAATCAGGTGCTGGTGCGCGTAGTGCACCGCATCGCTGATCTTCAAAAAGAGTGATATGCGCGCTCTCAACGAAAGGCGCTCGCGGCGTGCGTACTCGGTCAGCGGGTCGCCTGCGACATATTCCATGGCAAAAAACGGCGCGCCGTCGTCGGTTAGGCCGCCGTCGAGCAGGCGCGCGATGTTTTGGTGCTCCATGCGCGCCAAAATCTGGCGTTCGCGCAGAAAACGCCCGTGATCACCGGGTTCGGCCCAAGCGGGCAGTACTTTTAAAGCGACGCGCTGCTCAAATTGACCGTCGCGGCGCTCGGCCAAATACACCACGCCCATGCCACCCTGGCCCAAGATGCCCAGCACCCGATAGGCTCCGATATCGGTCTCAGGCAGTGTGGGGAGTGCCGCAATTTGCGCATCAATCGCGCCCAGATTTTGCGTCGCAGGCAGCTCAGTTGCACTCACTTTAGTTTTGCCAACGCAGTGTGGGCATCGCGCACGGCGATGTGCTCGGGCCCATAGCTTTCGAGCAGTTGCGGCAGCGCCGTATCGATCAAGGCGCGGCCCTTTTCGGTTTGTCCTAAGTCAATCAACACCGCACCCCAGCGCGATCGGTAGCGTGTCAACTGCACATCGCCCTCGCCAAACTCGGCCGTAAACCGTGCGACTAGGGCTTCATAGGCCTGCGCAGATTCCTCGTTTCGTCGCAATTTCCATAAGAAAAACGCCCTCCAATTAAGCGCGTTAGCCAATTCTGCAGGAAAGCTCTTAGACGCCGGAACAGCTCCAAGCGCAAGGTCCAAATCGGCCAAGCCGGGTTCGAACTGGTTGCGCTGCGCGTTGACTGCCGACAGCGTCACCGCGTTATTCAGAATGCTTTTCCAATCGCTGGGATATTTGCGCGCGAACACTTCCGTGCGCTGGCGCAAGTTGGCCTCAGCCGCCGCATATTGGCCACTGCGCAGCTGAGCCACAGCGAGATTGCCAATCACGGTCATCGTGATGCGATGCTCGCGGCCCAACACGCGTTCGACGTCGCTTTTAAGACGCGTGTATTCACGCACGGCGCCGGTAAAGTCCTCGCGGTCAATCAAAAAAGTCAGCAATGAATTTCGAGCCAGCAGCACGGCCGGAAAATCCTCGCCCAGCGCGCCGCGCACCCGCTCAATGGCGAGCTGTAAACCCGCCTCGGCGCCTTTCAAATCGCCCTGTTCGGCCAGCGCATCCGACAAATAGGTGCGCAGCTTCAAGTCAATGCGTGGCGGCAGCTGGGGATTGCTCAGCGACAGCTTGAGCGCTTCTTGCAGCACCTTGATACTTTGATCGCTATCACCGAGTTGGTTGAGCACATCTGCGTAGTCAAGCTCGGCGTTGAGCGCCTCGGTGGAGTTCGCGCCAAACGCGCGGCGCACGTCGCTGAGCCCTTGCTTGATCACCGGCAGCGCCGCCTCGTGTTCGCCGGTCAACGACAGCAGTCGTGCACGCAGGGCGTTCTTTTGGTCGCAGCTCGGCACCTCGCGCAGCGCGTCGCACAGCGCGTCTAAGCGTTCAGATTCACGCCGAGCCTCGGGATATTGGCCCAGTGCCAGCCAGGTTTCGAGCAAGGTTTGTCTGATTCTGGCCTCGATGTTGGCTTGCGCCGGCGGCAGCCGCTGGCGCGAGGCGTCAGCCAGCACGTCGATCAATTTAACCTCGCGCCCATGCGTGCGCTCAGGCGCCGCACCGGCCAGCGCATCGCTTAAAAAGCCGACCACTGCCGAGGCTTCGGCGGCGCGCGCTTCGGCGTCGGCTTGAGCCACTTGTGCGATCTTCTCGGCCGCCCGCGCGCGGTTGGCGCTCAAGCCTGAAAACACGGTCGCCGCGACCAGCGCTACCACGCTTAACGTTAATGCAGCAGTTAGCAGCGGATTGCGCTGGGTAAATTTCCTGAAAATATACAGCGCGCTGGCAGGCCGCGCCTTGAGCGGCCGATGGTTGACATAGGCCTCTAAATCATCGGCCAGACTTGCCGCGCTGTCATAGCGTTGATCTAAGTCGCGATGCGCCGCGGTATCAACGATCAGCTCAATCTCCCCGCGCAGGCGCGGTGCGCGCTCGCTCAAGCGCTGGCGACGGCCCTCGGTGAGCGTTTTGATCGCATCCAATAGCGAGTCCGTCTTGAGCTCAAAGGGCAGGCTGCCCGAGAGCAGCTGATACATCACCACGCCGAGCGCGTAGACATCCGAGCGCACGTCAACCAAGTGACTAGCGCCGAGCTGTTCGGGGCTCATATAAGCCAACGTACCGACGATCTGGCCAAAGCGGGTTTCTTGGCTTAGCGGATCGTCCTGACTGAACTTGGCAATCCCAAAATCCAGGATTTTCGGCTCGCCATCCGCGTTCACCACAATATTGCCCGGCTTGATATCGCGATGAATCACCCCGCGCTGGTGCGCGTAGTGCAGCGCACGCGCCACCTTGGCACACAGTGCGAGGATCCCCTCGGGCCCGAGTTTCTCGACTTGGACGTGCTGTTCAAGCGTCAAGCCGTGGACATATTCCATCGCGTACCACGGCCGGATGGCATCGCCAATTTTGACCGCGCCGACCTCGTAAAGGCGCGCAATTCCCACGTGCTCAAGGCGCGCAAGCACTTCCATTTCACGCCGAAAACGCCCGAGTGCCTCAGATTCAACCGTTTCGGCGAGCATCAGTTTGATCGCCGCTTGACGCTTCGGTAAAGCGCTCTCGCCAAGCAGCACCAAGCCCATCCCGCCGCGGCCAAGCGTGCGCACGATCGTGTAAGGGCCCACGCGCGCGAGGTCCTCAAAGCGCGCCACGGCGGTCATTTCGGTGCCGTCTAGGGTGATTGCGTTTGGATCGAGAGTGCTCATCGGCTAAGGGTAATTAAGTTTTTAGTGAAAGCGCGGCTCATTTGGGCGAAACACCTGCGCGCATGGTTCAATTCGCGTGGACAAACCACCAAGAATCGACCATGACTGACCGCCTTGAAACCATTATCGACCTGATCCGCTACGGCACCACACAGCTCAACCGCGCCGGGCTTAATTTTGGGCACCACAACGATAACGCGCTTGACGAGGCCAAAGAGCTGGTGTTGCACGCGTTGCAGCTGCCGCACGATCTCCCCGCATCCTATGGCGCGGCGCGCGTGCTAAACGACGAGCGCCAAGCAATTATTGCCCTGTTTCAGCGGCGCATCGATGAGCGCATCCCAGCTGCATATTTGACCGGCACGGCGTATTTTGCCGGGCTGCCGTTTCACACCGATCCGCGCGCCCTAGTGCCACGCTCACCGATCGCTGAGCTGATCCAGAACGGCTTTGTGCCATGGATGGACGGCAAAGTGTTTGAGCGCGCGTTGGACCTGTGCACCGGGTCCGGCGCGATTGGCATCGCACTCGCAGTACATCACCGCAATGTGGCGGTTGACCTAGTTGATATCTCAGCAGACGCACTGGCCCTCGCGCGCAGCAATATCGAACTGCACGGCGTTGCTGCTCGCGTGCGCGCGCTCACGGGCGATCTTTTTGAGAGCTTAAGCGACGAGCGCTACGACCTGATCGTCAGCAATCCACCCTACGTGACGCTCGACGAATACGCAGCCCTGCCGCCTGAAT
>Ga0209490_10001578_pt1 | contig 21838 bp, 20 predicted proteins | sample MAT06_FD_187209 | JGI IMG/M metagenome (GOLD analysis project Ga0209490, IMG submission 187209) | Freshwater microbial communities from Lake Fryxell liftoff mats and glacier meltwater in Antarctica - MAT-06 (SPAdes) (version 2) | ecosystem: Environmental > Aquatic > Freshwater > Ice > Liftoff... | reverse complement strand
ATGGCCGGCTATCTGAAAGACGGCCGCATGAAGAGCAAGGAAGACGTGGTTGAAGGCGGTGTCGCCGCCTTCCCCGCAGCGCTTCCCAAGCTCTTCACCGGCGAAAACTTCGGCAAGCTGGTGCTGCAGGTGGCTGCTGGCTGACTGCCGACCGCTGGTTGCTGGCCGCTGACCGCCCAGCCGTTCCGCTGAAGACTCAGCCGCCCAGCACGGCGGGCAGCACGCGCTCCATGTTGCTCTGCACCAGGTCGCGCAGCACTTCAACTTTCTCGACCGGGCCCAGCGCGTTCCAGATGTTCTCGGCTTCGATGTCCTTGCGGCCTGCATAGATGCGGCCGACGCGGATGGTTTCGCTGCCGACGATGTCGCCCGTGCTCACGTTCATCAGCTGCACGCGCACCATCATGAAGGCGCCGAGGAAGCCTGTGGACGGCAGAGCGGTGTCGGTGTTTTTCAGCTCGGTGGTGTTGTCGAGGTAGTAGCCGATGCCTTCCACCGTGCCGCGTCCGACGCTGAAGCCGTCCGAGACCGGGAAACGCGCGTCGCCGCGGTTGCGCGTGACGAGCAGGATGTGCGTGAGCCCGTTGCGGTTGATGGCCTCGATGACCCAGGCCGGCAGTTCGGCGCGAGCGGCCCCATCGGCCACCGTGCGCTGGTCTTCCAGCGGCAGCGGCGTGGTGGCGCGAAACATCTGCAACTGCGCATTCGGGTGGCGGGCGTTCATCACCTTCGTGATGGCGCGCAGCGCGGACTGGTCGAAGCCGATTTCGCGCGTGGGCAGCGATTCGCGCATGTTGCGGTCCAGCCGCGTGTCGGTCACAGGCGCGGCAAAAACGAGTTGCAGGCCATCACCGAGCAGGGAAAACACACCCAGCTTGCGAATGTTCTGCGGCGCGGCGTGCGCGGGCAGGCCGGCCAGCGCCAGCAGCGGAAGCAGCGGCAAGGTCAGCAGGGCACGCCGGTTCGGGCCGGCGCCGGTGGGTGTTGAGGCCATGGATTTCATGCTCCTTGTGCGATGGAGCGCATTCTGCATGCCAGCGCGGCTGCATGCGTGTGCCTGCGACGAATGACCGATTGCTGCGGCCAGCCTGCAAGCCGGCGGGGCGGGCTGTCTGATGCCGGGCGTCAGAAGTGAATGCCGCGCATCAGCTGCTGCACCGCCACCGCCTCGGCGCTGAGCTGCTGTTTGGCGCTCTTGTCACCCTTGGATGCCGACGAATCCGGGAACATGCGGAAAGTGGTGTTCATGCCGATCTGCGCCACACGCGGCATCAGCGCGTGCAGCACCTCACCGAAAACGCCCAGGCGCGTGGCAATGCGCACCGGCTTGCTGATGCAGGCCTGCGCCACCATGTCGGCGGCCTCTTCCGGGCTCAGCGTGGGCACGTTGTTGTAGATGTTGGTCGGCGCGATCATCGGCGTGCGCACCAGCGGCATGTTGATGGTGGTGAAGCTCACGCCCTGGTCGGCGAATTCGCTGCTCGCGCAGCGTGTCCAGGCGTCGAGCGCGGCCTTGCTGGCCACGTAGGCACTGAAGCGCGGTGCGTTCGTCAGCACGCCGATGCTGCTGATGTTGACGACGTGGCCCTTTTTCTTTGCCACCATGCCGGGCAGCAACCCCATCGTCACGCGCAGGCAGCCGAAGTAGTTCAGCTGCATCGTGCGTTCGAAATCGTGGAAGCGGTCGTAGCTGCTCTCGATGGCGCGGCGGATGCTGCGGCCGGCGTTGTTGATGAGGAAGTCGACGCCGCCGTGGTCCGCAATCAACTGCTGGATGAAGCGGTCGCAGTCGGCCATGTCGGCGATGTCCACCGAATACGCCACGAAGCTGTGGCCCCTGGCCTTGGCTTCAGCGCAGGCTTCGTCGAGCTTGTCCTGGTCGCGCCCGCAGATGAGGGTGGTGGCGCCGGCTTCCGCGAACTTGTGCGCTGCGGCCAGGCCGATGCCCGAGCTGCCGCCCGTCACCAGCACCACCTTGCCGGCCACGGTGCCCTTCAGGCTGCGGTCGATGAAGAGGTCGGGGTCGAGGTGGCGCTCCCAGTAATCCCACAGCACCCAGGCGTAGTCGTGCAGGTTCGGGCATTCGATGCCGCTGCCCTTGAGCACCGCGTCCAGCTCGCGCCGGTCGTAGCGCGTGGGGAAGTTGATGAAGGTGAACATGTCGTCTGGCAGGCCCAGATCCTTCAGCACCGCAGCGCGGATGCGGCGCACCGGGGCCAGCGCCATCATTCCCTTCTTCACGCTCTTGGGCACGAAGCCCAGCAAGGCGGCGTTGACGAAGAGGTTCATCTTCGGCGCGTGGGCGGCCTTGCTGAAGATGTCGAGCACGTCGCCGACGCGGTAGCCCTTGGGGTCGACGAGGTGGTAGCACTTGCCGGTGTGGTCGGTCTTGGTGTGGCTGATGTGGTCGATGCAGGCCACCACGAAATCCACTGGCACGATGTTGATGCGCCCGCCTTCGATGCCCACGCTGGGCAGCCACGGCGGCAAGATCTGCCGCATGCGCTGGATCAGCTTGAAGAAGTAGTAGGGCCCGTCGATCTTGTCCATCTCGCCGGTCTTGCTGTCGCCCACCACCAGCGCCGGGCGGTACACCGTCCACGGCACCTTGCACTCCTTGCGAACGATCTTCTCGCTCTCGTGCTTGGTCATGAAGTAGGGGTGGTCCAGGCCTTCCGCTTCTTCGAACATGTCTTCGCGGAACACACCTTCATACAGGCCCGCGGCCGCAATGCTGCTGACGTGGTGCAGATGCCCCGCATCCACCGCCTTCGCAAATTCCACCAGGTTTCGCGTGCCCTCGATGTTCACCTGCGTCTGGCTTTCGGCGTCGGCGCCCAAGTCATAGACGGCAGCCAGGTGGTAGACGGCGTCGATGTGGCCCTTGAGTGCCTTTACGGTGTCTGCCGCCACACCCAGCTTCTTGGCCGTGAGGTCGCCCGTTACCGGTTGCGCACGGGCCTTGCCGGCACCGTTCAAGCCCCAGAACTCGTACAGCGCGGCGAGCTTGCCCTCGCTGCCCGGCCGCACCAGGAAATGCACCTTGGCGCCTTTGCGCGCCAGCAGCGCCTTGACCAGACGTTTGCCGATGAAGCCGGTGGCGCCGGTCACGAAATATTGCATGCAGCTCTCCTGTCGTTATGGGCCTGGGGTCTGGGGCCTGGGGGGTTGCCCGATGGGCGCAAAGCATAGAGCCGTCTCACTAGAACTTTAGGCTGCGCGCCCCAGGGGCGAACCCTATATTCCTTTCACGGCATCACGCCCCAATCCAAGAAGGAGCCTCCCATGGTCAAGAAGACGAAGTCCGCTGCCAGCAGCACCCCTGACAACGCCAAGCACAGCCAACTGGCCGGTGCCGTGAAAGACTCGGCCCAGCAGATCTGGCTGGCCGGCATGGGTGCCTTCAGCAAGGCCCAGGAAGAGGGCGGCAAGGTCTTCGATGCGCTGGTCAAGGAAGGCATGAGCCTGCAGAAGAAGACCCAGGGCATGGCCGAAGACAAGATCAGCGAAGTCACCGGCAAGATGAGCGCGATGGCCGACACCGTCAGCGCCAAGGCTGGCCAGAACTGGGACAAGCTCGAGACCATCTTCGAGGCCCGCACCGCCAAGGCGCTGAACAAGCTGGGCGTGCCCACGGCCAAGGATGTGGACGCGCTGGTGCAGCGCGTGGACGCGCTCGCCGCTGCCGTGGCCAGGCTCGGCCGGGGTAGCGCCAGCAAGGCGAAGGCGAAGGCCACGAATGCCACCCAGGCCACCAAGTCGGTGAGGACGGCGAAGGCTGCTGCGCCGGCCAAAGCGGCCAAAGCGGCCAAAGCGACCAAGTCGTTCATTGCGGCCGAGCCAGCCGCCAAGGCCCCGGTGAAGCGCGCACGCAGGACGGCGGCGAAGACAGCCGCCTGATCGCGCTAGCGCCCGACCGTGCCGTCGTCTCCCCCGCGCATAGGCCTGGCCCTGGCCGGGGGCGGGCCACTGGGCGCCATCTACGAGATCGGCGCGCTGTGCGCGCTGTCTGAAGCGCTGCCCAGCGTCGACTTCACGGCGCTGGACGGCTATGTCGGTGTCTCGGCCGGCAGCTTCATCGCAGCCGGCCTGGCCAACGGCATGTCGCCGCGCCAGCTGTGCACATCTTTCGTCGAGAACGCCGGCCCTGCCAGCGACCTCATCCGCCCGAGCCTGTTTTTTCGTCCTGCGCTGGGTGAATATGCGCGGCGTCTGGCGGCGCTGCCGGGCCTGCTGCTGCAGGCCGGCTACAGCGTGGCGGTGCAGCGCCGCAGTCTCTTGTCGGCGGCCGAATGCCTGGGCCGCGCTCTGCCCGCGGGCCTCTTCAGCAGTGCTGCCTTGCAACGACAACTGGCGCTGGTGTTTTCTGCGCCTGGCCGCACGAACGATTTCAGGCGCTTGAAGCGCAGGCTGGTGCTGGTGGCCACCGACCTTGACAGCGGCCAGGCCGCGCCCTTCGGCCTGCCGGGCTGGGACCACGTGCCCATTTCGCAGGCCGTGGCCGCCAGCGCCGCGCTGCCGGGCCTGTTTCCGCCAGAGCCGATCAACGGCCGCTGGTATGTGGACGGCGCGTTGAAGAAGACCTTGCACGCCCGCGTGCTGCTCGACGCTGGCCTCGACCTGATGTTGTGCCTGAACCCGCTGGTGCCCTTCGATGCCAGCGCGGCAGCCAGCGGCGCACGCCTGCACCGCGTGCTGGGCGGTCAGCAACGCATTCCTGCATTGGTCGATGGCGGCCTGCCGGTGGTGCTGAGCCAGACCTTTCGCTCGCTGATTCATTCGCGACTCGAACTGGGCCTGAAGGGCTACGAGGCCAGCCACCCCGGCACGTCGATCCTGATCTTCGAGCCCGACCACCGCGACCCCGAGATGTTCCTGGCCAACACCTTCGGCTATTCACAGCGGCGTCTTCTGGCCGAGCACGCGTATCAGCACACCCGCGCCGATTTGCGTTCACGCCGCAGCGCGCTGCGCACCACGCTGGCACGTCATGGCCTGATGCTGGACGAAGCGGTGCTGGACGACGCACACCGGAAGTTGCTGAGCCCACGCCGGAGCCAGCGGTCCAGGCCGACTTCACGTGCCGGCCTGGCCTTGCAGCGTCTGGACGAGGTGCTGAACGACCTGGAACAGGCGCTGGCGCGGCCAGTGTGAGGAAGTTTCACGACCTGGCCACCTGCGCTGGCAGGCGTGGCGGCCCGGCTTGCGGCACCATCAATGCCCAAGCGCCCGGTAACGGGCAACACCACGCTGCAGCCAGAGCCCCGCCGCCATGAACGCAAGCACGCACCCGCCCACCCGCGCCGCAGAGCTTCCGGCTGACCGTTTGCGCAGCCGCCTGATGGCGGCATCGCTGACCCGCCTGCTGGACCGCGTGCGCGGTTCGCGCGAGGTGTTGCCCCACCTGACGGCGCTGGAGAAGGGTTTGTTGTCCGACGGCATGGCGGCGTTCGACCAGGTGCAGCCGCACTGGTTGCGCCGCATCGCCTCGCAGTTGGGCAGCCTGCCGCTGCCCGAGGACGACGCGCCGCTGCAAGACCTGCTGCAGCGCGTGATGGACCTGCTGGAAGCACAGAATTCGACGCTGGACAACGTGCCCTTCGACATGGAGCGCACCGTCGTCATCGAAGAGATCAGTCACACCGACTTCATGACCTTGACACGCGCCGAGGCGCCCACCGAGCGCGATGACGGACGCTCGCTCGACGGCTTGCCGCTGCCTCGGTAAGTGCCACGAAGACCCGCGCGGCGATCCGCTCTGGAAACCCTTGCAGTGACCCCCTTGCAGTGACCCCCTTGCAGTGACCCCCCTGCAGCCGATTCAGCCCAGGTAGCGCGCTTCAAGGTGCGCCTTGAAGTGCGCCGCGTTCAGCGGTTCGCCACTGGCACGCTGCGCCAGTTCATCGGTGGGCCAGCGGCTGGCTTGGCTCCAGATGTTGTCGTTCAGCCAGCCGAACACCGGGGCCAGGTCGCCCGAGCAGATGCGCGCATCCAGATCAGGCATGGCACGGCGCATGGTGGCGAACCACTGCGCGGCATACATGGCGCCGAGTGAATAGCAGGGGAAATAGCCGAACATGCCCGCAGGCCAGTGCACGTCCTGCATCGGCCCGTCCTTGAAGTTGCCGCGTGTGTCCACGCCCAGCAGCTCCATCATCTTGGCGTCCCACAGGGCCGGCACGTCCTCGGGCTCGATCTCGCCTTCGATCAGGGGGCGCTCGATCTCGTAGCGCAGGATGACGTGGGCCGGGTAGGTGACCTCGTCGGCGTCAACCCGGATGAAGCCGGGCTTCACGCGGGTGATCAGGCGGTGCAGGTTCTGCGCTGCGAAGGCCGGCTGTTCACCGAAGGCCTGCGTGACCAACGGCGCCAGCCGGGCCACGAAACCCGGGTGGCTGCCGAGTTGCATCTCGAAGCTGAGGCTCTGGCTTTCGTGCAGCGCCATGCTGCGCGCCTGCGCCACCGGCTGCCCCAGCAGCGCGCGCGGCAGGTTCTGCTCGTAGCGGCCGTGGCCGGTTTCGTGGATGGTGCCCATCAGGCCGGTGAGGAACTCGTCGTCGCGAAAACGCGTGGTCAGACGCACGTCTTCAGGCACGCCGCCGCAGAAAGGGTGGGTGCTGACGTCCAGCCGGCCGGCCTCGAAATCAAAGCCCAGCAGGCGCACCACCTGCTCGCACAGCGCGCGCTGCCTGGCCTGCGCGAAGGGGCCGACCGGCAGTTGCACGGTTTCTTGCGCCTGCTTGGCCAGCACCTGCTGGATGAGGCCGGGCAACCACTGCCGCACATCGCCAAAAACACGGTCGACCTTGGCGCAGGTCATGCCGGGCTCGAAGCGGTCCATCAGCGCGTCGTACTTGCGGGCGCCGGTCTTCTCGGAAAGCAGCGCAGCTTCTTGCCGCGCCAGCGCCAGCACGGGTTTCAGGTTGCTGACGAAGCCGGCCCAGTCGTTGGCCGGGCGCTGCTCGCGCCAGGCATGTTCGCAGCGCGAGGCGGCCATCTGCTGCTGCTGCACCAAGGCCTCGGGCAGCGCCGTGGCGGCTTGCCACTGGCGCTGCATTTCGCGCAGGTTGGCGCGCTGCAGATCATCCAGCGGTTCCTGCTCGGCGCGCTGCAGCCCGCTGCCCATGGCGGGGTCGGTGCGCATGCGGTGCAGCAGCGCGGCCATCTCCGCCATGGCCGAGGCGCGCGCTTCGTTGCCCTTGGGCGGCATGTTTGCCGCATGGTCCCAGCTAGCGATGGACTGCAGATGTTCCAGATGGTGCAGGCGCGTCCAGGTCGAGGTCAGTTGTTCGTAGGCGGGGGTGGCGGTGTTCATGAGGGGTCAAAAGGCGGCATGCGGCGAGGCGCGCATTGTCGCGGCAAGGCCGCCTGGCCTGCAGTGCCTACGTCGACAGCGGCCCGGGGAACACCCACAGCAGCAGCGCCGTCATCACGAGATAGCGCGCGAACTTGCCGATGGCCATGTAGCCCACGCAAGGCCAGAAGGGCAGCTTCAACCAGCCGGCCAAGACGCACAGCGGGTCGCCCACGGCAGGCAGCCAGCTGAACAGACAAGCCTTGGGGCCGAGGCGCTCCAGCCAGTTCAGCGCTCTCAGCTGCAGGCGTTTGTGCTTCACTTTCTCGTACAGCGTCTCGGCACCGTAGCCCATCCACCAGCTTACGGCCCCGCCCAGCGTGTTGCCGGCTGTGGCCACCAGCACCGCGGGCCAGAAGAGATCGGGGTTGAGCTTGATCAGGCCGATGACCGCGAACTCGCTGCCCATCGGCAGCAGCGTGGCCGACAGCGCCGCCACCAAGAACACCGCCAGCAGGCCGTATTCGGGCACCGACAAGGTCTGCAACAGAGACAACAGCCACGCTTCCATGAGTCGGCGCATTATCTGCACCGTCCAGGCGCTGGCTATACTCGCGCCTCATTTTTCAGCACCACCTCTGGCCCCATCCCCATGCGCATCGGCTCCATCGAACTGCCGAACACCTTGTTCGTCGCACCGATGGCCGGTGTCACAGACCGCCCCTTTCGCATGCTGTGCCGCAGCCTGGGGGCGGGTTATGCGGTCAGCGAAATGGTCACCAGCAAGCGTGAACTTTGGGGCAGTCTGAAGACTTCCCGCCGCGCTGATCATGAGGGCGAACCGGCGCCGATTGCGGTGCAGATCGCGGGTGTCGACCCCGCCGAGATGGCCGACGCCGCGCGCTACAACATCGACCGCGGTGCGCAGATCATCGACATCAACATGGGCTGCCCGGCCAAGAAGGTGTGCAACAAGTGGGCAGGCTCGGCGCTGATGCAGGACGAGCCGCTGGCCTTGGCCATCGTCGAGGCGGTGGTGACGGCCTGCGCGCCGCTGAACGTGCCCGTCACCTTGAAGATGCGCACCGGCTGGTGCGAAGCCGAGCGCAACGCCGTGCGGCTGGCACGCATGGCCGAAAGTGCCGGCGTGGCCATGGTTACCGTGCACGGCCGCACGCGCGAGCAAGGCTACAAAGGCGCGGCGGAATACGACACCGTGGCCGCAGTGAAGGCCGCGTTGCGCATTCCGGTGGTGGCCAATGGCGACATCCACAGCCCCGAAAAAGCGCGTGAAGTGCTGCGCGCCACAGGTGCCGACGCGCTGATGATCGGCCGCGCGGCGCAAGGCCGGCCGTGGATCTTCCGCGAGATCTTGTACTTCCTGGCCACGGGCCTGCACCTGCCGCCGCCCGCCACGCACGCGGTACAAGGCTGGTTGACCGAACATCTTCACCAGCACTACGGCCTCTATGGCGAACACATCGGCGTGCGCAGCGCGCGCAAGCACATCGGCTGGGCCGTGCGCGCACTGCCCGGCGGCGAGGCCTTCCGCGCCGAAATGAACCTCATCGATGAAACCACCGCGCAGGTGCGCGCCGTGCAGACTTACTTCGAGGCGCTGGCCGATGCCCACCCCTTGCTGCCGCAGGCGGCCTCTGGGGCAGCCATTGCGGCCAACGACGAAGACAGCAGCGAAGTGCGTCAAGCACAGAGAAACCACCCCACGGCGCTCGCCGCATGACGAAAAAAGACATCGACGCCTGCATACGCACGAGCGTGGAGCAGTACCTGAAAGACCTGCGCGGCGCCGAGCCGGATGCGCTGCACGAGCTGTTTCTGGGTGCGGCTGAAAAACCGCTGCTCGAAGTGGTACTGCGCCACGCCGAGGGCAACCAGAGCAAGGCCGCCGAATGGCTGGGCATCAACCGCAACACGCTGCGGCGCAAACTGCTCGACCACAAACTGTTGAAATGAACGTGGATCGTGCCTACCGGGCTACAGAGGACCGCCACTTGGCTGCAATACCACTCACCGCGCTGATCTCCGTGTCCGACAAGTCGGGGGTCGTCGATTTGGCCCAGAGCCTGGCTGCGCAGGGCGTGCGCCTGCTCTCCACGGGCGGCACCGCGCGCCTGCTGGCCGATGCCGGCCTGGCCGTGACCGAAGTGGCCGCGGTGACCGGCTTCCCGGAGATGCTGGACGGGCGCGTGAAGACGCTGCACCCGCGCATCCACGGCGGCCTGCTGGCGCGGCGCGACCTGCCCGAGCACATGGCCGCGCTGGCCGCCCACGGCATCACCACCATCGACCTGCTGGTGGTCAATCTCTACCCCTTCGCGTTAGCCACCGCGCGGCCGGACTGCACGCTGGAAGACGCCATCGAGAACATCGACATCGGCGGCCCGGCCATGCTGCGCGCGGCGGCGAAGAACTGGGCCGATGTGACGGTGCTGATCGACCCTGCCGACTACGCCCGCGTCGTCAGTGAACTGGCGGCGGGGGGTGTGCAACGCAGCACCAAGTTCATGCTCGCCAAGAAGGTTTACGCCCACACGGCCGCCTACGACGGCATGATCAGCAACTACCTCAGCGCGCTGCAGGCAGGTGCTGAAGACGACGTGGCTGGCATTCCCGCGCGTGAGCCCTTTCCGGCCACCTACACGCTGCAATTGGCCAAGACGCAGGCCATGCGCTATGGCGAGAACCCGCACCAGGCGGCAGCCTTCTACCGCGATGCCAAGGTCATACCCGGCCAGCTGGCTGGCTGGACGCAACTGCAGGGCAAGGAACTCAGCTACAACAACATCGCCGACGCCGACGCCGCGTGGGAATGCGTGAAGACCTTCGACGCGCCCGCGTGCGTCATCGTCAAGCACGCCAACCCCTGCGGCGTGGCGGTAGACAGCACGCTGATGCAGGCCTACGTCAAGGCCTGGAAAACCGACCCCACGTCGGCCTTCGGCGGCATCCTGGCCTTCAACCGCCCGCTCGATGCCGCCACGGCGCGGCAGATCGGTGAGCACAAGCAATTTGTCGAGGTGCTCATCGCGCCGGCGATCACGGCCGAGGCGCGCGCACTCTTCGCCGCCAAGCAGAACGTGCGTTTGCTGGAGGTGCCGCTGGGCAGCGAAGGCAATGCGCTGGACTTCAAGCGTGTGGGCGGCGGCATGCTGCTGCAGACGCCCGACACCAAGAACGTGGCGCCAGGGGAGCTGCGTGTCGTCACCAAGATCGCGCCCACGGCCGCGCAGATGAGCGACTTGCTGTTTGCCTGGAAGGTGGCCAAGTTCGTGAAGAGCAACGCCATCGTCTTCTGCGCCGGCGGTGCCACGCTGGGCGTGGGCGCGGGGCAGATGAGCCGGCTGGACAGCGCGCGCATCGCTCGTGTGAAGGCCAGTGCCGCCGGTCTGAGCCTGGCCGGCTCTGCCGTCGCGAGCGACGCCTTCTTCCCTTTCCGTGACGGCCTGGACGTGGTGATCGACGAAGGCGCCGCCTGCGTCATCCAGCCTGGCGGCAGCATGCGCGACGACGAGGTCATTGCCGCGGCTGACGAACGCGGCATCGCGATGGTCTTCACCGGCACGCGGCACTTCCGCCATTGAGGATGCACGCTGATGACGCGTGCTGATCTTGCGGGCGGGCTGCTGGCCTTCATTGCCCGCCTGATCACCGGGGCGCAGGGGCACTGGAAGGGCTGCCCGCCGAAGGCAGAGCAGCGTATCTACTTTGCCAACCACCAGAGCCATCTCGACTGGGTGCTGATCTGGGCCGCGCTGCCGCACGAACTGCGCGCCGTCACGCGGCCCATCGCGGCCAAGGACTACTGGACCTCGACGCCGCTGAAGCAGTGGATCACCACCGAGGTCTTCCACGCCGTCTACGTGAACCGCGCGCGCACCGACGATCAAGACCCGCTCGACCCGCTGTTGCAGGCCCTGGGCAACGGCGATTCACTGGTGATCTTTCCTGAAGGCACACGCAGCAACAAGAGCGAGCCGCAGGCCTTCAAGAGCGGGCTATTCCACCTGGCGCAGCAGTTCCCGGGCGTGCAATTGATTCCAGCCTGGATAGACAACGTGCAGCGTGTCATGCCCAAGGGCGAAGTGGTGCCGGTGCCCATTCTGTGCACGGTGACCTTCGGCGCACCGTTGTTGCTGGCCGAGGGCGAAGACAAGCGCGAATTCCTGGCGCGGGCGCGTGCGGCGGTGGTGGCCTTGCGGCCCGTGGGTTCATGAACGCGCACGGGATCACCACGCGCAGCATGCAAGTGCACGGGATGCACGCGCGCAGCATGCAAGCGCACAGGAAGAGTTCGCGCAGGATGAGTTCGCACAGGTGCACGGCGTGACGGCGCTGCGCGATCTGTCTGTGGACCAGCAGGTGGGCCTGCTGTTCGTGGTGCTGTTCGGCCTGCTGGCGCTGGGCTCGGTGGCGGTGATGCTGATGCTGCGACGCGAAGACGAGGCCAGCGACCGCCGCCTGCGCGTGCTGCGCGACCTGCGTGCGCTGTGGGTGGGCGCGCTGGTGTTCTGGCTCGCGTGGGTGTCCGCGCCGGTCGGCGCGACACTGTTGTTTGCGCTGTTCAGTTTCTTCGCGCTGCGCGAATTCATCACCTTGATGCACACGCGCCGTGCCGACCACCGCAGCCTGCTGCTGGCATTCTTTGTCGTGCTGCCGCTGCAATACGTGATGGCCGGCGGTCGTTTCTTCGACCTCTTCACGGTCTTCATTCCGGTGTATGTGTTTCTGGCCATTCCGGTGGCCAGTGCGCTGGCTGGCGACCCGCAGCGCTTTCTGGAGCGCAACGCGAAGATCCAGTGGGGCATCATGGTCTGCGTCTATGGTCTGAGCCATGCGCCGGCGCTGCTGCTGCTTAACTTTCCGGGTTACGAAGGCCGCGGCGCCTTCCTGCTGTTTTTCCTGGTCGTGGTGGCGGTGGTGGCGCAGTTGGCGCAAGACGCCTTCAGCCGCTGGCTGCGGCGCCGGCCCGTGGCGCGGCACATCGACCGTTCCTTCAGCTACCGGGCGTGGTTCGCGGGCGCGCTGGCGGCGGGCGTGGTGGGGGCGCTGCTGTTCTGGACGACGCCCTTCCAGGCCGGGCAGGCGCTGGCGATGGGCTTCATTGCCGGTGGCGCCGGGACCTTGGGCGATCTCGTGATGAAGGCTTTGAAGAAGGACGCGGGGGTGAGGTACTGGGGCAATACGGCCAGCGTGACTGGGGCAGTGGGGCTGCTCGATCGCGTGGCACCGTTGTGTTTTGCGGCACCGGTGTTTTTTCATTCGGTGCGGTGGTACTTTGAGCTTTAGGCGTGGCTCTGGCGCTGGTCTGGCGGTGCTCTTGCGCAACTCTGGCGTTTTGGCGCTGTCGGCGGGCTCTTGGGTTGCGAGTACCGTTGGCCGGGGGTTCGGCCCGGCCAACGAACCGACCCTGACCAACGAACCCACCCCCAAACCAACGATCCGACCTCGACCAGCGATCGAACCCCAGCCAAAGATAAGCAGTCAAGACATCAAATGCGCATCCTAGGCATCGACCCCGGCCTGCAACGCACCGGCTTCGGCGTCATCGAAGCCGATGGCCCGCGACTCGTCTACGTGGCCAGCGGCACCATCAGCACGCTGGAAGCCCCGCGCGGCGACCTGCCCGGCCGGCTGAAGATCATCTTCGAAGGCGTGCAGGAAGTGGTGCAGCGCTACACCCCCGATTGCGCCTGCGCAGAAATCGTCTTCGTCAACGTCAACCCGCAGAGCACGCTGCTGCTGGGCCAGGCGCGGGGCGCGGCGCTGGCGGCGCTGGTGTCGGGCGGCCTGACGGTGGCCGAGTACACCGCGCTGCAGATGAAGAAGGCCGTGGTCGGCCATGGCCTGGCCACCAAGACACAGGTGCAAGAGATGGTGAAGCGCCTGCTGAAACTGCCCGCGCTGCCCGGCAAGGACGCTGCCGATGCGCTGGGCCTGGCCATCTCGCACGCCCACGTCGGGGGCTCGATGGCTGCGCTGGCTGCGGCTGCACCGCTGGCACGTCGTCAGCATGCGCAGTACCGCAAGGGCCGCACCTTCTGAGCACCTGCGCGTTGCACGGCAGGGCAAACTGCACTAGAAGCGCTTGAAAAAAAGGGCCCCGGCAGGGCCGGGGCCGAATGTCTCGAATGCCGAGACTCAGGAGGGATCGTTGACTGCATCGGCGCCGTGATGCGCCCCGCAGTGAGGCAGCCTCAAACTGGTTGTTGCAACTGCAGCGGTTGAACCTGCTGCTGTGCCACCTGAACCGCAGCCGTTGCGCTGTCGGCCAGGCCGTTGGCGCCCAGCATCAAGGCCGCGGTCATCACGCCGGCCAGGGCCAGCGCAGCCAGGCGGTTCTGTGTGTGGGTTTGCAGGGCGGCTTGGGTGTTGGCGGTGGTGTTCATCTGGGTGTCCTTCGGGTTTCTGGTCTGTGGGCGGGGTCTGCGCTGACGGGGTGGCGGGTGGCTTGTTGATCCCTGTCCGATGTCTGCAATGTAGGCAGTGCCCGGCTGCGCTGCGAGGCCGGTGCGACGGCCTGCGCGCCAGCGCTGACGATCGGGCGCCGACGCCGACGAACGGCACGTGGCTTGCCTGTCTGCTGACGCAAGCCGGGCGGCAGAACCCCGAAATGCGGTGTCAGACGGGGTTTGATTCGCCGCCTGCCTGGGGCGGGCTTTGCTTCAATGAATGAGCACCCGCACCGACCGCACCGACCGCCGCAATGTCCCCGTCACCCGCGTCACCCGCGAAGGAGCCTGATCGATGAGCATGAGCGCTGAAACCGGCCTGGTCTCTGTGTCTGGTCTGCCTCACGGGGCCCTGCCTGTGGCCCGCATGCGTTCGGTCTACCGGCTGGACGAGGTGGAAAAGCGCCTGGACAAACTGCCTCAGCGCGAGCACGAGAACCTGCGCGCCACCTACGAGCGCATGCTGGAGAAGGGCGCCGAGCGGTTCCAGGTCAAGCCCGGCGGCCTGCCGGCGATGGAGCATCTGTACGACGAGATGCCCAACTTCAACGAAGTGCTCGACGACGTGCGGCGCCAGCTCGCGCTGTGCACCGACAGCCGCGACGCGTTGGAGATCACGCCCATGCTGCTGCTGGGCCCTCCCGGCATCGGCAAGACGTACTTCGCGCGCGAAATTGCCCAACTGCTGGGCACCGGGCTCGGGTTCATCAGCATGAGCAGCCTCACCGCGGGCTGGGTGCTCAGCGGTGCCTCCAGCCAGTGGAAGGGCTCACGCCCGGGCAAGGTGTTCGAAACGCTGGTGGACGGCAACTACGCCAACCCGGTGATGGTGGTGGACGAAATCGACAAGGCGCGTGCCGAACATGCGTATGACCCGCTGGGTGCGCTGTACAGCTTGCTGGAACACGACACTGCCGGCAGCTTCACCGACGAATTTGCCGAAGTCGCCATCGACGCCAGCCAGGTGATCTGGGTGGCCACGGCCAACGACGAACGCTGCATCCCCGAGCCCATCCTGAACCGCATGAACGTGTTCGAGGTGCGGGCGCCCGACGCCAACGCCGCGCGGGCCATCGCCATCCGTCTGTACAAACAACTGCGCGGCAGCCACGAATGGGGCCAGCGCTTTGATGAACAGGCCTCGGAAGCGGTTCTTGAACGCCTGTCCGGCACCGCCCCGCGCGAAATGCGCCGCAGCTGGATGACAGCCTTCGGCAATGCGCGCCTGGCCGGGCGCAGCGTGGTGGAACTGACTGACTTGCCGGGCGCCAACCCGAAGCGCGGAGCCATCGGGTTCGTGCAGTAGGCGGCGCAGTCAACATCGGGCAAAACGATGCCGGCGCGCCCAAAGTCACGTGCCCAGCCGTGGCCGCGGCCCAAGGCGGGCGACTCCGCATGCGCTGCAACGGCGAGCGCGGCGCCGAAGTTTCAAGCTGGCCGCTTGCGCGCAACCGCCGCAGCCCCCAACGCCAGCAACGCCAGTGCCAACGTCTGTGGCTCCGGCACGGCGGCGGCGGAGGCGGCCACATCGCCGGGGCGCACAGCCACGGCATGGAACGTCTGGAACTTGCTTTTGACCCCGTTGCGGCCCAAGAACATGTCGAATCGCCACGCGTCGGAACCCGGATCCGCCAAGTACTCCGAACCGGACCAGAAATCGTCGGCACGCAAATTGGTGAACAGCGCGAAGTTGGCGATTTCCAGCGGTGTATCGCCGGTTTGATTCGTAACGAGTTCCCCGAGGTTGCCGCCCACGTAGTTGTAGAACAGATAGCCCATCTCGTTGCCGGTGAGGTTGCCGTTGATGTCAATGCCGGTGCAGGGGTCGACAAAACATTGGCCGCTGCCATCAGCTTTGTGCGCCGTCGGCAGCCGCCAGTCGCTGAAGCCGCCCCACACCAGGTTGCCGGCCCAGGCGTTGGCTGTTGACCAGTTCATGGCGCCATTGTTGGTGTCCCAGTTCTTCAGCCAGGTGATGTTCTGCACAGAGTCGTAGATCATGCCGCCGCCGCGGTCGACCAGTGCAGCCTGCGCCGCGCCAGACAGCGTCACGATGGCGGCCGCTGCGGCCCAGGTGTTCAGGGTCTTCTTCATGGAGGTCCTCAGGATGATGTGTGGGGTGAGCGCACTTTGCAGGCCAGCCGTTGCGGCGCCGTTGCGGCGCCGTTGCAGCGCCGTTGACACATGAGTGCAGCGCCGTCAGCGCATGCGGCGCGGGGCTGGCGGCCAGCAGGCGCGGCTCAGGGTTCACCCTTTCGCAAGACTCAAGACCTGACCCCGGTGGTGACCCCGGTGGACCGTGACCCCGGTGGACCGGTGGATGCGCAAGACCTGACCCCGGTGGATGTCGCTGGGTGTCCGGCCAATGAATCTCAAGCGATACCAGATGCCGCAGCCCGACCTGTCTTGACCTTCCTGTCTTGACCTGCCAGCGCCGCCGACGCCACTTCCGGCAGTGCCCGCCGCGACCGGGCAAGCAGCATCGGGGGCCGCCCACAGGAAAAGGCACTGCTGTCCTACTTCAGACCCGCAGGGCGCGCGCCAAGATGATTGCCAGCCGATCAGGCGTCAACTTGGGCAGGATCTTCGATGAGCCACATCCCTTGCCTGTCAGGCAATGATTTGCTAGCCCAGCTTTTAGTCGCAGATCAATGCGCCTGGTTCGACCAGCTCGAGGCCACAACCTTGCCTCTGGGCATGGTGCTGTACGAACCCGGGCACGGTTCCAAGAACGTCTATTTCCCCACCACGTCCATCGTTTCGCTGTGCTGCCTGACAGAGGGCGGTGGTACCGCCGAAGTGGCGGCCGTCGGCAAAGACGGCGTGGTGGGGGTACCGGCCGTCATGGGCGGAGGGTCGGCCACCTGGGGTGCCGTGACGCAGATCGCGGGCGTGGGTTTCAAGGTGCCGACCCGTGTGTTCAAAGCTGAATTCGATGCTGGCGGCCTGCTGACACAAGCCACGCTGCGCTATTTGAAGACGCTGATCGCGCAGATTGCGCAGACTGCGGTGTGCAACCGCCACCACTCGGTCGAACGTCAACTTTGCCGCTGGCTCCTGCATGCCCTGGACCGCCTGCCCAGCAACGAGGTGGTGATGACGCATGAGTTGATCGCCAAGGCCTTGGGTGTGCGCCGCGAAGGCGTGACCGAAAGCGCCGTCAAGCTGCAGCGTGCCGGCGTGATCCACTATGCGCGCGGCCATATCACGGTGCCGGACCGGCGCCGCCTTGAGAGCTGTGCTTGCGAATGCTACGGAGTTGTTGCACGCGGGCGCGGTGGCCTGAGGCCGGACTTGCTGGCCGCCTGAGCCTGCCGCCGCCGCGTTACGGCTCGGCCTTGCAGGCCCGTCGGCAAGTGCCGGCTCTTTCTGGGTTCCAGGACTTGCAGCAGTTGACTCGGGCAGTTGATAGCGCCGGCGCGGCCGACGAGCCTTGGTACTTGGTACTTGGTACTTGGTCCTTGGTACTTGGTCCTCGGAACTCGGAACTCGGAACTCGGAACTCGGAACTCCATCCTCGGTCCTCGGTCCTCAATCGTTGGATTTGGGCTCAAGTACCAGTGATAGAGTTGTTCCGGACAGGTTTTGTGCCATTTGCCTGAGCCGCGTGGGGGTTCAGAGCCCGACGCCAGCTCGTTCAAAGACAAGGCACACGATGCGCAGCGAGATGATTGAAGGCTTGCTGGACGAAGGAGTCGCTGCAGACGCCGGCGCCACAGACGTCTCTGGCGCGACGGTCAGAATTTTGACTCTGTTGCTCGCCGAGCTCAACCCGCTGATAGGCACGTTGGCCCTGCGTGCGCTCTATGTGCGCAGCCTTTACTTGGCCTATGCCTCGTTCGAGCGACCCGGTGCTGACCGGGTCGCACCCGACAAGCGCCTGCTTGACCTCCACCAAGACCTGGTTTCGCGCGACTCCGCCCAAGCCCGTGGCGCAGCCCAGGCGCTGCTTGTGGCACTTGCCAATCTCCTGGTCTCCTTGATCGGAGAGCCTCTTACCGACCGCTTGTTGCGCAAGGCGTGGGGAAACCTGCCCGTGGCCAAGTCTTCTGTCGTGAAGTCGCTATGAAGAACAAGGTTCCGATCCCGCGTCTGCCCAGTGGCGTCCCTGGGCTGGATGTTCTGCTCGGTGGCGGCCTGTCCGAGTTTTCTTTCAACATCATTGCCGGGCAGCCTGGCTCGGGCAAGACGACCCTGGCCCACCAGATGATGTTCGCGCTGGCAAGCCCGCAGCGAAAAGCGCTGTTTTTCACCGTGCTGGGCGAGCCCGCGCTGAAGATGCTGCGTTACCAGCAGCAATACAGTTTCTTCGATACTGCCAAGCTCGACGACGCGATTCGCTTCGTCAACCTCGGCGAAGAAGTGCTCAGCGGCGACTTCGATCGTGTGCTGGCGCGAATCGTTCAAGAAGTCGAGAGCTTCGAGCCTGCCTTCGTCTTCGTCGATTCCTTTCGTTCAGTGACCCAGGTGGCGGGTGCGAAGGGTCAGCCGAGCGCGCTGCAGTACTTCGTCCAGCACCTTGGCATTCTGATGACGAGTTGGCAAGCCACCACCTTCCTGATCGGTGAATACCACCTGCTCGACAGCGAGGCGCATCCGGTGTTCACCATCGCCGACGGCATTCTGATGCTCGCGCAGAGCCTCACCCAGAACTCGGTGGTGCGCAAGATCCAGATCGCGAAGATGCGTGGCCAGGCCGCCATTGCCGGGCTGCACACCTTTCGCATTCGCGACGACGGTATTCAGGTCTTTCCGCGCATTCTGCCGGTCGGTGCCCACGAACGGCACGCGAATGTTCCCAAGGCCGCCAGGCGGCCCGCGCTCTCCATGGGTGTACCGGTGCTCGACGACATGATGGGCGGCGGCCTGCCCGCCGGTTATTCGCTGCTGGTGGCCGGGTCCTCGGGTTCCGGAAAATCGCTGCTCGCAACGGCCTTCCTGGCCGAAGGTGCGCGGTGCGGCGAGAAGGGTGTCGTCGCCGCCTTCGAGATGGGACCCGGCCAGACACACAACCCGTGCCTCGAGGACCTGATAGCCGGCGGCCATGTCAGTGTGATCGACACGCGGGCGCTGGACCTCTCGATCGACGAGACGCTTTTCGCCCTCACCGAAATGATCAAGACCACCAGCGCCACGCGGGTCGTCATCGATTCGCTCTCGGGTTTCGAGCTGGCGCTGGCGCCGGCCTTCCGCGACGACTTCCGCGAGTCGCTGCACCGCATGGTGGCGGTGTTGACGGCTTTGGGGGCTTCCGTGCTGATGGTCTCCGAGCTGGAAGACCGCTACACCGATCTGCGTTTCAGCCCTTACGGCGCGGCCTTTCTGACCGACGCGATCATCGTGCAACGGTATGTCGAGCTGGCAGGCAGTCTCAAGCGCGTGATGGCGGTGATGAAGATGCGCAACAGCCCGCACAGCCACGCCTTGCGCTTGTACGAGATCACAGACGCTGGATACGTCATTGGTGAGCGCCATCCCGAAATGGACGCGTTGCTGACCGGTCATCCGCGACCGACGTCGGCCATCGCTTCCAGCTAGGCATGCCAAGGTGAGCGCCAAAGACGAGTTCGAGCACCCCGGGCGTGAGCAAGGCTCGAACGCTCGCACTCTGGATGGGCGCGAGGCTGCCCTGAACCGCCGTGAAGACGCGCTGGTCGAACGCGAGACGGCTTTGCGCGAACGTGAACAGGTCGCCCGCGATTGGACTGCCAGCGCTTGGGCCCGTGAGGAAGCGCAACGCGCCGAGGGTCACAGAAGCGCTGCGGTCGACACGCAGAACCACGAGCTTCGACAAGCCAACGAGCATCTGGTGGTGGCCACGATCGAAGCGCAGGAACTGCGAGAGGCTGCACAGATCGTGCGCCGGCTCCAGGATGAATTTCTGGCCATGCTGGCGCACGAGTTGCGCAACCCGCTGGGCCCCATCCGCAATGCCGTGGAAATTCTGGCCCGACTGGACGGCCGGTCCATTCCGCAGCCAGTCCTCGACATCATTCGGCGCCAGGTCCAGCAGATGGTGCGCCTGCTCGACGACCTGCTCGATGTGTCGCGCGTGACGCAGGGCAAGGTGGCTTTGCAGCGGCGGCCCACCGAGGTCACCGAGTTCATCAACCAGGCGGTCGAAGTGACGAGCGAGCTCGTGAAAAAACGGGCTCAGCAGTTGACGCTGGAACTGCCTGCCGTGCCGCTGCATATCGACGGAGATGAGGTGCGCCTGACTCAGGTTTTCAGCAACCTGTTGCAGAACGCTTCGAAGTACACGCAGGTCGGCGGCTCGATCACCATTCGCGCACAGCGCATGGGTGAATCGGTCGTCATTCGCGTCATCGACAACGGCATGGGGATTTCGGCCAAAGCCCTGCCCCATGTCTTCGAGCTGTTTTCTCAAGGCGAACAAGCGATGGCCCGAAATCAGGGCGGCCTGGGTATCGGGCTCACCGTCGTGCGCAGCATGGTCGAGCTGCATCAAGGCAGTGTCGAGGTCTTCAGCGGCGGCAGCGGGCAGGGCAGCGAATTCGTCGTGACGCTGCCGCGCATGGAATATCTTGGCGACGCAGAGATCGCGCCGCGTGCGGGCGCGCTGCTGGCGCCCACGCCGGCTCGCATCTTGTTGATCGAGGACGACGTCGACGCTGGTGAGAGCCTTGCCGAACTGCTGCGGCAATCGGGGCACGAGGTCACATGGGCGCCAGATGGTCAGGCGGGGCTGCCTCTGTTCGATCGGCTCAATCCGCAGGTCGTGCTGTGCGATATCGGGCTGCCCGGACAGAACGGCTATGAATTGGCCGTTCGAATGAGGGAACGCCGACCCACGCAGCGGCCCGTGATGGTCGCTCTGACCGGGTACGGCAACGAGAACCATCGCCAACGCGCGGTCTTGGCGGGCTACGACCATCATGTGGTCAAGCCTGCGAACCTCAAGCTGCTTCTGCGCATCATCGAGTCGGCCATGCGCGCTGAGGTCGGGCCGACGGCGGCAAGCGGCCATTGGTCGCAGGCGCCCGGCACGCAGGCGCCCGGCACGCAGGCGGAACAGCAGGCGAAACAGCAGGCGGAGCAGATCGATGTGCTCGACGCGGACAGCCAACGACAGCTGATCGCCGCCCAAACCCAAAACATCGCCCATTTGCGAGCGCAAGTCGAATCCCTTCGGCAGCGAGTCCTTGGCTTGATTCAAGCGCTTGCAGCGGCTGAGCGAGCTTCGGACGACGGGCAGACCACCGTGCTCGTCGAGGCGAACGCGGCGCTGGTCCTGTCTGCCCTGCACGCGGAGAAGGTTGCCGAATCGGCGATGGGCGAGCTCGTGGAGCTGATGAGTACGGCTCAGCGCGACGTTCTCACCGGCACACCCAATCGGGCGTTGATGCTGGATCGCCTGGAAAGCGCGATCGCCTTGTCTCGTCGGCACGGTACGCGAGGAGCGCTGCTATTTTTCGACCTGGACGGCTTCAAGCAGATCAACGACACGCTGGGCCATGCCGTCGGCGATGCGGTGCTGTGCCTGGTCTCCCGCAGGCTGGAGTCGGAAATCCGCGACACCGACACCGTCAGCCGTCACGGTGGCGACGAATTCCTGGTGCTGCTGGGCGAAATCTCGAACCCTGCCGATGCCGCGCTGATCGCCGCCAAGATGTTGCAAGCGCTGGACGAGCCGGGGCCGGACGCGTTGCCGGCGCTGTCGGCAAGCGTCGGCATCGCCATCTTCCCGGAAGACGGCCAGGATGCAGAGGTACTCATTTCCAAAGCCGACGCGGCGATGTATGAATCGAAGAAGCGGGGCCGCGGGCGATTCGCTTTCTACAGCGACCCTGACGGCGGGCGGCTTTTGGGCGGAACGTGACGCGGGTCAAGTCAACCCCGGGGTCGATGGCAGGGAACCCGGGTGCGGAGTTTGTCTGGCTGCTTCCCGAGCGTGATGCGCCACTCGCCAGGGGGTGCCTCAAGCCGTCACGAGAGAGCGCCCGCCACGCTGCACGCGGCGGCGGCCAGCCTGCTTGCCGGCGTACATCGCGGCGTCGGCACGCTTGAGCAGTTCGTCGGCGGTGTGGCCGTCCAGCGGGGCCAGCGCGTAGCC
>Ga0209490_10001569_pt1 | contig 21901 bp, 18 predicted proteins | sample MAT06_FD_187209 | JGI IMG/M metagenome (GOLD analysis project Ga0209490, IMG submission 187209) | Freshwater microbial communities from Lake Fryxell liftoff mats and glacier meltwater in Antarctica - MAT-06 (SPAdes) (version 2) | ecosystem: Environmental > Aquatic > Freshwater > Ice > Liftoff... | reverse complement strand
CGTTCCAGTTGGTCGCCGGAGATTCGCCGGATGGACGTGAGGCTGCAAACAAAGCGTCCGCCGAGTTGCTCGCCTACGCGACGCTCCATGCCGGGCAGGGTTTCGCCGAAGAATGGTCACTTGATGCCGCGATGGCCGACGCCAAAGAACGGGCCGAGTTTCCAACACTCATCGTAGAGCCGGCGGATAACATAGGCGGCGGATCGCCGGGTGACGCGACATGGGTTTTGGAGAAGTTCATCGAACACGACATTCGAGGGGCCGGCGTAATTCTCGCTGCGCCAGAAGCTGTGGCGATTTTGCAGACGCATCCGGCGGGAGATGAAGTGGAGATCACTGTCGGAGGGAAGTATCCCGCCCTCTCCGGCCCGGCAGTCACACTCAACGCAAAAATCCTCCGTCACGGCGATGGCACGTTCGACGTGGAAGACAAGCACAGCCATATGGTTTCGATGCGCGGCACAAGGATTGAAATGGGTGCATCAACCCTCATCGAATCGAATGGAATCACGCTGTTGCTCACGACGCGCGCGACGGCACCGATGGATCTGGGGCAGTGGCGGTACATGGGCGTCAATCCTGAGGAGTTCCACTGGATCGGAGTCAAAGCCGCCGTCGCGCACCGGCAGGCTTATGACCGGATTACGAAGCGCAGCTACACCGTTAGCACTCCCGGCCCCTGCACAAGCGACCTGCTCAGCTTGCCCTACAAAAAAATCCGGCGTCCGGTTTTCCCCTTCGACCCGCTCCCGATCCATTCACCAAATACAAAAACACCATGACTGAAATCACCTATCCTAAAAAACCCAACACGCCCGTCTCGCACTTGCCTTTCAGCCCATGCGTGAAAGTCGGCAACCTCCTCTTCGTCTCCGGCCAGGCGTCAGTCGATGCGACCGGTAAAATCATTGTCGACACCTTTGAAGGTGAGTTTCAGCGTTCGATGGAAAATTTGGTCGCCATCCTGGAAACCGCAGGCACCGCGTTGAGCCGGGTCGTGCAAACACGATGCTATGTGGATAACGGCGACGACATCCCGGAGTTTAATCGCCTCTACGCCGCAGCATTTCCCGCCCCATATCCCGCACGCACAACCATTGGTCAGTGCTTTCGCGGAAAGTTAAAATTCGAAATCGACTGCATCGCAATCGTTGATTGAGCTCAAACGTCCCTAGGGAGGTCTTCCGAGTTCATCGGGGTCGAAACAATGGCTAGCCTTTCACTCCCCCGAGCCGGGTGCCTGAGACAAAAAAGCGCTGACCGAACAAAAAGATTCCGATCACCGGAAGGATGGACCAGACGCTCGCGGCCATGAGAAGCGGCCAGTTTGCGGAGTTTTCATCCACAAAATTCAGCAGCCCGAGCGGGATAGTTTTCAGATTGTCGCTGCTCACCATCACCAGCGGGTAAAGGAAGCTTTGCCAGTTGCCAAGAAACGTGAAAATGCCAAGCGTCGCCAGCGCGGGGGCGGAAAGCGGCAACACCACATAGATGAAGCGCATCAGGGCGTTGCAGCCGTCAATACAAGCGGCCTCTTCGAGCTCGTCAGGAATGCCTTTGAAAAACTGACGCAGCATGAAGGTTCCATACGCGCCGAACATTGGCGGCACAATAAGCACAAAGTAGCTATTCACCAACCCCGCCTTGCTCATGATGATAAAGAGCGGAATAAGTGTCACACTGGCCGGAACCATCAGCGTGGCAAGGTAGAGAAAGAAAATCTTTTCCCGCCCGCGGAAAATGAGACGTCCGAAGGCGTAAGCGGCCAGGGAGGAAGTGACCAACTGGCCTGCGGTGACGACGAGCGCAATCAGGGCGCTGTTAAAGTAGTATCGCGCAAAGGGTGAGATGCGAAAGACCTCCGCGAAGTTATCCCAGTGCCATACGGGTGGGAACAAGTTGCTCAGGATGTTCCGATCACTCGGAAAGACGCCAGCGCCAGCACCCTCACGGAGAAGCGCGGCCGGGTCGTTCGTTTTGACAGACGTCCCGAGCATCCAGAGCAAGGGATAAAGCATAGTGATCGCCACGGCCAGCAGCAGGAGGAATCCTGCAACTTTTATTATTTTGTAAGTCTGCGGGCGCATCAGTGAGGTCAATAGTTAATGCGGTTGGACATCCACTTCCAGTTCGCCAGCGTCAACCCGAGCACCATGACAAAAAGAATCCAACTCGCGGCTGCAGCTCGTCCCATGTAGAAATAGCGGAATCCATTTTCATAGATGAAGTAACTCAGCGTTGTGGTTGCCCCGGCCGGCCCCCCTCGGGTCATGACGTATGCGGCGTCGAACCCGCCTTGAAATCCCCCGATCACGCCCATGATCAGAATAAATGCGGTAGTCGGAGACACCATCGGCCAAGTGATGGAAAGGAACTGCCGCCATTTCCCGGCCCCGTCGATGCAGGCCGCTTCGTGAAGCTGTGGATCCACATTTTGCAGCGCCGCAAGATAAAGCACCATGTTCGCGCCACCCGCAGTGGCCCACACACTCATGATGATCAGAGCATTTTTTGCCCAGGCCTGAGACTCCAGCCAAGCGGGGCCACCCGCAGGATGCACCATCGCGATCACGCTATTAATCAGGCCGTATTCCGTGTTGAAAATCCATTTCCAGAGCAAGTAGATCCCAACCCCTCCAACGATCGACGGCAGGAAAAAAGCCAGCCTGAAGAGATTCCTTCCCGGTATGGTCTGGTTAAGTAACACCGCAAGCCCGAGCGAACAGGCCATTGAAATTGGAAGCCCAAGCAGGAGATAGAACGTGTTGGCCGTGTAATACCAGAAACGTTCGTTCACGGGCTCCCAAGCCTGCAACAAAATCACGACTGCCAGCACGAGCAGAGCCATTATCACAGCGGTCCGGCCAAAGCCGCGAAGGCGGATCATTCCGCCTGCGGCGAGCGCGAGGCAAACGAAAAAAAGAACGGCACCGAGCATTGGATTGATTGCCGGAATCTCCCGCACGGTGAAGCCGAGCAATTGCTGAAAATTTTCCCATCCCACCCAGCGAGGAGGACGGAAGAGGTCCCACGCGCAAAACGCCAAAACGAGCGAGAAAACGATCGGGAAAAGAGTGAAAGCGACAAATCCCAAAAAGCTCGGAGCGAGGAACAGCCAGGGGGTGAAAGGTTTGTTGTGCATGCGGAGTTACTCCCGGGCCGGAGATGTCGCCAGAATGCGATTCGTGTTGCGTTCGAGGAGGGGCATGATCTCGGACGTATCGCCGCCGCGCTGTAAGGCGAGCTCGAACCAATAGTCTTTTTCCTGGTCGATCTCAAACAACTCGGGAATGCGTGGAAGCGGCTTCATGTAAGGCATCATGTCCAGAAAAGCCTGCAGGTTTGCCTGCGGAAGGTTATTCTTTTCCACATAGAGCGGTTGTAAATCGATCCGCGCGGGAACCGTCGAAGCCATCAATTTCCTTTGCGTTTCGGGGCCGACAAGCTCTTTCAATAACAACCACGCCGCTCCCGGGTGCTTGGTTTTCGAGGATATGGCGAAGCCTGAACTCGAAGCCTGCCCGGCTCGCACCCCGGTGTGTCCGATGGGATTGACCATTAGAGCCCACGAAAAATCCGCGCGGTTCCGCAGGTCGGCCACATCCCACGTATAGGCTTCCACCATCGCCACACGACCGTGGAGAAACTCGCTCAACCGGTCGAGGGTGCCTTGTGCCCCGACCCTGAGGAACCCCCGTCCACCGCTCAGTAATTCGACATTCTCGCGCAGCCAGGCCTTTGCTGCCTCACCTTGAAATCCCGACTTCGTACCATCCTCGGTTGTCAGGCTGAGTCCGAAATAATACGGCGCGATCTTGTCCAGTCCGGCACCGTAACGACACGCCGAAGGATGATCTTTTCCAAACGCGCTGATTTTCTTAGCGATCCCGACATACTCGTTGAAAGTCCACTCTGGCGTCGGATACGGCACGCCCGCCGCATCAAAAGCTGCACGATTGTAGGCCATCGCCTGCAGGTCGATGCCGTAAGGAATCCCGAGAAGTGCTCCGCGGTGGCGATACCAGTTCACCACGGAGGGCTCGTATTTTTCGATCTCAAAATCCGGATCTGACTTTAAAAAGTCATCTAACGGGAGCAGCGCGTCCCGCCACGAGAAGAGCCCAAATCCGCTGCCCATCCATAAGATATCCAAATCGCTGCCCGCCGCGATGGTCGCCAGCGCCTTTACGTAATAGTCGCGTCCGGGTGCCTGGATCAGTTCTACCTCAAAGCCGGGATTCTTGGCCCGAAATCTTGCTACGGCCTCCTCTTCCATCGCGCGATTCCAGCCTCCGCCGGACATGACGCGCAAAGTAACCGGCCCTTCGTGCTCACCCGTTCTGGAGCAAGCGGCCAGCACGATCACCACGACGGCGAGAGAGAGAGTCCGAGTAATGAGCTCCCGCAAGAAGCGTAACGTGATTCGAGGGGGCAGGGTAGTATCATTCATGGAACGCGCGGCTAACTGTCCCTCTGCGACCGGTTAATCCAACTGCACAACTTCGACGTCGTCGATGTAACTCACGTTCCCATCGGGATAAGCGGGAAGAAACGAGATGGAGCGTAACGCCCCCGTTCTGGTAAAGGGCATTCCTTCCTCAACCGGGCTTTCGTTCACAGAAACCGAATACGTCTCCGCCGCAAGGTCAATGGTTATCGAGACAAGGCTCCAAGTGCCGGCCTCGATTTGTGTTCCTGTTCGCTGCCACTCCCCGTCGCTCTTCATGACTTGCAGCTTCTCGCCCGAGGTGGAACGTCCGCCAACAGCCACCGCGATCGTGTTCGTATTCGCCGTCTTCTCCGCGGTGCCCAGATGAACACTGAAACAACTCTCGGCACTGTCCCGCAAAACGCGAAAACTGATCCGCAGTTTCCCTGAATCCAAGGGAGAGGACCATGCGCCGGTGAGCCAGAAGTACGGCGTCCCAATCACAGAATCATCGCGGATGATTCGCACAGATTTGCCGGACTTCGCTCCCGGCGCGGCAAAGAATTCTTGATCGCTCGCCTTGGGCGACGAATCGCGTTTACCGAAATCCCTCCAAGCTCCACCGGGTTCGGCTTCGGAACCGACAGTCCCGACCGAATCGACAGCGAATTCATCGAAACTTTCCTTAAGGATCGTGTCGGACGCGAAGGAATGAGCAATACAAAAAAGAACGACCCCCGCCGCGAGGGAGGGAGTCGAAAGACTGATCAGGCGCATAAGAAAATCTACCGCGATGCGTTTGCGGCACTCCGACGACGATTCCGCACGAGCAAGCCGACACTCAATGCGCCGAAAAGGAGCATGAATGCCGCGCTCGGCTCTGGGACGGCTTGAATCACCAAATCATTGCCGCCAGTGAACGTGTTCCCCCCAAAGTCGCCGGTGTAGCTAATCAGCCACTCGAAGCCTCCAAGCGAGAAGCTTGAGCCTTGCGCATAGCCGTTTATCAAACCGGTGATGGCATCTGCCCCGTCGTTTCTGACGATAAAAAAGTTATCGAACTGCACGGGCGTAAATCCGAGGGAGATCGTGAGGTTGCCACCGAGCGTTACGGCACCAGTCACGTTCACTTGATCGTATCCTGTTCCAGCCGTGATGCTGTTGAGCTCAACCGCCAACGTTGATCCACTTCCCATCGTCAGGTTACCTGTGTTCAGGATCCCGGGGCTGTTACCTGCAGCGAGAGTGCCGCCGGAGCTAATGATCACGTTGCCACTGATCGTTCCGTTGCCGCCGAGTGTGGCACCGGAGTTAACCGTGACCGACCCCGTGCCAGTGGCGGATCCCGATGTGTTCGAAACCACAAGCGTTCCGCTGTTGACGATTGTTCCACCATCATAGGTGTTGCCGGAGGCGCGGGAGAGATTGACGACGCCGGAGTTGGTGAAATTACCGTTTCCGATGCTGACGGCTCCCGAGAAGGTGCTGTCGTTGATGTTTCCAGTAACATTCAGAGTTCCCGACGTGGTTGACCGAAGCATGACGCTGTAGTTGGCCCCGTTATTCAGGAGTTGACCGCTGAATATGGACGAGCCCGCCGCCATATTTTCGATCTTTGCGCTGGTTGTCGCCCCAATGAACACATTGTTCGCTACGGTACTCCCATTGAGGGCAAGCGTGGTGTTGCCAGCAGCTCCATCGAAAAAGATATTCGCTGGGCCGCCCACTGAGAAGCCGCTGTTAACTTGGACTGCTGCGGAATTGCGAATGAAGAGTCCATAAGCTGTCGCACTCGCTGTCGCGTCGACAATCAGCCGACCGGAGCCTGTCGCTTGGACGCTCGATCCGGACTGTCCCAGTCCCGACGCTCCACTTAGCGTGAGATTGGTATTCGCGGCCAAACTGAACAAGAGCGTGCCTCCCGGGACCAGATTTCCTGTCAGACTGGTGTTACCAGTAATCGTTTCAATGGTGACAGTACCAGTTGTTGTGATGTATTTCGGCAGGACGATCCCGGAATTAAGCTGCAACGCGGCACCCTGCGCACCTTGGACGATGTTTACTCGGTCGGCAAATAAGCTCGAGGATCCCAGCGCATTGTTGTTGGCGATGCGGGCAGGGGCGAAGCTGGAACCGGCACCGGTGACTGTCACCAGTCCGGTTAGTCCAGTATTATTGCCGCCGATGGTTTTGCTTCCGGACTGCAAGGTCATTCCAGAGGTTCCCGTGAGAGTGGTATTGATGGTCGCTATACCGCTGATTGTGGGGGTGCCGGTGAAATTGATCGTCCCTGCTCCCTGAAGTGTATAACCGGTCGTGTTGAAAGTCAGGCCCGTCACAGACTGCGTTCCAGTTACGCTCACAGGGCCAGCAGTTCCCCCAAAGACAGCAGTAGCGCTATTCCAAGTGGAGTCAACGGCACCATTGGACCAATTTACATTGGCAGCGTCCCATGTTCCATTTCCTCCGCTTGGAGTGGCCGGGGTCAAGGCAGGGTCCCACTGCAACTGCGCGTGGGAGGCCGCCGTCAGCGCGCACATTAGCGAAGCGAGTAGGATATTGCGAATGTTGCAAGTCGAGGTTTTCATGGTTTTTGTTGGTTTAGTTTGAGGAACATCAATATTTTTGCTGTTAACATGTCAGTAGTCAACATTTATTTCGGCGGGTGGGTAGCATGATTCGTGCCACGTCCGTTTCAGTCGGACGAATTATTTAGGCCCCCAATATTTGGGGTTCTCTGCCCATTCACGAATGGTCATTAGCTTGGCAGCCCCATCGGCGGTGACGCACACAAAGGCCTTGCCGCTGGCGTGCCGTGGATCGATGCAATTGAACTTGCGCGGCAAGGCGAGATTGCCAGAGGAATCCTTGACCCCATCTCCATCCCGGTCGTCGGTTAGGAGGTAGTTGGGACTATTCGGGCTGTAAAACAGATCGGATTCGGGGTTGTTGGGGTCATGCGCATCGGCGATGAGGACCATCGAGGGGAAGAGGTTGACGAGGCGCTCAGAACCCTTGTGATTTGGGTTGGAACTCCCTGAGGGAGGCGGGTTAGTCCCGATCTTGGAAAAAATTCTTTTGTCTCCCGTGCTGTAATTCAGGCCGTAGGAAAAAGAATTTCCCTTTTTTGCTGCGGGACAGCGAAGGGCCTTCGCGTTGGGTCCAAAAAACTTCGAAAATGGGATGTTCAGATACTCGGCGATCTTGAAATTCCAGCGTTCTGTTTCCGACCCGCCCCCGTTTTCCTTTGAGACATCAGGCAACCGTCCGTCATTATCCGCGGCATAGGCGAGCATAGCCGCCACGATCTGCCGCTGGTTGTTCATGCACGGTGCGGTGTAAGAATTGTTACGGGCGTTTTGGATGGTTGGAAACGCCAGCAGAATCAAGATGCCCAAGATAGCAACGACGACGAGGAGCTCGATGAGGGTAAAGCCGCCCCGGCAAACTTCGGGCCGGGAGGACGGAATTGGGGAGTTCATACTTGCATTTTTAACATTGTTGTGACATGTCATCAAGTAAGTTAAGCACCAATCATGCCATTTTTACCTTCCTCGCGAAGATTCGATCCCTGCCGGTTGCCGTGAGGAGTGGGGATTGATCCGAGCGGAGTTCGATGGTTGCACATTTCATTAAAACCATAAAGGAACCTCGATCATCTCATGTCAACTGTCCAAAAATTGCTGCTCATTATTGTTCTTCATCAGCTCTGTAGTGGCGCTCTCCTCCTGCACGCGACGGCACCTGCCGAGCCAAACCAGAGCCAGTGGCCGCAGAAAGTCGTGGTGACCGTCGGCGACGTTCGGACGCGAATTGAGGGGGCGAAGATGTGGACGCACAGCGGGATTGATTATCAGGACGACGTCATGGCCACGGAGGAAAGTGCTTATGGCACGGTGATCACCATCCGCGGCGTCGGACACCTTGGAACGGCTCATTTTCTCGATGTGCCTGGGCGTCCGGGTGAGATTGAGAAGGAAAATGTGATCGGCTTTGCACTCTTTGTGGATGGCAAGCCCGTGACGGAATTCGCGCCGGAGATGGATTTCCGGGGTGGGTCGTTTCGCATGGAGCGCCGTTCGAAGATCCGGGACTTAAACTTGGAATCCACGGTTTCTATTCGTGACGGCGTGCTGGTCGAGACGCAGCATTGGCATGCGGCGAAGGCCATTGATCTCCGAATGAGCTACCCGCTCATGTATGCGTGGACCCCTAACGCGACGCATTATGTCTTCGGCGACGATAATGGAGTCCAGAAGAGAGGCGTTTTTCTGACCGAGGGAACAAACAAAGACGGAGGTATGGAAAAGACGGCTCGATGGATGGCGGTCTTCAATGCTTCAACCGGCAAGGGGAGCGTCTTTTATCTTCTCGAACATCCCGCAGATGCCGACGCCTGGTTTCAATGGACCGATGCCGCGGGCGTTTACCGCAAACTCCGCATCATGACGTTCGTGGAAAAGATCGTCCCCGAGGGCTTCGATGGCACTTACCAATCGGTCGTCGGATTTTTCTCCGCCAGCGAGAGCGACTGGGAGGCTGTGGCTGTGCGCCGGGCTGCCGAGTTAAAATCCACCAAAGCGGATAGTTGAGGTTTTTGATGAATATTTAACATGTCAGAATGGCATTGCCCTATTGAGAAAACGTTGACCGCCGCTGCAGCCGTCTTTTCGGGCTTTCTGCTGTTGCTGTTTTCGGAAACATGCCGAGCACAGGCTCCCGGTCGGCCGGCGGATTGGCCACAGAAGCTTTCGATAAAGGTGGGAGACATTCTGACTCGTATAGACGGTGCTAAGATGTGGACGTTGAGCGGGATCGACTGGCGGGGGCAAATGATGGCGACTGAGGACAGCGCGTATGGCACCGTGCTCACGATCCGCAATGTCGGCCACCTAGGCACAGCGCACTTTCTCGATGCGCCAGATAACTCAAGCGGAGTCGAGAAGGAAATCGTCTCGGACCTGAGGTTTTTTCTGGATGGCAAAGCGGTCGTGGATTTTTCGCCGGGCAAGATTCTTTCAGGCAAATCGTTCCGCATGGAGCGCACATCAAAAATCCGGGGAATCGCCGTGGAATCCTCCGTTGCCATTAGTGATAACACGATTGTCGAGACTGCGCATCTTCACGCGGACGAGTCTATCGATCTCGTCAAAGCCCATCCACTTATGTATGCGTGGACGCCCTACGCAACGGTTGGTCTGTTCGGCGATGGCACTGGCATTCTCAAGCGGGCCGTTTTCGTGAAAGACGGACGGGGAGAAGAAGTGGTGAAGAAGGCGGGATGGTTGGCGGTGTTCGATCCAGTCAGCGGAACTGGAAGCGCATGTTGTTTTGTTAGATATCCCGACGGTGACGAAATGGCTCTCTTACTGGTGGATGCGCCCGGAGTGTATCGCAAGGTTGCTCTCTATTCGCTGGTGGACAAAGTCGTCCCCGTTGGGTGGGAAGGCACGTTCGAATCGGTTATCGGATTTTTCGAGGCATCGGAATCTGACTGGGAGCAAAAGGCTCTCCAGCGTGTCGCCGAATTGAAGAACCTCGGAGCAATCGGCGACCCGCGTCTGGCGGACCCGAAGCGTTAATGCCGGGAACCGGTCTTTCGGATATCTTACGATTTCCGATACCTGTTACCGGTCACTGTGTTCGGCCATTCCCTGCAGCCAATCTTCCAACTGGGCGACCCTCTCCGGATGCTTTCGACTGCGCGCGAGAAAACCTGCGCCGAGGTCGCTCATCGGGTCTTGATCGGTCGGCTGGTAACGCAAGTCGCAACTCCAGCGGATGGCGGAGGAATTGTTGGGCGTTGACATGTGGATGCAGCGGTCGTTGAACAGGATTGCGCTTCCGGCAGGGACGGGAAGCGGGACGGTGCGAACGTCGCGCATATGGATGTCGTCCACTTCGGTGAAACCCGTGCCGGTGCGGGTTTCCGCGTGGAACGTCAGCACCTCGTTGCGGTGGGAGCGAGGCCAGATGTGCAAGCATCCGTTTTCCAGCGTCGCATCCACCATCGAAATCCAAACGGTGATGACAGGGTTGGCGTTGGCACCCGGCCAGTAGGATTTGTCCTGATGCCATGGCACTGCACCCGCTGCGACTTTCGGAACCTTCGGCCTCGTATTATAAACCGGGTTCGAGAAGATCTCGCCGCCGATAAGGGATTCCACCGCATCCACGATTTTCGGGTTGCTCATCAGCTGAAAATACCCGGTAAGGCGGTCCCGCCAACTGCGGCCATACTTCAAAAATTCCTTGTCGGTCAAGTCACTAAAAAGATCGGCGAGGCGGGTTTCAAACGGACTGGATTCAAATTTGTGGGGAATCAGACCGGCGAGGAGGAGGTCGTCGGCGATTTCGGACACGCGGACGTTGACGGACTCGCGAAAGGGGAGCATGTCCTCCTCATTAACGAGCGTTTCAAGAACAACATATCCCTCAGTGTCATAAAAGGCGATCTGCTCGCGAGAAAGACTGCCAAAACCCGCAGACCGGACTTTATCTGGATCAAAGGGAGCTGGTTTGGCGGGGCGGAGTTGAGTTTCGGTTGGCATGTGGTGAATTACGGTTGGCATGTGGTGAATTACGGTTGGTTGGAGGGAGTTATCCGGAAAAATTCCACCGTTCGGTTGCAGCTCAGTCGTTGGGATTACGGGCTAGAAATTCACCCCGGGAAATCCTCGCTATGGAAGAAGCTCGGGCCCGGAGGATTCTGTCCGGCCGAGCTTGACGCGCTGGTTGAGATCCCGAAGGGCGTTTTCCATGATCATTATCGGCTCGGAGATTCCGATAAAGTTGAAGCCACGCGGCTGGAGCAGTGCGGGATCACCGATTGTCCAAGCGTTTTTCCCATTGGCGCGAGCTGACGCGAGGATTTTGTCTAAGGCGGCGAGAAGTTCCGGGGCATCGGGCTTCCAGCAACAACCGAGCGATGCCGAGAGATCGTATGGCCCGATCGCCAGCGCGGTGGTCAGCGGGTGGGCGGCGATCTCGTCGACGCACGCCAAGCCGGCGAGATTTTCGATCTGGGGAAGAATGATCAAATCGTCTTCGACCTCGCCTTTGAAATTCGAGTAGTTATAGCCCGACACCCATGCGTTGCCGTGTCCACCGGGACGCCGTCGTCCACGCGGAGCCATGTAAACCGCCTCGCGAATCGTCTCCATCGTTTCCACGGCTGAGACATAAGGCACCAACAATCCGCAGGGCCCGAGGTCCATTGCGAGACGCATGGGTGTGAACTCGGCTTCCGGCGGACGAATCAGGATTGGAAAATCCGCCCGACGTGCGATGGCGCAGCAATCCGCAACCAACTCCGGCGAGTGGGTGAGGTGTTCCATGTCGATGATCGCATAATCGATGCCGGTGCGGATGAGAACTTCAATCAAGCCGGGCCAGAGATGAAAGGTGATGATGACGCCTGTGGTGGGGCCGGAGCCGTTAATTTTTTCGCGTAGGATTTGTGCTGATTTCATAGTATTGGGAATGTGTTGGCGCTCGGCCAATCAATGCGGAGTGCACAAAAAGGGCGTTTGAAAGCTCCGGTGATGTTGAGGTGGGTTGGGTTGGCGGCCGCGACGATTTTCTCGCCGCGGAGAGTGTGTAGTTTTGGCGATCTCCCTTGTGTTGCGATGCTGAGGGCGAAGTCCCTCGTCGCGGAGCACCTGGTAGTGCGGGACCAGAATCTTCCTTCGCCGACAAGTTGTTCGGTCTCGTGGTCGAGTAGAAAGATCCAAGTGGAGCTGGAATCCTGCCAGAGCACCAATTCGAGATTACCTCCGCTTTCAAGCAAGACTCCTCGCACCTCGGGTGCGACGTTTTCGAGAAGATCCGAAATCCACGCCATTTGGGGCCAGTTTCCCATCCGTGCATAATCGCTCGCGATGGGGGCGTTCAAAAACCAAATCTCGCCGCGGCCCAAGGCGCATCGAGTCAGAGCGGGGTTCAAGGATGAAATGTGCGAGGACGGCCCGATTCCCCATCCGTAACGCGATCCTGCCACAGAGTCATAGGCTTCAATTAAAGCCAGTCGCGCTTCGGCCCCCTTGGTTGTGATGGCGTTCATCCCTCCGCGAACAAGAACCTCCGGTTCCCCGTCCCGCAGCGCAGGCAGATACGCATGATCCTGCCAAAGTCCTTTGCAGACTTCCACGCCGGTCCCGGAAAAAGGATGCCCGTCAACCGTCGGGAGCGTGCCAATAAACAAAATCTTTCCACCGTCCGCCGCGAACGCCATTAGCCATTTTTCTGTCTTGATCGACAGAGTGGGAATTTCCGGAACAACGACAACAGAAACGTCACGAAGCGCAGAATTCAGTTCCCACTCGGCGGCCACCGTGAAATTGAAACCGGCGTCCAGCAGGAGCCGGTGCATCCCGTTGATCGGTGTTAAACGGGCACGCGGATCGTCCACCGCAAAGAGCTGGAGGTCATCGCCATTGGTGAGCGAGGGACTGTGAAGAATCAGCACATCGGGTGCGAGCATGGCGTCGCTACCCGGAGCGCAATCCTCCCAACAGGAGCGTAGTGCCGCAACGGAGGTTAGAGCATTTTGCGAAATCTCAGTCAGGTGCCCCTCGGGGTGGAGGCGATCCCCGGGAATAAACGTCGCGCCGCGAATCCAGCAGGCAAGTGCCGTGCTCTCCAATCGCCGAAGCGGCGCCGGAGACCAATCCCCCCAGCCGCCATGGAAAATCGTGGGCATGATCTCACACGGCAGCGGGGCGTTGGAGCCGTAAGCGGCATTCAGACTGAACGGAATCGATTGCGGGCCCTGTGTCTCCGGATCAAGTGTCAGAACAGTCACGCCGACCGGCATTGGCTCGGGGTAGGGGAGGCTGCCGAGCTGGTTGAAGCCGACTGCTGCCGCCGGATCGAGGGATCGGATGTATTCGGCCACCCGGGAAACCAAAGCGAAACCGCGGTCGTGTCGCCACTGACCCGCCCGCGCTTGAAGAGGATCGTCCATTGCGATAGGAAGTGGTGCTCCGGTTTCCCGTTGAAAATCGTCGCGGCACTGTCGACAGTAGCATGGGGACAGGGCACTCATTGTGTCGAACCAATAGCCATCCGGTTGATAAATGCGGGCCAGTTCCTCGATTTGCGGGAGAACCCGCTGATCCAAATACGACGTGAACGGGCAGACGTTGATGAACCAGCCCGACGGATCACTCGTGCCGTCCGAGTAGGTGCGGCGCCATTCCGGGTGCGCTTCCGCCCCCGCTCCGTCGATGCCGAAACTGACATAGGATTGGACTTTTAGGCCCTTCGCACGCATTGCCTTGAGGAGGCCGCCAAAAACATCTGCGGCCAGGCGCGGATGCGGAGTTCCCACTTTTGTCGGATAATAGGAAAATCCAAAATGGCATTTCGCAAAGATGATTGCTGCGCCCACCCCTGCATCAACAAGAGAACCCGCTACGCCGTCGAAGTCACACCTATCACCGACGCGCACGTGGCCGGGTGTGTGAAAGTCAAAATGCCAGACGAGATCCATGAAACCTAAGTGAGGCGGGCAAAGTTGCCGATACCGGTGCTCTCGCCGACATAGTCTTCCAGCGTCCCGGCGAGGACTAAGGTGTCGAGTGCGCTAAAACTTTCTGCTGCCGCTACGAGTAATTTCTCAAACATCAGATCCGTGTGCGTGAACATGATGTAGCTCACGCTGGTCAGCAGGAATCCCCGTTCTTTCATCATGCGAACATAAGCGATCTTTGCCTTGTTTGCCAAGGGACCAAGATCAAACATGACGTAAGGATTGGACGGCATACCGCTAATAGTCGCTTTGCAGTCTGTGTGCTGCGCGGCGACATCGCGGAGGCGGGTCTGAAAATCGCCGCCCCTCTGCCAGATCGCCTCGTGGACTTTGTGATCGCGCATCCGCGTCACAGACGCCACAGAGGCTGCCGGGCCGACGCCGTCGGTCCAATAACTGCTCGAAATAAAGCTCGTGTTGGATGCTTCCATAATTTCTTCGCGACCGATGATCGCGCCGCAGGGAAATCCATTGCTCATTGCCTTGGCATAAACCACGATGTCCGGCTCGATTCCCAGGCGCGCACTGGCGCCGGGAAATCCAAAACGCCAGCCGCTCGTGATTTCATCCATGATCAGAACGGCGCCGACTTCGTTTGCGCGGCGTTTGATCGTTTTCAGATAACCAGGTTCCGGCCATGTCGTGCGCATCGGCTCCATCACAATCGCGGCGGGCTGTCCGCCCAGCGCGGTAATTGCTGCCTCGAACGCGGAAAGGTCGTTGTATTTGAACGGAACGGACGTGCCCTTAAGTTCGCGTGGCACACCGAGAGGTTGTAAGCCGGGGAGCAGGTGGCCGTCGAGCGCCGCCGAGTCGCCAAGATTTGCCGCAAGATACCAATCCTGCCAGCCATGATAGCCGCAGAAAGCAATGCCGCTCCGGTTTGTGGCGGCTCGCGCGATCCGCACAGCCATGCTCATCGCTTCGCCACCGCCCCGGGCGTAGCGCACTCGTCCCGCCCACGGATGCAGACCGAGCAAGAGTTCAGCGAGTTCCACTTCCTGCGGCGAGAGCAGCGTGCAATACGTCCCACGCCCGATCGTTTGGCGCACCGCGCGGTCTACAACGGGATCGGAATACCCGAGCACGATCGCCCCGGCACCGGCAGCGAAGTCCGTGTATTCACGACCGTTCAGGTCCCAGATTTTCGACCCTTTGCATCGCGAAAAATAGGACGGCCAAGTTCCGGGATCATAAAGCTCGGCCCACTTCGAGCGCAGTCCGGATCCGCAGGAAATGACGGACTTGGCATGGCTCCAACGCTCGGGTCCGGAGATCGGTTCTTGCAGCGGTTGATCCCGCCGCAAGACGCGTAACGCATTTGTCTCAAAAATACACCGCAGGTCATCCTCGCCCAAACCGAGGTCTTCGCAGGCTTCGCGCAGGCACCGGAGTGATTCGATGCCGACTAGGGGCATCCCTGCCGACGAATAGTCCTGTGTCTCACCGTAATACCAGCGGGGGGGGCCGTCCACTGTCACCGCTTTGCCCCGCAGGTGACTGATCGGAAAGTCGCTGCCATAAGCGACCCGGGCCGGGCCCAGTTCTTGAAGGGCGATGCGAAAAGTCTCGGTTTCCGTGATGGCCGACGTATCGAGCCAGACGTTTTCAAATTCCCCGAGCCAGCTCAAATGTCCACGGGCACAACGGTAATTGAACGACCTCGCGATGTGCGCGAGGACGACGTGGCACTTGGGATATTTCGTGAGCAGGCGCCTAAGCGACGCCTGGTTCTGCGGATCGGAGATTCCCTTGTCCCGCATGATATGGAGCATGATGACCGACTCTGTATCATGGCACGCTTCCCACATCCACTCAGGCACAAAGTCTTCGATTAAGGCCTGAGTCGTATCGGGTATCGATGCATAAGTGTGATAAGGTTTAATCCCCGCAAATTTCTTCGTTCTTAGACCCTCCCTCACAATATCCACATCCGCCTCGGGTGCGCAGAGGTGCAGCACCTGAGACCCGTTCTTCAAGGCGGCGGCCTCCCCGGCCATCCACTCGCTGATCGCCATGTAATCATTGCCCTTGGCCGGAAACCCAAAAAAGAGGCCGCTCCACTCGCGTTCTCCAAAAAAGTCTTTCAGCGCATATCTGAACGCCTCCCAGGAAAAAACGTCGGTCTTTTCCAAATACGACGGAAGATTTGCCGGAGGGAAATGATTGCCACGGATCAGGTGGGCGTGAAGATCGAACAGTCTCTTAGGAACGAAGCCCTCACAAATGTCTTGTATGAGTTTCCTCTCTTCGTCGCCCAATCGCGGAACAAATGCTATGGATGTTGAGGGTTTTGGCGGTGCGGAATATGAGCTCATGGATAGTGAATTTCGAAGGAGTCCATCTGAATTCGCCCCTCGGGGAGATGCGAACGCCAGACAGGATAATCGCGCTCGGGTCGCAGGATGTGAGGATCTCCGGCGGGGTCGAACATCGGGACGATACCGAGCGGAAAGAAGATAAGCATGATGTTGCAATTCACATCCCGGAGACATACATCCAGCGGACGTTCACCGTAGTAATCCTGACGGTCATGGCGCCCGCGCAGGCACGTCCATTCGCTCTCGTCCGCACGGAGGAAAAGCGAAGCGTCCCGCCAGTCGTTCCCGACGGAAATCGGCTTGGACGTCAGTGCCCATGGCGCGACGATTCCGTCAAAGCCTGCTTGCACGAGAAGAACGACCTGAGCACCGCGCGACTCGATCTCACCCCGAATCCGGAGACGAACTTCCGTGTTGTCCAAGCTGGGTGAGAACCCGCCTTGCACGAAGCGATTCGGTCCGGCGACCTCCTGCATTTGCTCGCCGAACGGGCCTTTTGTATTGAGGCAGAAAAGCATGTGCAAATAACCCGCTCCCGGAGGAGCGTGGTTGTAGTCGATCCACCACGGGCTGATCGTCTCAACAAAGCCCTCGCGAACCGGCAGTGCCTTGAGCCCGACGTGGTTTCCTCCCCAGCCCCACCATCCGCCGGGACCGTCGTCAAATGTTTCGCGGTAGATTTTGCTCATGAAAAAGTAATGATGGCTTTCAGAGATTCCGGGGTTTCGAGATGTGCAAAGGCGGCAGGCAAATCGTCAATCCCGCCACGAAAGGTGATCCATTCGTTGGAATCGAACGGCGTCGTGCCGAGCAAATCCAAGACTTTGTCGTGAACTCCTCCCTCGTCCGGACTCGCCTGCACATATGACCAGCTTGCGGGACCGTGTGAGCGGTCAAAACTCGTTTTAAAACTGTCCGTACCGTAAACGGTGAAGACGCCGCTCGGCCGTAATCTTGGGAGGGACTTCGCGATGTTTTCATCGCTGCCAAGCGTATCGACCACTAAGTCAAAATCCCGCCCGCCGACAAACTCTTCATCTCCACGCAAATTGCATGTCGCCGTTGCGCCCAGAGCGCGGGCGCGTTCCAAGCGAAACTTCCGACGCCCGATCACCGAGATCGAGTCGGCTCCCAACGCACGCGACCAAGCCACAAAACTCAAACCGACAGCTCCATCGCCCCATACCGCGATGTCCTTCCCGGCAATCTCCCCGGCCTGCGTGAGCGAGCTATAGGTTTCCTTCCAAGTAATCAACAAACACGCCTGCTCAGCTGTCCAGTTCGCGGGAACGGTTTTTTGCATCCGCGAGTAAGAAAATCGCGAGTGCTCTCCTTCCGGTTCCGCAGCTCTCCACGCCTCGACGTCCGTCACCAGTCCGAACTCGCAAAGACTTCCCCAAGCCGACGAAACGCCCTCGACCATCTCTCCCGGATACAGCCCGCAAGGACGGAGCACCCGATCCCCAACATTGTAGTTTCGCACCCCCGCGCCTGTTTCAACAATTGTCCCAACCCCCTCGTGCCCGAGCAAAGCCGGGTAGGCGGGAGCGAAGGGCTTGATTGCATACACTAGCTTTCGATCCGTCGCGCTGCATACGCCAACGACGTCCATCCGCACCAATGCTTGATAAGGGTTAGGTCGTGGAGTCGAAAGCTCCCTGACCTCGATTTTGCCAGGCTCCGTGACAACTACGGCCTTCATGCGGTCCAATCAAAAACAAGCCCCAAAATGGAATTGCGCTCCGGCCCCATTGCCATCTTATAGGCCTCGACTGCACCGGAGACGGGAACTTTGTGCGAAAGGTAAGGGCTCGTCTGAAAGATCCCCGCCGCCGCCAAGCGCAAAGCAGCTTCCTTGGTTCCGACAGGCCCCCAACCGGTCGGACACAGCAGTGAAAGCTGCCGACGATGGGCCACCATGTAACAAAAACTAATGTCACCGGAATACCAACCTTGCAAAACATAACGTGCCCCGAATTTACAAAGCTCCATTCCGGGCTCGATCAAGGAAGCGACTCCGCTCGATTCGATGACGACACTCACACCGCGTTCGCCTGTTGGAAGCACCGCCTTGATCGCATCTTGCAATGACTCGGAACGCGGATCCACCACAAGATGAGCCGCATGCTTTGCTGCCAGTTCCCGCCGCGCGGCGTCCGGTTCGCTCACAATCACAAATGCACCACGTGCACGCGCAGCCTGCGCCGCTCCTGCCCCGATCAGGCCATGGCCTATGACTACGACGACGTCCGAGGGGGCGACCTGGGCGAGGTTCACACCGTGCATCCCGACAGCAAACAGCGGTGCCAACGCTGCTTGTTCCGCGCTTACCCCGGCCGGGATGGAAATCAGCGAATCCGTGTCACACACGATCATTTGTTGGTGTGCGCCCCAAACCGCGTTCAACGGCTCTTCTGTCCGTCCTCCAAGATACAAAACAAGGTCGCCCTCACGAAATCCCTTCACCTCGCTCCCGGTCTTGGTGATTCGCCCGACGCCCTGATAGCCGGGCACATAGGGAAACTTCGCGTTTTCCATTCGGTGCCCGGTTGCAATCGACATCTCCGTCCCAATGCTTAGTAGTGAAAAAAGCGCTTCGATGGTGACCTCGTCCGCGGCCATCGTCGGAACGTTCGCCTCCCTCAGTTCAACTTCCCCAACTCCCGTGACCACCAATGTCTGCGCTTTGGAACTCATGTGTCCTTCACAGTCTCGGAACTGACATGTCAGTGCAAACTTTTTTTAAGAAATCTTTCCCCTCACCGAGACGAGATCGCCCCGTATTGATTACACCGCATCTCGTAAATAAATGGACTCTTGTCTGTAGCGTCGTAGACCGCCGCTATAGCAATCCGATATCGTCCGGTTGTTTTGTGACGCTGGTATTAGAGGAGCGTTCAGTCAGGGTTTGTGGGGGTGGAGGTCGTAAGCTTTGAGAGCTTCCGGTAGCTGAACGAGGTTCAATTTTCCTCCATCTTGAGGCACAAAAAGGCATCGCCAAGATGAGTCGGCAAGGTTGGCATCTTCCTTTTGCGCGAGGCAAGCTTCGAGGAACGTCCGGCCCTCCGCGCCACAGTTGATCAATGCATTTCCCACGGTGCGAAACTCCCAATTCCACGACGGCTCGCGGTGCAAGGCGATAAAATGTTTACTTAATGCTTCGAAAAGCCCGGGTTCACAGGCAATTCCGGGCCGAACCAGCCAAGCGGCCACGCTGCGCACGGCGGGGTCGGGGTCGCTGCTGATTGCGCTGGCGAGGATGCCCTGCCATGCCGCGTCCATTGGGGCCCGCCCCATACCACGAAATCCCACCCAGCGATTGTAGGCATCCGCATCGCGAATGGCCAGCTCCAGCAACGGGCGGGCCTGTTCAAAAGAAGCGAGCTTCGTCGCCGCGTTGAAGGCGACGCGCCGGATGGCAGGGTCTTCGTCTGCGGCCAGCGCGGTCAGCGGCTCGGCAGCTGCGGAACCCCAGGTACCGAGGGTTTCGCCGGCCTGCTGGCGCACAGAAAACTCGTGCCGGTTTCTCACCTGATCGGTCAGCCAGATCGCCGACGCGGAAGAAGGGGATTTGCACAACGCGGACATAGTAGCAACGACCGTGGCACTGTCGGCAGCGGACAAGACGGGACGTCCCTCAACGCTTTCGGCCCATGGGCGAAGTTCATTCACGCTCAGGGCGCGGTGAAGAAACTTTGCGCGCCAATCCACGGAACGCGCATCCACCGTGAGCGCAATAGAGGAAGGCGGCGGAATGGTGTTCCGGGCCAGCAGGCTGAAGCCAGTTTTTGGGAATTGTTCGGTCATTTCTTTCGCCAGCGCCACGGCTTCGGGCCCGGCATCCACCGGCACGGAAAAGATGATTTCGTCAACAACCCCATCACGCAGCCAATCTTTCCACGCGATGGAGATGTTGCCGATTACGTTCGCCGTTGACGTCAATCCCAGCCACGGCGATGGCAGATAACGAAACGCCGCCCGCGGATCCACTTGGAGGGCTAGACGCTTATTAGTTTTCACCAGTGCTCCACGCAATTCGCGCACGAAAAGTGTGACCTCCTCTCCGGTGAGCGGCCCCCCGCCGTGCCGATCAAATTCCCCTTCGAACCACAGGCTGAGATTTTCCGAGTAGGTGTAAAGCAGAAGGCCCTGATAGCCCTCGTCCATCAAGGCCACGAGGCGGGCAATGAGTTTTTTTCGCACCTCGGGATTCGTGAACCGCAGCGTTCCGCACTGGCTGCGGATACCGTGACGATCCTTCGGAATCTCGTCGGGAAACTCCAATCGCAGGCTGTCGTCAAATACCGCCGGACCATGGCCAGCCGCTGCCGCCGCATAGGCGTCTTCGCGCGGGTCGGAACCCAAATCGAAAAGTCCGAAAACGCCCCACATTTCTAAACCCGCCTCCTCGCCGGCCTTGACCGCGGCGCGATGGATGTCCCGGGTTTCGTCCAGTTCGCGCAACCACGACCAATAGTCAGCCAGAAGATGATTTTCTTTTTGAAATTTCCCGTGCCGATTCAGGTATCGTTCCTGAAACCCCCGCCAATACACGCGACGGATGCCCATTTCCCGTGCCAAAAGAAGGGATGCCCGCACGGTCTCCGCCGATTGCAGCGGCATGGCATCCGCGCGATAATTATGTCCGGCGGGGCTGATATACAGGGCATCCGGTTCCTGCGCGATGGCTCCGCCAATCAGGCAAAAAACGCAGAGCAGCCTAGCGACCGGAAACAAATCCCCCATCAACAATCAGGTTGTGCCCCGTAACATACCTCGACGCTTCAGAAGCCAGAAAAACCACAGCACCTTTCAAATCCAGCTCATCCTCGCCCATCCGCCCGAGCATGGTGCGTTTGGCATATTCAGCCGTGAACTCCGCCGGGTGTCCGCGTTCGAAGCCTCCTGGGGAAATCGCGTTGACTCGAATCCCCGCCGGGCCGACCTGTGCCGCAAGATCCTGCATAAATCCGATCATACCCGCCTTCGCCGCGCTGTAGTCCACGCAATTCGCGTTCTGATCAGGGAACGAGCGGTAGAGCGAACGATCCCGTCCGACGAGGCCGGACACCGAGCTGATAAAAATGATCGAACCCCGCGCGCCGCTTTTCATTAAGGGCAGCGCGTGTTTTGTTATCAGAAAGGAGCTGGTCAAATAGGCATCCAATGCGCCCTTCCAAATCTCGAGCGGATGCCGCTCGGTGGCATAGGCATAGTCATTGATCGGAATCGGATACGAAGGTCGCCCGCCCGCGTTGTTGACCAGCACATCACAACGCTCCAGCCCGCGGAAAAATGCCGCGACGCAAGATTCATCCCCCGGATCAACCTCATGCCCGGAAACCTTGGCTCCGGTTTCTCCTGACAGCACCTTTGCTGACTCTGCGGCCTGCGTGGCGGAGCGCGAGGTCAAATGAACGGTCGCTCCCGCCTCTGCTAATGCCTGCGCAAAGTAGTAGCCAAAATTTTTTGCCCCGCCGCTCACGACCGCGACTTTGCCGTCTAATGAAAAAAGTTCTTGAACGTTCACTTTTGGCTCCGCCTCAGGCCGGTGTGTCGGTGACTGGCGGGACATCCTTCTTTTCACGCTCTGCGATTATGAGCAACTCAAGCCAGAGG
>Ga0209490_10001565_pt1 | contig 21915 bp, 12 predicted proteins | sample MAT06_FD_187209 | JGI IMG/M metagenome (GOLD analysis project Ga0209490, IMG submission 187209) | Freshwater microbial communities from Lake Fryxell liftoff mats and glacier meltwater in Antarctica - MAT-06 (SPAdes) (version 2) | ecosystem: Environmental > Aquatic > Freshwater > Ice > Liftoff... | reverse complement strand
GTCGGGGATGCGACCGACCATCAAAGCGGGCGAAGCCCGCAGGGAGGGAGCGCCCCGACGTCGGTGGTGCAATGGCTGGATCTCAGTCGAGAGTCATCCGTGTAGCGCCGACACCAGCGCGACCGGCGAACGCGGGCCTACGCGGGCGGCCACTGCAAGGCCTCACGCCCGAATCGCGTCCCGATGCGAGGAAAGGCGAACCGTCCCTTTTCTTTTTCCGCGGATTCACGGAAGGATGCGCGCCACGCGAGGCGGCGTAGGGAGGAACGGCTCTTGAGGTACTTGATCCTGACGGCTGCGGTGGGTGTGTTGGCGGCGCTCGGTGGTTGCGGTGACTCGATTGTCGGGAACACGATCCCGAGGATCGAGGTCACGGAAGGTCAGCGGCCGGTGCTCCCGAATGGGACCGTGACAGCACGCGCCGAGCTGCCGGCGCGCATCCTGATCGGCAACACCGGTACGGGCTCCCTGATGGTGAACGAGATCGTTATCGAGAGCTCGCCGGCTGGCGCCTTCTCGATCATCTCGCTGCCGATGCCGTCGCTGGCGGCGCCGATCCAGGTCGACCCGAACGCGCTCTCGCACCCGTTCTCGGTCGCCTACAACCCGGCTGCGGTCACCGATGGCGCACGCGCCTCGGCGATGGTCCGTATCCGCACGAACATGACCCTCAACAGCGCCACCGAGTTCACGTTCTACGTGGCGCCCGAGGTCTCGCTGGCCCGCCTCGTCGTGAGCCCGCCGATCCTCGACTTCAAGACGGTCTCCGCCAACGCGACCGCGACCCAGACCTCCAACCTCCTCAACACCGGCGGCGCGTCGCTGGCAATCGACCGCATCCTGTTCGCCGGGCACCTCGGCTACACCGCCAGCATCGCCGGCGTGACCTACAACGTCACGGCTGAGAGCGCGTCGACCGGCATCCTCCTGAACCCGCCGCTGACCGTCGCGGCCGGCAACTCGCAGAAGGTCGACGTGACCTACACCGCGACCGGGGCCGAGGCGGCGCAGGGCACGCTGCTCTTCTACACGGGCACAACCGACACGACCGGCGCGGAACTCAAGCTCTTCGCGAACCTCGCCGGACCGTGCATCAAGACCAACCCGACCCACGTCGCGTTCGGCGGCAAGCTCGTCGGCGAGGGCTCGGAGATAGGCCTCGACATCGAGTCGTGCGGCGACGTCGACCTGGTCATCAACGATATCGAGATGCTCGAGGATGCCAATGGGGTCTTCGGCGTGAACGAGGCAGCGGTCAGCCCCTTCCCCCTGACGATCGCCCCGAGCACGCGGGTGCGCTTACCCGTGACCTACTTCCCGTCGGCCGTGGCCCAGCTCGGCTCGGATGGTCAGTTCGTGCTCGACCAGGGCAAGCTTCGGATTTCCTCGAACGCCTACCTCGCGCAGCTCGACGTGTCGGTCGACGGCTTCGGTACAAGTGGCGAGTGCCCGGTCGCGAAGATCACGGTGGCCGAAGGCGACGAGGTCCTGCCACAGACTGAGCTGCACCTGTCGGGCACGGGGTCGACGGCGCCGAGCGGCAACATCACCGCCTACGAATGGACGGTCGTGCAGCCGAACGGCTCGCAGTCGACGTTCGGGCCGAGCCCCTACTCCGCTTCGCCCACGTTCGAGGCCAACGTCGTCGGCGAGTACATCTTCCGCCTGACCGTCCGTGACGCGTTCGGGGTCGCGAGCTGCTCGCCGGCCGAAGCCCGGGTGATCGTGACCTCGGACGAGGCGATCCACGTCGAGCTCCTGTGGCACACCCCGGGCGACCTGGACGAGACCGACGTGACCGGCCCGTTCGACTACGCGTCGGTGGGCTCGGACGTCGACCTGCACTTCCTCCACCCCAAGGCGCAGGGTGTCTACTTCGACCCGATCTACGACTGCTACTGGCGCAACACCCACCCCAACTGGGGCCTCATCAACAGCCCCTCAGACGACCCGAGCCTCGACCGCGACGACACCGACGGCGCTGGCCCGGAGAACCTGAACATCGACGTGCCCGAGCAGAACGTGACCTACCAGGTCGGCGTGCACTACTACGACGACTGGGACTACGGCGTCTCGCAGGTGACCGTGCGCATCTACATCTACGGCGTGCTGCGCGACCAGTGGGACAATGTCACGCTGCGCGGCGACGACATGTGGGACACCCACACCATCGACTGGCCGAGCACCACCGTAACCCGCATCGGCACCTCGCCGCAGATCACCCCCTTGTACCTCGGGCTCTGATCCCCGTCGGTGTCGGCCGAGCAATCTCGGCCGCTACCGGGTGCCTTCGCAGCGGCCGAGCTTCTTGCTCGGCCGTCAGCGTTTCAGGCACCTGCCGCGATGCGCTCGAGCCAGGTGCGGATGAGCTTGGTCGTGAGCTCCGGGGATTCCACCGTCGAGATGTGGCCGGTGCGCGGCAGGATTCGCAGCTCGGCGCCGGGCACGGTATCGGCGATGCGCTTACCGAGGTGTTGCGGCGTCGCCACGTCCTGGTCACCCGCGATGACGAAGGTTGGCATCCGGATCTCGGCCAGGCGTGGCCCGACGCCCGGACGCGACAACACCATCACCACGGCGCGGTAGAGCCCTTTCCGATCGAGCGACGCCATGCGCTGCAGCCACTCGTTTACGACCTCCGGCGCCTCGGCGCGGAAGCGTTCGCCGAACATCAGCGGCGCGACCTGCTTCTGGATGAAGCGCCCCGCACCGAAGAGGCGCGCGGTCACGGCCAGTGCCATCTCCTTCGCGCGCACGGCGGCCGGCTCCGGATCGGCGCTCGTGTTGAGCAGCACCAGGCCCCGCACCCGACCCGGGTGCGCAACCGCGAAGTGCATGCCGGCCATGCCGCCCATCGACAGGCCGACGATGGCCGCGCGCTCGATGCCGAGGTGATCGAGGACCTTGCCGTAGTCCTCGGCCTGGTCGCTGATGGCGAAGCCGCGGGGCGCCGGCGCGCTCTCGCCCTGGCCCCGGAAGTCGATGTTGATACAGCGAAAATCACGCTCGAGGTCGGCCACCTGGGCCGCGAATATGCGCCTGTCGAGCAGCAGGCTGTGGCCGAACAAAACCGGCATGCCCGACTCCGGCCCACTTACCTCGGCGACGAGGCCGTCGACGGAGATTCGTTCGCGAGGGCCGCTCACACCAAGGCCCTAACAAACGCGGCCGCAAGGTTGGCAGCAACCGTGGCCCGATAGAACGCCGTCGAGCGGATGTCGTCGATCGGTCGCGCGTCAAACCCCATCGCGGTCCTGGCGGCCTGCTCCAGGGCGGCATCAGGTCGCTGCCCGATGAGCGCCTTCATCGTGACATCGGCGCGCACGACCGTCGGCCCGACCGCGCCGAGACCGATGCGCACATCGCGCACGACGCCGTCTTCCAGGCGCGCGATGCCCGCGAAGCAGACCTTGGAGATCGCTTGCCAGCTGCGCGTCCCGACCTTCTCGTAGACCTGCCGCCAGTCGCCGGCCGCGCGCCGCGGGATGCGCACCCGCGCGAGCATCTCGCCGGGCCTGGCAAGCGTCTCTTTGTAGCCCGTGTGGAACGTATCGTAGGCGACCCAGCGACGCGCGAGGCGGGACACCAGCTCGACCTCGGCACCATACGCAATGAGCGCGGGCGGTGAGTCCGCCGCGGGCGACGCGTTCATGATGTTGCCGCCAAGCGTACCGCGGTTCTGGATGGCGATGGCGCCCGACTCGATCGCCGCCTGCGCCAGCATCGGAAACTCGGCCGTGACCAGCGGGTGCTCACGCACCTCGCGATAGGTCGTATTTGCGCCGAACGTCAGCGCGTGCGCGTCGACCTCGATGCCCGCCAGCTCCGGCAGCCCGAGCACCGACACGTAGCGCCCGACTGGCAGCTTGCCCGCCTCCAAGACGACCATCACATCGGTGCCACCCGCGAACGGCAGGTAGCCCGCCTCGACCAGCGACAGCGCGTCGGCCAGCGTGCCCGCAACCTCCATCTCGTAGGCAGGGACATTGCCTCTCATGGCGTGCCTCCTTCCTCGACCCAGCGGCTGGCGGCCTTCGCCGCGACGATCTGGCGGGCCGACTCGCGCACCGCATCGAAGATCTTCATGTAGCCCGTGCAGCGGCAGAGGTTGCCCGAGAGGCCCTCGCGAATCTGCGCCTCGTCGGGCTCGGGGTGCTTCTCGAGCAGCTCCACGGTCGCCAGGATCATGCCCGGCGTGCAGATCCCACACTGCGCACCACCATGGCTGATGAACGCACCCTGCACCGGGTGCAAGTGGCTTACCTCAACGGCGCCAGCCCCGCTCACGCCGTCGGCGAGACCCGCAGTCCAGCCTTCGCCATCCCTGCGAAGACCCTCGATGGTCGTCACATCCTGTCCTGCGACCTGGGCTATCGGGACGAGGCAGCTATTGATCAGGCGACCGCCGAGCATCACCGAGCAGGCACCGCACTCGCCTTCGCCGCAGCCCTCCTTGGTACCGGTGAGGTGCAGGTCTTCACGCAGCACATCCAGGAGACGCGCCAGCGGCCACGCCTCGACCTGCCGCGCGACCCCATTCACCCTGAAGTCGAAGCGCTTCACGCCGTGCCTCCCATCAGTCTCAACAGGTCCTCGGGCAGGGCCGGGATACTGTCCACCCGCACCCCGAGCGCCTCGCCGAGCGCGTTCGCAATCGCCGGCGCCGGGCCGTCCATCGGCAGCTCACCGACGCCCTTGGCACCCGACGGACCATACGCGAACGGCACCTCGATGAAGTGCACGTCGATTGGCGGCACGTCGGCCGCCGTCGGCATGATGTAGTTGGTCATCTGGCCGTTCATCATGCGGCCATTCTTCCAGACGATGCCTTCGTACAAAGCCCAGCCGATCGCCTGCGCCACGCCGCCTTCGACCTGGCCTTGAGCGAACAACGGATGGATCACCTTGCCGATGTCTTGCACCGCCCAGAAGTGCACGACCTTCGCTTCGCTCGTCACGACGTCGACCTCGACCTCGGCGACGTAGGTGGCCCAGCCGTAGCAGGCGTACGCCGAACCCTTGTACTTCTTGTCGTCCCAGTCGATGCCGGGCGGCTGCTGGTATTGCGACGCGACCTCGAGGCGACCGTCGTCCGGATGCTTCAGGTACCAGGCATCGACCGCCGCCTGGAAGCTGTCGGGGCTGTACGTGCCGGCCTCCGCCGCGGCCAACAAGCCTTCGCCACGAAGGCGCGCCAGGATCCCGCTACACGCATTCTCGACGAGCTTGCCGACCACCATGGTCGTGCGCGACGCGACCGTCGGGCCCGAGTTCGGCACGTTCGCGGTATCGGGTTGTGCTACCCGGATGCGGTCGTACGGCAGCGCCAACGCATCGGCGGCGATCTGCGAGAAGATCGTATTGGTGCCCTGTCCGATCTCGGTCGACGCCGCGAGCACCTCGACGCCCCCGCCGGCAGTGCTCGGACGCGCGACGACGCCCGCGACCGACGCGAGGTTCAGCTCGCCAGAGCCGGTGAAGCCCGAGCCATGGAAGAAGGTCGCGAGCCCGATGCCGCGCTTGAAGCGCCCGCCGGGATTGGCGTTTTCGACCGCGAAGCGGGCGCGTTTGGCCTCGTAGCCAGATAGCTCGAGCGCGTGATCCAGCATCGCCTGGAGGTCGATGCGCTCCTCGATGCGCTGGGTCGTCGCCGTGTAGTCGCCGGTATTGAGGAGGTTTGCGCGCCGCACCGCGACCGGCGTGAGCTCGAGCACGCGCGCGACCTCGTCCAGGTGGCGCTCGATCGCAAAGCAGCTCTGCGGGGCACCAAAGCCACGAAAGGCGCCATGCGGCGGATGGTTCGTCGCCAGCGCGCGCGACCGGATGCGCACGTTGTCGCAGCGATAGGGCCCGGCCGCGTGAATGGTGCCGCGCGACAGGACGACCGCGGACAGGGTCGCGTAGGCGCCGCCGTCGAGGTCGAACGCGATGTCCATCGCCACGATGCGACCGTCCTTCGTGACGGCCGTGCGATGGCGCGTGCGCGACGGGTGGCGCTTGGTCGTGGCGACCATGTCCTCGGCGCGGTCGTAGATGATCTTGACCGGCCTGCCGCCCGCCTTGAGCGACAAGAGTGCGACGTGCCCGGCGATCATCGAGGGGTATTCCTCCTTGCCGCCAAAGCCACCGCCGGTCACCGCCTGGACCACGCGCACCTGCTTCTCGGGCAGGTGGAACAAGGGCTTCAGCGCCTTGTGAACATAGTAGGGGCACTGCAATGAGCCCCACACCGTGACGTGCTCGGCAGTGGCCACGCCCACCATGCCCTGGGGCTCGATGTAGAGCTGCTCCTGGGCACCGGTCGTGTACGTGCCTTCGACGATCGTCAGGCCATCGCGGGCGGCATTCGCGAACACCGCGTCGACGTCGCCCTTGTCGATGTCGATGCGCTTGAAGCAGTTGTCATCCTTGAAGAGGACCACGTCCTTGTTCGCCGACCCGTCGAGGTCGAAGACCGCGGGCAGCGGCTCGATGTCGAGCGTCACGCGCTTTCGCGCCTCGTTGGCCTTCCAGCGGTCGCCGCACGCGAGCAGCACGACCGCTTCTTCCGGGTGCATGACGATGTCGGCGGCGAGGAAGGGCTGGTCCGCATCGAGCAGGGTCACGACGTTGTCGCCCGGGATGTCCTTGGCCGTGACCACGACGACGTCTGACCAGTCGAAGGTCGGGTCGAAGGTGATGCCGCGGATGCGGCCGTGGGCGACCTGGCTCCGCACCGTGACGCCGTGCAAGACGCCTTCGAAGTGGATGTCATCGATGTACTGGGCGGCCCCGGTCACCTTCTCGACGCCTTCTTTGCGCAGCGGACTGCGCCCGACGGACGGTGTCGGATGAGGGGCCTGGAGCGGAGGGGACTCGACGGAAACGGCCATGGGCAACCTCCTGGCACGCGGCCCGAGACTCATCGGGGTAGCCCGAGAGGCCGCCGCGGTCAAGGGCGGCGGGGCTGGTCGGAGCCTGCGGCCGCTTGCGTCGCCGGGGCGATCATGGTCCCTTTGCGCGGCGCAAGCACATCCCTCTTTGGACCTGTCATGGACCTGAACAACCTCGAGCGCGTGCTCGTGCCGATCGACTTCTCGGAGCTGTGCTGCAAGGCGATCCACACGGCGCTCTCGATAGCACCACCCGAGCGGATCCATCTCCTGCATGTGACGCCGGTCGCAAGCGGCCTTGCGTGGGCTGCAGGGTTGCACGGCGCGGCCGACGACCGGGCGCGGGTGGAACTCGTGCGCATCCGCCTCGAGCGCGAGCTCGACGGGCACAAGCTCGAGCACTCGGGCATGCATGTGCACGTGCGGGTCGGCTCGCCATCCCACGAGATCGTCGACTTCGCCAACAGCATGGCGCCCGACCTGACGATCATCGGCTCACACGGACGCACGGGTGCTGTCGAACGCCTGTTCATGGGCTCGGTCGCATACGCGATCGTGCGCAACACACACTCGCCGGTGCTGGTCGTCAGGTGAAGTGCCTCGCCCCGCTCGCGCTCGTCGTGTTGCTGACCGGCACGGGCCGCGCGGCGTCGACCGTCGACTTGATCGAACATCTCTTCGGCGCCTCCAACGTGAATGGGGTCGTCGGCAACGGCCGGCTGACCGTCGGGATCTCAGCGCTCGGCGACGGCACGGTCCTCTCATGGCCATCGCCGAGCTATTGCGACCAGCTCCTGCACCTCGGGCGCAACGACCTCGACGTGCGCTCCAGCCGCAACCTCGCGGCGGCCGAGTCGATGGGCACGTTCATCGGTGTGCGCGTCACGATCGACGGCGTCACCAGTGTCGTTTTCCCGCGTGCGGACCCCGCCTGGCGCGTTGCACAATCGTTCCCCGATGCCCGCAGCGCCGCGCTACGCACGGTCTTCACGAAGGTCGATGCGCCGTTCGAGATCGTCGTCGACGACCACGTCGCGTTGCAGGCCGATGTCTGGGTGCGCCGTGTCACGGTCATCCCGAACGCGAGCAAGGCGCTGCAAGCGGTCGAGGTGCTTGGCTACTGGAACCTGTCGCCGACCGTGTCGCGTGTGCCGCAGTTGCCACTCGCGGACTGGGCGATGGACGCGTTCAACGACTACGCGGCGGTCTGGTCCAAGGCCGACCAGGCGGTCGTGCACTATCGCCCGGCGGGACGCGGCGACATCGCGTCGGTGCCGAACCTCGTCGTGCGCCCGGACATCGACTTTGGACCCATCGGCGAGGCGTTGGTTGGGGGACCGGTCGATGCGGACGAGGCAGCCGCACTGGTCACCGGGCTGGCGGCCGAGCCGGACGGCGTCTACCTCGCGATCGCGAGCGATGAGGCGGTCGTCGGCCATCAGGTGGGCTCCGACGAGACCCCGGTGTGCGCGCTCCTCGACGTGCTGGCGGACAACATCAAGGCGCTGCCAGCCGCGTTTCCGGGGCTCACGTTGCCGCTCGATCCGGCCCTGGTCGATGTGTTGCGCTGCGACATCGACGCGGCGAGCGTGGCTGCTTCCAACGGCTGGACCCAGTTGCCGACGGCGGCGTTCGATGACCTCCAGGACGGTGTGCTCGAAGGTGCGTTTGCGGCCGCAGGTCAGGTCGACACGGCATTGGCGGTGACGGCGCGCGCCGACGGTGCGGGCTTCGTCGCGACGTTCCGGTTGGGCGCGGGCAAGACGGCGGCGGCGGCGCTGGACCTGAGCGTGGCCGCTACGGACCAGGTCTTGAGCTTGCCGGCGACGACCCGCTTGCCGTCGGATCCAGCCGTGCGCGAGGTCGCGGCGCGCGCGCTGGTCAACCTGATGTTGGCACAGGACGCGGCGACCGGCGCCATTGTTGCGAGCGTGTCGCGCCAGGCGCCGTACGCGCTCGACTGGCCGCGCGATGGCGCGTTCTTCACGGCGGCATTGGACGTGGCCGGGCTCTCCGATAAGGCGTCGCGCCGGGTGCCGTGGTTGCTCACGACCCAGCGCACGATCGCTGTGCCAGCCGAGGCGTTGATCAACCCACCGCCCCCAAAGGATCCCGATGACGGCGACACGGGCACCTACCCGGCCGGCGCGTGGGAGATGAACTACTACGCCGATGGCCTGCCGGGCGGGAACATCCGTTGGGAGATCGACAACACCGGGCTCGTCGTCTGGTCGCTCGTCGATCATGCGCGTTACCTCGAAGGACCCGAGCGCGCGGCACACGAGGCCGCGATCTTTCCGGCGGTGACACGCGCGGCCGATCTGCTGGCGCGCTGGCGCGACCCGACGACCGGGCTGCAGGCCGCGGCGAGCGAGGACGACAACGCGGTCTACACCCAGACGTTGCATGGCGCGATCACCACCTGGGCCGCTCTGGATGCGGCTCAGCGGCTGGCGGCGGCGCGCCCTGAGCTCGACCTCACAAACCGCCAGGCGGTCTGGGCCGCGCGCGCCGATGAGCTGCGGGCGGCCATCCTGACGCACCTCGTCGACCCCGTCAGCCATCGCTTCAAAGAGGGCCTGAACGAGGCGAACAACCCAGGCAATGCGGCCGGTGGCCCGTCGGCCTGGGCCCTGTGGCCCGCGCGCTTCTTGCGTGCGGAGGTGCCGGCCGAGGCGCAGATCCGCGCAGCGACCGAAGCGTGGCTATTGGACCTCACCGAGATGCGGCTCGACCCAGCCAACGGCGGGTCGGCCTATCTCGCGAAGCTGCTCGTCGCGGTCGCGATCTCAACCACAGACCCGGCGCGCAAGACGAAGACGCGCGAGCTGCTCGAGCGGCTCGCAACGACCACCGCGTCGCCCGATACCAAGGTCTTCGGCGAGGTCTTCGTCGGCGTCGACAGCGACGGCGATGGCACCGCAGATGCGTTCTCGCCACGCGTCTCGAACCCGCACGTATGGGCCGGCACGCTCGTCTACCTGGCGGCGATGGCGCTCGATGCGCCCGAACGCTTCGACGATCCACTGGCCCCCGAGCCCAAGCCCCTGACTTCCGAGGGCGGTGGTTGCACCGGCGGCGCCAACAACGAGCTGTGGCTTGCTCTGGCCTTCGCAAGGATGGCGAAGCCTGGACTGCGGGCCTGCGCGGCACTCTGGCGAGGCTTGTATCGGGGCGTCGCACCTGCTAGCCGGAGGCCATGAATCCGCGTCGCTGGGCCTTCTTCTTCCTCGTATGCATCGGTCCTGGGACCGCGCTCGGCGCCTGCGGTGACGACCCCAAGGGCAGGCTCGGCGCCAACTGCGGCGGCGACGCGGACTGCGAACAGGGCGTCTGCGGCGGCGGGATCTGCATCGACCCGCTGGCCGACGGCGACCGCGACGGCCTCCCCGACGTGCTCGAGAGCGCCACCCTCGACGACGACAACGACTGCATCCCGAACCAGTTCGACGCCCGCAACAACGTCCCCGACGCCGACCCGGCCGGCCTCGTCGCCGTCGTGTGCAAGCAGGAAGGGGTCTGTGGTGCAAGTCGCGCAAGCCTCGCCGTGGTCTGCGACCTGGCCACGGACAAGCGCACGGCGCGCTGTGATTATGCGGCTGTGCCCGACTTCGAGGACGACGAGGCGCGCTGTGATGGCCTCGACAACGACTGCGACGGCGCGATCGACGAACAGGCGCAGGACCTCGATGACGACGGTCAGGCCGACTGTATCGATGATGATGACGACGGCGACGCGATCGCCGATGTGAGCGACCTGTGCCCGACGGTGGTCGATCCCGGTCAGCGCGACAGCGATGGCGATGGCGTCGGCGACGCGTGCGATGTGCCGGCACCACCGGTCGTGACCGGCACCGACCCGGTATCACCGGCGACCGATGCGACGCCAACGCTCATCGGAGTCGCCGACGCGCTCACGACGGTCGAGGTGTTCGCGGGCACGAGCTGCGGCGACACCCCGCTCGCGACCGCCACCAGCGCAGGGGACGGCAGCTTTACCGTCTCGGTCCAGGCCGGCGACAACCGCGAAACACGCTTCGTCCTGCGCGCCCGCAATGCGGCCGGCCTCACGTCGGTGTGCATCCGGTCCGCGTTTTCCTACCTGCACGACGACACGACGCCGGACGCACCGACGTTCACGGCGATCGTGCCGACCTCGCCTGCGACCGATGACTCGCCGCGCGTCAGCGGCCGCGCTGAAGCGAACGCGCGCATCGAGCTGCACGCCAGCGCCGACTGCACCGGTGCCCCGCTCGACGCGGGCAACGTCGACGCAGGCGGCGCCTTCTCGCTCATCATCGCGGTACCCAACAACGCGAGCACGATCGTTTACGCAGCGGCGATCGACCGCGCCGGCAATCGTTCGGCCTGCGCCACGCTCACGACCTATGTGCACGACGGCGAGCGACCCGACCCGCCGACCGCGCACCCGACCCCGTTTACACCCGGGTCGCCGTCCGCTGACGACCCGAACCCGCTCCTGCGCGGCTGCGCCGAAGACGGCGCGACGGTCGATATCTACAGCGAGGACGGTTGCCTCGGCGCGCTCGAGGCAACGCTCGTCGCCGCCGCCGAGGACGAGCAGTGCCCGGGCGGGGTGGCCTTCTTCGGGTTGGTCGCCGCCACGCCGAACGCGACCACGACCTTCTTTGGACAGGTGCGCGGCACGCGCGGACGCATCTCGGCGTGTGTGCCGCTCGGCGTCTATGCCCACGACAGCATCGCGCCGACCTCCCCGCGGCTCGTGAGCGTCAGCCCGAGCTCGCCTTCGTCGCTGCGCACCCCGACCCTCGTCGGCAGCGCCGAGCCCGGCGTCGCTGTCACATTGCACCGCGCCGCTACGTGTGATGCCGCGAGCCGCCTCGGTGGTGGGACCGCGGCCGCAGACGGCGCGTTCGTAATCGTCGCGACCCTGCCCGCGAACAGCGGCACCACGATCTACGCGAAGGCGACCGACTCAGCGGGCAACGCATCCCCCTGCGCCGTGCTCACGGTATACCTGCACGACGACACCGTGCCGGTCGCCGCGACGGCCCATCCGACGACCCCGTTTACCCCCGCTTCGCCGACCCGCAGCGATGACAAACCGCTCCTGCGAGGCTGCGCCAACCCGGGCGCCGCGGTCGCGATCTTCGCGACCGATGCCTGCACCGGCGCACCGCTCACGACCTTGCGCGCGCTTATCAACGACGCAAGCTGCCCCACTGGCTCCGCCTTCTCAGGCGAGGTCACGGTCGCCAATCCCGCATCGACCACGACCTTTTACGGCACGACGGGCAACGACGCCGGGCTCTCCTCCGCCTGCGCGAACCTCGGCACATTCGTCTTTGACGCCATCGCCCCGTCCCCGCCGACGCTCCTTGCAATCGCCCCGCCCTCCCCGTCGGCGATGACGACGCCAGCGCTCACCGGCCGCGCCGACGCAGGCACGACCGTGACAGTGTATCGCGGCCCAGGGTGCAGTAGCGGCGTGCTCGTCGCTAGCGCTACTGCCGGCAGCGACGGCCGCTGGACGCTGATCGGCTCACTCGAGGGGCTCGATACGGCGACCCGTTTCCAGGCGACCGCGACCGATGACGCCGGCAACACCTCGAGCTGCGCCGCGCTCGCGACCTGGGTCCACGACGATATCGCACCGCGCCCTCCGACCATGGTTCAAGCACAGGTCACTGCCGTGCCGAGCCCGTCGAACATCGCGGCACCGACCGTGCGCTTCTGCAGCGACACCGGCACGACCGTCACCGCATACACCACCACGACCTGCACTGGCGCGAGCGCGCTCGCGACGGTCGTCACCCCATCGAGCACCTGCGCCGGCCTGCCCGGCACCGAGGAGCAGCGTTTCAATCTCGCGCTGACGACCGCTGCCACCTACCACCTGCGGGCTGTCGACGCAGCCGGCAACCGCTCGGACTGCATCGCACTTTTCGACTACGCCTTCGATGCGGTGGCGCCGCCGATAGCCACCGTGCTGCGCGTACGTGGCGCCAACTGGACGATGCTCGATGCCAACACGGTCGACCGGGTCGACCTGAAGGTGGCCGGTACTACCGAGCCGGGCGCACGCCTGACCTTCCTCGTCGATGGCGTCGCTAACGGAAGCGCCACCGCCGACGGCAATGGCCGGTACGAAGGAACCGCCAGGGCGGTCAACGCGGTCGACAACGGCCCGCGCCGACTCCAGGTGCGCGCGACCGACAGTGCCGGCAACGTCGGCGCAACCAGCCTCGAACGCACGGTCGTCGGCCCGCTCGAGGTGATCGTCACGAGCGACGCGTTCCCGCAGCCGGATGCCCCGGCGGCACTGCAGTTCCCAGACGGCAGTACCTTCACCAACGTTGTGACCAACGCGAGCGGGCGCGTGCAGCGCCGCATCTTCGCCGGCATGGGCGTGACGGTCGGCGTGCAGCGCCCGGGCTCCCCGCGCACGACACGCATGCTCGAGACGTGGCTCGACCTCATGCCTGGCGACAGCATCCCGGTCGACTTCAGCCCGCCCGCGCCGAACATCGTCAACGGGGTCACGACCGAGCTCACGGTGTTGATGCCGCAACAACAGACCGGCGCGACCGCCTATCTGGTGCAGGGCTCATGCGGGATCTCCGAGCGCGTCACGAACCTCCAGGCCCAGGTCGTCTTGCGCTTTCCGCAAGCCTGCGCCGGCCCGGGCGAACGGGTCGACGTGCTCGCGACCGCCCTCGAGCCCGACCCGGGCTCGCCGTTCGGTGGCTTCGAGGTGGCCGCTTACGCCTTCCGAGCGGACGTGCTGCTCGCGGCCCAAGGCAGCTTCGTCGGCCTCAATCCGTGGATCCGGGAGACCGCCATCGGGTCGGCGCTGACGCGCTCGAGCCTCACGATCCACAACGATACCGGGGCGGCGCTGACGGGCTTCCTCCAGAGCCAGAACCTGCGCGGCGCAGGCCCAAGCGAGTTCGACATCTCCCAGCTCAGCGCATCCGGCAACGCGCTCGGCGCGCTCTACCTGCTGCCCGGGACCAGCCACACAGCGAGCCTGCCATTCATCAGCGAGCTCGGACCGTGGCGCCTGGTGTTCGGCTCGCAGCAGGTCACGCCGGGCGAGAGCGGCTTCATTGCGATGAGCTACGAGATCCAACAAGGCCTCGATATCCCGCCCGCGAGCTTCGGAACGCGCTCGGTGAGTATCGATCTGCTTCCGGTGGTCTTGCCGAATCCGCTCATGCAGCCCGGGCCCGACACGAACCGCCCGCGCTATGGCTGGTTTACGGTGGGCTCGCCAGCGCCGGCAGCCAAAGGCGATGCGACGCGCTCGCTCGAACGCGCGGACATCGCCAGTGCCCTCTTCGTGGGCACGCACAACTGCAGCGGCCAATGCAGCGACACGGGCGGTTTGTGCACGCAGGACAGCGACTGCGGCGGCGGCAGCTGCGGCGCCATCGAGTGCGACGAGCTGCAGTGGCGGGTCGCCTGGCGCCCATGGGACGCCGATACGACGTTCCAGGTACCGACGGTGCCCAGCGGCTTCACTCCGACCGGGTTCTGGTCACCAGCCGGCCAGACGAGCTTCGCGCTGAAGAACCTCGCCTGGATGGATCTCGACTTCATCGCCGGCTGGGACGAGGCAAAGTCGCTTGGCCGCGCAGTGTTCGCCTTTGGCCAGGACAACTTCCTAAACGAGCTCCTGCCTGAAGAGAGCACGCTCCTCCTGAGCTACTTCGGCGACAACTGAGTCGGGTCGATATCCGGACTCGTTCATGCGACGCAATTCCTCCTCCTCCCGCACTTCGACCAGCCGAACCGCTGGCCCAGCCTCGGGCGGGAGTAGGGCAAGACCCGCTCTCGAAAGGGGTAGGCGCTACGTCTCGCCCTACGAGGTCTGCCCGCTCTGATGCCTCAGCCCGCTCATCGTCCTTCGCGGCGGAGCGCGACCGCTCGCGCAGAGTTCGCTGGCAGCCAAGCTTCGCTGGCAGCCAAGCTTCGCTGGGCCGTTCGCGAACGAATCCCGCACACCCGCCGTGAAGGCCGATGTTCTTTTCACGCATGAGCGCATTGTTGAGCTCGCTCGACCGCTTGCCCAAACTGCTGAGGGTCGCAAGCATAGCCTTGTAGCGGCCGAGCTTGCCCGGCCGAGCGTCGCAAGCACGAACGCGTCTCGCCGCTTCTGGTGTCGTCGATTCGCGAAGGCCTGACGTAGTCAGCTTGCACGCGATTGAACGCGATAGCGCGCAGAGCCTTTCGTTTTCGCGCCAGGTCGCGCTCTGGTGTGGCCGCAAAGTGGCGGTCATGTTAAAGCTCTCGCATGCTCGCGAACTCTCGGATCTGCCCCCACTGTCGGACCCCGACCGACGCGGCGTTGTGTCCCGAGGACGGCTTTCGCACCGTCATCGTGCGCGAGGTCGAGTCACATCGCGATGACCCGCTGGTCGGTCGCATCTTCGAGGGGCGCTATCAGATCCTCGACCTGCTCGGGCGCGGCGGCTTCGGCGCGGTCTATCGTGCGACGCAGCTCGGCATCGGGCGCGAGGTGGCGATCAAGGTGCTGAACGCCGACGCCGGCAGTGAGCTCCCCGAGATCGCGCGCTTCCAGCAGGAGGCGCGTGCGCTCGCGACGCTCAAGCACCCAAACATCGTCGACATCTACGACTTCGGCCAGACCGACGACGGCTCGCTCTACCTCGTGATGGAGTACCTGCGTGGCGTCTCGCTCGACGCCCACCTCGAAGCGAGAGGGCGCCTCGGTCCGCAGGAGATCGTCGACATCGCGCTGCAGATCGGCGACGCGCTTTCGGATGCGCACGCGCATGGGATCGTGCACCGCGATCTCAAGCCCCACAACCTCTTCCTGGCCGAGGGCACGCGCGGGCGCACGTCGCTCAAGGTGCTCGACTTCGGCATCGCGCGCATGGGCGGCGAGGCCGGCCCGGCGATCGCGTTGACGCGCACCGGCGCCTTCATCGGGTCGCCGCCGTACATGTCGCCCGAGCAGTGCTCGGGCCAGCCGATCACCATCCAGAGCGACCTCTACAGCCTCGGCTGCGTGCTCTATCAGCTGCTGGTCGGGCGCTTTGTCTTTACGCACGTCTCGCCGACCGCCTTCGCCGTCGCGCACTGCATGGAGGAGGTCGAGCGGCCGACCGTCGACGGCGAGCGCCTGGTCGGTCCGCTGGTCGACCTGATCATGGCGCTGCTCGAGAAGCTGCCGGCGGCGCGCCCGCCCAGCATCGAGGCGGTCTGCGAGCGACTCCAGGAGATGCGCGCGGCGCCCCTCGATGCGGCGTCGTTGGCGGTCTGTGCGCGAGGGGAGGGCGCGGCGGGGGCCGTGGCCGGAGCGCCCAGGCTCAGCACTCCCCCGACTATCGCACGCCGTCCCGGGACGGTCGTTCCCGACGCGACTGGGCGGGCGAGCTCGCCGCGTAGCAAGATGCCTCGCCGCGCTCCGCGCTGGGTGCTGTGGGTCTCGTTGCTGGCTCTCGCGGGGGTCGCGACCAGCGTCGCGCTCTCGGTCGGCGGCCGCGCGCCCGATCCAATGGGTCCAACGCGGCCCGTTGCCCCGCCGCCACGCGCCGTCGAAGCCGCGCCGGACGCGGTCGAGGTCAGCGTCGCGGCCGCGCCCACGCCCACACCCACATTGACGCCCACACCCACGCCCACGCCCACGCCCACACCCACGCCCGCGCCCGCCCCGAGCAGCGTCGTCGTGACGTCGTTGCCGCTCGGCGCCGAGGTCTGGCGGGCTGGTACGTCGCTTGGGCCGACGCCGGTCACGGTCAGCTGGGTGGCCGACGTGTCACCGCCCGCGCTCGAGCTGCGGGCGCCGCGTCATCGCAACGCGCCGGTGACCCTCACGACCGCTGATGCCAGCGCAGGTCGGCGCGAGGTCGTGCTCGAGCGAATCAAGGTCCCCAAGCGCGAGACGACCGAGCCTGTGGTGCCCGGTCCGACCTGGTAGCGCGTCCGTCACCTGGCGAGGAATCCCAATGCTGAACACCTGGAAGACCTTCGTGCTCTGCATCACGCTCGCGCTGGCACAGACCAGCCACGGCGCGTCGCTCGACGACGTCGTCAAGGCGCGCGAGTCGGTGCGCCTGGCCGAGCTCGCGATGGTCGCCAAGGACTACGCCGCCGCCGCCGAGCGCATGGAGGACGCCTTTGCCCACGACCCCAACCCGCTGTGGCTCGCCAACGCGGGCTACGCGCGCATGCTCTCGGGCCAGCAGGACCGCGCCGTCGAGAACCTGTCGAAGGCCCTCAACGATGCGCGCCTGACCGGCCTCGCGCGTGACAGCGCGACCGATCGACTGGCCCGCGCCAGCGCCGCGCGTGCCCACCTCGCGCGCTCGGACGAGGCGAAGTCCGCCGGTGACCTCGAGGCGGCCGCGCGCGCACAGGACAGCGCCTTCCAGCAGGTCGCGGTCGGCTCGTACGCGCTCGAGGCCGGCCTCTTGTGGGAGCGCGCGGGCCTCCTCGACCTGGCTGAAGAGCGCTTCATGCTCGCCGCGCGCCAGGACGATCTGGCCCCGGGTCAGCGCCGCGATGCGGCCGACGCGCTGGTGCGGGTCGCCAAGGCGCGCGCCGCGCCACCCCCCGTGAAGCCCGATCCCGGGCCCCTCGAGCCGGTCGCACCCGCGGTCGCGAGCGGCTCGAACACCGCCGCGTGGGTGCTCATCGCCAGCGGCGCCGCCGTCGCCGGGCTGGGCGTCGTCGGCTTCGTGCTGAGCGAGTCCGACACGTCCGAGTTCGACAACGCCGCGCGCGACGGCAACGGCGCCCTGCTGTTGTCGCGCGCGGACGCCGAAGCGCTCGAGTCGAGCGCCACCACCTGGCTCAACGTCGGCGTCTTCGCCTCCGCGGTCGGTGGCCTGGCGCTGGTCACCGGCATCGTGCTGCTGGTCGTCGCCGACGGCGAACCAGAGACGCGCAGTGACGTGCACATCGGCGGCAGCCTGTTCGGTAGCGGCGGGCTCGTCACGGCCAGCGGCCGGTTCTGAGGGGACCACGATGATCCAGCCACGCCTGCTCACGCTGCTACTGCTCCCGGCGCTGTCCGCTTGCGCTGTCGACTTCGACCTCGACGCCGCAAGCTTCGCTTGTCGCGGGGCCACCTGCGCCGAGGTCGACGACGCGACCAGCGACGTCCCTGACAGCGACGGCAGCGACACCGACGTCAGCGACACACGCGCCGAAGACGACACGAGCGACAGCGCCGAGCCGGGCGACACGCGCACGGACGCGACCGCCGCGCCCGACGTCGACGTGGCCGACAGCGCCGACGAGGTGCTTGCCGACGGCGATGCGGATGTCGCCCCCGATACTAGCGACACGACCGACCCCTCCGACACGGCCGACGTTTCAGACACGCCCGACACCGCGCCCGCCGACTGCGAGGCGATCACCTGCGGCGACAACGCGAGCTGCCTCGACGGCACCCCGCCGACGTGCGTCTGCCTACCCGGCTTCGAGGGCGAAGCGACCACCGGCTGCAGCGAGACAGACGCCTGCGCCACGCTCCCCTGCGGCGCCAACAGCGACTGTCTCGACAACGCCCCACCGGCAGGCGGCGGCCTCGCAGACCGCGTGTGCACGTGCCTCCTCGGCTACGGCGGAGACCCCGAGCTCGGCTGCGCGGACCTCGACGCCTGCGCCGCCGACCCCTGCGGCGACAACGCGACCTGCGACGACCTGCCCGCGCCCGCGCTCGACGACGTGAGCGGCCGCGCGTGCGCCTGCAAGGTCGGCTTTGACGGCAACCCCGAGACCCGCTGTGACGACATCGACGCTTGCGACAACAACGCGTGCGGCCCCAACACCGCGTGCGCCGACATCGCCGCCGCACCCGACGACGCGAGCGGCCGCGCGTGCACCTGCAAGCCCGGCTTCGCTGGCGTCGCCGACGCTCCAGCAGGCTGCAGCGCGATCGACGCCTGCCTCACGACCGCATGCGGCATGAACACCGACTGCGTCGACAAGGCCGTGCCCGCCGGCGCCGACGCGAGCGGCCGTACGTGTAGCTGCAAGACCGGCTATGGCGGCGACCCCGCGACCGCCTGCGCGAACCTCGATGCCTGCGCCAATAACGCCTGTGGCAGCAACGCCGACTGCACCGACCTGGCACCGCCCGCGCTCGCCAACGCGGCCGGCCGGACATGCGCCTGCAAGACCGGCTTCTCCGGCAACGCCGCGACTGCCTGCCAGGACATCAATGCGTGCAGCGCGAACCCCTGCGGCGCCAACGCGACCTGCGCCGACAAGGCCGCGCCCGCTGGCAACGACGCGGCCGGCCGCACGTGCACCTGCAACTCCGGCTTCGCTGGCAACGCCGCGACCGGCTGCCAGAACATCGACGCCTGCGGCCTCGCCCCGTGCGGAGCGCACGCCTTCTGCACCGACACGCCTGGCGGCAGCGCCGACGCGAACGGTCGTAGCTGCGAGTGCGATGTCGGCTACGGCGGCGACCCCGAGAGTGGTTGCGCCGACATCAACGCGTGCCTGTTCGCGAGCTGCGGCACTGGCACCTGTCAGGACAAGCCCGCCCCCGCGCCCGGCGACGCTTCGGGCCGCACATGCATCTGTGGCACCGGCAGCGAGCCCAACGCGGCGACCGGCTGCGCCGACATCAACGCGTGCATCGCCAACGCCTGCGGCGCCCAGACCACCTGCACCGACCTGACTGCGCCCGCCCCCGACAGCCCCGCCGGCCGCGTCTGCGCTTGCCGTCCCGGCTATGCCGGTGACCCCGCGACCGCTTGCGAGGACATCAACGCCTGCCCCAACAATCCCTGCAGCGGCGGCGCGCCCTGCAGCGACAAGCTCCCCCCGGCCGGCAACAACGCCGCCGGTCGTACCTGCAGCTGCGCCGTAGGCTATCGCTACACCGAAAGCATGGGTTGCGGCGACATCGACGAGTGCGCGGAGGACCTCGATGACTGTGGCAGCAGCGTCTGTGAAAACTCCCTGGGTGGCTTCGTGTGCTCCTGCCCAGCCGGCACTATCGACGCGAGCGGGGACGCAACCGTCTGTGAGGGGGTCGTCGCCCTGGCGGGGGACGTCGATGGCACGTGTGCCATCAGTGAGAGTGGGCACCTGTACTGCTGGGGCACTCTGGGGCAGACCACGACCGGCAGCGCCAGCGACTGGACCGCAATTACCATGGGCAACGACCACTTCTGCGGGCTGCGCGGTGGCGCGCTCTATTGTTGGGGCTCCGACAATCAAGGCCAGCTCGGCGATGGGGGCGGCTACCGCAGCAGTCCGGGACGGATCGGTAGCGCCAGCGACTGGAGCCAGATCGAAGCGGGCGGCTTGTACACCTGTGGTCGCCGCGGGGGTGTGCTCTATTGCTGGGGCAGCAACTCCACCGGCCAGCTCGGCGACAACTCGCTGACCCAACGATCGACGCCTACGCAAGTGGGTACGGCGACCGACTGGAGCGACGTCAGCGCCAACCAGAGTCACACCTGTGGCATCCGGGCCGGCGCTCTCTATTGCTGGGGATCCAACCAATTCGGCAGGCTCGGCGACGGCACCATTACGCAACGGAGGACCCCGACGCGGGTGGGTAGCGACAGCGATTGGTTGGCCGTCAGCACGGGAAATGAACACACCTGTGGCCTGCGCGCCGGGGCGGTCTACTGTTGGGGTAACAACGTCAATGGCCAGCTCGGCGACGGCACAACCACACTGCGCATGACTCCTACCCAGGTCGGTGCGGCGACGAGCTGGACGCTCATCAGCGCCAGCGGAGACCACACCTGCGGCTTGCGTGCGGGAACGCTTTTCTGCTGGGGCCGCAACGACAGCGGGGAGCGGGGCGACGGAACGAACGTCGACAGCCCGACCCCGGTCCAGGTCGGCATCGCGACCGACTGGTCGGCGGTCGTGTCCGCTTATCGTCACACCTGTGGCTACCGCGCCGGCATAACGTATTGCTGGGGAATCAATGAGGGTGAGGTGCTCGGCATCGGCAACACCGTCCCGACCCGCCCGGTGCGCGTCGGAACGGCACGCACCTGGCGCGCAATCGCAGCCGGGCAATCCAATCTCGTGCTTCGCAATCACACCTGCGCTTTGAGAGGCGATCGCCTCTATTGCTGGGGCGACAACAGCGAGGGGCAGCTCGGAGACGGAACGATGACACCTCACGAGACACCGACCGAGGTCCTCTCGGACAAGGCCTGGAACGCCGTCGCTGCGAGCATCTCTCACAGCTGCGGCATCGCCGACGGCGCCCTCTTCTGCTGGGGCAGGAACGCGGACTCGCAGCTTGGAGATGGCACCACCACCCCGAGCACGATCCCGATCAGGGTCGGCGCGGCAAGCGACTGGAGCCAGGTCGCGGCAGGCACGGGCCACACCTGCGGACGCCGCGGCGGAGCGCTCTATTGCTGGGGCGGCAACTGGGGTGGTCAGGTCGGCGACGGGTCCATCATCACGCGGTCCACGCCGAATCGCGTCGGGGACGCCAGCGATTGGACCGACATCGCGACCGGCCACGCCCACACCTGTGGCCGCCGCGGTGGCGCGCTCTACTGCTGGGGCAGTAACCCATGGGGCGCAGTGGGCAACAACACGAAGATCGACCAGCCGAGCCCGGTGCAAGTCGGCAGCGCAACCGATTGGACCCAGATCGACGCAGGCTACCTGCACACCTGCGGCAGGCGCGGCGGCGCGCTGTACTGCTGGGGCGACAACAGCGGGCGCCTCGGCGACGGCACCACGACCCAGCGCAGCGTACCAACGCAGGTCGGAAGCGCCACCAACTGGTCGGACGTCACCTGCGGCACCTATCACTCGTGCGCTCGCGCCGGCGGCGTCTTGTTTTGCTGGGGCTACAACGCCTACGGGCAAGTCGGTGACGGCACGCTGACCGATTCCTTGAGTGCCATTGCAGTCGGCACCGCGAACGACTGGTCCGACGTTGTCGCCGGCAGCTTCCACACCTGCGGCATCCGCAGCGGCGAACTCTATTGCTGGGGCGCAAACGACGCCAAGCAGCTCGGCATCGGCGACACCTGGTCGCCGCGTCCGGTGCTGTTCTGAGTCGGACTCCGCGCGGGTCAGGGACTCT
>Ga0209490_10001557_pt1 | contig 21962 bp, 18 predicted proteins | sample MAT06_FD_187209 | JGI IMG/M metagenome (GOLD analysis project Ga0209490, IMG submission 187209) | Freshwater microbial communities from Lake Fryxell liftoff mats and glacier meltwater in Antarctica - MAT-06 (SPAdes) (version 2) | ecosystem: Environmental > Aquatic > Freshwater > Ice > Liftoff... | reverse complement strand
TTTTCCCGGCAGTCGGCCAGCCACGTTGCGCAGTCGCTATGCGCGACGCGATGTTTGTCGCTCCAGCCATTGCGCGCTGCCGCCAATGTCGCCCGTTCTAATGCTGGCGCGGCTAGATCGACGTCGAAGGCACTGGCGGCGCCCGCTTGCAGCAGGCTCAGTGAAAATAATCCAGTATAGGCGAAGAGATTGCAGACCCGCGCATCGCGACATTGTTTGCGCAGCCAGCGACGCGTACCGCGCTGGTCCACGTAGATCCCGGTGGCGAGCCCAGCAAAAGGCTGCAAGGGTAGACGCACGTCGAATTCACGTCCTTCGACTTCACTTTCTGGCCCAGGCAGGTCGCCGGCGATCATCCGCGTGGCGACGTCGCTGCGGCGCAGGTCGTCGAAATGTTCGCGTACAACGATCCGGGCACTCGGCAGATGCGTGGCCAGGGCAGTGGTAATCGCGTCGATAAACGGGCTCATGCAGGCGGCGAAAACCACCACCACCAGCACGTCGGCATAGCGTTCGACGCGCAGACCTGGCAGGCCATCGGCTTCGCCATGCACCACGCGATAACAGTCGGTGCTGCGGTCGTGATGAAACCGTCCGCGCCGCGCCCACGCTTTGGCAATCAGTGCCGCCGGGTCGAAGGCAACCTGCGCTTCACGAGCAAATACACGGGCGCAGACTTCATCCTGCGGATCCGCCAATGCGCTGGCGATGCCGCGCCCTCGTTCATCGACCAAGGTAATCACGTCGCCCGCGGCAAGAGCATCTAGACCGCTGGTGAACCGGTCCGGCCGCACCCACGGATGCCCGCGCTGAATAAACCCCGCCGACTGCCGCCCGATAATTAATGACTTCCGTGCCGCACGATTTCCGGACTTCCGGACCTCCGGACTTCCGGACTGCGAATCCGCCCCCCCGCTCATGCAATAACCGGCCGATCGCAATGCACGCTCCCATCCGCATCAACGCGGTTGGAAAAACACGACCGGCGCAATTGATGGCAGGCCGGTCCAGGCGCCTCGACGAGGTAGAGCACGCAATCGCCATCGCAGTCCAGGCGCACTTCCATCACCTGCTGGGTAAATCCCGACGTCTCGCCTTTGACCCACAGCCCGCCGCGGCTGCGACTGAAATAGGTGGCGCGACGGGTGCTCACGGTTTGGCGGAGGGCTTCCTGATTCGCCCAGGCGAACATCAAGATTTCACCGGTATCGTGCGCCTGGGTTATGACCGGGACTAGACCCTGATCATTCCAGGTGATGAGCTGTTCGAGTTCGCCGGGCTGGCCGGCGGGGGCGATGTCCTTGGGCATGCCCTACGGTCGCGCCGGTGCGGAAGGGGGCAAGGTACGGGGCCGGGTGAGTTCATTCGCTGCCACTTTGGAGAATTGCAGCAGGGGTGGATGCGCCCCGTGCCACCATCCCGGTGGCGGCAGGCCGACGGCGTTGAGAAAGATCCCGATGACGAGGGTGAAATTCAAGGCAAAGCCGATGGTAGCGGTCAGCGCCTCCCACGGCAGGTGCCACGGCAAGGAATGGAGCAATCCCAGAATCGCGACCGTCAGTCCGACACCCGCGACCGCCGTCTGGTCGGTCAAGGCGAGGTAAAAAAGCTGGACGAAAATCATCCCCGCCCAGCAGAAGGAGAGACCTTTTTGCGCACGTTCGGTACCGACCAGGACCAGAATCGCGCACACGGCCAGGGCAAAGCAGCTGGTGCCCAGCGTCAAGCCGGCCCGGCCGTGCGTCACGCCGGTGATGATCAGGGCATGGGCAAGGGCCAGCCAAGCATTGATGATGATGGGGTCCGGGCCGTTGGCCTCGGATGGGGGGAGATACAATTGGTTCTTCGACCCGCACTTGGGGCAGGTTCGCATGGCGGCGTAGATATGGTCACAGTCCAGGCAGCGCCGCGGCATGGCCAAGTGTGGCTCCTGGTTGGGGGTGGCGCCAGTCCCGCCATCGGATTTGGCGGTATCCGGCGGTTGCCTTGCCGGGTGTGCTCAGTCGCCTACCATCCGCCCTCCCCCCGGAGGTACCCCCCATGACCGAGTACGAACCCGTCATTGGCCTGGAAGTTCACTGCCAGCTTAAGACCCGGACCAAGATGTTCACCGGGGCGACCACCGTCTTTGGCCGCGAGCCGAATTCGCAGACCGACGTGTTGACCCTGGGTCTGCCTGGGTCGCTCCCCGTTATCAACGCGCATGCGGTTGATCTTGCCATTCGCGCGGCGCTGGCCTTGGGCTGTACCGTGCACGAACGCTCGAAGTTCGACCGCAAACACTACTTTTATCCGGATCTGCCCAAAGGCTACCAGATCACCCAATTCGATGAACCGTATTGCACCGAAGGTGGTGTCACCATCGATATGGCGGATGGCAGCACTAAGGTTATCGGGTTGACCCGTATCCATATGGAAGAGGACGCGGGCAAGCTCATCCATCAAGAAGGCGGCCCCTATTCGGAGGTCGACCTCAATCGCGCCGGCGTGCCCCTGATCGAAATCGTCTCCAATCCCGAACTGCGTTCCGCCGCCGAGGCCTACGCCTATCTGGTCGAACTCAAACGCGCGCTGAAATGGGTCGGCGTCTCCGATTGTGAAATGCAGGAAGGCTCGCTGCGCTGCGACGCCAACGTCTCGGTCCGGCCCAAGGGTCAGCAGGCTTTTGGCGTGCGCGCCGAAATCAAGAATCTCAACTCGTTCCGCGCCGTCGAATCGGCGATCGAACACGAAATCGCGACCATGATCGCGCTCAACAAAGCCGGGCGCATTGCCGAAATCGTGCAGTGCACCAAACTGTGGGATCCCAACACCAAGACCACCAAGGTTATGCGCAGCAAGGAAAACGCGGCCGACTACCGCTATTTTCCCGATCCCGACCTGCCGCCCTTGGTTATTCCCGCGAGCCGCATCGCCCAGGTCCAGACGACCATGCCCGAATTGCCGCGGGTACGGGAAAAGCGGTTCATCGACGTACTCGGCCTGGACGTGGCCGCCGCGCGCGAATTGACCGCCGACAACGACGTCGCCGAATATTTCGAGGCCCTGGTCAGTCGTGGCATCAAAGCCCGCCTGGCCGCCAACTGGACCCGCGAAGAAGCGATCCGTCTCGCCAACGAACAGCATAAACCCCTGACCGAGGCCGCCCCCATCGCAATCATGGCCGAGATCATCAGCTTGGTCGACGCCGGCAAAGTCGCCCGCGTCATCGCCAAAGACCAAAGCGGCGCCCTGTTCGCCGGTAATGAAGCCCCCGAAGCCTATTTCACCAGTCGCGGCATGATTCAGGTCCAAGACGCTGGCCAGCTCGCCGCCTGGGTCGCCCAGGTCATCACCCAGGAAGACAAAGTCGTCGCCGACATCCGCGGCGGCAAAGTCGCCGCCATCGGACGTTTGGTCGGCGTGACCATGAAACTCTCTGGCGGCACGGCTGAACCGAATGCAGTCAAAGTTGAATTGATGAAACAGTTAGGCGTATGAGTCGGGCGCTGCGCTTGTCCTCTGTCCGAGGTCCTAGGTCCGAGGTCCTCGAATGGAGGCAGGAAGCTTTCTCTTCTCGTTACGGCGCCGATAAAAAACTGACATTTTCCAGAGATGCATCATGTAACTCTATCGAAGGACCTAGGACCTCGGACCTAGGACCTCGGATACTACCCCTGAACCAGAATAATACGCTTGGCAAAAAACATGTCTAAGCGTGACGATAACACCGACATTCCAGGTGCTGGATCTGTTGATCCGAAATTGCATCCGCCGATTGCGTTTGGTGAAGAGGATTGGGCGTGGTTTGTTGAACGGTGTGCGGCCTTGCAGATTCCGGATCCGGCGCCGCAGCGTGCGCGGTGTGAAGCCTTGTATGGCCATTTAGTTGGGGTGAATCGATGGCTGAATTTGACCACGGTCACCGATCCGCGTGGATGGTTGAAAGTGCATCTGCTCGATAGCTTGAGTTTGATCGGGGATCCGCGCTTGGACCATTTGGCTGATGGTGCGCCCTGCGTTGATTTGGGTTCTGGCGGCGGCTATCCCGGTTTGCCCCTGGCGACCTGGTTTCCGCGCGTGCCGTGGATTCTGGTAGATGCGCGCCGGAAAAAGGCCGAATTTCTTGCCGCCGCCTGTGCCCTAACCGGCAATCCCAAGGCCGGTGCCCGGCATGCCCGCGGCGCTTTGATCCGCGGCAAAGAAACCGATCTGTGGCGGCGCTGCCAATTGGTGACCTGCCGCGCCATGGGCCAGGGTGATGTAGTCCTGCGCGAAGCGGCCGATCTCGTACGTCCGCACGGCTTCGTCGCCCTGTATAAAGGCCCGGGCTATGTTGGTGAAGAAAGCGACCGCACCTTGGTGGTGGCTGAGGAACTCGGCTATCGCCGGATTACCGAACGGAAGGTGGTCCTGGAAGAAAATGATCCGGTGCGGACGATCATTATTTTTAATCGCGAACGTTAAGTGTCAAACCATGTTTACGTTCATGTTTATATTTATGAGCATACTTGCTGCTGAGCTTCCCCCGCCATAATGGACACCGGTTTAAGGTTTTTGGGAAAGGTCGAAATAATGATTCTAGAATCGCCGTGTGCTAGCGGGAAGGAGGCACCCGGGTGGTGCCGGGACTGAGCGCCCAGCTGGTGGCCTGATTGCCAGGGATGCATGGTCGTTTCCGCACGCCGGTTTCGGGGTGCGGACACGTTTTTCCGGTGCTCGGCTGGCGCCTGCGCTCCGGGGTGAAGCAAACTGCCCAACAAGGCGCTCCAGACGGAGGCCCGCTGCTCCGCGTTGGCAACGCTTTCCGCAGGTGCCCTCCACGGTATGCTTTCAAACAACCATCCATCGGGCAGCGGCCCCCGCTGACCTGTGACGTTAGCGGGGCCGTCGTTCGCGCACCCCCGCCTTACAAAGTATGAGCTGATTCCAGGCAATTTTATCAACAGTTACTCCACGTTATTTGGAAGCCGCCACATGACCCCTTCGCTAATACTGACCATTACCCTGTTTCTCACTCCTGCGATGCAGGCCGCCGATGATGTTCTGGTCTGTCCTGTTGATACTTTTCCGCAAGATTTATTGCTAACGTTTTGGGACGGCCATAGAAATAGATACGCCTCTTGGGGTGAAGTGGGGATAAAGTTTATTCCACAAGCATAGACTTATCATGAAGGGAGTCATAATTTCTCAGGTTCCGTGAATGGGCCGCCTTTAATGCCGACCAGAACGGCCACGATTGAAAGCGGTGCGGATCGTTTTATTGGTCAGCTATTAGTATTTTTCGTAAATAATAAAGAAGAAGTATTCTATGGCGTCAATGGTGGATTTTGGAAAGGCGCTTTATGACTTCCTGCATTCATCCCTTGCTAACCAGTCACTAAGACGGGAGCACATGTCGGTGCACTTCCAGGCTGCGTTCAACTTCCAATTGCTATCGGCGGCGTCCGCGTCAGCATCGCGGCATCGGCCATGTGCACCTCTACTTTTGTGTTAGACGTCAAAATGAATCGTCGCATACTCATTTATCTCCTCTTTTTCGTGGCAATGGCCGTAGCTATGCTAGCGATACTCGTCGAAGTCATCAATCCACATAGTTCCTTGCTTCACAATGGCGCTTTTGCGCGCTCCATAATCATACTCTGCATTCTCCCTCTCTGGTTGTGGTTGTGTGGTAATATAAAAAGTAAAATAAAAATATTCGGTTGTGTATTGCTGATGTTCGCATCATCAATCTATTTCATTTATGCCATAAATGCTTTACGCCAAGATCATCTATATAAAAAACAAGCTGTCGATTCCGGAACATTACAGCCGTGATTCCGCCTAAGTGTATATCTCATTTTTTAATATCGTAAATTGATGCCTAACCAACCGCTGCACCGGAGAAGGCAACGAATGATTACGGTAAATCAGCTTCAACCGACTTGTCCGTCCCGTTGACATCTATGTTTGGATTCCTAAATTTCGCGTCTTGACTAGCGTACGGTTTCGCGTACGTTCATTCTTATGAAGACCACCGTTACTGCTACAGCTGCTCGGACCCGACTATATCGACTTATTGAAGAAACAGGCCGGTCTCATCATCCGATTACCATTACCGGCAAGGTGAATAACGCGGTGCTGGTTTCCGAAGAAGATTGGAATGCGATTCAAGAAACGCTGTATCTTATATCGATCCCAGGTGTTCGCGACAGTATCGTTGATGGAATGAAAGTGAACGTGAAGGATTGCGTGACGGACCTGAAGTGGTGAATTACCGAATAGTTTACACTCGTCAGGCGGCTAAGGATGCGAAGAAAGCCAATGTCTCGGGATTTCGGGCGAATATTGAAGAATTACTTGCCCTGATTGCCGTCAATCCCTGGCAGAATCCGCCTCCATATGAAAAGTTGGTAGGATACCTTGCCGGCGCTACTAGTCGCCGCATCAACATTCAGCATCGCTTGGTGTATCAGGTTATTAAAAAGGAAAAGGCCATCAAGATTTTGCGGATGTGGACTCATTACGAATGATTCCGACGTCAGCCCATCAAGTGGATACACCGGAGGCCGGATGCGCACTGATACTGCTTGGCGTGAAACGGAGGCCCGGCCCTGGTAATCCTAAGCGTTAGGCGGACAAGCCGATATGAAAATGCGAGACTCCGAGTCGTTCTCATCAGAAGTGACTCAGAAGCTGAAGACGTACGTCTACCGGCTGATTGATCCGCGCAACGGCGAGACCTTTTACGTTGGCAAAGGCAACGGTAATCGCGTGTTCGCTCACATCGATGCCGAGGAGAGTCTTGAAGGCGACGAGATCGACAACAAGCTCAAGCGCATCCGCGAAATAAGGCTGGCCGGATTTGAGGTCGCTCACGTCATTCACCGGCACGGAATGGATGAGAAGACAGCCTTCGAAGTCGAATCGGCGCTCATCGACGCATACCCGGGGCTTACCAATATCCTCGGTGGGATAGGAAGCGCTGACTTCGGCGCCATGCATGCCAAAGAAATCACTCGCCGCTACACGGCCGAACCGGCCGTGTTCCATCACAAAGCGCTCCTCATCAGCGTGAATAGAAGTGCGACCGAGCGGTCTTTGTATGATGCCGCCCGGTACGCGTGGAAGATCGACAAGAGGAAGGCAAATCAGGCAGAGGTCATCCTGGCCACGTTGCAAGGGTTGATCGTCGGAGCGTTCATCGCGCACGTCTGGTTGGAGGCGACGGCAGCGAATTTTCCCGGTCGCGCGGAAGGGGATGGCGTTCCGGGTCGGTGTGGATTTGTCGGTGAGGAGGCTCCTGAAAACATCATAAGGCTCTACGTCGGGAAGCGTGTTCCTGACGAATACCGGAAGCGCGGCGCAGCGAACCCGATCAAGTACACCTGGACGAGATAAGCCCGATGGCAAGAACCGGGCCGCCGAACGATCGCATGCAGCGAACCGCGCTGCGTGCCGCCCATGATACTGAGCGTTGACGCCATTCTTGTATCAGACCGATCACACCACGTGATCAATCACTGCGCACCGAGCCGCGGCATGTTTGAGGGGCGGCCTGTCTCTGAGATGTGCCTGCGCGGCAGGACGGTCGAGCAGACGGCGACGAGCGAATGGATTTACACGTTGTTGAACGAGCTGGGCTCTCGCTGATCATGTGCCCAGGCAGGCTCAGAGCTGTCTCATCCCGCCGCGTGGCCATGGTCAAGATGTGTCCGCGTTTCCCTCTCTTTTCGGCAAGGTAGATTCTACCAATGATTGAAAAATATCTAAAACTGGGCGTCCGCTATCGCTGGGACAAGCCCCAGAACGTCGATGGACCGCGCGACGGGAAAATCGTCGACAGTGTTCGAACGACGGCGGCGCTGACGTACATTGGGCTGGGTGAAATCGTCGACCCGGTGCTCAAGGCAGTCCACGTCTCGGCACTCGGCTTGCAGATGCGGGTTCCGGTTCAGCACCGCTGGCTCGATTACGCGCCGGGGCGGACGGCGCGGGTGCCGATTGGTTCCTATGATGTGCTGACCGGGTTCATGAGCGGCTGCATCATCGCTCGCTGGACAGACCACGGGGTCAATTATGTCGGGCATGTGGGTACCATCGAGCCCAAAGAAAATCCTGCTAATCGCGTGGTGAAGCGGGCCTTCGCCTTTGCGATGCCCAGCGGCACTGTCGGTTTCAATCCGGCTTTGGCGTGGACCTTTGGGGAGATCGCCCAGCTTGCCCAGCAATTCCGGGCTCCGAAAGTCCCTCAGATCTGTGCGCTGGTCACAACTCCCGGCGAATTTTATTCAGTTTTGATGTTCATTGATGGTGCAAATGAATGGTACTGCGGCGGGGCTAAGCTGGTGCAGCCGATCGCTCACGATACGCTCAAGATGTTCATGGTGCGGGAGGACTGATTCGCACCTGCTGGCGCGCCAGGTCAGCCCGCGCGAATAATTGCCCTATGCGATCAAGACTGCGCAGACGTGCATCCCTGGCGTAAAGCTATCAGCGAGCCAGCCCGCGCGCCGCTGGCCCGGTACCGTTGAACCCGTCACTGACGTGGTGCATGGTGACGCGGTCTTCGATGGCTTCGATGCGCAGTTTATCACCGGGCAGATGACGGATGCGGTAGCGTGGGGTGCCTTCGCCCTGACGGGTGCTGACGATCAGATCGCCATCGACGTCGCGTTCGAGGTGGGTGATGAGCAAGAACTGATCGGCGCGCATGACGCGCAGCAGGTCGTCTTCTGCCGGGCTCGTGGTGACTGCAGGGGGGCGGGCACCACCGCAGCCTGCACTGAGCAGGCCCAGGGCACAGGCGATCAGCAATCCGGAATACCAGGCAAAGCGCATGGGCGGCCATGGTGGGCGTGCGGGAATCAGCGCCAGTCCGAATCGAACCACTGTTCGAGCATGGGTGGGGCGCCAGGGATCAGGGCACCGACCCAGGCATCGCTGCGGTTGACTCCAGGGAGATAGTCAGGGGTCCAGTCAGCGCCTCCATCGACGATGACCACCACGCTGCGCGGGTCTTTCGGGTTAGGGCGACGGATCAGCAGGGGGCGCTTTTCGGCGCGTAGCCACGTGTGACCCAGGCAGGTGATCTGGCGTTCGTCCCAAGTCGCGCGCGGATCCAGGCCTTGTTGGATGAGTTCGGCGAGAATGCGGTTGGAACGAGGCGAACCGATGAGGACCAGGTGCTGTCCGCGCAGGGATTTCAGGGTCACGTCATCGGTCGAGGTGGTGGGGACGCCTTGGGCGATCTGGGCCCAGGCGTGCAGATAGGACTCGGCGAGGAGGGCGTTGTCACGGTGGGCGGCTTGACTTTCTCCGGTGCCGATGACCACGGTCACGGGACCGGGATCGATGCCGGGCAGGGGGGCGCGCTGGCGAAAGGAGGCCAGGGCGGGCGTCTCGGTTGCTGCGATCAGCGGGATTTGGGCGGGCGTCCATCCGCTGTCGGGCAGGGAGGCGACCGCGAGTCCGGGCAGGTGCGCCATCCACGCGCTGACCGCGGCGTCGCTTGGGCCAAGGACGGAGACCGGCAGAAGGCGACCCTGCGGTAACGCGGGACCATACCGGAGGTCCCGGCTGCGTCCGCCTGTCGTCTCCGTTAATTCTTTCCCAAGCAGCGGATTCCATACCATCACGCCCCGATACGCGGTGGGTTTCTGCAGCGCCAACCCCACGGCGGCAGTCGCCGATTGACCCCAACCGACCAGCACGGGCGCGGTGCCGGTGGGGGGTCCGGCAGCTTGCCAGCTTAACAGGGCGCGGCGGGCAGCGCCATTTTTCCAATCGCGGTCGCCGGCGGGATAGGCCTCGACGATGGTCCACCCCGCGTCCAGCCAGGGATCCATCAGCGCTGTTGGCGGCAGGGTCCAGACACTTTTCCGCGCCGTGGCCGCGTCGCTGAGCAAGAGGATCCAACGGTCTGGCTGGGGCGACAAGGGACGATGCAGGCGCAGCGGTTGCACGCTGCCATCAACCGGGTCGGTCATCGCCAGGAGGTGCACGCCCGGATCCATCGTCGGCGGGCGTTGGCCCTGTTGCCAGCTTTCCAGCGAGCGACAGACCGCATCGAGGTTTTCGCAGGTCGCCAAGGTCGGTTCGGCCAGCACCCATTCCGCCGCCTGTTCTAACCATAATTGCGGTAGCGCAGGGGGCGCTTCGCCAAAAGCCTGATTGAGGCGCACGAAACGCGACCGCAGATGTTCCAGAGAGCGGACTTCGCGGCTTGCTTGCAGGGTGACCATTCCAGCGGCCTGGACGGTGGCGACCACGCGCACTGGCGGCCCATCGCCGGCGACTGCTTCGGGAATGCCTAAGACCACGCGCACGCCGGCGGCCAGGCGGCGACCATCATCCAGAATTACATCGGCGCGCGCGAGTTGGCGGTCGCCTTGCAGCAGCGCGACCGCCAGGGTGACATCCGCTGCGCTGAGGTCGGCCTGGACGGTGACGCGAAAAAGATGCTGTGAGCGCAGCGGTTCGGAAATGCCCTCAAGACGAAGTGGATTTTCTGCTGCGGATACGCCAGCGAGCATCAGAGAGAGCATTCCAACCAGCCAGAGCTGCCCGCTGCCGCCAACTGCAAACAAGGCTTCTGCCCGGCGCAGACCTGCGGTCAGCGATTCGCCCATTGCCCTCATGCGCTGGTCGCGGCGGCAAGGATCTGCGGGTAGAGTTGTTGATAGATCAGATAATCGCCGGCGACGCGGGCGACCCGCTCCTGCAATTCGGCGGTCAGCGGTTTGATCACGCGACCGGGCACGCCAGCGATCAAGGAATGCGGCGGCACGATCATGCCTTCGGGGACCACGCAGCCCGCGGCAACTAGGCAGCCGGTGCCGATCACGGCGCCATCTAAGACGCGCGTGCCCATGCCCAGCAACACGGCGTCTTCGATCACGCAGGCATGGGCGATGGCGCCATGGCCCAGGCTGACGCGATTGCCCAGAATACACGGGCGTTTCTGGCTGACATGCAAGCAGCACAAATCCTGGACGTTGCTGTCGTTGCCCAATTGGACGTGATTGATGTCACCGCGTAGGACTGCACCGAACCAAATTGAACAACCCGTGCCGAAACGCACGTCGCCAACCAAGGTCGCATTCGGGGCCAAGAAAGCTGGCTGCTGCGGGGTGATGCCCTTGACGGGGATGATCGTCGCCATGGGCACTGGTGTACGTTTGCGCCTGCGCTCCGGAAGCGGCAACGCCGGCGGACCGTCATGCCCGGGTCAGATCAGGACTTCCAGCATCGGGGTTTCCACATACCCTGCCGACCCATGACTACTGCCACCTGGACCGAGAACGAATTGGCTCATTCCGCCGAGGCTATTGCAGCCCTGGCCGAGTCCGTGATCGCGGGTCACGAAGTGACCGCCCGTGAAGGCCGCGCCCTGCTCGACATCGCTGCCAACAGCCCCGCCCAAGCCGCGCTGTTCGCCGGGGCGCAAAAGATCCGTGCCCATTTCCTGGGCGACGTGGTCAAAGCCTGTTCGATCCTCAATGCCAAGGCCGGTAATTGCAGTGAGAATTGTTCGTACTGTGCCCAGGCCTCGGGCGTGCCGACGGAAAGTTACAGCAAGCACAAATGGCTGCCCGCCGAAGACATCGTCGCGGCGGCCAAGAGCGCGGCTGACAACGGCGCCGAGGCCATGGGCCTGGTCGCCGCGTGGTGGGGAGTCAAAGAGGGCAGTCAGCTGGACATGGTCTGCGACGCCGTGCGCACCCTGTCCAAAGACGGCAGCGTGCGCGCCGACGTCAATCTTGGCATTCTTGAAAGTCAGCACTGCGCCGATCGCCTGCGCGAAGCCGGAGCAGCGGTGTATGGGCACAATCTGGAAACCGCGCGCAGCTTTTTTGACGAGATCTGCACCACGCATTCGTTTGAAGAGCGCATGCAGACCATTCGCTACATCAAAGACGCGGGCATGGGCCTGTGTTCGGGTGGCATCGTCGGCATGGGTGAGACCCGTGATCAACGCATCGAATTCGCCGAGCAGATCCGTTTTATCGAACCCGACATGGTGCCGATCAATTTTCTCAATCCCATCGCCGGAACCAAACTGGGTGATCGCCCGGCGATGCCCGCGGACGAGGCTCTGACCACCTTGGCGGTGTTCCGCTTTCTGCTGCCCGACCGCAATCTGATGGCCGCTGGTGGCAAAGAGGTCGTCCTGGGTGAGCGCATCGGTGAGATATTCGCCGCGGGCGTCAATGCGGTCATGGTCGGCAATTACCTGACCACGGTCGGCACCGCTACTGAGGTGTGGCCGACTGCCGCCGCTCGCTACGGACTGCGCATGGTGGCGCATCAAGAGCCGGGTGGCTGCGCCAAGAAATCTGGCAGCGAAACCCGCTGACCGCCGTACCTCTTCGATCCTTTCCGTCTTCCAGGAACCTGCGCCCATGGTGCTCATGCGAATAATCGGCTGTGTGGCCATCCTTGCCGGCTTGGCCTCTTCGGTAGCTGCGGTCGAAGCAAAGATCGTTGCGGTTCCCGCTGCGGATCGGGTGGTGGCGAATCTCGGCGGTTTGCCGGTGGTTCTGGGACTGGCCCAAGTCGAAATCCCGCTTGCGGTCGCCGAAGAGGCGCGCAAGGAATTGGCCAGCCTGGTCGAAGGCAAGTCGGTTCGCATCGATTACGAAAGCGGTTGGGGCACCGATCCACAAGGCAATGGACGCGTGCATCTGCGCGCAGGCACCATCGACGTGCTGGTCAAGCTGGTCGAGGCCGGTCTGGCGCAGGTCACTGCCGAGGTCAAAGAAGGCAGCCCGCGCGATCGTCTGCTGCTGGCCAGTCAGGAACGGGCCAAGAAGGCCAAGAAGGGCATCTGGGCCGGGGGCGCGGCGACCGTGGTTGCCTCGACGCGGCCCGAAACGCCCGTACCGCGGCCGGCTCAACGTCCTGCGGCACCAGCTTCTGCCACGACCGCCCCAACTCCTGCAGGCGCATTTGCTTCAGAACTCAATAACAAATATTTCTATCCCGCCGACCATCGCGCGTTGGCTAACGTGCCGTCCCAGCGCCTGATTTATTACAGCGACGAAGCCTCGGCAAAACGGGCGGGAAAATTGCCCCCGCCCACCGAGATCGCGGCTCCCCAAGGCGCAGCCTCCATCGCCGGGGCGGATTCGGCTTTTGGTGAGGGTGAAAAAGTCTACGCCGAGGCGATCGCTGCGGGCAACAGTTCCAAGCGCGATGAACTCTACAGTGTTGCCTTCAAAAAGCTCACCGTGGCAATGAATCTGTACGGTGAGCTGGTCGAGAAAAACGAGAATGACGCGGCGTTGGCCGAAAAGCTGCGGCGTTGCATGCAGCTGCGCTACGGCGCGATGAAACAGCAGCGTTCGCATTGAATCCTGGGAATAATGACATGATCTTCCGTACCCTGTTCGCCGTTATCATTCTTGCCTTCCTCGCTGGTTGCGGCGGTTCGACGCCACCGCGCGCCATGCCGGGAGTCGATCTACACGACCGCGTGCTTTCGGCCAAGGCCGTCCGCGTCGGGGTCAAGGCAGACACCCCGCCCTTTGGTTTCCGTGAGGGCGATTTGTGGTTCGGCTTTGATGTCGAAATGGCCCTGATGGTCTTCCGGGAGATGGGCATAAAAGACGTGGTCTTTGTGCCGGTGACCTCGGCCAACCGCATTGAAAAGCTGCGTGCCGGCGAGGTCGATTGTTTGTTCGCTTCGATGACCATCACCCGCAAGCGAGAAAAGTCGGTCGACTTCAGTATTCCCTATTTTCAGGACGGCCAGGGGTTGATGGTGAAATCCACCTCGCCCGTGCAGTCGTATCTGGATCTCGGCAGCAAGCGCGTTGGCACCGTGCAGGGATCGACCAGCGCTGATAACATGAGCCAGGTCGCCCCGGATGCACGCATCGTGCCTTACGCTGATTATCAGGCTTTATTCCAGGCGCTGATGACCGACAAGGTCGACGCGATCTCGTCCGACTCGATCATTTTACTCGGTCTGGCCAAGGCCGCCAATGCCAGCAATGGCGTGCGCCTCGCTGGTGGGGTATTCAGCACGGAACCCTACGGCATCGCGGTCCCGGAAAATCAATCGCGCTTCCGCGATGCGATTAATGAAAGTCTGCAACGCCTGTGGGAAACCGGGCGTTGGCAGCAAGTCTACGACACATGGTTCGGTCCGCGCAGTCAGTTTAAGGTCGACACCGGCTTCGCGATCACGCCGTTTCCGCACTGAGCCAGCGCTTCGGAGGGGCGCCGCCCGGCTCTGGTGCAGACATTCAATTCGGTGGGGGCGGCGGCAGAATGAGCACGCCACCAACGGTATCGATGACCTTCTCGCCGGCATCTTCCGATGCGGAAATGGCAGCTTCCAGCATGCCATCCATGATCGCATCGGCGATGGCGTCGTCCTTGGTATTCCCGCTGGGCGAGGCCGGTGCCAGCAACAGCGGCATGCTCAGCGGGACCACTGCGGTCAGGCCAGACGGTCCCGCGGACACTTGCTGCTGGGCAGTGAGGTCGATGGTGGGATCACGGCCTAAGGTGGCGACGATCGCGCTGCGCAAGCGAACTTGCACCTGGCCGCGGACCAGGGCCACGGTGTCCACATCGCGGCGATCACGGGCGACGATGAATAACGTGCCGGTGACGGTGACCTGTGACGACCCACCGACAACGGTGATCGCGGTCCAGGGCCCGAGTCCTTCGACGTCGACCTGGATCGTCCCGCGATCAAGAAGAATTCGCAATTCTTGTTCAACCACGCTGAAGGTGGCTTGACTGCCGGCGGCAAGGATGACTTCGCTGCGGGCGGTGCCGGGCAAGGTCAATACCGTCGCTTGGTCCGCGCTGACGCGGCCACCGGCGAAGATCGGGGTGCCATCAGCCCGTGCGGCCAAGGGCACCGCTGTTGCGGCGGCAGGTTCCGCAGCGACCAGCGCTGACAGAAAGATGGTGCACAGGCAAAGGAGAAGAATGCGCATGGCAGGACCTCAGAAAGTAGCGCCAAGCCGGAGGCCGACCTGGAAGCGATCATATTCGCGGCTGGTGATGTTGGCATTGCGGACTGTATAGGCGGCGTAGCCACCGCCGGTGAGCCACGGCAAGAGACGCCGATCTGCTTCACCACCCAGACTGAAGCGGTGCGCGGTCTCGGATTCGTTGGCTAGGGGTACGGCTTCGTCGTACGAGCGATATTCGTACCACGCGCGACCGACCAGAGTCCAGTGCGATAATTCGCCGGTGCCCGGATCCTGCCAACGGATCTCGGCCCCGGGTCGCACAAACGTATAACTTTCGAAATCTTCGTCGGCGCTATAGACGCCGACCTTGATCGAGGCTTCGATCCGTGAGGCCGGTTGTCCCGGACGCAGCATGAACCAGTGGCGATAATTGAGCGCGATCTGCAGGCCATCCGCTGCATCAAGATCGTCATAGGTGATGTGCAAGATATCCAGCGATGGCAAAGCTGCCCAGGTCGGGGTGGGTCGATTCCATGACAAGGATCCGCTGATGGCGGTGGCGGCAGGGTCACCATCGACCACATAGCGATAGGCGCCCAGACTGGCACCAGGCAACCATTGTCCGACCCGCTTGGCCCACGTCCCGGCGAGACCGACGCGGGTCTGCCGCGCAGATTCTTGATCGGCGTAATAATCGTGATCGAATATCGCGCCGATTTCGAGACGGTGATCATTCTCGCGCAGAATGCGATACCGCAGCAAGGCAGAGGCGGACAAGGTCGGCCCGCCTAGTTCGGTGACAAATTGATTGGTGTCCTCTAACAGCAAGGCATTGCTGTCGTAACCCGCGCCCAGGACGAACCGCCCAGAGAACGGTGAACGATTGGCCGCCGCGTTGGGCGATCTTGCTAGTGGCGCGGACGCATTGTCCGCCGCTGTCGGTTGCGTCGCAGTTTGCGCGACCGGGGCGGGTGTCGGTGGGGGCAGGGGGTCTTCTGCCGCCAGTACGCTCGCGGTCAGGGTAAGAAACAGCTGCATGGGCGTCATTGGGGAATCTCCACGAGAATACGGAAACCGATGGGCAAATAGACGCCTTCGGGATCGGCCGAAGTCGTGGCAGCGGTAGTGAAGTCCTGGGGCTGATCGGAAGATAAGCCGCCACCTGCCACCAGACCACCGATGCGGCCGGAATCATTACGCAGCCATTCCATGACATTGCCGGCGAGATCCAGGTGGCCGAACGGCCCGCGATCAGTGGGACGACTGCCAGGGGGTTGGGCAATCAGGTTATGCGGCGGGCTGTCATAGGCGGTGACGCAAAAGCGCGGATCAAAGGCATCGCCCCAAGGAAAGATGCGCTGCGGATCATTGCCATCCGCGGCGAAACGCCATTCGGCTGCCGTCGGCAAGCGCACCGTGTGACCGATTTTCGTGCCCAACCAGCGGCAATAGGCCTGCGCATCACTGCGACTGATGCCGCTGACCGGAAGGCCTTGTAATTGACGAGGAATTTCAAAGCCGGTGATGCGATTGCCGCGCAGCGTCGCTTGCCATTGCTCGCGTTCGGTCGGCAATAACCGTGGTAGCAGCGGTAGGGGGCGATCGGGAATAGTGCCGGCCTCGAGCTGGAGCCGGAGGCGTTCGTATGCGGCAAGCACCGTGGGGAGGACCGCCGGATCCATGACGAAACGATAATATTCATCATGGGTAATTTCCGCACGGCCGAGCAGGAAGGCCGGCTGTGCACCGAAAGCGGGCACCGGCGCCAGCGCCGGTGCCGCGGCAAACCCCGCACCAATATCGATCCATGTCAACGCATTGGCACCAGGTACCAAGCGCAGATCCCAACTGGTATGCGGGCTGCTCACGCGCCAATGCCCGGCGGGAAGGGCTAGATCGTTGATGGGCAACGTCGCGGCGCGAGGAGCCCCTTCGGTCTGGAAGCGCCCATCTGCGCCCAAACGCAAAGCAGTCAATTGCACGGGCAGATCCGCCGGCCCGTGCAGGGTCAGAGTGGCCCGGGCCTCTTGCTCGGCGAGATAGCGGCCATCGTCATAGCGCGCGAGCAGGTTGGTGAAGGCCGCGATTTCTGGCAGGCGCCCGGCCGTGCGTGCTTCCTGAAGCCGGCCAACATACAGATCCGCGAGCAGAGTACGCGCTGCCTGAACGCTGGCATGGCTGCGATCATCGCCGAGAAAAGCAATGGCGCTCTGCGCAGCGGCCTCGGCCAATTGCCAATGTTCGGCGATGGCCCGGGAGGCTTCGCGTTCGGCTTGCTGGGCCTTGGTCATCGCTTCAATATTGATGCCGGCCTTCTGGCGTTGCTCGCGGGCGCGTTGAATCGCGGTGGTTGCGGCCTTGGTCTGGGCAACCTGGATGCGGGCTTGGGCAAGCGCATCTTCAGCCTGTTTTTCCGCCGCCGCGCGGGCCGCCGCGCGTTCAGCGGCTTCTTGGCGCAGGCGCAGCTGTTCAGCGATGCGCAGCGATACGGCGACGGCATCGGGCCGGCCGGCGAGGCGTTCCACGGCGGCGGCACTTACATCGCGGGCTTCGTCGAGCGAGCCCGCGGCGAACGCGGCCTCGGCGCGGGCCAAGAGGGCTTCGCCTTCACTGCGCGCCCGTTGCGCCGTGCGCGCGCTGTCGCTTCGAGCGCGCACCTGGGCCAGGCGATCGACGGCAGCGGTCAGCCCGGGAGCAGCAATGCCATCCTTGCCAGATAAGGTGAAAGCAGCCTCGGCCTGACTCAATACGGCGTCCAGGGTGGTCGCGGTGGGATCAAGGGCCTCGGCTTCTTCGAGGTGCTTCAAGCCGAGCGCAATCTGCTGCGCCGCCTCACGTTCACGTGCCGCCTGTTCGGCATCCGCGAGCAGGCGCAGAACCTCGGTACGTTCACGGTCAATGGAGTCGTCGGCGGGCGACAGGCGGCGCGCAGCATCGAGCCGTTCGCGGGCGCCGGCCAAGTCACCGTCGGCGCGCAGTTGCTGGGCTTCGCCAACCAGAGCTCGGGCCCGTTCGATAGCGGCTTCGCGGGCCCGGACATCGGCTTCGTTGGCGGCGATCAGATCGAGGGCGGCCCCGACGCGCGCCCGGCGTTCGATCACTTCGGGCAGGTCTGGACGTAAAGCCGAGGCCTGGGTGAGCAATTCTGCCGCTTGGCGGAGGGAATTTCCATCGCCAGCTGCTTGCAGGGGCTCGGCCTGTTCCAGACGTTTCGAGACCGCAGCGTCTGTACGCGCTTCAACAATGCCCACGGTGATCAGCGAGGCGGCAGCAAATAGAATGATTGCGGCTGCGCTCCCATTCACGGCCAAACGGTGTCGGCCGTACCACGCTCCCATCCGTTCGAGCAGATTGCGTTTGCGAGCGGCCACGGCCTGCCCGGCAAGGAACTGGCGCAGATCGGCAGAGAAGCCAGCGCAATCCGGATACCGTTGCGCGGGATCGGTGCGCATCGATTTTTCAACAATGGCAACCACATCAGCGGGGAGGTCGCCAGCGACGCGCGAAAAGGGAATGGTGTCTCCGTTCGACACCTGCGCGACCATGCCCTGGAGATCAATAGTCTCTAAGGGGCGCTGCAACGACAGTAATTCGTACAGTGTCGCGCCCAGGGCATAGACGTCGCTGGCAGCAGTGATCCGATCTAATTCACCCCGTGCTTGTTCCGGCGGCATGTAATAAATCGTACCCATGGCCGCGCCTTCCATGGTATGGGAATGGCTCGCGGTCTGGCGCACGGTGGCGATCTGGCGCACTAATTCATCGTTGGGATCGGCCTTGCCCAGGACCTTGGCGATACCCCAGTCGACGACCAGGACTTCACCGTGCTCACCGAGCATGATATTGTCAGGTTTGAGATCGCGATGGATGACGCCGCGACTGTTGGCGAAGCCGACGCCATCCAAGACCTTGAGGAAGACCATGATTTTTTCTTCCAAGGTCCAGCGCGCCAGCGCGGCCGGATCCTTGCCGCGTAACAATTTTACCACCCGGCCCAGGGAATCGCCGCCGATCAGCTTCATCGTGAAATACAGCGTACCGTCGGCCATCGCGCCCATGTCATGGATGGGCACGATATTGGGATGTTCGAGCTGGGCGGTGACTTGGGCTTCGGCGAGGAACCGTTCCACCACATCCGGGTGGGTGGCGTAGCGACCGTGGATGACTTTCATCGCCGCGCCACGTTGGAAATCGTGGTCGGTGATTTCCAGGACTGCGCCCATACCGCCGGCGGCCAAGGGCCGATCAACCGCATATCGCGCTTCGGTTTCACGACCGCGGATCGCGGCATGCAAGGCCTTGGGCAAAGTGTGCCGCGCGGTGGCGACCAGATCCGACAGCACCGAGGTGCGCGACGATTGCAATTTCTGATCGAGCGCCTGCGCTTCGGCGGGCAGGTTGAGATTCACTCGGGTGCGGATGGTGCGCGAAAAGCTGCCACTCAGCCGAGAGACCGCCGTCGTGAGGGGGGCGGCGGTCTGCGACGAATATCCCCCGGTCGACGGGCGCGTTGCGTCCGGGTCGGGGTTGGTGAGAGGAATCGTTTTTGCCTCATCTGGGCTCGCGGCCGATGACATCTGCGTCATCGCATCACCTGGTGACGTCGCCCGCGTCGGCGCGGGAACCGTATGCTCCGCATCCGCCGCCGCCCGAGCATTCCGGTGCGTTGCGGGCACGGTCTTGTCTGCGTCAGATGGATCCACGCTGGTCACGGGTCATTTCCGCTGCCGGCGCAATCCACCCACGGCCAGGATCGCGATCAGGAAGCCGAAGGCACTGCCGCCGCCACAACCGCCGCCACTTGCGGAATCTGCCGATTTACCCAACTGCGGTGGCGCTGGTGGTTGGGGATTTGTTCGGCGAGCAGCGTTGTTCACCGTCACTTGGTCGATGGGGTCCGGATCCAGGATGATGTCGTTTGCAACATAGACTAATTCGTGGTCGGTAGTGGATGCAACAGGATCTTGATAGACCCAATAGGCGCGTCCGCTGACAAAAGTCGTGGTCGTGGAATAAGAATGGCGGTTCCACCACGTGGCGTGTTCGCCAATGATTGCACTGCGGCTTGGCGTTGAGCTTTCGCTGATGATCGCGTCGATACCATCGCGCAACTCCAAGCTGGCCCACGGGAACGAGGCGATGGGGCCGTTGTCATTCACCGGTCCGACGCCGATCAGATTCCAGCCGGACACCACGGGCACGCGATGGGGCGTGCCCGAAAAGGTCCCGCGGAAATCAAGGGAGATGGGCACCGTGGTGGCGACGAACCAGCCATGCCAGGGTTGCAGGCCGCCGGCGGGCTCGGCCGGATATTCGACGTACCCCTGGACTGAAGCATCCCAGATGAAGGCGCGCGCTTGTTCCGTCGAGAGGCGGTCGAAGCGGGAACGCAAATTAGTCAGCCCTTCGGGGGTGCCAGGGCTGATCGCTGACCAGATAAAACTGCGCCGCGTCGAAACCGGAATCGAAGGCGTCCTGAAGGTACCGCGATCCGTGGTCGTCGCTGCGGTCACCACCAGATCGATCTGATTGTTGCTGGCATCGTTGATCAGCTCGACGCTGAGGCCGACACCATTCAGCACGGTGATCGGCAGCAACACCGGATCGCCGCTGAGAGTGCTATAGGTAATGATACCATCGATCCGCCCGCTCCCTGACCAGCCCTGCAGATCAAGCTGCACGCTGGTCTGCGCACTGCCGATGAAGAGATCGGTGGTGGCCAGTTGGTCGTGATCAAAACCGGGCGATTGTCCGCCAAACGCCTTGAACTGCATTTCCACCGGGGTGGTTGAGGGGGAGCGCATATCGGCATAGCCGAGGGTAAGGGTGCCGTACTGACCGAGGAAGCCACCGGGCATGACACTGACCGCATCCGCTGACGTCGAGGTGAACGTGTCCAAGGTGCCTGTACCGCGCAGCTGGACGTTGGCGCCGGTGGCAACGACAGAAATCTGCAGCCCATCGCCGAGATAATCGACGATGGTGCCATTGCCGCTGATGTACGTATGGCTGCTGGTTTCGCCGTTGCTGACCCGATTATCGGCGCCGCTGATGCGGATGCTTCCGGCTTCGGCTTCCAGGCTGGTAGGGCTGTTGTCCTCACCCACCAGGGTTCCTGACAATTCCAGGATCGCATTGCTGGTGTCATTGCGCAGAAAGTGGGTGGTGTAGCCGCGGAAGCTCAGGTCGATGGCGAGGGTGATATCGCCGTTGGTGCTGCCCGACTCTGCAATTGCGAGCCGAGAACCGTCCGCCAGGTTCCAGGTGGCGCCGGTGAAGCCCGGATTGACGGTGCAGTCCACCGTGGAGGTGCTGGTGAACGATTGCACGGTCGCGGAAGCATCGACCGAGAGCTCTTGGGCGGATCCGGTCTTGGTGATGTCCCAGGTGAAATGAGGAATAGTCAGACTGATCGAACCGGCGCCATTCCCTGGTCCATCGAGGTCCAGATGAATGACATCGGAAGCCGACAGCAAATTGCTGCAATCGATGCTGGTCCGCACAGCGAGGTCCGCGGATTCCGTGCTGCTGAAGCTCAGACCCAGATTGGCATAATCGCCGGCAAAGGTCAGCGAATCCGCGCTGACCGTGATCGGCGTTCCTGCACCGGCGTACCAGGTCACTTGGACCGGTTGATCACTGGTGGAAGTGACGGCGTTGGCGGCATTCAACCGGGCTCCGGTTGCGATGAAATAGACATCGATGGTCAGTCTATCGGTCGGGCTATCGGTAGAGGTGGCGAGAAAATCGATTCCACTCGCGCTGATTGAGCCCTGGAGATTGATCACCAGATCGGGCAGATCGCTACCGTTGTTGGCATTGACGAAATTATTGGTAGCGACGAAGGTCAGGGTGTTGGCGAAGTCCCAGCCGCCGGGCAAACCCACTTGGGTGCCGGAGAAAGCGACTTGTTCAATGCGCACCGGGGCGGTGATCGTGGTCCCGCCCGGGGCTGGGAAGTCGGCACTTTGCCGCCAGATGAAATTTCCGCCACCGCTGGCGATGGTGGAGGCACTGCCCTGGATCAGCAACGCGCCGCCCTGGAGGACCAAATCGTCAGTCAAC
>Ga0209490_10001553_pt1 | contig 21997 bp, 17 predicted proteins | sample MAT06_FD_187209 | JGI IMG/M metagenome (GOLD analysis project Ga0209490, IMG submission 187209) | Freshwater microbial communities from Lake Fryxell liftoff mats and glacier meltwater in Antarctica - MAT-06 (SPAdes) (version 2) | ecosystem: Environmental > Aquatic > Freshwater > Ice > Liftoff... | reverse complement strand
AACCACAAAACCAGCGGCTTTGTTGATAGCAGTGGTGAGTTCAGCAGCGCTTCCGGCACGATACATATACACTTGTGCGCCCGGTGCGATGTCGCAGATGACTTCGACGACGTTCAAGCCGTGATTGGTGGCACCTTCGCCGCCGTCTACAGCGGTAGACCCCAAGCAGCCGCGTTCTTCTGTCACGGCGGAAGCGCCTGCAAAGCCGGTGTCGATGACGGCGATCTTAATCCCCTGCCCGGTTACGCCTGCTGCGGCGGTGCCATCGGGGCCGAGATAGGTGTGCCAACTGTTTACGCCCAAAATATCGAGCGAATGGGGTTTAAAGACACCGCCAATCGCTAACGCCTCAGAGGAGGTTTCGCTGGAAGCCTCAGATTGGGCGGAATCGGTAGAAACGGCGCGTTCTGGCATCATGATCGCCGCGATGGTGTCTTGATTGATGAGCGTCAGAATGGCATCTAACGAGACGAGGGCTTTTACGCCGCGCCCGTCGATGCTGTCTACAATGCCGCCGTTGGCTTCGATTAAAGCGGCAACGGCCTCGCCCGTGACTTCCGGCGTACCCCAGACCATCACTTCAAGGCGGTTTTGGTCGTCTTGCGCGAATAAGTAATCGGCAGATTGGGCAAGCGCGGCTGCTTCGTCGCCGTCAACATAGGCTTGCATCACATTCGCCAGCGCGCCGCCGAGCTTGATCTTATTTTCGTCGGTCAGGCTGATCGGCGCGGGTGTGACGACGGTGGGGAGTCCATCGGCGAGATCATAAACCGCGATGTCGTCTAAATTGGCTGTCCCCGTAATGGCAAAAGTGCCGCCAAGCAGGGCATTTTCATCAGTAAACGTCAATTCGGTCACGCCATCGACGCTGAACGTGACGATGCCGCCGACGGCTTCAAGGCTGATCGTATACCATGCCTCGGCTGTCCGCGCCGCTGGAACAGTGATGAGCGTGACTTCAGCAGGTGCAGGTGTTTCGGTGGATTCGGCGGTTGCTTCGGCTGTCGCTTCGGCAGTGGCTTCGCTTGTCGCTTCTGGCTGGATGTTAGCGCCTTCACGAGTGAGCGAGGTTGAATCCGCCGCGACGACTAGTGTATAGGCGCGGCCTTCGCTGCTGCGGAACACTATACTGAATCCGCCGCTTGTTACGTTAGCGCGGCCATCAATACGGAAGTCGGTTAAAAACAGCGCGGAGTCGGGCGCGAATGTGCCATTTTCCAGCGCGAGGAAATTATTATCTTCGCCGTCAATGACGCTTGCGCCCGTTTCGCTCAAAATCCAGCCGAGCAGTTCGCCTTCAAAATCGGCGCTCAGGATCGGTGTGGGGCCGCTGGGGGCCTCCGGTGTGATCTCCGGTTCAACTGTTGCTTCCGGTGTCGCTTCTAGGGTGGCTTCGGGGGTCGTTTCGAGCGTGACCTCTGGTGTCACTTCGATGATGGGCAGCTCCGGTGTGGGAACAGCGGTTGCCGGATCAACGGGCGGCAAAACCGACGTGGGGAGCAGTTCGATGCGGATGTTATCCAGCGTGACCGTTCCCGTATTGGCTTGTCCGGTGCTAAAAATGACCATACCCGCCGCAAGTGGTGTCGGCGCGGTATAAGTGATTTGTGCGGTGCTGTCCACAGTAACCGTAATCAGACCGCCGACGGCTTGAATCCCCAGTATATAGGTGTTAACGGTTGGAACGGGTTCGGTGGATTCGGGGGTAACTTCGGATGGTGCTGCGCCTTCTACCAGCAGGGTCAAGCCCTGATAGAGGCTGACGCGGCCTTCTGCATTCAGGGTGACGTTGTAATTATCCGCGCCGACTCGGAACGCGATGTTGGCTGTGTTTCCGGTCTGGAGGCCAAATTCGGCGGAAATCGCCACGTTGTCACCGACCAATCCGGTCACGGTGGCGGTTTCAAACGCGCCTGTCGTCGTCAGGTAGGTATTATTTTCGGTGGAGGCCAGCGCCCAACCGGAACTGAGCAGCCAACCTGCCGCATCACCGTCTTGAAAATCTTCCTGATAGACGGTTGGGTCAATCGGGAGGATCGGCGGTATTTCTGGAGTCACCGGGACTTCAGGCGTAGGGAAAGGTACAACGGGCGGCTGCGTGACCTCTGGGGTAGGCGCAGGCAAATCCGTTGTTTCCGGGGTGGGTGCTTCTGGCGTGATTTCCGGCGTAGGTTCAGGAGTCGTCTCCTGCGCCGATGCCAGATTAAGGCTGTCCAGAGGGCTAATCATCCCCAACAGCATTGATGTTAAAACGAGTAACGAAATCAGGGACGAAAATAATCGTCGTTTGTCAACATTCATAAAAGTCCTCCTGTGACGAATAGCACGACGGATGAGGCCAATGGGGAGTGATGTCCCTCAGCCTGGCGCAATGATGATGAAAGTACAAATTGTGATAATGCAAACATGATAAAAATTGATTTACCTTTGCCGAAGTGTTGATACGATAGGCTTACCGTCCGTCTATATAAAAGGATACGGGCGGAAGCATGATTTTTTCATCAAGATTGTGTTTGGATTTTTTTATTTGTTTCGGCTAAGTTGCAACAGCTAAACCGCGCACCAATCTATTTGTAACACTATAGCACCGATCAAGAAATTGCACTTTGGTACTTGTGTTTTTCAGGCAGATCGTTATGATCTCTTATAAACCTTTTAAACACGGAGTAAACAATGACAGATTTTCTTCAATATCCTTTTTAAAGGCGCAATTATCGGCTTCTCGATTGCCGCGCCTGTTGGCCCGATCGGTGTTTTGTGCATCCGTCGCACACTGGCCGAAGGGCGGATTTACGGACTCGTCACCGGATTAGGTGCCGCGAGTGCCGATGCTTTCTACGGTTTTATCGCCGCGTTTGGCCTCACTTTTATCTCCGAATTACTCATTAATCAGAAAACGCTCCTCAGCCTCGTCGGGGGATTATTCCTGATCTATTTGGGACTCAAGACATTTCGGGCGCGTCCGGCTGAAGAAGCGGCAGTCGTGGAGTCGCGGCATGGGCTGATCGGCGCATATGTCTCAACCTTGTTTCTGACGCTGACCAATCCGATTACGATTCTATCATTCGTCGCCATTTTTGCCGGAGCAGGAATCGCCACATCTGTCGCAAACAGCTATGGCGCGGCGGCGGTGATGGTGATTGGGGTGTTTATGGGGTCGGCGGGATGGTGGCTGCTCCTGACGGGCGGCGTGAGTCTGCTGCGTGGACGTTTTAATCCGCGCACGATGATCTGGGTGAATTGGGCATCGGGTGCGATTATGATGGGATTTGGTGTGATCGCGCTGGCGAGTCTGATCTGAATTGAACCAAAGCATCATGAGTCTTGCGAAATTCTTTTTGAGCCACAGAGACACGGAGTTCGCAGAGAAAAGTATAAAGAAGCACGATTTTTTATTTTGGTCAAAGATAAAAACGTGGTGTTCTTGGTGACTCGTGGTTCATTTAGGATTTACGTAGTTGGTTTGTAGGGGCGACTCGGCGAGTCGCCCCTATGGAAAATTTTGCTAAACTGCGTAACTTCTAACGGTATTTAATTCCCTCGCGCCAACCACGCGATGACTTTTTCTGCTGCCTCGCGCCCCGATTGAATACGCTCATCCAATGTCGGGGCGTGGGTCGTCGGGACGTAATCACTTCCGGCAAGCGCTACGCCTTGCGGTAATAAATGGCGAATCGTCGTCATGGTCGCGGGGTGGGTTGGATCATGCCACATTAAAGGGTCGGCATCCGCCCACGCCCCGACTTTTTCCGCTAAGGGACTCAAAGGCCAACCGAACAACGCGGCAATCTCGCCTACTAGATCACGCGAGAGGCCAACGCCGGAATCATAACGCACGCCAACCTGAATCAAGATTGTGTCGTCTGGAACGCGGCCTATTTGGGTGGTCGAGTTAATGTACGTAATCGGGTAATCGGTTGGGGGTTCAATGGGTATTTGTGGGAGTTCCGTCGTGCGATAGCCCATCGACACATGGGCGATCTCGTCATAACGATAATCGAGCAGGCGGTAGCTGATTTCTGGTGTCAGCGTTTGGAACATGCGCTCGGCATAACGCGCAGGCGCGGCGATTATCAGCGCCCGCGTATCCAGCACCATGCCGTTCTCCATACAAATCAGGAAGGTGTCGCTGTCTGTTTGTCCGAGTGTACTTACCGCCATGCGATACATCACTGGGGCGGTGATTTTCGCTGCCAGCACATCAATCAGCGTACTTGTTCCATCAAGGAAGCCAATTTTGCTGTCTTGGGTGAAAAGTCCCTCGTTGAGATTGAGTTCGCCTAGATAGGTCGTGAATGATGAGAAATCGTGGATAGTGTTCAGCATCGCGCCCGAATCGAGCATGAAGCCATTCAAACGTGTGCTGGCGATGCTCCCCCCCAAACGCCGCTTGACCTCGATCAGTGTATAGCTCACGCCGCGTTTTTCCAGTTCATAAGCAGCGGCGAGTCCGCTTAAGCCGCCGCCGATCACCACTACATCGCGCATAGATTATCCCGGTGGAAATTTAAAAACACTACTTTAACCACAAAAGTGCGAAAATGAACCCGCAAAATATCGATTTGTGAAAGAAATTGAAAAATTATTGAACCACAGAAGTAAATTCACGAAAAAAACAGAGAATATTGAACCGCAGAGACGCAGAGAACACGGAGGATTTAAGTTCAAATACTTGGTGTCCGCCGTGTCTTGGTGGTTAAAAATCTTTAGAGTTGACGATTTTAGACGGTTGTAGGGACTCCCAAGCCAACGATTTGCTCGCTCATTTCCCAAAGGCGTTTTTGGGCGGCTTCATCCATCGAAGCGGCGGTTGTGGCTTTGGCTTTGCTTTCGGAGAAGTACTTGCCGCTGACGTTTTCCACTTCGGGCGAGGAAGCCAGATAGATGCTGGTCTGTGCGCCTTTTTCCGGCGAAATCGCGCCAAGCTGTATAATCGACAGGATGGCGTTCATCACAATCCCGTTGTTGCGCCCGAAGCGGCTGGCAACGAAACCGGGATGCAGGACGTTGGTAGTCACAGGGGCATTTTCGGCCTTTAAGCGCCGCGCCAGTTCATAAGTGAACATCACGTTCATCAACTTTGACCTGCCATAGACCATCATGCCGATGTAACCTTTTTTACTTTGCAAATCGTCAATATTCAGGCCGCCGACCTGATGAGCCTCAGAAGATACGTTCACAATCCGCGCTTTACGTTCCGCTGTGCCGGAGGCTTTGATTGTGTCGAGCAGGAGGTTGGTCAAGAGAAAGTAATTGAGATGATTGAGCGCAAAGGTCATCTCATAGCCTTCGGCGGTGTCTTGACGGCTGTTAAAGACCGCACCCGCATTATTGACCAAGACATGCAGACGGTCATATTTGCTTTTAAAGTCGTCCGCCAATTTGCGAACATCGCGCATCAAGGATAAGTCGGCTTGCATAAATTCGATGTTTTGATTGCTAGTCGCGCTTTTGATCTCCGAGACGACTTGAGCGCCTTTTTGCGGGTTACGCCCGACGACGATCACCGTCGCGCCCATTTTTGCCAATTCATGCGCGGTGATCTTGCCTATGCCGTCCGTCGCACCTGTTACCATCACGATTCTGCCGTTCATATCTGCCATAGTGTTGACCTGCTTCCAATAATTGACATGATCTTGATGTTACATCGACCAGTTTAGACAGATATGAGGATTTTCTCGTATCTTTATCTATTTCTTTCGTCATCGCTGTAATATATTTAAGCGATGAACCTACATTGGAGTAAATGAATGACCGTCGAGAATGAAAATGACTTTAAAGGGCTGCTGGCGGTAGGGCGCATCGTCGGGCTGACGATTCAGCACATGATTGAGCATCTGAAAGCGGGTATGACTACCGCCGAACTGGACGCGATTGGTGCGGAATTTCTAAAACAACATGGGGCGCGTTCTGCTCCCATTCTGGCGTATAAATTTCCCGGTCACACCTGCATCAGCATTAATGATGAAGCCGCGCACGGCATCCCCGGTCCGCGTGTGATTAAACCGGGTGATCTGGTGAATGTGGATGTGTCGGCGGAAAAAGGGGGTTATTGGGCAGACGCAGGCATGAGCGTCGTCGTGCCGCCTGTCGCGCCAGAAATCCAGCGCTTGGTGGATTCAGCGAAGATGGCGCTGCAAATTGCGATTGATAATGCCCGTGCCGGTGTTTCTGTGAACCAAATCGGCAAAGCGGTGGAAACGTATATCCGCAAGCAGGGGTATAACACCATCGAAGAATTAGGCGGACACGGCGTAGGTCGTCATATCCACGAGAAGCCATCCGTCCCGAATCATTTTAACCGCCGCAACCGCGATGTCCTTAAAGAAGGCATGGTGCTTACGCTGGAGCCTTTCGTGACGACGGGCGCTCGTCATGTGAATACTGATCCCGACGGCTGGACGCTCCGCACGACGGATGGCAGTCTCTCGGTGCAGATGGAACACACGGTGATTATCACCAAAGGCAAGCCCGTCCTTGTGACGGCGGTCTAAAATAAAAGCGGTCAGCTTTTGGCGATTGGCACGGTATCATGTGCAAAGCTGACTGGCTGACCTGTTTTTGTATCCACTACAAGCCCCTCACTTGAAGGATGGCGCAGTTGATCCTATCACAAACCGACGAATGCCCCGGCTGAAACAGTGACGACTTGCCCGGTCATCCCGCTGGACGAATCCGAGAGCAAATATGCGGCGGTGGCGGCGGTTTCCGCAACGGTGATCGGGCGACCCAGCGGCGGCAACACCATCGGAATGGCATAACCGAGGTTCTGGTAGCCTGCGCCCGTTTCTTGAATCGTGCCGGTTTCGGGCATACCGTTCCCGCGCACACAGTTAACACGCACTCCGGCTGGCCCAAATTCGCCTGCTAAAGAGCGCGTTAATCCTTCAATCGCGGCGCAGGTCGCGCTGATTCCGGCCATAAATGGCGCGGTCATCACGCTTAAGGTGGCGGAAAGCGTGACGATAGACCCGCCGCTACCCTGCGCGATAAGCTGCTTGACTACAGCGCGGGAGGTGAGGAAGGTTGAACCCAAAATCACCTGCAAGGGCATCATGAAATGTTCAAACGAGGTCGTGGTGGAAGGCGATGGATAGCCCAAGTCTTTTGGATGCCCCCCGATGCCGTTGAAAGTGCCATCAATCCGCCCCGCCGCCGCAGCCACACGCTCCACATGTCAAGCCCTCAATATGACTCAGTAGCAGTGTATCCCCGCCCGACATATAATTACGCTGTTAGAAATCTCATTTTACAAAACCATTTGCCGGGACGCATTTTTATGGACGAAACAACGCGCCTTTTCCACATTCGCCCGCTGAACACACAAGATCGCAATTGGGTCGCGCATTTTATGGATGCCCATTGGGGATCGACCAAAATTGTCTCGCGGGGGCAAGCGTATTATGGGCATCTGCTGCCCGGCTTTACGGCTGAACTTAACAACGCGCCCGACGATGCGCCGCCTGCGGGATTAGTGACGTATCGGATTGAAGGTACAGAGTGCGAGATGATGACACTCAATAGTCAGGAATCGGGGATGGGGGTGGGAACGGCGCTGATTGAAGCCGTGAAAGAAGCGGCGCAAAACGCCAAATGCAAGCGCTTATGGCTGATTACGACCAATGATAATTTGAACGCGCTCAAATTTTATCAAAAACATGGGTTTGTCTTGGTGGCAGTGCATCGTAATGCGCTGGCGGAAGCGCGTAAACTCAAGCCACAAATCCCGCTGATGGGATTGGATAATATTCCCCTGCGTGATGAGATTGAGTTGGAGATGATGCTTTAGCAGGGGATGTTCGCGTCAATACGCGAAGGTCGTACAAAATAGGCCTTACAGGAACATAGATTTAGGACTTTCGCTCACGCATTTACCCCACCCCTAAATCCCCTCCCCATTGCATGGAGAGGGGACTTCAAGATGCGTTTTTCTCCCCTTCTCCAATACTTGGAGAGGGGGTCGGGGGGTGAGGTAAGCGAAAGTCCTGAGATTTTATAAAGTGAGGGTAAAATTGTAGCAGGGACGCAGTAGGGGCGACTCGGCGAGTCGCCCCTACAAAAAACCACAACCTGAGTGAGGTGAGTTATTAAAGCAGCGCGAGTTGGGCTTCGGCGGCACGGGCGGCATCATCCACCATGCCTAATTGGGTAAAGATAATCATCACCTGCTGCAATTTACGGGCAGCAGAGGTACGGCGGCCTTGTTTCGCCAGCGCTTGGGCTTGGGCAAACATCGTCCTTGCAAGTTCGGCCTCGGCATTAATCTCTTTAAAAGCATCCAACGCCGCCCGGAAATACTCATCCGGCTCGTTGGAAAAACCCTCGTCCGGTGCGCCGCCAAGTTTGGCTACGACTTCGCCCATCGTGCGATTGGCATAACCGCGTTGTAAGGGCTGATTGCCATGATGCGCGGCTTCGAGCGCTTGTAAGGCCATTTGCCAAGCAGCGGCGGGTTGACCTTCACCCAAATGGATTTCCGCCAACCCATGATAAATTTCACACAGAAGACTGGGGAGTTGGTCGAGATGTTCCACCCAAAATTCAGAAAGGCGTAACCCTTCCTCAAGAGCGTGACGGGCGTGGGCGGGCTGTCCTGTCGTCAGTAAGACCAATCCTTCATTCACGGAGGCGATGGTCTGCACACGAATATCGCCCAATTCGTTAGCGATTTCATAAGCCGCACGATAAAGACGACGGGCGCGGGTGAAATCCCCCTTAAAGCGATAATTCTCGCCTTGATTTAAGTCAATAATGGCGGCACGTTTACGATTCCCTGCTTGCATGTAAAGGGAACGCGCACGTTCATAATGTTTAATGCTGGTGTTGAGGTTGCCGCGATAGTGCTGCAAAAAACCTAGGAGGTGTTCCGCCCGGCCTTGATTAGGGATGTGATGTGAATGGGCAGCTTCTTGATGATAATCGCTTAAATACGCAATCGCCTCCTTAAAAGGCAGCTCACCACGCTCCCATGTATTGATGACTTCCATACAAAGGCGGTCAAATTCAGGTGTGGGTTCGATATCTGCTGGAGGCTGGCCTACCCGTACCATGTTGTTTCCTTAAATGTGTAATTTGTTGAGGCAGAATCAATCACTTTTTAAATCATTTTAAGAAGTTATAACAGACTTTAAGCAAAAAGTCATGGGAAAAGATGACAACTTTGTAATCTTGGCGAGAATCGTTGAGGTTTTTTACAAAATTCATTGGGACGTTAATGGAAGGTTGAAGATCAATTGCAAGGGGGTTGGTTTTTAGCGAAAAAATGAAGAAGGTAAAAATGCTTTGTCTTGTATGAGCGTTTTGCGTTCTTAATATTGCCTTATGTGGAGTGCGCGCTCACCCTATGATACACTTGGCAAATTGGTAATTGAGTGTGAGTTCGTTTATGCAAAATACAACGCAAATCGAATCCGATATTCAAATTGGGGCCGACAGGCAGGCACGGCAAACACTTGTCCGCCTGATTTTGGCGCTTGGTGGGATACTGATCCTCATCGTTTTGGCGCTGGCAATCCTCAGCACAGGCGACGACCCACTGGCGACTCTTTCTATCTTCAGCACCCGTTTCCTCGGCATTTTTATCGAAGCTGCCCCATTTTTGCTGTTAGGCACATTAGTTTCTGGTTTGCTGGAAGTGTTCGTCAGCAAAGAAGACATCGTGCGCTGGGTGCCGCGTAATCCGTTCCTCGCCACGATCACAGGCATCGGGATGGGATTCGCCTTTCCGGTATGTGAGTGTGGGGTTGTGCCGGTGACGCGGCGTTTATTCACTAAAGGCCTGCCGATGTCGGCGGGAGTGGCCTTTTTGCTGGCTGCGCCCGTGATGAATCCCATTGTCCTGGTCAGCACGTATATCGCCTTTGGACAAATCGCGCCGCAAATTGTAATCGGGCGTTTTGTCATCACGGCGATTGTAGCAGGGGCAGTCGGCTTAATTTTCGCCTATTCTGCTCGTCCGCAAGAAGTGCTGCGGCCTGTTTCACTCGTTCCGGTGCGCGGTGGCAGCCCGGAAGCCAAAAGCCTCGTCCCACAGCAGCCAGCGTTTATCCCCTCGTTGTATCGTGCGTTACGCATCGGCGGCGACGAATTTTTCGATATGGGGCGTTTTTTGGTGATCGGCTCACTGTTGGCGGCGGCGATGCAAACGCTTCAGTTCAACCTCAACGGGGAAACACGCTCGATTCAAGACCTGCTGTTTACACTGGGACAGGGGCCTGTGGTTTCGGTCATTGTGATGCAAGTGCTGGCGTTTGTTTTAAGTGTTTGCTCGACGGTGGATTCGTTTCTCGGTCTAGCATTTTATGGTACTTTTACGGGCGGCTCTATTTTGGCCTTTCTCACCTTTGGCCCGATGATCGACATCAAAAGCACGTTGATGTTTGCTGGTGTCTTCAAGAAGAAGGCGCTGATTTATCTGATCGTTTTGCCATTTTTGATGACGCTGCTCATTGGCGTGTGGGTCAATCTCAATTTATCGTTTTAGAGGAATAAAAGCACATGCAGCTCAGTGAAAACTTCAATTTGCTAGACCTGACGGACGAAAACAAAACGACAACAACCTTAGATTGGGTCAAGGCTTTCGTCCTGCTTGGTCTAGCGGCTTATTTCGCCTATAACATCCTCACGGGCAACCTGACGAATTACATCAACACGCGCTTTGTGTGGCTGTCTTATCTGGCGGTGGTGATCTTCGGCATTTTGGGCGGCGCGAGTATTTATGCCCTCATCCGGCACGACCCAATGGTGCGAGATTCATCACATACGACTGTATCGTGGTCAATGCTGGGGTTGGTAGCGCTACCGTTAGTCTTGGGGACGCTCATTCCATCACAACCTTTAGGGGCTTCTGCTGTTGATGGCAATATCGATACCCGCGTCGCAACGGTCAATGGGGCATCCGCCATCACCAAAGACCCGCTGACGCGCAATGTGCTGGATTGGCTGCGCGTGTTTAATCAGACCGACAGTCCTGCTTCCTTTGACGGTCAGTCGGCAGATTTAATTGGCTTTGTCTATCGTGAGCCAGATTTTGCACCCGATCAATTTATGATTGCGCGTTTTACAGTGGCCTGCTGTGTGGCGGATGCCAGCGCGATTGGTTTACCCGTGACGTGGGCGGGGGCTGGCGACATCGCGGATGGTGAATGGGTGCAGGTGCGCGGCGCGTTCCAAGCGGCGGATTTCCGTGATACCATCATGCCGATTTTGATCGCGGATACGGTGGACATCGTGGAGCAACCAGAACATCCGTATGTGTATCCATGAATTGATTCGAGCAGTCAGCAAAATCGGCAGCACTATCCGAAAATTCACGCAAGCTGATGATTGCTCCACAGCGTAATCTTATCAAAATTGATATCAACCGGAAAAACCATTTTGAACCACAAAGACACGAAGGACACAAAGTAAATGCTTTAGGGAGTGGCTTATGTGTCACTCCCGGCGGACGCACACATAGGTGAGTTCCTACAGTACCCATCTTTTAGACACACCCATGCTTTAATTTCTCTTTTCCTTTGTGATCTTTGCGCCTTTGTGGTTACATTTGGAATTTTATGCACTCTGTCAAACATTTGATGTGATTATTCTGGATTGCTCTACTAAAGGATTGACGAATTGTCAGAATGGGATAGCTTGTGAGACAAAACAGGGCGTGGCTGCAGATTTCCCGCTTAGATACCGTCGTGGTTGGGGTGAGCATTTTGTTGGTCGTTGCGACTCTGCTGATGACGTTTTTAGGTCGCGCAGATGCAGCGGGACAGCGCGTCGCCTTCCTCAAAAACAGCCCTGGCGGCATTGCTAACGTTTGGATCGCCGACGCGGACAATCCGGCGGATGCCAAGCAAATTACGTTTGCGGCGGATGGCGTTTTTGACTTCGGTGTCAGCCCCGATGGGCGGTCTATCGCTTTTTCCGAGCGCGATTTCGAGAGCAACAGCCAAGAGATTAAACTGCTGGACTTGCGAACCGGGCGCATCACCCAACTCACGGATTGTATGGCGCAAGACAGCGCGTGTACGACTCCCGTGTGGCGGCCTGATGGTCAATTGATTGCCTATCAGCGCATCGAATTTAATTCCGCGCTAAATATCGGCGCAAGCCCTGACCGAATCTGGCTGCTTGACCTCTCGACCACGCCCGCCACAACCTATCCGCTGGTCGAAGATTCGCAAGTGCTGGGGTATTACCCGGAATGGTCAGCCAACGGGCAGCGCCTCGCGTTTTATGACAACGGCAGCGGCGGGATTTTGATCTATAACTTTGCCGCAGATACCGCCGCCGATGAAAACCCCTTTAGCTACGTGACCACAGCTAACGGTACAGTCGGCTCATTTTCGCCTGATGGCAGCAAGTTAGTTTATCCAGAGATGCTGATTAATGGTGCGCCTGTGGTGCATTCGTATTTGCAACTCGCGGATTTAGACAACGGCCTTTCGCAGGATTTGACTAATCCAGAAGATCAGGCCGACGATCAGGCTGTACAATGGAATCCTAATGGGCGCACGATTGCGATTGGTCGCCGTTATTTGGATGATCGTTATACACGCGGACATCAGATTTATTTGTATGACACCACCGATGGCACAATGGAACCGCTGATTTACGACGAAGCCTATAATCACGGCTATTTCGAGTGGAATCCGGCTGGCGACGAATTGGTGATTCAGCGCTTTCGCTTTCCGACGGAATCGGGCGAGGATGTAGGCGGGACACAAATCTGGACGTATAACATAACCACCCGCGCCCTGACGCTCATCATAGATGATGCCTATATCCCGCGCTGGGTGCCGGCGGAAAAGTAACTACAGGATATAAGCGATGCAAGAACCGATATTGACAACTCCCGAAGCCGAAAATGAAGCCCCGCCGCGTAAAGGCATTTCACCTTTCGTGATTATTTTTTTCCTCACGAGCCTGATGGGGTTGGTCGTCGCGGCGACGATGCTCTTTACCGAGGGGCAAATGGCGCAATCCGGCAGCGTGATTGGTGATGGCAGTGTCGTCGTGCAGAACAGAGCCGCGCCGGATTTTGTGGCGACCACGCTTGATGGCACGTCCGTCAGTCTGGCGGATTATCGCGGACGGATTGTTTTCGTCAATTTTTGGGCGACTTGGTGTGTGCCTTGTGTGGAAGAAATGCCCGCTTTGCAGCAGTTCGTCCGGGAGCAAGCCGATGACGATAACGCTCCGGTTGTACTTTTAATCAATCAAGGCGAATCGATTGAAGACATCACTGCATTTCTGGCGAGCATCAACGTGACCGATCTCCCCGTACTGCTTGACCCCGATTTCGACATCAGCGACGATTACAGCGTCAGTGGCCTGCCCACGACTTACATTATTGATGAAAGCGGCGTGATGCGTTACTTTAAGCTGGGTGAGATGACCGTCGAAAATATGTATACTTATTTGGATGCGCTAAATCCTAATGGGGCGGATGGCGCGTAAACTAGCCACCGGAGAAATAAATTTGAACTTAGGACAAGCATTTACGACGCTTTTTGAGGATCGTGATTGGATCACAAAGCTGCTGACGGCCTTCTTGCTGACTTTCGCGGGGATTGCCTTTTCGCCCTTTTTAGTCGGGTTAATCCCGCTGGCGGTGATGTGCGGGTATATGATCGAGATCGCCACCAATACCCGCGATGGCAAGAAAATGATCCTGCCCCAATGGACGAATCTCACCGATCTGCTGACACGCGGCACAGGGGTTTTGGTCGCGCTGCTGATTTATAATCTTCCGGTCTTGATCGTAAGCTGCTGTTTGCTGCTCCCCGGCAGCGTTCCCGATCAATTGGTGGGTGGGCTGCTTTACCTGACGCTGTTTTGTTGTGCGTTGCCTTTTTATATCATCTATACCGGATTTACATGGCCTTTGCTGGCGGCGGGTACAGCGCGTTATCTGCGTTCCGGGCAAGCGGCTAGTTACTTCCGCTTTGGGGAATTGTGGGATATTGCGCTCGGTGTTGGCGCACCGAGTGTGTCTTATGTGTTATGCGCGATCATCGTCAACGGGATTGTCGTCCTCACCGGGCTAACGTGCATCGGCGTGATCTTCGGCGCGGCGATTTTGTTCCCGGTGCATGGGCATCTGCTAGGTCAGTATGCGGTATTAGTCGAAAAACGCGATAAGCGCAAAGACGATTTTTAGGCTGTTTAACGCCAAAAAAATAAGCGCAAGATTCCGATAGGCTTCTATTTCGCTCCGTTGTATCCTTAGCTTTATACAACAGAGGGGACGCGATGACGATTAAAGACCTGACTTTAAAACCAACCTTATTGATGGATGAAAATAGTCGCTGGCAAGCGTTTATTGAGCGTGATACACGGTATGATGGGCAGTTTGTTACGGCGGTGACGACAACTGGCATTTTCTGCCGCCCCTCTTGTCCAGCACGGAAGCCACATCGGGAAAACGTCCGCTTTTTTACAGATTGCAATGAAGCGGAGGCCGCCGGATTCCGCGCCTGCCATCGCTGTCTACCACAAGAAGCCGCCCCACAAGCAAGACTCGTTTATGAGGTCTGCCGCTTCATCGAAGATCATCTGGATGAAGACGTTACGCTGGCAGCACTCGGCACGAATTTGCACGTCAGCCCCTTTCATCTCCAGCGCGTCTTCAAACGCATGATGGGAATCAGCCCGCGTGAATATGCCGACCAAGTGCGCGTCCAGCGGCTTAAAGAAGCGCTCAAGACCGGCGATAGCGTGACGGATGCGGTTTATGAAGCGGGTTATGGCAGCAGCAGCCGCGTTTATGAAAATACGCCGCTGGGTATGACCCCTGGCGAATATCGGCGCGGTGGTCACGCCGTCGGGATTCGCTATACGCTGGTGAGCTGCGTGTTGGGGTGGCTGTTGGTGGCAGCGACAGAAAAAGGCGTATGTGCCGTCAGCCTGGGTGATGATGCCACCGTACTTGAAAACAGATTGCACCATGAGTATCCTGCCGCCGCGCTAGAAAGAGCCGATGAGGATTTACAAGCGTGGGTGATGCCGATTTTGAATAAATTGGAAGGCTGCGTCGATCAGCTTGATCTGCCGCTGGATATTCAGGCGACGGCGTTTCAGCGTCAGGTATGGCAGGCCTTACAAGAAATCCCCTGCGGCGTAACGCGCTCTTACAGCGAGATCGCCCGCACCATTGGCAACCCCAAAGCCACTCGCGCTGTTGCCCGTGCCTGTGCCAGCAATCCTGTTGCGCTGGTTATCCCTTGCCATCGGGTCGTGCGCGAAGATGGGAATCTCGGCGGCTACCGCTGGGGTCTTGAGCGTAAGGAATATCTTCTAGAGAATGAACGTCTAGCGAAAATTGAAAATGAGGCGGATCATGAATAACTACGACGCACTGCAACATGCCGTGATTGAGAAACAGCAGGAAATGATTTCTTCGAGGGAGCATGATCGGCTTATTGCCTTAGCAACTACAGCTCCAAGGCCGCCGCGCCAGCCACTCCGTCATCTAGGATTCAGCATGGGTGCTGCCTTGATCGCCGCTGGGCAAAAGATTCAGTCTGTATCCTTTAACTGCCCGGACGAGGCGCTAATCCCGGTATCGTGAAATAGGCCGCGAGAACGAAATGAACGGCAAGGCTGGCGGGAACACTGATTAATGCCAGCCCCATCGACACCAGATAAAACACAGGACCGAAACGATACTGCTTCGTAATGCCTTCCACCAGCGCCCGATCTGCATCTTTCGCCAGCAGACGGTTATCACGGGAGGCATGAAACCACATCAGGTTAAAGAAAACCGCGATCAGGAAAAAGTCTCCGCTAAAGATGATCGCCCCGATAGCCGCATCTTTATGTTCAAGATATTCCGTCAGCAGCAGTGTCGAAAACGGGACGAGCGTAATCATCATCAACAGCAGCGTATTTAAGACCAGAAAACGATGATCGATGCGCTGGATATTTTTGAACATAGCGTGATGATTAATCCACATAATGGCAATTGTGCCAAAGCTAATCAAAAAGCCGAGATAAACAGGCCACTGCTCAATCAGCGCACTTAGAAGCCCCTGCCCCTCACGTAGTTCGCTCAAGGGCGGCACTTTAATCTCAAACGCCAGCAGCGTAATCACGATGGCAAACACGCCGTCACTGAAGGCTTCAATGCGGCCTGTTTCTCTAATTTCCTGTGGATTTTCGCTTATCTCGCTCATAGCTTCTCCGTGTAGGGCTTCGCAGCAAGAGGATACTCATTCACAAGAAACATGACAACCACCCCATTGGAGAGGAACACGCCTACCCAGTCGTGCAGGGTTATCCCGCATGAGGTTTTGCTTCATCATCATGATTGGGAATATCACCGAGGCGAATTTCCTGATCGCGGGGATGCTTGGCGCTGCCTGTATAGCCCATGTCGTGCAGGCGCTCGGCTTCCAGCTTTTCCAGCGTATCGGCAATTTTGCCATAATCTGCCGTCGGGATTTTATGATCGACCCCGGCAGCATCACGATACACGTAACCCGCGCCGCCGCACCAATCACAATCGACGGTTTCGCCCGTAAATTCATCCTCGAACCAGCCGTAGCCTTCGCACGATTCGCAGCGTTTGATGTTCATTTTATCTATCTTTCTATCAAGGAACTGATTCAAGCTTTCAGCACTCAGCAAAAGCGGTAGCAGCACTCAAAAACTTAGGCGATTTGATGGATTGCCTCCTCTAAAAAATTGATCTTAGCGCAGCTTTTTAGGCGGAATTCAAACATCCGAATTACTTCAGGGAATAGATGCAGGGCTTTTGCTGGCTGTCTCATGAAGAAAGGGTTTATGCCGTTAGCAATTAAATACGGAGAACCCCTATCCCTAACCCTTTCCTCGCAAACAGGGCAAGGGAACAATATAGCGCACCTTGTATTCCTCCCCTTCCCCGGTTACGAGTTGGGGGGAGGTTAACGGGGCAATCATCCGTATTATTTTGAAAAAGTGCATAAACCCCTTGTTGCAAGCACAAATATCCAGTAAAAGCGAAAGCCCTAAAACGGAATAACCACCCCTTATTGCGGCACCAAGGTCTGTATACCGTCGGCAGGGACGCTTTCGGCGGCCCACCCTTCCAGTCCCTCAGCAGTGCGGATGCGCCACCAAATGAACTCATCGGCAAAAACCGGGCCATCCAGCAGCGTCACTTGATTGTTATCCTGTAAGCGGACGACAACATCCTCGTTACGCCCCGGATTAACGCGCACAAGCAGGTTATCATTGTTATCGGTGTTCACCACAGCCGTGCTGCCAATCGTTAAACGCGAGGTCGTCTCTGGCATCACTGTCTCTACTGGCAGCGGATACGGTGTCGCGGCTGGGACGATGCCTGCATCATCGCAGTACGGCAAAATCTGATACGTGCGGCGATCTTCGCAGGTGGGCGGATTGATAAAGCGATTGGCAAACGTCCAATCCATCAAATCGCGCAGGTTGGTAAACACCCGCCATGTGCTGAGGGTCGAGTCCGAAAGCCCGGTGACAACTTCGCGTCCGTCGGCTCTAAAATCAACGCTGCGAATGGATTCGTCGGCCTCGTAGCGGCGCAGTTCGAATCCGGTGGAGACATCCCACAAGCGCAACGTGCTGTCTTGCGACCCGGAAATAAAACTTTCCCCATCGGGCGAAAAATCGATGCCTAGCACAGCGCGATCATGGCCTTCAAAGGTCTGGGCGATTGTCCCCGTGGCGGCATCCCATAAGACAATGCCACCATTCCCGGCACCAGCGGCGATTTGTGTGCCTGGCGGATTAAACGCGACGGTTTGGATGACGCTGCCTTGGTCGCTGAATTGGCGGAGGATGTCGCCCGTCGCCACATTCCATAACACCAATTGATCGCTTGATGCGGAAACGATAGTTTGTCCATCCGGGCTAACTGCCGCGTCCAGTACGGCAATTGCATTGCCTAAATCGTAAACCCGAATCGCCTCTCCGGTACCCAGATTCCATAAGACCAATGTGCCATCATTAAAGGAGGCAACGGCCTGGGTGTTATCTGGCATAAAAGCGACGGTCAGCACATCGCCATGACCGCCTGCGATGGTGCGAATGGGCTGACCGCTGGCGATGTCCCACAAAATCAATGAATCGTCAGATGAGCCAGAAAGCGCTCGCAGCCCATCGGCGCTGATGGCGACATCATTCACACGGCCTGTATGCCCCAAAAACTGCTGGATCGTTAGCCCGGTATTGACGTTCCAGAAACGCAAGGTATTATCCGCTGCGCCGGAAAGTATCGTCCGTCCATCCGGGCTAAAAACACCGACTGCAAAGCTGGAACGGATGCTACGCACTTCATGTCCTCGAAACTCGATGATTTCCTCCGCCCGTTTGGTATCCCAAACACGCATCGTCCCGTCGGCTGAGGCGGAAAGCAAACGCCGTCCGTTCAGGCCATAGGCTAAATCCAGCACAGGGCCGGAATGCCCATTGAACTCGCCGATTCTTTGCGCCGTCGCCGTATCGTAAATGATGATGGTGTTATCGTTGGCGGCGGAAAGCGCTTGGCTGCCATCGGTATTGAAAATGACGGCGTTCACCGATTGACCTTCATGCTCATCAAAACGGCTGATCTCATCACCCGTATTGGCATTAAATAACCGGACTGTGCCGTCCTCAGAACCCGTGAGGATGTTGGCCTTAATCGGGCTAAAGACCACCGTATTCACATCAGAATCATGCGGGAATTGGCGAACTTCCACACTGTCGAAAACATTCCACAAGCGCACGGTGTCGTCATCAGACGTTGAGACAATTTGTGAGGCGTTGGTATTAAAAACGGCGCTGTTGACGGCATCGGTATGGCCTTCAAACCGCCGAAAAACTTCGCCGGTTTCCACCTGCCACATGATGACGGCCCAATCCGCCCCACCAGAGACAAGGAAGAGGCCATCCTTATTAAAAGCGAGGCTGTTTACGCCAGCGCGATGTCCGACAAAACGGCGAACTTCCGCGCCTGTTTCCACATCCCACAGAATAATCACCCCGTCGTCAGCAGCGGAGGCAAAGGTACGACCATCCGGGCTAAATTTGACGCTGTTAATAGGGCGGGTGTGGCCTTCAAACCGCCGTATTTCGCGCCCTGTATTGACATCCCATAAAATGATGGCGTTCTCATCCGTCATCAAAGCCGTCGAACCGTTAGGACTATAATCTACGGCGTTGACAATTCCACCGCTGCTGCTTAAAACGCGGCGTGTCCCCGGCGCATAAGCCACTTCCGCAAGGGTGCGCTGGCTTTGGGGCGGCGGCGAGTTGATCTGATTCGCTTGCACCGCCAACATCACGGCTAAATCGGTGTCGCTATCGACTAATTCCCGGTTTGCGCTGGCGGAAAGCGCGAGGCTTTGCGCTTGTCGGGCGCTTTCTTCGGCTGTTTGCAGGGCGGCTTCGGCACGATTTTCCTGCGCTCGTGCTTCCCGCAGGCTCAACAGCGCGAACACACTTAATGCCGCCGCGATGATGATACCTACCACAAGGACAACCGCTACTAACCGCAGTCGATTGGCGGCTTGTGCCTCCAGACTTAGCTCACGTTTAAGCTGTTCCTGCTGGGCTTGGGCGCGTTTTTCTTCTTCCTCCAAACTCAATTGGATAAACTCGCGCTGCAAGACCGTCGGGTCGCCAGAATCCAGCCAATCCTCCGCCCGTGCTAATCGGTTACCTGTGAGCAGATAAGCCATATCGCGGTTAGTAAGTTGCCAGTTGTTGGCGGATTGCAGCAGTTCGCCCCCAAAACGCAGCCCTTCCACATTTTCCGCCACCCAATCGGTGAAGCGCTTCCATTCACGAATCAGCGCCTCATGCCCGACCTCAATCCAGACCGTTGGCGCGGTTTGATCGTCCTCACTGGCTTTGATCTCGCGGCTGGCGATGAGCAAGCGCGAAGTCGGCGCGGTCAGCAGATCGATGACTTCCTGCACAGCTTGATCGGGGACATCGCGGAAGGCCAAATCATTGCGGTCTACCCGGCGGCGCGTGGCTTCCCCTGTCGCGCCGACTTCCACCAATCGCAGCAGCATCCGCCGCATGAGGGCCTGCTGCGCGGCGTTTAATCCCAGATAAATATTTTCGGCATGAGTGGCAAGGGCGCGGCGCACCCCGCCGATTTTTTCATAAGCGGCATTCGACAGCCGCCGACCATCGCGCAGCGCATAGAGTTCCTTGAGCGCATATTGCAGCAGCGGGAGCGATCCCGGCTGGCGGCGCACATCGTCCAGAATACGCTGTGGCAGTCCTTCCTCATACGACAGCCCAACCGCCTCGGCGGGGCCTTCGATGGCATGGAGAAGATCAGCCGCCGTCATTTCGGTAACGATGAGTAGATTTTCCTGCTCGAAAAGCCGCGCCAAATCGGGATAGCGGCCTAAACGATCAAAGAAATCCGCCCGCATGGTGATGATGGCTTGCGTTCTGCCGCCGGGGCGGGTTACGGCATAATGCAGCATCGCTAAAAATGCCGCGCCTTCTGCTTCGTTAGCGCGGGTGAATACTTCTTCAAATTGATCGACCACCAGCAGCAAACGGGCGGTCTTGGGGTCGTTGGACAAAATGCCTTCGACAAGGCGATCTAAATTTTGGGGCGATGCTGTCAGCAGCCGCTCGATTTGCGAGCCTTCCATATCTTCGCGTAAGGGCGCAAGACGCTGCGCCAACGCATCAACAGGCGAACTGCCCGGCGCAAAAATCACGACAGGCCATTCGTCGGAGTCCGGCAGGGTGCCAGAGCGAATTTCCGGGATGATCCCCGCCCGCACCAGCGAACTTTTGCCGCTGCCGCTTGCGCCGACGACGGCTAGAAATCGGGCGGCGTGTTCTTGCGAAAGCACGTTGAGCGCTTTACGGATTAATTCTTCGCGTCCGAAGAAAAAGTGCGAGTCGGTCTGTTGAAAGGCTTCCAGCCCTTTAAATGGATTTGGGATTTTAGCCGGATCAACATCATCATACGCCCCTACGCGGCGCAGACCAGGCAGCGCATTGAGCAGTTCGGGGAAGGCTTCTTCGTAGCGATTTTCAAAATTAATAAAGTGGACATCCAGCAGCCAGCGCATACTTTCGGTTTGCTGCAACTGCGTCATCGCGCTTACCGCCATCACCGGGATAATAATTTTCCCTTGCTGGCGGGCGGTATTGATCTCACGCTGGCACCACTCGCTGGTCACGGCATCGGGCGAGAGGCAGAAGATCAGCATCTCGGAACGCTCAATCCCGCGATAAATTTCATTTTGCCAGAGTTCGCCCGCTTGAATCTGCCGCCAATCGACCCAAACATCCAGACCCGCATCGCTTAGATCGCGGGCGAGCCGCTCGGCAAAATTTTTATTGCGACGTGAATAGGACACGAAAACCCGTCTCATGGCCTGCCCCTTTATTAGTTGCTTTTCCCGATTATAGTCGTGCGTTTGGCTTCCGGCGGGAAAGCGTCAGATAAACATCATCGTATCATAGAGAAAGCGATAGATGACGGATTATAAACGTTCCTCTATGAGAACGCCCAATTTTTGATCTAACCGTATTCTAACTTCCGATACCTTGTAGACTGGGCAGCAGTTCGACACGTCCACAGGTCTCTACAGCCTCCGCGCAAGATATTATGATCCGGGCGTAGGTAGATTCAATTCACGCGATACATGGTCATACGATTTCCAAAATCCGATGGAGTTCAATCGGTATGTGTACGCGGTGGGAAACCCTGTAAACGGGAGTGATCCGAGTGGACTTGATTTGATTGGAACTGCGAAGATCGAAGAGCAAGATGTTGAAATAGTTTCTCCCGCTATTTTAATGGCAGAACGGCATCTTGCTTGGAGATTTATTTATCAGCGAATGATTACGCGATGGATTTACAGATCCAGGACTTTCGCTTACCTCACCCCCCGGCTCCCTCTCCAATACTTGGCTATGCATTACCCACATCTTTGGGGAGAGAAGGGTTAAATAAAATCCAAGCGTCAGAGATATCCTGAAGGCGTGTCCAACCACGCCACAGGACTTTCACACCTGGCTC
>Ga0209490_10001544_pt1 | contig 22108 bp, 21 predicted proteins | sample MAT06_FD_187209 | JGI IMG/M metagenome (GOLD analysis project Ga0209490, IMG submission 187209) | Freshwater microbial communities from Lake Fryxell liftoff mats and glacier meltwater in Antarctica - MAT-06 (SPAdes) (version 2) | ecosystem: Environmental > Aquatic > Freshwater > Ice > Liftoff... | reverse complement strand
ACGAAACCTCCGCGCGGTCGATCGACGCGTTGCCCGATCCGCTCACGCAGTCCGATCTCATCGGGCTCGATGCTGCGCTCGCGCTGGTGGAATCGTCACGCAGCGGCTGAGGGCGAAGCTGCGCGTGTCTTCAGGGGCGTCATACATGACACACACGTTGGAGGCGGCGCTGTAACGCGACCGCCGCGGCCGGGCGATTCGGCGAGAGCCGCGGAACCGCGTCGATGACCAACCTTGGCGACGCGAAGGCGATGATCAGAGGAGCGAGCGGCAAGGCGTTTCCTGAAGGTGTGTTGTATGTTCCAATCCCGCTCACCGAGCCGATCGGTGCAGCACGCCGTTCGCGGCGGATGAGTCGGATCGCGTCCGAGCTGGGCGTCAGCAACACTCGGAGACCGCCGCTTCAGCCCCGGAGCAGGTCGATTGCGTTGCCGAAGGTCGCGACAACCCGTTCCGTCCCGGAGGTGCGGATCCGCTCCCGAGCCCGGTCGAGGTCGGTCGCGTTCCAGACGCCCACGACCACGTTCATGTCGGCGAAGCGGGCAAGTATGCGCTTGCACACGTACCGCGCGTGACTTGTCGCCGCGGGCGGCATGGCGCACACGCAGACGGACCTGGGCGTCAGCGTGTCCATCTCCTCCAGCAGTTCACCCGCCAAAGTCGTTACCGCGACCACTCTGGCGGAGAGGCCCTGGAACTCCAACAGCTGCACCAGCATCAGGGCGCTGATCTCATCCGCCTCATCGCGCGCCGGGATGCACAGCACCAGCCGCGCGGCAGCGATCGGGCCCGGCGCATCGACCGGTGCTGGGATCATCGCGCCCCGCGCCGGAACACCGGCCAGAGCGGCTGGCTCGCCGGCCTCGGCCTTGACCGCCGACCTGTGCAAATCGCCCAGCTCCTCGATCAGATCCCGCAGGCTCCGATAGATAAACTGGTCCTGCCCCTCCTCCAGACGCCCGGCCTGACGGTCGTGCTCGGCCATCGCCAGAGAGGGCATCAGGACGTCCTGATACAGATCAATCAACGTCTTGACCTTGAGGTACTCCTGGGTGAACTGGAACACATCGTCATAGTCCGCCGCCAGCAGGCGCTGATACACCTTGGCCTCTGGCGGCAGGCTCGGGCCGTCACCCAGCAGCACACTGAGGAACTCCAATTGCGGGACGTGCCGGCCCATGACGACCACGCACACGGTCAGCGGCGTCGCCATGATCAGGCCCACCGGCCCCCACAGCCACCCCCAAAACACCGCTGCCACCATTACAGCCACCGCCGAGATGCCCGTGCGCGAACCGTATAGCCACGGCTCAAGAACGTTGTTGCTCACCAACTCCAGTAGAACGAAGAACCCGATTGTGATCAGCGGCCTATTCCACGAGTCAAACACTGCCAGCGACATCGCAATCGGCAGGGCCGCTCCGACCCAGGGCCCCACATAGGGGACGAAGCGCACCAGTCCCGCCAGCACGCCGAAGAGAATCGCGTTCGGCACGCCGATGATCGAGAGGCCGACCGCCACGCCCAAGCCGTAGCTGCTGTTGACGATCAACAGCATGAGCAGGTACCGGCTCACCCGCGAGGCACCTTCGTCCATGGCGTGCGTGGTACTGGTCAGCCGGCCTGTGCCGATCAAATAGATCACCCGGTCCCGCAGATCCTCACGGTATAGAAGAATCAGAATCACGAACACGATCACGATTCCTACCGTCGCCAGCGGGCTCAGCAGCGGCGCGAATGACCCAAGCATCGACTCCAAGACCTTCACCGGCTTCTCGATGATCTCCACGGGCACCGGATTGGCTGCGGGCTCCGTCGACGGCGGAGGCGTCGGGGCTTGGCCGTCGCGCTGTCCCACCTGATCCGGCGCGCCCGGAGGTTGGCTGCCCGCTTTCGACACCTCCGCAGCGATCTGTTCGAGGGAGTCGCTGGCTCGGCCCAATGTGCCGTGCATCTTTGATTGCGCCGAAGTGAGCTTCTGGCGGATGTTGTCCCGGTATTGAGGCAGATTCTCCGCCAATTGCACAGCTTGACTGGCCATCACCCAGCCCAAGCCCGCGACCACCAGAAGCGACAGTGTCGACACGGAAAGCACCGAGCACGTGCGTCCAAGCCCGAGTTTCGCCACCCGCCCGACCAGCGGCGCAAGGACGAAACTCAACAGAACTGCCAGCGCCAGCGGGATCAGCACGACCCGCGCGAGGTATAGAACCGCGATAATCGCGACCACGCTGATCACAACTTCCAGACGCGACGGCCCGTCCGGCGCATGGCGGGCCAGCGGGGGCACCTGCAGTGCTTCCACCCGCCAGCTCTTGGCACGATCCGAAGCGTTCGGGCTGTCAGTTGCCATCTAATCGCTCCCCTGCCAGCCCTGCGGCGCGGGGGTGGCCCGCCCCCGTCGCGAGAACCCGCGGGTGCCGACGAGCCAAGCCGGCCGCGAACCCGCAGCGTCTCTTCCGACGAGCGAGGCCGAGCCCTGCACAATGCTCGTGGAGCGTGTGTTCCCTCATGGATTGAGCCGTCGGCTGGAAAGATTCAGGGTCGAGTCGAAAGACACCAAAGCCGGTACAAAAAAGAGAAGCGCGACCACAAGCATACGCCCGCACAAAAAACGACGCTATCGCCGTCATGGCCGCCTCCTGCGCAACGGGGCGCATCACGCCCTCTCGTCGTAGCGGCGCGCGACGCTGGTCAAGCCCGATTGACGCAGAGCGAGTGTGCGCCCGGAGGGCGCTACGGAGCCCTCCAGAACGGCGCCATACATGCCACACCCGCCGGAGGGTGCGCGGTAACGCGACCCGCTGCGGCCGGGCGGTTTGGCGAGAGCTGTGGAACCGCGTCGATGACCCACATTGGTTTCGCAAAGGAACTGATCAGAGCAGCGAGTGGCAAGGCGTTTTCTGAAGGTGTGTGTCCTTCATGATTCCTCCGCGCGGTCGATCGACGTGTTGCCCGATCCGCTCACGCAGTCCGATCTCATCGGGCTCGATGCTGCGCTCGCGCTGCTGGAATCGTCACGCAGCGACTGAGGGCGAAGCTGCGCGTGTCTTCAGGCGCTGACGATCCGAGCGGTCGCGATGATGTATGCAGAGGACGAAGCCGACAACACCTGACTCAGCGCGGTGACTCACGCATGCGACCCGCCGCTCTCTCCTTTTCGAGGAACATCCCCCGGCGTTAGGAGTGACAGGCCGTAGAACGTGCCGCCGATCATCACGCCGAAGTCACCACGGTCTAGTGTGAGCAAGACCTCAGCCCAGGCCAGCGCGCCGAACAGAATCGGACGATCCGTCGCGGGCTCAAAGACCGCAGCCCGGTCGAGCGTCAGTACATCGTCCATAAGCACCAAGTCCGGGCGCAACTTAGCCCAATCGGCCGTCGCGCTGGCGCGCAGGTCTGGAAGGTTCGCGAGGACCTCCTCGAGAACATACGGAGTCGTTAGCAGAGACCAGCCATTTTCGGGTGCGCGGCGGAAGACCTCGCGCGACGCTCCCCGATCGGACCCGCTGGCCGCGAGCAGCACGCTCGAATCCAAGAAGACCCTCATTGCTCGTTGCCGCCACGAACACGCTGCATGTCGGCATCGTCGGCGGCGATCCACGCGTTCATCTGCTCACGCGAGAACTTCCGGGGCGTGGGCAAATGGCCTCCCTGCGCCCGCAGTCGAGCGGCAAGAAACAGCAACAACTCCTGCTTCTGCGCGGGCGGAAGCGCATCGGCGGCGGCTTCAATTTCAGTGAGTGTGCGCATGCCTCAAGCATACGAGGTGAACGAGACCGGAGGCGGCGAAGTACTCGCGCGATCATGAGACGCCGGGGCAGTAGGACCGACGGCGCGACGGTGTGATGGGGGCAGACGAACCGGCTCGGCGCCCGAGAGCCGCTGTGGGGACGGTGATCGCGCGCACGGGAAACCTGTCGTTGACAGCAGCTGTGTCCATGATCAGGTTCTCAAGTTGGAGTTGCGAAGCGGTCGGGGTTCCATCACTCGCCGCGGTTCAGGTGCGCGCTCGAGGATGGTGAAGAGCTTTGCGGATGCACGCGACGACGACGACCTTGTGGGGCTTCCCCTTCGCCTTGAGACGCTTGGCGAACGCGCGGATCGCCGCGTCGCAGCGCATCGCGGAGAACGCGGCCATGTAGCCAGCGGTGAGCGCGCCGATCTCTTGGCGGCTCGCGTCGCCGAGCTCGGAAAGCTCCGCCAGCAGCGTGCGGGCGGTGGCGCTTCCACAACGTCTCGCTCGCAACCGACATCACGGCGGCTCTCGATGCCGCCGCAAGGCGCACGACGCGCATCGGACTGACGTCTCGATCGGCCGTTCAGCCGCAAGCGCCCGGCGCCACGTTGCATTCGAATGGGTGTGGCCACTATGGCTTGAGAAGATCGCCCCCACGGACGAGACCCAACCGAGCGCGCTGTGCGGCATCGTGGTGATCGATAAGCCCGAGGGAATGAGTTCATTCGGCGTGGTGGCTCGCGTTCGTCGCCGCGCACGCGGCGCGAAGACCGGTCACGCCGGAACGCTCGATCCGCTCGCAACGGGGATACTCGTTCTGGCGCTCGGTCGCGCGACGCGATCGATCGAGTTGCTCATGGCGACCGACAAGCGGTATCGCACCGAAGTCGACCTTTCCGCATTCACGACTACAGACGATTGCGAAGGCAAGCGCGACGAGATCATCGTGGCGTCGACCCCAACCGAGGCCGACATACGTGCCGCTCTCGCCGCCTTCCACGGAACCGTCCTGCAAAAGCCGCCTGCGTTCAGCGCGATCAAGATCGCTGGTCAGCGTTCCTACCGACTTGCCCGTGCTGGCGCTCCGCCCGATATTCCCGCTCGACCAGTTCGCATCGACTCCGTCGAACTCCTGCGCTACGCGTGGCCGATTGCCGAACTCGACATTCGCTGCGGGAAGGGCACGTACATTCGGAGCATCGCACGTGACCTCGGCGTCGCACTCGGAACCGGCGGCCATTGTCGAACGCTTCGTCGAACCGCCGTCGGTCCGTTCGACGAAACCTCCGCGCGGTCGATCGACGCGTTGCCCGATCCGCTCACGCAGTCCGATCTCATCGGGCTCGATGCTGCGCTCGCGCTGGTGGAATCGTCACGCAGCGGCTGAGGGCGAAGCTGCGCGTGCGTTCAGCCGCGCCCGTTCCGCTCGATCTCGGCGATGCACGCAGACAAGAAGGATCGCCATTCCTGCGAGCAAGAGCACGTCGGCAACATTGAACACCCACGGAAACACTTCCGCCGTTGCGTTGCCCGGCCAGCGCCAGCCAAACGGGAGATTCCAGCGCGGGAACATGTGCAGGAAGTCTCGAACAGCGCCGTACACAATGCGGTCGTAGAGATTGCCGACACCGCCAGCGAGTATGAGCCCGATGGCGACGTGCGCGAGGCGAGAGTCCGCGCGGGTCCATCGCGCGAAGACGCTCAAAGCCACGAGGATCGCGACCATCGTGAACAAGACGAAGATGATCCGTTTGTCTTGTCCGATGCCGAAGACCGCACCGTGATTGAGAACGAGGCGGAAGTCGAGTAGATCGGCTGGGAGCGCCCGCTGACCCTCGTGAAACGGCAAGCGATAGCCGCGATTTCCAACGAGTTCTTCGTACACGAGCACCACTGGTTCACCGGCGACGGTGCGGAACGCCCACGCCTTGGTCCAGAGGTCGGTGCCCGCACCAATCGCGAAGACGATCGCCAACGTGATCCATGCCGAAACTGAACGCCACGCGGGGCGTGCGTCGATCTGCGGCAAGACACTCTGCTCCGCGAGGTCGTTCGTCATGCGTTCAACGAGCAAGGATGGCGGGAAGGCGCGCGTCGGTCGGAACACGTGCCGAGCGAGGACCGGGATCAGACGAGCGTGTCAGACTACCGAGGAGCGATGCCGCGCTCGACGAGCTTCGCTGCCTCGACGGTGTGTTTCGCCCAAGGCTTCGCCTCGAGGCGGGACTTCGGAATCGGCTTGCCGGTGAGTTGGCACACGCCGTACGTCTTGTTCTCGATCCGACCGAGCGCTGCATCTATTTCGTCGAGCAAAACTCGCTCTGTCTCAGCCATTCCAAGCGTGAAGTCTTGATCGAACGTATCGGTTCCGATGTCAGCCATGTGCAGCGGCATCGTGGAGAGGTTGCCGCCGCTCGACCGGAGCGCTTCGTCTTCCATGCCCGACAGCATGCCAGCAAGAACTCTTCGTTTCGCTAACAAAAGCGTGCGGTATTCGTCGAGTTCCTTCTTCACCATCTTGGTCTTGATGGTCGAGACCTGAAGCTCAGGCTTCTCAACTTCCTTCTCAACCGCTGGCTTGGATCGTTTCGGCGTAGGCAACCCCCGCGTCGAGATCATGCGCACGCGGCGACCGTTGATCAGCACGTATCCCGACGCGTCGGCTTGGGTCGTCACAGCGACAGCGGCAACTGACTTCGCGGTCGAGAGGTCGATTGGCCCCTTCTTCTTGGCTGGGGGCTTCGGTGCTGGCTTCGTGGGCGGCGACGCCTTCGATGAGGCAGCTTTCGCCGAACCCTTCGCTTCGGGCTTGCCGGCCGACTTACCGACAGGCGCGGTCGCCGCCGCCTTGGCGGCCAGCTTGGCCGCTTTGCTAGCGCTGCCGTTGACGGTGCCCGCTGCGATCTTTCCAGAGCTGTTGCCGGAAGCCTTGCCGTTGGCAGAGGCGGGTACGACTTTGCTGGGCTGGGCACCCTTCAGGACTAGCCCAACCTTTGCCACTACCTTTGCCCCACCCTTTGCCCCGACCTTTGTCCCGACCTTCGACCCGACCTTCGACCCGACCTTCGACCCGACCTTTGTCCCAAGCTTGGCCAGCACGGCCTTTGCGGTTTTCGCAGGTGAGACCGGCTTGGTGAGGAGTGCCTTGGCCGCCGCCTTCGCGGACGGCTTTACGGGCTTGCCAGCGGGCTTGCTTCCAGTTTTGGTTCCGGATTTGGCTCCAGCGGGTACCGCAGCCTTGCCGAGCTTCTTCCCAACAGGGACGCCCCGTGGGAGGCTCCGCGGAAGGTCACTCGACCGGCTCGTCGACTTGTTTGGTCTGCTCGGCTTGGATCCCGCCTTCGCGCCGTCAGAACCCCGGGCAGCGCTCTTTCCAATCCCCGCGCCGCGCTTTTGGTCGCCCTTTTTGGGAAGCGTCTCGCGTCCGGGTTTCTTCCCGGAAGTCCCGACCGGAGTCCCAACTGCAGTTTTGGTCGGCGCGGGCTTTCCCACCGGCCGTTTGCTGGCAGGTACCTTGGCCTTCGACTTCCGGCTCGCCGCGGACTTCGCCAATTCGTTCTCCCAGCGTCGCTCCCAGAACCTCACTCGGCACCAGCCCGCGAGCGAGTCCCCACGCTGGGGTCGCAGGCGATCTTTGGGCGAGTAGGAAAAAGGTTGGGTAGCTTAGCGGGAAAACGCTGTTTCGTCAAAACAACTTGACAGTCCCCCCGCGCCATGGCAGCGAAATCAGACGCTCGTGAGCTTCCGGCTGAACGACCCCATCGCGCGGAACTTGTCATATCGCTGACGCACGAGGGTGTCTGGATTGATCCGAGTCAACTCGCGAAGACGGTCGAGAATCCAGCCTTGAAGTCGCTCCGCCGTCGCCTTGGGATCGCGATGCGCACCCCCGACCGGTTCGCGTATGACGCCATCAATGATGCCGTTCTCAAGGTTGCGCTGAGCCGTGAGCGCCAGCGCGTCGGCGGCCCGAGTGTTCGTCGCTTCGTTCGCTTCCTTCCATAGAATCGCTGCGCAACCCTCAGGGCTGATCACCGAATACCACGAATGCTCAAGCATGCCGATGCGATCGCCAACAGCGATTCCGAGCGCGCCACCCGAGCCGCCTTCGCCGATGACCACCGCAACGATCGGCGTTCGCAGTCTGCTCATCTCAAAGAGATTTTCCGCGATCGCTTGCGCTTGACCACGCTGTTCGCTTCCGACGCCGGGATATGCCCCCGGTGTATCAACAAGCGCCACGATCGGAAGTCCGTACTTCTCGGCCAATTTCATCCGTAAGAGCGCCTTTCGGTAGCCCTCCGGATGCGCACACCCGAAGTGACATGCAACCTTCTCGGCGACCGTCTTGCCCTTTTGGTGACCGATCAGCATGACCTTCATGGAACCAATCCGAGCGAAGCCCGCGATAATCGCCGGGTCATCGCCGAATCGTCGGTCGCCATGCAGTTCGCAGAAGTCGCGGCACATGAGTTGGAGATAGTCACTTGACTGCGGCCGGTGGGGATGACGCGCGACGCGCACCGTCTGCCACGGCGTCAGCGACGCATAGGTCTTCGTGAGCAGACTCGCTCGTGTCTCCTCAAGCTTGGCGATCTCTTCCGCAAACCGCTCGGCGGCGGGACCCTCGGTGAGAAGATCTATCTGCTTCTCGATCTCGACGATCGAGTGCTCAAAGTCAAGAACGTACGTGGCGCTGTGGCCCTGCCGTGGCATGACGGCAGTATAGAGATCCGCCGCGCGATCCTGCGCACGCACCCCGTCCGGAGCGATACTGAGGCGATGGCGATACTGCTCGCAGTTTTTGGTTTTGGCAACATCGGACAAGCGGTCGTCGAGGGCGCGAGAAGCGAGCGCGTGCTGGCTGCGAGCGAGATTCTCGTCGTCGAGCCCGACGATGCACGTCGCGCCATCGCCCGCGCACTGGGTTGCGAAGTGAGTACGTCAGCCGCTGCTGCCCGCGATGTCACGAATGTACTGCTCGCCGTCAAGCCACAATCATTTCCGGCGCTCGCGCCAACGCTCGGCGATCGATCGTCTAGGACGATCTTGATAAGCGTGATGGCAGGACTGCGCAGCGAGCGCATTCGCGACGCCGTTGGCAAGGAACACGCCGTCGTGCGTGCGATGCCTAACACACCATGCAAGGTGCGACAGGGCATGACGGCGATCGCGCTCGGCGCTGGCGCGATCGCTGGCGACGAGACCTTCGCCGCGCGCATCTTCTCGGCGATTGGGCGCGTCGTTCGCGTCGACGAGGCGGAGTTCGATGCAGTCACCGCAGTCAGTGGCTCCGGTCCGGCGTATGTCTTCCTGCTCGCGGAGGCTTGGGAAGACGCAGCGATCAGCCTCGGATTTGATCGAACGACTGCCCGCGAGCTTGTTCGGCAGACGATTCTCGGCGCCGCTGCAATGCTCGCGGATCGGTCCGTCGACGCGGCAGATCTCCGCGCGGCTGTCACAAGCAAAGGCGGCACGACGGCGGCTGCCCTCGCAGTTCTCGAAGCACGCGGCTTACGCGAAACGCTACGAGCGGCGATCACAGCAGCGGAACAACGCGGGCGCGATCTCGGCATGACCGCTGCACAGCGGTGAGTTGATCGAAAGCATGACTAACACGACATCACCGATCAAAAATCGCGCCGGTAGAAACTCCAAGCCCCGAGCGCGAGGACGATAGTCTCGAACGCCACGCTCGTTCCAATGATCCACCACGCTGGTTCCGCTTTGCGCTCTTGATCCACGCGCCGCTCCACCGCTTCGCGGGTTTCCTGATCGGCTCGCTGCTTTTCACTCCAGCGACCACCCGGTCGACCGAACCCCATGAGAATGTCGGTGAGCGATCGCTGCGGATCCTTACCCACCCAGCGGTCGACAAGATTGATCGTCTCTTCGTGCTTGGGGAGCGCCGTCGTAAAAATGCGAATGCCGAGCAGCCAGCGCTGCGCTGTGTCGACATCGCCCTGCTCCGCGACGACTTGGTCCATCGCCGTCTCGAGCTCTCCGCGGACGCGCTCGAACTCGTTGGAGTTCTCGGAATTCTTGCCGTCGGCGCGAAGCTCAGCGAGTCGCTCCGTGAGTTCCGCCGCACGCGTCTCAAGCGGAGCGACTTCAGTTTCTTGGAAGATCGCGATCTGATGCGTGATGTTCTCCGCCGCGCTGGTCGCCCACAGCGCAAACCAAAAGATCGCGGTTGCGATGAGCGCCGCGATCGTCGAGCGTGTCATCACGCCAACCAGCACATTCACGCAATAGAGGTACGAGAAGAAGAGAACGACGAGCGGAATTGCCATGAAGAGGCCCCAATTCCACTCGTTCAAGCGCCACCCAACGCAGAGAAACGCGCCGAGGCAGAACGTCGCGACTTGAAGCAGCACGAACAGCAGCGAACCCACGTATTTCACGAAGAACACGCGGACGCGCGAGATTGGCTTCGCGAGCACCATGTCGATCGCGCCTTCGCCAAGGAAGTCGGGAAAGATCGACGTTGTCGAGATGATCGCGAGCGCGGCAGCAATCCAACCGAGCCAGAGCGTCACGATGAAGTTCGAGAAGATCGATAGGTACAGCTCGCGCGCCAGTGGCAATCCAAACGCAAATCGCTCAACTTCAAATTCCTTGAGGCCATACAAGATCGTGATGCCGCGCGGTGAAAAGCCGACCGAGCCGTAGAGCGCAACGACAAAGAAGTTGATAGCGAGCGTGATCCAAAAGAGCTTGCGGCTCTTCAGTAGCCGCCATGAATCCATCAGTAGTGCGGCGCTTTGCATGATTTAGGAGACCTTCTTGGGTGACGTCGCGTCGGGGTGTGCGCGTCCGCCGCTGCGTCCGATTGCTGCGCCGGGCGTGGCATCACCCGATTCGCGCATGGTCTCGATGAAAAGGTCTTCGAGTGACTGCCGCACCGGGCGAACCGCAATCAGCGTTACGCCGCGGGCACGCAAGAGATCTATCACCGGCTGCGCCGCATCGGCCTCGCTGCTGCCAATCTCAAGCTGCGTCTCGCCATTCGAGGACGGTGGTGCCGTCGACGCGCCGAGTCGAACGAGGCCATCGCGCAGCGCTGCGTCGTTCGGAAGCGGTCCGCAGACGAACTCATAGCGCCGTGAACGCTGGGTGAGATCTCCTATGGTCCCCTGCCGTACAACGGTACCCTTGCTCATGATCGCAACGCGATCGCAGACCATTTCGAGTTCGCCTAACAGATGGCTGTTGACGAAGACGGTTTTCCCGCGAGCCTTGAGCGCCAGCAACACGTCGCGGATGTCTTTTCGACCGACGGGATCCACTCCATCGGTCGGCTCATCGAGGACTACGAGATCTGGATCAGCGATGAGCGCGACGGCGAGTCCGAGCCGCTGCTTCATTCCCTTCGAGTAATTCGCCACGGGCTGCTTCGCCCACGGCGCCATGCCGACTTGGTCGAGGAGTTGTGCCGATCGAGTGCGCCGCTCGGCGCGATCGACCTTCGAGAGAGCGCCGAAATAGTCGACCGCCTGAAGACCCGAGAGATAGGAGGGGAAGCGGAGATGCTCGGGCAGGTAGCCGATGCGTCCCAACGTGGGGCGATCGCCAACGGGCTTCCCCAGCAATTCGCCTTCGCACCGCGTCGGCCGAATCACCGTCATCAGAATCTTCACGAGCGTGCTCTTGCCAGCGCCGTTCGGACCAAGCAAGCCGAAGATCTCGCCTTGAGCAACTTGCAGCGAAACGTCGCGAAGTGCATGAATGGCGCGCCGATACGTTTTGCTGGCGTGGCGGACGTTGATGGCCCAGTCGGCAGAAGAGGGCGTAGGTAGTGCGGCGGTCATGAGCCTCGGTAGTATTCCAGACCGTGCAAGAAGTTGCGTCAGTCGCTTCACCATCGGAATCGGGCGCGGATTCCGGCGCGCGGCCGCCAATGGGCGTCCTCATCGCCTGGCGCGGTGGAGCAGCCGCCTCGCTCGCCGGCTATTTCTTCGTTGTCTCTTGCATCGCGCGCGGAATGATTGGTGGCCTCGGATGGACCCCAGGAGCGCTGGTTCAGGTGCTCATTGGAACGGCGCTCATGGTGACGTTCGTCGTCTGGCTCGCCCCCACCATTGAACTCCCTGAAGTTTGGTACCAGCATCGAACACCGGCAAAGCGCCTCGCTCGAGGGCTGTGTCCTGAATGCGGACACGCAATGCCGACGCTCGAGCCCCGACCGGTCCGGTGTACGGAGTGCGGCGCGTCTCAGGTGCTCCGCCCGCCGTGGGAATTCGGCGCGCGAACGATCAAACGGTTCGCCGTGCTGGCGCTCGCCGCGTACGTCGTCGGATGCGGCATCGCGATGTGGTGGATTGCGAGCGACGAGTCTAGGTTTCGCCGTGAGGCGGCGCTGGCGGCTGGCGCGTCAGAGCGGTCCCGCGTCTGGCCCGCGTCATTCGCCAGACTCATCGCTGACGAAGACGGAACGCTCCGAGCCCCCGGCGTCGTCACGGAAGGCGAGATTGATCCGAACTGGACGCCGAAGAGTCGTTAGCTCAGCATGAGACGAGCGGCGGCCCTAGCAGCCCGTGGGACAGTACTCGCGCGTTGTTAGCCGATCGTTGGTTTCCGAGCTGCGGGCGCCGGGCCGCTTGCCGGGGCAACGGACGGTCGAGTCGTAGGGAGCGGAAACTGCGAGACGTACTCGGGCTTCAGTATGAAGTAGTACAACTTGCCATCGTTGAACTGCCCTCCGGCGAGCAGTTCCGCCGCAGCGCCGACGCCCATGTAAATGTCGGCGCGACCAGCCGCGCGGATTGCTCCGCCGGTGTCCTGATCGAGCAGAAATCGCTGGAACGGCGAGGGACCTTGAGCAAACGTCGGCGACACGGTGTCAACCATCACGACGACGCCGCGCGGAAAAATCTTCTTGTCTGTCGCAAGCGATGCCTTCTCGTTCACCTTCACACCGAGCGAGCCAGCCGGCCAAAGTTTGCCGTCGTAGTCAGTGAAGAACACAAAACTTTCATTCTTACGCATGAGCTCAGAGACCTTGGCGGGATCCTTCTTTGCGTACTCGCGAATCGCTGCGAGTGAGAGCTTTTCCTTCGGAATGAGGCCCGCTTCCATCATCGCCCTACCCAATCCGGAGTACGGTCGATCGGTCTTGCCCGCGTAGCCAACATACATGTAGGTGTTGTCGGGCAGGAAAATCTTGGCGCTGCCGTTGACATGGATGATGTACGCGTCGAGTTCGGTCTCGACCCAAACGAGTTCGGTGCCCGCAAACATGTTGCTTGATTCGATCTCCGCGCGACCCGGCCACGACGACGTCGAACCGTCGGGCATTCGACGTCCCTTTGGTTCGCCAGTGACTTGATCTGTCATCAGGTCGGGTGGACGACGATAGAGCGGATGCGTGAAGCGATCCGTGCGCGTGCGACTGCCTTTGAACTCCGGCGAGAAGTAGCCGGTGAAGAGCACGTGACGATCAGGGTCGTAGCCCACCGATTGCCACACGTCGAACATCTGCGTGATCTTGCCGCGGAATTCGTCGGCGCTGGTGGACGACTTGATTGCTTCGCGGAACGCAACGACGCTCGCGGCCGCTTGCTCATGCGTTGCGACGACATCTGTCGTCGATTGATTCATGAACGGGAAGAACTGCTTGCTTGATGGCGAGCCAAACCACTTCACACTCTGGTTGGCGGATGCGTCGAGGTAGTGATCGCAATTCGCGTACGCCGCTGCGAGGTCGGGCTGCGGATCATTCGGCCCGAGCTTGACGAGCGCCGGACCAAGCGTCTCTTCCCACGGGTCGCCATTGCGCTCAGGCTTGGGCTCGACCGGCTGCTCAGTCTTACATCCACCGAGGACACTCACGAGGAGGATCGGCGCAAGGACAAAGGCCGCGGCGGTGTGGACGAGTCGTTGTAGGCGTCGATGTGGGACAGACATGTTCGGCAAGGTATCCCGCCGCGTCAAAGCTCGCTACATATTGAGGTCCGATCTCGAGGGTCGGTCAAGATGTGGTGCTCCGCGGCCGGGTCGGCGACCCCAGAATCGCGAGGCAAAGGCGAGAGTTCCATCCGCAACAAGGGAACGGTCGATCTATACTCGCACGCTTCGCCCCTCTTCTCGAAGGATGCCCGATGACTCAATTCCTCGCCGAACTGCCGGTCGCAACTGCTCCGACGCTTGCCATCTTCGGCCTCCCCCAAGGCAGCGAGATCATCCTCATCTTGTTCGTCGGATTGATTCTCTTCGGTCGCCGACTCCCGGAAGTCGGGCGCTCCCTTGGTCAAGGCATCGTGGAATTTAAGAAGGGACTGAAGGGCGTGACCGAAGAGGTCGACCGCGCGGGCGACGAGCGCGACAACCGACGCCCGGCCGCGCAGCAGCAGATCCCCGATCATTCCGCGCCCGACGCGGCACGACGGGTCGAGACGCAAGTGAAGAGCGACGTTCAGTAAGCCAACCGCGATGGGCGGCGCGACCGCAGCGACGAGCGATAGCAGGCGACGCGGGCGACGCGAGCAGAGAGGTAGCCAGATCGCATGGCGCAGGATCGCGAGTCGGGCGAGTCGGTACACTCCGCGACCCGCTCGGCAAGCGAGCGATTCAACGGGCGATTAGTTCAGTTGGCTAGAACGCACGGATCACACCCGTGAAGTCACTGGTTCGAATCCAGTATCGCCCACTTCAGCGTCAGCGTCTCCGAACTCCGGGACTCGGTGGCGATTGTGTCTTTTGGCAAGAAAACGCTGACCAGTGTGCTGCTCGCCGAGATTTAGAAGACGATGGGCATGGCCAGGATGATCCCGCGAAGCGCCATGAGCAAGGCCCGGAAGCCCGATGCTGTTCGATCCCGGCGGAAACCCGATTCTGATCCTTTAGCACGTTCCCACCCCTCGCAAGTGAACGCGAACCGTGAAGGGTGGTACATTGGCGGGCGTAACGGCCCCCTCAAAGGGTGCGCCGCGTCCGGATCTTCATAACGGGCAAGAAAGTTTTTTGGGGGGAGAGGAATCGACGGAGCGACGTATTTCGGTTGCAGAGAGCCGACCAATGGAAACGCCACTCGTCACTCCGTCGCGCAGTCCTGTCCGTTCGGACGGCGATGCAAATCAACCGGTTCCGGCCACGCCGCGGACGCGAGTCCTGTGCGTCGATGACTCGGCGGATATGAGCGAGATGTTAGCGCTTTTCATACGCCGCCAGCCTGATATGGAAGACGCTGGCGTGCTGGGAAGCGCAGAAGGAATTGTGGACGAAGTCATTCGCTGCCGGGCGGCGGTGGTCGTACTCGATCTGACGATGCCGGGGCCCTCGCCGCTAGAAGCGATCCGCGAATTGCGAAATCAGGTTCCATCGTGCCGCGTGATTGCGTTCAGTGGCTACGACGACCAAGACACGAGAGAGTCGGCCCAACGTGCCGGGGCGTGGGAACTAGTCAGCAAGCACGGCGACCTCAGCGATATTCTCAAGGCAATCCGCCGCGTAGTGGACCAAGAAGCGCGAGCCTGAGTTCACAGGTTGGGCCCGCAGGTTTGCTGCTGGGGCCAAGAGTCAACGCGATGGACACGGTCTCTTCTGCATCACTCGAACTTGCCCGCTGGCTCCTCGCCCAAGAGGCGAGGCGCAGCAAGAAGTCTGGCAGCACGAAATCTGGGAGCGGCGGAAATCGAGGCGCCGGTCCTGCCTCAGGATCTTCTGCCTCGATCTCTGCTGATGAAGTGGTGCGTGTCTGCGAGAAGTTGCGGTCGGTTCTCGCCACGTTTGCGGGGTCTGCGGGCTTCCGCTCTCTTCTCACACGGGCATTGACGCTTGCTAAGGCGCAGGGGTTATCGCTTGCGGGTGTGCAGATTCTTGAGGACGGCACTCTCGATTGGCCAGAGCGCGGTGACGTCGAATCATCGAACGGTCCGACGGAAAAAGTGGAGGTAGGAGCAGTGGTTCTCGTGACCCAACTGCTTGACCTCCTGATAGTTCTTGTCGGTCAGCCTATAACGCTTCGACTCCTTAGCAGCGCTTGGCCCGACGTGCCCACTGGAGCACTCAGTTCCAAGGCAGAGGAATCAGCATGAACGGGCAGGAAAAAGTTGCAATCCACCAGCTCAAGACCGGAGTGCCAGGCTTGGACGAGGTCTTGGGCGGCGGGCTGCCTGAGTTCTCCTTCAACATCATCGCGGGGTCGCCGGGGTGTGGCAAAACCACCTTGGCCCACCAGATTATGTTCGCCAACGCAACCGCGAAGAAGCCGGCGATCTACTTCACGGTGTTAGGTGAGCCCGCGATCAAGATGCTGCGTTACCAGCAGCAGTTCTCGTTCTTCGACCAATCGAAGATGAAAAAGGCCATACGGTTCGTGAATCTGAGCGACTTGGTTCTGGAAAAGAATCTAGATGAAGTGCTGGCGGAGATCGTGCGGCAGGTCGAGGCAATCAGCCCCAGCGTCGTGGTAGTGGATTCATTCCGTACCGCAGTACGCAAGGCCACGAGCGCGACTGGCGGTGGCGAAGTCGAGTTGCAGGGGTTCGTGCAGCGCCTCGCGCTCCACCTCACCAGTTGGCAGGCGACTACCTTTCTCATCGGCGAGTACATGGAGGCCGAGATCCGCGACAACCCGGTCTTCACCGTCGCCGACGGATTATTTTGGCTTTACCAATCTGTAGAGCGCAACTCGATCGTGCGCAAGATGCAAGTCATAAAACTCCGCGGCCAGGAATCGGTCCCCGGCCTGCACACATTTCGCATCACCTCCGACGGCGTGCAAGTTTTCCCCCGCACCTACGGACTGACCGGCACCGTCGACACGAAGAAAGGCAAACGCCGCCTCTCCACTGGCGTCGTCGAACTCGACGAGATGCTGTCGGGAGGCATTCCATCTGGAAACAGCCTGCTGATCTCCGGTCCCTCGGGTGGTGGCAAGTCCATCCTCGCCGCGCACTTCTTGGCCGAGGGCCTTCGAATTGACGAGGCAGGAGTCGCCGCCGTCTTCGAAGAACGCCCCGACGAGTACGTGGCCCGCGCCGGCAAGCTGGGCCTCAACCTCGCGGCTGGCAGAAAGAGGGGCGCTCTTGAAGTCATCTACCTTCGCCCGCTCGACCTTTCAGTGGATGAGACGGTCCACGAGATCGTCGCTGCGGTGGAGCGCACCGGCGCAAAGCGGCTCGTGATCGACTCACTCGCGGGATTCGAGATGGCCCTCGCGCCCGCCTTCCGCACCGACTTCCGCGAGAGTCTCTATCGCATGATCGTGGCACTCACGCGACTTGGCGTCACGATCATCTCGACCGTCGAAGTTGAAGAGGACTTCACTTCATTGGGCCTCTCCAACTTTACTATCTCGTTCCTCGCCGACGACATTATCCGGCTGCGTTACGTTTCGTTAGATGGTCAGTTGCGCCGAATGTTGATGGTGGTCAAGATGCGCGGTGGCAAGCACAGCATCGACATGCGCGAGTACGAGATCACGAACAAAGGCTTCAAGATCGGCGATCGTCTGCGGGGCTACCGCGGCCTGACCACCGGCAACCCCGGACCTTGGGACCGAGGGCTAGAGAGCATCGCCAACACTATGGACGACATGACCAAGGCTCGGTAGGGCCGCGCTGACGGATCACGCATGGCAGACGCGCCACAATACAGCCCCCCCTCCGCCCGCGAAGACCCGCTAGCCTTTCCTCAACTATGCGGCTATTTGGCCGAGCGATCTCCGCAGCCAATGGCGGTGGTCGAGGGTCTGACTCATCTCGTGCTCTACGTCAACCCGGCCTTCCGCCAGCTTGTCGGAAAGGCGGCTCAGCAGTTGATAGGACGCCGCTTTGAGGAAGCTGTCCCCGAGGGGCTGGCCAACCATTGCGCCGCAATGCTTGGCCGCGTCTTCGCCACTGGCTCCTCCGAAGCGTTAGTTGAACAAGAACATGGCCCGGACGTGTGGACCGGAGGCGTTTTGGCGGGGAAGGCGCCGATGCACCGGTCCTATCTGGCGTGGGCAGTTCTTGGCGCGGATCAGAAGCCCGTGGGAGTCATGATCCAAGTGACGGATACGACCGAGATCGCGCGCTTCCGCACGGAAGCGGCGGCGATCAACGAGGCGCTGCTCGTGTCAGGCGTCCGGCAGCATGAACTGATGGACGACGCTCAGCGGCTCGGCGCCGAGTTGAAGGAGAGCGAAGGGTGGCTGCGGTTGATTCTCGACGCCGTTCCGCAGAAGATTTTCACGACCGACCCCAGTGGAGCGGTGCGCTACTTCAATCCGGCGTGGATGGAGTACACCGGCCTTGCGTTTGAACAAATCCAAGATTGGGGCTGGCAACAGTTCATCCATCCCGACGATGTGAGCGAGACCGTCCGGCATTGGAAGGAAACGATCTCCACCGGCGAGCCCTTCGAGCATGAGCACCGCTTCCGCCGCCACGATGGCGTTTACCGCTGGCACCTCAGCCGGGCACGTTGCGTGCGCGACCTCACGGGCGGGGCGGAGGGGCGATGCGCCATCACGCGGTGGGTCGGTTCCAACACCGACATTGATGACCTGCGCCGGGCGCAGGATGCGCTGTGGGCGAGCGAAGCCCGGCTCACCGGACAGAAAGAAGCTTTCGAGGCGGCCGTCAACGGCGCTTCGATTGCATCGTCGCTCCACATGTTAGTTCGCACCGCGATGGAACAGGAAGGTGGCGAGAGCGATGGGTTCAGAGCGGCGTTCTTCACACTGGATGCCAGCGGCACTTGTCTGCATCCCATCGTCGGCGCGGGGTCCATGCCCGAGGCTTACGGCCGCGCCGTCGCTGGGTTTCAGATTGCTCCCAACTCTCCGTTGTGCGGAGTGGCGGTGTACACGGGCCGTGCGCTGATCGTTAGCGACATCACTTTGGACCCGTTGTGGGAGCCGTTTCTACAGCTGGCGGAGGAGCACAGCATTCGCGCCTGCTGGACCTTCCCGATTCAAACGCTCGCGGGCAAGGTCGTCGGCACGTTCACGATGTGCTTCAAGGAACCGCGCGACGCGAATCCGCGCGACCTAGAGCTCGCCGCGGCGGTGGCGCATGCAGCAGCCCTCATCATTTCTCGAGACACCGAGTCTCGGGAACGCCAGCTCGCTCAGGACGCGCTGCGCGACAGCGTCGTACTCGAGCGCGAGGCTCGTCAGGAAGCCCAGGACGCCAACCGAAGCAAGGACGTCTTCCTAGCAACGCTTGCTCACGAGCTTCGCACTCCGCTCAACGCCGTCTTGGGTTGGGCTGTGATGCTGCGCTCACGGACCGAAGGGGTGAGCGACAGTGGCGCCATCGACGCCATCTTGGATCACGGCCTCACCGTCATCGAGCGCAATGTGCGAGCCCAGGGGAAGCTGATCGAGGACGTGCTGGATGTGGCACGAGTCAGTTCGGGCAAGTTCGAGCTCGACCGCGGTCACTGCGAACTAACAGCTTTGATGGCTGCGGCACTCGAGACGGTTCGCCCTGCGGCTGAGGCCAAGGGTGTTGCGTTGAACCTCCAAACCAAGAACACGGTCGGCATTGGTCCACTCACGCTGTTGGCTGACGCCGCCCGGCTCAACCAAGCGATCCTGAATCTTCTCAATAATGCGATCAAATTCACGCCTAGCGGCGGTGCAGTGACAACGCGACTTGAACGCCACGGCGATCGCGGGCGCATCATCGTGAGCGACACGGGCAAGGGGATTGGATCCGAGTTCCTTCCTTTCGTATTCGATCGCTACAAACAAGCCGAGGAAGGAAGCACGCGAGGCTGCGGTGGGCTGGGATTGGGGCTGACCATCGTTCGCCACATCACCGAGTTGCATGGGGGAACAGTGACAGCCGCGAGCGAGGGACATGGACACGGCGCGACGTTCACGATGGACTTGCCTTTGCATCCGCCTGCGGATACGTATGTCTTCGCGCGTGGCGACGGCGCCGCGCCACCAGATCTGCAACACAGAGTTAGGCTCGACGATCTGCGGATCCTCGTAGTCGATGATGAATTGGACTCCCGGACCGTCACGCGCCTGGCCTTGGAGCTGGCTGGAGCGACGGTTGTGACCGCGAGCTCGGCGGCAGAGGCATACAAGTTGGCGAGCCCTGAGCTTTCCGGCGCGTCGATCCCGTTCCTTCCCCTTGACGTGCTTGTCAGCGACTTGGGCATGCCCGACGAAGATGGGTACTCACTCGTGCGACGCCTTCGCGCCGACGGGATCAACGCCCGCGACCTTCCCGCCGTGGCATTGACCGCATTCACAAGTGCGGAAGACCGCCAGCGCGTCATGTTGGCTGGATTCCAAAGCCACCTATCCAAACCCGTTGACCCTCATGAATTGATCGTTGCTGTGGGGGCATTGGCGGGGCGGACCGGAGTCTGATCGCGAGTTCGCTTTCTGATTGAGGCGAATCATGGACACACATTGTCTGCAGCGTCAGAAGAGAGTTTGCAGTTTCATGAGCAAGCCGCAGTCGCCGCACCCATTCGAGTGCATGGTCCATGGAGCCCAAGCGAACGTGTGGGACCCACTCTGGACATAGTGATCGCGACGAACGAACTCGTCGTACGGCTGGCGCACTTGCCCATCGAGCGTATGTGGGTCTCGGCTCGGTGGCGGCCGAGACATTTTGGCTTCTGCACCTTCGGAAACGTGCAGCGTGCCACCGACGACGCGCTCGAAGCGGTGTCGCGAGCGCAGCGCGCATTGGAAGCAACTGGCGCTCGGCACCGACGACCGACCGGTTGCGACCGAGCGCACGTCGGCAAGCGTCGGTCACGAGCAGACGTTCGGCGAGAACCTGCGCGCGATCGCCCAAGTCGAGGCGTATCTCCTCGACCAAGCGGAGGAGGTCGTAGCGAGTCTGCGCCCGAAGCACGTGAAGGCCGAGCGCGTGATTGTCAAGATTTGCTTCGGCGACTTTAAGACAATCACGCGCTCGATGACATTCGACGCGCCGACACGCTCGATTAGGAACGAGCGTCATCAGTTCATGATTAATTCTCTTATCCAAATTCGCCAAGCAAAATGCCCAAGTCGGTGGCATTGACGTAAGCGCTCGACCAGATTCGTCGACGCGTGTGCTGGCCCGTGCGGCGATAGTGATCACACTCACTGCGTGATCTCTTCCGACCGCCTCCGCAGCTTTCGCGCCGTCCGTCGGCCTCAGCGCGTGGACGCTCTACTCTTGGCGGCGTCAGGCGAGGCTTGCTGAGGCACCGAGCCCCGGGTCGCCCTTCATTGAGCTCGCGCCGCGCGACGAGCCGACGCACGCGACGGATCGCACCTCTGACGCCGGCATCGAGCTCTCGCTCCCGCGCGGCATCACGCTCCGCGTCGCGCCGGGTACCGATCCCGCCGAACTCCGCCGCATCGTCGACGGCTTGTGTACCGTCTCGTCTGTAAATTCGCGTGTGGAAAAGCTGACGACTCCTGTCGAGGTCGACCATGTGCGGCTGGATGCTCGGCTGTGCCGAGCTGCTCACGCCGCTGACGGAGTTGATGAAGCGTGAAGTGCTTCTCTCGACGGTCATCCAGTCCGACGACACCACCGTTCCGACGTTAGGTCTCGTCAAGGGCAGAGCGAAAGACGCGCAGTTCTTCTGCTATCTCGGCGACAGTGCGCACCGCTACGCCGTGTTCGAGTATGCGATCTCGCGCCAGGGCAAGTGGCCGCAGGCGTGGCTGAAGGATTTCAAAGGCTATCTACAGACCGACGCATACGCAGGTTACACGGCGCTGCATGGCCCGGGCGGCGCTCGCGAGGTCGGCTGCTGGGCGCATGCGCGCAGAGGCTTCTTCGACGCGAAGGATCTCGCGCCCGGCTTCTGTCTCGACGTGCTGAGGGAGATCGCGAAGCTGTACGCGGTCGAGAGCGACGCGACGAAGCGGGGGCTCTCGCCGGGGGATAGGAAGGCGAGTCGCGAGGAGTCGTCGCGTCCGCAGCTGGAGGTGATCTTCGCGCTGCTCGAATCGCATCACGGCAAGCATCTTCCGAAGTCGCCGGTGTATGGGGCGATCGAATACGTGCTGAAGCGCCGCGAGGCGTTCACTCGCTATCTCGATGACGGACTGATCGACATCGACAACAACGGGTGCGATCGCTGCATGAGGAATCCAGCTCTTGGCCGAAAAAACTGGCTCTTCGCTGGCAGCGCCGACGGCGGCCGCGCAGCCGCGGCGTGGCTGAGCGTGATCCAGAGCGCGCGGCTGCACGAGGTCGAGCCGTTTGCGTATGTGAGCGATCTTCTGACACGGCTCACGAAGTACCGCGACATGACGCCCGAGCGACGGGCGACCGACGGCGAGCGGCTGTTGCGAGAGCTGCTGCCGGACGCTTGGGTCAAGAGCAATCCGGAGAAGCGGCTGGCGCTGGCGCGGTGATCGGGGTGCGGCGGCGTGCTCGGACTGAGCTGCGCGGGAGGTCGGACGCTTAC
>Ga0209490_10001543_pt1 | contig 22114 bp, 21 predicted proteins | sample MAT06_FD_187209 | JGI IMG/M metagenome (GOLD analysis project Ga0209490, IMG submission 187209) | Freshwater microbial communities from Lake Fryxell liftoff mats and glacier meltwater in Antarctica - MAT-06 (SPAdes) (version 2) | ecosystem: Environmental > Aquatic > Freshwater > Ice > Liftoff... | reverse complement strand
CCCAGCATCGGCGGCATCGGCAAGGGCCACCTGGTCAGGGAAATCGACGCGCTGGGTGGGGCGATGGCCGCAGCCACCGACGAAGCGGGCATTCAGTTTCGCATCCTGAACGGCAGCAAGGGCCCGGCGGTGCGGGCCACGCGTGCCCAGGCCGACCGCGTGCTCTACCGCGCGGCCATCCGCCAGCGGCTGGAAAACCAACTCGGGCTGTGGCTCTTTCAGCAGGCGGTCGACGACCTTATTCTCGAAAGCGACCGCGTGGTGGGCGCGGTGACGCAGATCGGCCTGCGCTTCCGTGCGCGTGCGGTGGTGCTGACGGCGGGCACCTTTCTCGATGGGCGCATTCACGTGGGCCTGCAGAACTACAGCGCTGGCCGCGCTGGAGACCCACCGTCGGTGAGCTTGGCCGCGCGGCTGAGGGAGCTGAAGCTGGCGCAAGGCCGGCTGAAGACAGGCACACCGCCGCGAATCGACGGGCGCAGCATCGATTTTTCGAAGCTGCAGGAACAGCCGGGTGACTCGGACCCGGTGCCGGTGTTCAGCTTCATGGGCACGGCCGAGCAGCATCCGCGCCAGGTGCCTTGCTGGATCACGCACACCAACGAGCGCACACACGAAATCATCAAGAGCGGCTTCGACCGCAGCCCGATGTTTACCGGCGTCATCGAAGGCGTGGGCCCGCGCTATTGCCCCAGCATTGAAGACAAGGTCAGCCGCTTTGCCGACAAGACCAGCCACCAGATCTTTCTGGAGCCCGAGGGCCTGACCACGCACGAGTTCTACCCCAACGGCATCAGCACTTCCTTGCCGTTCGATGTGCAGTTGGCTGCGGTGCGGTCGATGGTGGGCATGGAGAACGCTCACATACTGCGTCCGGGCTATGCCATCGAATACGACTTTTTCGACCCACGTGAGCTGAAGCCGAGTTTCGAGACCCGGGCGCTGAAGGGTTTGTTCTTCGCCGGCCAGATCAACGGCACCACAGGCTACGAAGAGGCCGCAGCCCAAGGCTTGTTCGCTGGCGTCAATGCTGCGCTGCAGGTGCAGGGCAAAGAAGCCTGGTTGCCTCGTCGCGACCAGGCCTATCTTGGCGTGCTGGTGGACGACCTGACCAGCAAGGGCGTCACCGAGCCCTACCGCATGTTCACGAGCCGCGCTGAGTACCGCCTGCAGTTGCGTGAAGACAATGCCGATCTGCGCTTGACGGCGGTTGGGCGCGAACTGGGTCTCGTGGACGACGCGCGTTGGGCTGCCTTCGAGACCAAGCGGGAACGGCTGGAGCAAGAGGCGCAGCGCCTGCGCTCCACCTGGGTGCGCCCGGCCACTGTGCCGGCGGCCGATGCTGAGCGCCTGGTGGGCAAGGCGCTTGAGCACGAGTACCCGCTGGAAGAGCTGCTGCGCCGGCCTGGGGTCGGTTTCGACGCGGTGTGTGCCCTTGCTGCCGTGGGTGGCACGTCCGACAGCCACCGTGTTTCACGTGAAACATTGCGGGCGGCCTGGGGTGCGCGTGAGGCCGATGCCGTCATCGAGCAGACTGAGATCGGCATCAAGTACGCCGGCTACATCGACAAGCAAAACGATGAGGTCGAGCGCGCTGCGACGCTAGAGAACCTGAAGCTGCCCGAGCATCTTGACTACACCAGCGTCAGTGCGCTGTCGGTCGAAGTGCGACAAACACTGTCTCGCCACCGGCCGATGACATTGGGCCAGGCCTCACGCATTTCTGGCGTGACGCCGGCCGCCATCTCGCTGCTGCTGGTGCATTTGAAGAAGAACCGAGCTGTCGGGCTCGGCCAGACGCCTGCTGGTTCTCAGCCCGCGTGAGCGACGCAGTGCAAGACGCCATTGCCGCACTGTGCAGGCAATGCGGTTTGGCCGCCAGCGACGCACAGGTGAAGGCGCTTGCCGACTACCTGGCGCTGCTGCAGCGCTGGAACACCACCTACAACCTGACGGCGGTGCGCGACCCGCAATCGATGCTGACCCAGCACCTGGCTGACTGTTTAGCCATCATCCCGCCGCTGCAGCGCCATGCCGAAGCAGGCCGCTTGTTGGATGTAGGCAGCGGCGGTGGGCTGCCAGGTGTGGTGATTGCCACCATGCTGCCGGGCTGGCAGGTGACCTGTGCCGATTCAGTCGGCAAGAAGATGGCTTTTGTGCGGCAGGTGGCCGGAACCTTGCCGTTGCCCAATCTGCATGCAGTGCACACCCGCGTCGAGCAGCTCAAGTTGCCGCCCTTTGACGTGATCACTTCCCGAGCTTTCGCTTCGCTAGCGGACTTCACGCGGCTGACTCGCCCGCATTTGGCGCACGGCGGCGTGTGGATGGCCATGAAGGGCAGGGCGCACGACGAAGAAGTCCACGAGCTGCCCAACGATTTGGAGCTGTTTCACGTGGAACAACTTGTTGTTCCCGGGCTGGATGCTCACCGATGTCTGGTCTGGATGCGTCCTGCAGTCCCAATCGAAATCCAGGCCCGAATCTAGGCTACGCTTCCCGCCACCCAGAACAAGAAGATTTCTGCATGCTCGGCATCGGCGACTTTGGCGCTTACTGCGCCGCCATCCTGCTTTTCCTCGCCTTGCCCGGCCCGGGCACGTTTGCGTTGCTCACCTCCACCGCCAAGGGCGGGGTGCGGGGTGGCGCGGCGGCCACCTTGGGCCTGATTGCGGGAGACCAGGTGCTGCTGTGGCTGGCTGTGGCGGGTGTGGCTGCGCTGCTGGCCGCGAACCCGATGGTCTTTCAGGGCGTGCAGTACCTGGGTGCGGCCTACCTCGTGTGGCTGGGCTTGAAGTTGATCTTTGCCAAGCCCGGTGAAGCGCCTGCTATCCGCATCGAGCCCCACCACTATGCGCGGCAGGCGTTCCTCATCACGCTGATGAATCCCAAGGCCATCGTCTTCTACATGGCCTTCTTCCCGCTGTTCATCGACCCCGCACAGCACCGCGGCGCCATCACCTTCGCCGCCATGGCCGCCACCATCGCCGTCATCAGCGCCTTCTACTGCCTGATCTTGGTTGTCGTCTCTGCTGCCATCGGTGCGCGGCTGAAGGCTCACGCCGGGGTTGGCCGGGTGCTGGAGCGCCTGGCCGGCATCTTTCTCGTCGGCTTCGGCATTCGCCTGGGTACGCAATGACAGTCGCTGTGACAGGCGTCGTGAAAGCCGCCCCGAAAAACCCGCGCATCTTTTGCGTCGCTAACCAGAAGGGCGGCGTCGGCAAGACCACGACCACGGTGAACCTGGCCGCCGGCCTGGCGCAGATCGGCCAGCGTGTGCTTGTCGTCGATCTCGACCCCCAAGGCAACGCCACCATGGGTTCCGGCATCGACAAGCGAGCGCTGCAGCTCAGCGTCTACGACGTGCTGTTGGAAGAGGCCGGCATTGCTGAAGCGCGCCAGCCCAGCCCCAAGGGTGGCTACATGGTGCTGGGTGCCAACCGCGAATTGGCTGGGGCCGAGGTGGAACTGGTGCAGCTGGAGCGGCGCGAACAGCGCCTGAAACTGGCGCTGTCGGCCGTGGCTGCCGATCATGACTTCGTGCTCATCGACTGCCCGCCCAGCCTGAGCTTGCTGACGCTGAACGGCCTGTGCGCTGCGCACGGCGTGGTCGTGCCCATGCAGTGCGAATACTTTGCGCTGGAAGGCTTGTCGGACCTCGTCAACACCATCAAGCAGGTGCACGCCAACCTCAACCCCCAGTTGCAGATCATCGGCCTGCTGCGCGTGATGTTCGACCCGCGCATCACACTGCAGCAGCAGGTGAGTGAACAACTCAAGGCGCATTTCGGCGACAAGGTCTTCGACACCGTCATTCCGCGCAACGTGCGCCTGGCCGAAGCGCCCAGCTATGGCGAGCCGGGGGTCACCTTCGACCCTGCCAGCAAGGGCGCGGTCGCTTTCGTCGAATTCGCGAAAGAGATGGTCAAGCGGCTCGGTTGACTTCGGCAGCCTGCCAGGCTACATCCCCAGCCCCAGCCCCAGCCCCAGCCCCTCGTCGATGCCCAGGTGCACGTTCATGGCTTGTACCGCTGCACCGCTGGCGCCCTTGCCCAGGTTGTCCAGGCGCGCCATCAGCACCGCCTGGGTGTCGCTGGCGAAGACGAAGATGTCGACACGGTTGGTGTCGTTGCATCCTTGCACGTCGAAGAAGCCATTTTCCAGCGTCGCCGCGTCGCGCAGCGGCATCACACGAATGAAACGCTCGCCGGCGTAGTGCGCTTCAAAGGCGCTTTGCAGAGCTTCGGCCGTCTGGCCCAAGTCGGCCAGCGACAGCGGCACGCTCACCGACAGCCCCTTGTAGAAGTTGGCGACGATGGGCTGGAAGACGGGCGGCTGTTTCAACCCGGTGTGCGCCGCCATCTCTGGCAAATGCTTGTGCGTCAGCGTCAGGCCGTACGGGCGAGGCGATGTGAGCGCCGGCTCCGTCGGCAAGGCTTGATATTGCTTGATCATCTTCTTGCCGCCGCCCGAGTAGCCGGTGATGGACGTGGCCGCCACCACAGTACTCGTCGGCACCAGGCCGGCATCCACCAGCGGCCGCAGCAGCAGGATGAAAGCGCTGGCGTGGCAGCCGGGGTTGGCAATGCGCTTGCTGCTGCGGATGGCTTCGCGTTGCCGCGGTGCCAGTTCGGGCAGGCCGTAGGCCCAGCCGGGCACGGTGCGGTGGGCGGTGCTGGCGTCGATGAGGCAGGTGTCGGGGTTGTCGACCATCGCCGCAGCTTCGCGCGAGGCGGCGTCGGGCAAGCACAGAAAGGCCACGTCGGCGGCGTTCAGCAGGCGCGCGCGCTCGGTGTTGTCCTTGCGCTTGTCAGCGGCGATGCGCAGCACTTCGATGTCTGGCCGCGCAGCCAGGTATTCGTGGATGCGCAGGCCGGTGGTGCCTTCCTGGCCGTCGACGAAGACTTTGGTGGTCATGCTGAACCTCTCGCACACAATGCCGCTGCCATGCAGCAAGGATACAGGCCATGAATGACGCGCCCCGCGTGCTGCTGCTGCCGGGTTGGCTCGATTCCGGCCCTGCGCACTGGCAAACGCGATGGGAAATTCAGCACGGCTTCGAGCGGGTGCAGCAGTCAGACTGGCAGTGGCCGCGCCGTGGCGACTGGATGGCGCGGCTGGAAGAAGTGCTGCTCGCCGAGCGCGGTGCTGATGGCGTGCAGCCGCAGCGCCGCGCGGTGCTGGTGGCGCACAGCCTGGGTTGCCACCTGGTGGCCGCCTGGGCGGCACACAGCCGGCACACGGGGCTGGTCATGGGCGCCTTGCTCGTGGCGCCGCCCGACACCGAGCGGCACGACATGCCGCCGCAGCTGCACAACTGGCGGCCCGTGGTGCGCCAGCGTCTGCCCTGGGCCGCCACTGTGCTGTTCAGCGAAGACGACCCCTACTGCGCGCCCGACTGCGCGCGCAGCCTGGCTGCCGACTGGGGCGCCACGGCGCACAGCGTGGGCGCAGCCGGCCACATCAACGGCGAATCGGGCCTGGGCGATTGGCCCGCCGGCCTCGTGCGCCTGCAGGCGCGCGGTGTCGGCACTGCGTGAAGAGCGACAGCGGCGGCGCCATTCTGGCCGCCAGCTTCTGCGCCACCGCGATCAGCCGGCAGCCACCTGAAGGCCCTGCATGACAATCCGCCGATGGTGACCAAAAAACACAAGGGCCTGGGCATGGGCCTGGAGGCCCTGCTCGGCCCCAGAGTGGCCGAGACCTCGGCAGATGCCGCCTTGCCGACCAGCCTGCTGTTGAGCCGTTTGCGTGCCGGCAGGTACCAGCCACGAACGCGCATGGACGAAGGCTCGCTCTACGAGTTGGCCGAAAGCATCAAGAGCCAGGGCGTGATGCAGCCCATCCTGGTGCGTCCGTTGGCTGAAGCCGGGCTGTACGAGATCATCGCCGGCGAACGCCGCTTCCGCGCCGCCAAGCTGGCCGGGTTGGATGCGGTGCCGGTGCTCGTGAAGGCCGTGCCCGACGAAGCCGCTGCGGTAATGGCGCTGATCGAAAACATTCAGCGTGAAGACCTGAACCCGTTGGAAGAGGCGCAGGGCTTGCAGCGCTTGGTGACCGAGTTCCAGCTCACACATGAACAGGCAGCGCAGGCGGTGGGCCGTTCACGCAGCGCCGCCAGCAACCTGCTGCGCTTGCTGCAGCTGGCCGAGCCGGTGCAGCAAATGCTGCTGGCCGGCGACCTGGACATGGGCCATGCCCGCGCCTTGCTCGCACTGCCGGCGGCCGAGCAGGTGATGGCCGGCCACGAGATCAGCGCCAAGAAGCTGAGCGTGCGCGAGGCCGAACGCCTGGTGGCGCGCCACGCGCCGGGCCGCGAGGGGCGCAGCGCACGCGCCAAACCTCCCAAGCCGCGCGACCTGCTGCGGCTGGAAGAGCGGTTGGCCGACTTGCTGACGGCCAGTGTCGAAATTCGCGTACTGAAGCGCACCGCGCGTGGCGAGCAGGGCGAAATTGCCATCGGCTTCGGCTCGCTGGAAGAGCTGAACGGCTTGCTGGAAAAGCTGGGCGCCGGCGAGCCTTGAGCGCTTGTTAAGCGTTTGGCCTGCCGCTGGCCTGTCGCTGTCCTGTTGCTCTTTCAAGCCGCCAGCGCAGCGCGCCTTTGCTGCAGCGCCAGCCACACCACCGCAGCCATCACAGCAGCAATGGGCAGCAGCGAACCCAGGTTCAGCCATGTCCAGCCCTGGGTGGTGACGAGTGCGCCCGAGGCGAAGGAGCTCAGCGCCATGGTCCAGAACACCGTGGTGTCCATCAGGCCCTGGGCGCGGTTTTTCTCTTCGGGCCGGTAGGCCTGCGTCAGCAGCGTGCTGCCCCCGGTGTAGAGGAAGTTCCAGCCCACGCCCAGCGCGAACAGTGCCACCAGAAACTGCATCACGTCCACCCCCGACAGCGCCACCGCCACGCACACCAGATTCAACACCCCGCCGATGAACATGATGGGCAGGGCACCGAATCGCTTGATGAGATGGCCGGTGAAGAAGCTCGGCACGAACATGCCCAGCACATGCCATTCGAGCACCAGCGCCGCGCTGCTGAAGGGGTGCTGGTGTTGCTGCATCGCAATGGGCGTGGCGGCCATCAGCAGGTTCATCACGCCGTAGCCTAGCGCCGCGCCGATGACGGCCACCGCAAACACCGGCTGGCGCAGCAACTCGCTCGTGGGCCGGCCCATGGCTGCGCCGGGCAACGGCGGCACGTGGGCCGGAAAGCGGATGAAGCTCAGCACCACCAGCGCGACAGCTGCCACGCCCACCAGCGACAGGTAGGCACCGGCAAACGGCAGCGGCAGCAAGCCGCGCGTGGCACTGGCCAGGTTGGGCCCGATGAAGGCGCCGGCAATGCCACCGGCCAGCACCATCGACAAGGCGCGTTCCTTGAACGCCGGCGCCACCAGTTCGGCCCCTGCGAAGCGGTAGAGCGCGCCATTGGCGCTGTAGAAGCCTGCCACCAGCGTCGATGCCATCAGCAACCAGAAGCTCTGCATCGACACCGCCAGCGCACAGCCCGCCGCCGACACCATGGCCACCAGCAGCCCGGCCTGGAATGAGCGCTTGCGCCCCACGCGCGCCTGCAAACGCGAAACCGGCATCGCCGACAGCGCCGCGCCCACCACATAGCCCGTCACCGGCAAAGTGGCCATCCAGCCCAGCGGCGCCAGAGACAGCCCCACCAGCCCGTTGATGGCAATGAAGGTGACGTTATTGACGAGGAAAAGCGCCTGACAGACCGTCAGCAGCCAAAGGTTCCGGTTCATCGCAGGTAGCTCGAGCACGCCGTGCAGGAGGGCCCGGCTGTTGCACCATGCTACTGCCCGGAACCTTTGGCGGGCGTGCCAGCTCCATTGCGGTGCATGTGCTCGCGCACGTCAGCCGGCTGGGCTCTTGCTGCGTTGATCAACTGGGCGCAGCCGAAGCCATCCGAATCGAGGGGGCTGCGGGGCATGCGTCTTGCGACGCCCAGTGAGTCGGCTGCGCAAAGGCCTGTCAGCGTGAATTGGCATCGGAAAGGGCCTGTTCTTTCCGCGCAGGCCGGGCGCAGAATGATCCAAGCTGACTTCACACGGAAGTGCGGCGACTGAAAGCGCCGGTGACAAGGAAAGCTCTGATGGAGCCTGGGCCCGTACAGCCGGGACTTCATCAGAACTTCCCAGGCGCGGCCGGAGATGGGTGGGTCCATCTCGCTGCGCCTGCGAACACCGGAGGCCGCATGGACGTGATCAGCAATTTCGCAGCTCGCTACGAGCGCACACGCGAAGAAGAACTCTCGCTCGAAGACTACCTGGGCGAGTGCAAGCGCAACACGCTTGCCTATGCCACTGCAGCCGAACGCATGCTCAGGGCCATCGGTGAGCCGACCACGGTGGACACGCGCAACGACCCGCGCCTGAGCCGCTTGTTCGCCAACAAGGTGATCAAGGTCTACCCGGCCTTTGCCGAGTTCTACGGCATGGAAGACGCCATCGAGCAGGTAGTGAGCTACTTCCGCCACGCCGCGCAGGGGCTGGAAGAAAAGAAGCAGATCCTCTACCTGCTGGGCCCGGTGGGCGGCGGCAAGAGCAGCATCGCCGAGCGGCTGAAGCAGCTGATGCAGGAAGTGCCCTTTTACGCCATCAAGGGCAGCCCGGTGAACGAAAGCCCGCTGGGTTTGTTCGACGCCGTCGAGGACGGACCCATCCTGGAGAGCGAATACGGCATCCCGCAGCGCTACCTCAACCGCATCTTGAGCCCCTGGGCGGTGAAGCGGCTGGAAGAGTTCGGTGGCGACATCCGCAAGTTCAAGGTCGTCAAGCGCCATCCCAGCATCCTCAAGCAGGTGGGCATCAGCAAGACCGAGCCGGGCGACGAGAACAACCAGGACATCTCGTCGCTGGTGGGCAAGGTCGATATCCGCAAACTGGAAAGCTTCAGCCAGGACGACCCCGACGCCTACAGCTACAGCGGCGGCCTGTGCCTGGCCAACCAGGGCCTGCTGGAGTTCGTGGAAATGTTCAAGGCACCCATCAAGGTGCTGCACCCGCTGCTGACGGCCACACAAGAAGGCAACTTCAAGGGCACGGAAGGCTTCGGCGCCATTCCCTTCGACGGCGTGGTGCTGGCGCATAGCAACGAAAGTGAGTGGAAGACTTTCCGCAACAACAAGAACAACGAAGCCTTCCTCGACCGCATCTACATCGTGAAGGTGCCCTACTGCCTGCGCGTCAGCGAAGAGGTCAAGATCTACGAGAAGCTCTTGAAGAACAGCAGCCTGGCCAAGGCCACCTGCGCGCCGGGCACGCTGAAGATGATGAGCCAGTTCGCAATGCTGACAAGGCTGAAGGAGCCCGAGAACTCGTCGCTGTATTCCAAGATGCTGGTCTACGACGGCGAGAACCTGAAGGACACCGACCCGCGCGCCAAGAGCTACCAGGAGTACCGCGACTACGCCGGCGTCGACGAAGGCATGAGCGGTATTTCCACGCGCTTCGCCTACAAGATCATCAGCAAGGTCTTCAACTTCGACAGCACCGAGATTGCCGCCAACCCGGTGCACCTGATGTATGTGCTGGAACAGCAGATCGAGCGTGAGCAGTTTCCGAAAGAGACCGAAGACAAGTTCGTCGGCTACATCAAGGAACTGCTGGCACCGCGCTATGCCGAGTTCATCGGCAAGGAGATTCAGACCGCGTATCTCGAGAGCTATTCCGAGTACGGCCAGAACATCTTCGACCGCTACGTGACCTACGCCGACTACTGGATACAGGACCACGAATACCGCGACACCGACACCGGCGAAGTCTTCGACCGAGGCTCGCTCAACGGCGAGCTTGAGAAGATCGAAAAGCCCGCCGGCATTGCCAACCCCAAGGACTTCCGCAACGAGATCGTCAATTTCGTGCTGCGCGCGCGCGCCGGCAACCAGGGCAAGAACCCGGTCTGGACGAGCTACGAAAAGCTGCGCACCGTGATCGAGAAAAAGATGTTCAGCAACACCGAAGAGTTGCTGCCCGTCATCAGCTTCAACGCCAAGGCCAGCGCCGACGAGGCCAAGAAGCACGAAGACTTCGTGACGCGCATGGTCGCCAAGGGCTACACGCAGAAGCAGGTGAGATTGCTTTGCGAGTGGTACCTCCGCGTCAGAAAGAGCAGCTGAAGTGATGGAGCCCCCAAGCTCGCTAGCGCTCGCTACCCCCCGAGGGGGCCGTCCGCCAGCGACCCGGCAAAGCCGGTTCCGCGGCGGGAAGCTGGGTCGCGTCTTCGAGGCCGTGCATGCAACAAATCATTGATCGTCGGCTGGCGGGCAAGAACAAGTCGATCGGCAACCGCGAGCGTTTCCTGCGTCGACACAAGGAACAGATCCGCGAAGCGGTGAAGCGTGCGATCGACGGGCGCAGCATCAGCGACGTCCAGCGCGGCGAGGACATCCACATTCCGAAGAAAGACCTGACAGAGCCCGTCTTCGGCCACGGCCAGGGTGGCCTGCGTGAGCAGGTGCACCCGGGCAACAAGGAGTTCGTGCAGGGCGACCGCATCGAACGCCCCAAGGGTGGCGGCGGGGGTGGTGGGTCGGGCAAGGGCCAGGCCAGCGACAGCGGCGAAGGTGACGACGACTTCGTCTTTGCGCTTTCCAAGGAAGAGTTCATGCAGGTCTTCTTCGAGGGCCTGGCGTTGCCGCACCTGGTGCGCACGCAACTGGCCGATGTGCCCGAGTGGAAGAGCCAGCGCGCCGGGTACAGCAACGACGGCACGCCCAACAACCTGCACGTGGTGCGCAGCATGCGCGGCGCTTTAGGCCGGCGCATCGCGCTGGGCAATGGCCCGCGGCGTGAACTGCAGGCGATGGAAGAGCGTCTGGCCAAGGTGCAGGCAGAGATGCAGCCGGGCGCACCCGACGACAACGCCGTGGCCGAGGCCGCCATCCAGGCCTTGGTGGAAGAGATTCGCGTGCTGCGTTTGCGTGTCGAACGCATTCCCTACCTCGACCCCATCGACCTGCGCTACCGCAGCCGCATCAAGGTGCCGGTGCCGACCAGCAAGGCGGTGATGTTCTGCCTGATGGACGTGAGCGGCAGCATGGACGAAGGCCGCAAAGAACTGAGCAAGCGCTTTTTCATCCTGCTGTATCTGTTCTTGACGCGGCATTACGAGAAGATCGACCTCGTCTTCATTCGCCACCACACGCAGGCGCAAGAGGTGGACGAGCAGAACTTCTTCCACGCGCGTGAAACCGGCGGCACCGTGGTCAGCAGCGCGCTCGTGCTGATGGAAGAAATCATCAAGGCGCGTTACGACCCGGCGCTGTGGAACATCTACGGCGCGCAGGCCAGCGACGGCGACAACTGGCACCACGACAGCGGCCGCTGTCGCGAAATTCTCAACGAGAAGATCTTGCCGCTGGTGCGCTACTTCGCCTATGTGCAAGTGGCCGCTGAAGAGCAGAACCTGTGGGACGAGTACACGCACTTGCAGGAAGCGCACCGCCACTTCGCGATGCGCAAGGCGGTGGAAGCCGACCAGATTTACCCGGTGTTCCGTGATCTCTTCAAGAAAGAGGGAGCGAAAGCCGCATGAAGGACGCCGCATGACGTACTCCGCATCAAAGCTGCCGCATGAAAGCTGTCGCATGAAGGTCGCCGCATGAAGACCAAGCCCCTGGCCCTGGACCAGCCGCTGCCGCCGCCCACGCGCCCTGCAGAACACCTGCCTGCGCCCAGCGACTGGAGCTTCGAGCTCGTCGACCAGTACCACCGCGCCATCAAGGCCACGGCTGAACGTTTCGGGCTGGACACCTACCCGAACCAGCTGGAAATCATCACCGCCGAGCAGATGATGGACGCCTACGCCAGCGTGGGCATGCCGGTGAACTACCGCCACTGGAGTTACGGCAAGGAGTTCATCGCAACAGAGAAGAACTACAAGCGCGGCCACATGGGCCTGGCGTATGAGATCGTCATCAACAGCAACCCCTGCATCAGCTACCTGATGGAAGAAAACACGCTGGCGATGCAGGCCCTGGTCATCGCGCATGCGGCCTATGGCCACAACAGCTTCTTCAAGGGCAACTATCTCTTTCGCATGTGGACCGACGCGGCGTCGATCATCGACTACCTCGTCTACGCGAAAAACTACGTGGCGGCCTGCGAAGAGAAGCACGGCCTGGAGGCGGTGGAGAGCTTCCTCGACAGCTGCCACGCGCTGCAGAACCACGGTGTCGACCGTTACCGCCGGCCCAGCCGCAAGACCCTGGCGCAGGAGCTCAGCGAACGCATCGACCGCGAGGCCTACGCGCAGCTTCAGGTCAACGACCTCTGGCGCACGTTGCCGCGCGCGGCGGCCAAAGAAGGTGCCGTGCCCGAGGCCAAGCGCTTTCCTGACGAGCCGCAGGAGAACTTGCTGTACTTCATCGAGAAGAACGCACCGCTGCTGGAACCCTGGCAGCGCGAGATCGTGCGCATCGTGCGCAAGGTGGCGCAGTACTTCTACCCGCAGCGCCAGACGCAGGTGATGAACGAAGGCTGGGCCACCTTCTGGCACCACAAGCTGCTCAACACCCTGTACGACGACGGCTTTCTGACCGACGGCGTGATGATCGAGTGGCTGACCTCGCACACCAATGTCATCTACCAGCCCCCGGTGGGCCACCGCGCCTACAGCGGCATCAACCCCTATGCGCTGGGCTTTGCGATGTACACCGACATCAAGCGCATCTGCGAAGCGCCCACCGATGAAGACCGCGAGTGGTTCCCCGACATTGCCGGCAAGCCCTGGCTGCCGGTGCTGGACCACGCCATGCGCAACTTCAAGGACGAGAGCTTCATCGGCCAGTACCTGAGCCCCAAGCTGATGCGCGAGCTGCGCCTGTTCGCCATCACCGACGACGAGAAGCAGAAAGAGCTGGAAGTCAGCGCCATCCATGACGACGCCGGCTACAAGCGGGTGCGCGGATCGCTCAGCCACCAGTACGACCTGGGCAGCCGAGAACCCAACATCCAGGTCTGGAACGTGAACCTGCGTGGCGACCGCTCGCTCACGCTGCGCCATTTTCAGCACAACGACCGCCCGCTGCACGAAAGTGGCCAGGAAGTGCTGAAACACGTGGCGCGCCTGTGGGGCTTTGGCGTGCAGCTGGAAAGCACCAACGCCAAGGGTGAAGTGACCAAGCGCTTCAGCGTGCCGGCGCCGGGATGAGATGGCGCGGCCCGCCGCCCGCCGCTCGACAGTCACCGCCTGGCAATCACCGCGCGACAAACACCGCCCGTTACGCATGACGACCTCTGTAACATCGGGGCTCGACTCGGCCTAAGGCTAAGAAAGTACGCAGGGTCGCCCTAGTTACAAGCCAGTTCGAAGGCCACTTCTTGCCCACTTTGCCCAGCCCGACGCTAGAAGCGCTTGAATCGCTGGACTTGCCGACGCCCCCCGGTGCCGCGCTTGCCTTCCTCCAGACCCTGGCACGCGAAACCGCCTCGATGGACGAGATGGCCGAACTGGTTCGGCGCGAGCCGGCGCTGGCCGCGCGCATCCTCACCGTGGCCAACTCGGCGGCCTTCCACGCTGGCAGCGAACTGCGCAGCCTGAAGCAGTCGCTGCAGGTGCTGGGCGTACGAACGCTGCACAGCATCGCTGCCAGCATTGCGGTGCGCGAGGCTTTTTCGGGCCTGCCGGGCTCCCGCGCGGGCGACTTCGACGGCTTCTGGCGCCACTCGCTGATGGTGGCCGAGCTGGCCCAGGCCATCGCCCATGAAACCGGGCAGGCCGACCCCGAAGAAGCCTACCTCGCCGGCCTGCTGCACGACGTGGGTGAACTGCTGTTGCTGGGGGGCCTGCAGGCCGACTACGGCAAGCTGCTGAATGAAGCCGCCTGCGCTGAAACCGCGCTCGTGGCGCTGGAGCAGGCGGCGCTGCATACCGACCACGCTGCGGTGGGCGCCTGGCTGGTGGAACGCTGGCACTTGCCTTCTTTCACGGCCGACGCCTTGCTCTTCCACCACCACAGTCTGGAAGAGGTGGCGCTGGCCGACGCGCTGACACGCGTGCTCTGGGCAGCCCATGCCTGCGATGCGCTGGCCGCTCATGCCGCACCGGACACCGCCGCGTTCGAATCAGCCGGCCACCTGGTGGGCCTGCCCGCCATGCAGCTGGCGCGGCTGGTGGGCCAGGCGCAGGCCGACGTGGCCGCGCTGGCCAGCGCCTTGGGCGTGAAGGCCGGTGCCGGCCAGTCGCCCCTGCCGCTGTGGCGTGTGCTGCCGCCCCAGTTGCCTGACACGCCACGCGACAAGCTGCGCGACACCGTCAGCGCGATGGCGTCGTTGCAACCGCTGCAGCACGACCTGGCTGCGGCCGACAGCGAACCCCAGCTGCTGAACGCAGCGCGTGAATCGGCGCGCATCCTGTTCGGCGTGCGCGATGTCGTCTTCCTGCTGCGCACCGGTGCCGAGGCCGCGCTGTCGGCGCTGTCGCTGCCCGGCCAGCCACCGCAGCTGCAGCGCTTGCAGGTCAGCCTGCAAGCCTCTAGCGCGGGTGCCTGCAGCCGCGCGGCGCTCACTGGCCGCATCTGTTCCACCTTCGAGGCCGGCCCCGCCGGCCCGCTGGCCGTCAGCGACTTGCAGCTGGCGCGTGCCCTGGGCAGCGAGGGCCTGCTGTGCGTGCCCATGGCCGCCGGCGGCGTGGTGCTCGGGGTGATGGCCTGCCCGGTGGGCCGCCAGCACGCCGAACGCCTGGAGCAGCGCCTGGCGCTGCTGGGCAGTTTCGCCGGGCTGCTGGCGGGCCACCTGCAGTCGTGGCGCACGCTGCGCGAGCGCGACCGTGAACTCGAGGCCGCCACCGCCGACCGCCTGCGCGAGCGTGAACGCCAGGTGGTGCACGAGGTCAGCAACCCGCTGGGCATCATCAAGAACTACCTCACCCTCGTGCGCCGCAAGCTGCCCGAAGGCGTTCAGCTGGGCGAAGAACTCCAGGTGCTGCACGAAGAGATCGACCGCGTCGGCCGCATCGTGCGCCAGCTGGGTGAGCCAGCGCCCGAGCCCGCTGCCGGCACTGCCGCAGCCGGGGCGCTGGATCTGAATGCCGCCGTTGAAAGCTTGCGCGCGCTCTATGCCGAGCCGTTGTTCGGCCGTGCCGGCGTGGAGCTGGCGCTGGAGCTGCAGATGCCGCTGGCCCCCACGCGTGCCGACCGCGACAGCCTGCGTCAGTTGCTGCTGAACCTGTGGAAAAACGCCGCTGAAGCGCTGCCTGCCGGCGCCCGTGTGACCACCAGCACCGCCGACCACATTCACCGCGATGGCCGCCTCTACACCCAGCTGTGTGTGGCCGACAACGGCCCCGGCCTGCCGGGCGATGTGATGGTCTCGCTCTTCAAACCCCTGGGCGGCACGCGGCGCGCGGGGCACTCGGGCCTCGGGCTTTCCATCGTGCAGGGGCTGGTCACGCGTCTGGGCGGACACATCACATGCCAGAGCCTGCCCGGCCGCGGCACCCGGTTTTTCATCCTGCTGCCGCAGCTCAGCACCGTTGCAGCCAGCCTTTCTGCCGCCCCATGAACTCGCTGGTGCACCCCCTGAACACGCCACTGCCTGGCGGGCCCGGCACGCCGCAGCTGCTGCTGGTGGACGACGACGCCAGGCTGCGAGGCAGCTTTCGACTGCTGCTGGCCCAGCCCGGCCGCGAAATTGCTGAAGCCGGCTCGGGCGAAGACGCCCTGGTGCTGCTGAAGAATCGCGTCTTCGACCTCGTGCTGCTGGACATCGGCCTGCCCGGCGTCTCGGGCCTGGACGTGCTGCGCTGGTTGGCCGAGAACCGCCCGCGCACGGGCGTGATGATGGTCAGCGGCCAGCGTGAACTGGAAGCCGCCGTGCGCGCACTGCGTCATGGCGCGCTGGACTTCGTGCGCAAGCCCGATGACCTCGACTTCCTGCCCGAGCGTGTCGAGCAGACCCTGTTGCGGCTGCGCCTGCAGCACGAGAACGCCGAAATGGCGGCGCGCCTGGCGCAGTCAGAGCGGCTGCACCGTTTTTTGGTGGAGAGCTCGCCCGACATCGTCTACACGCTCGATGAGAACGGCTGCTTCGTCTTCGTCAACCCGCGCATCGAGTCGCTGCTGGGCTACGTGCGCAGCGAACTGCTGGGCTGCCACTACACCAGCATCGTGCACGAGGACGACGTGGCGCTGGCGCGGTTTGCCCTCGCCGAGCGGCGCAGCGACGAGCGCGCATCGACCAACATCGAGCTGCGCCTGATGTGCAGCCCGCGCGCCCAGCCCCGACGCGCGCCGCGCCATCTGGTCACCACCGTCAGCGCGATGGGCGTCTACGACGACGTCGCTTCTGGCCAGGCGCCAGCAGCCAAGGCGCAGCCCCGGCGCTTCGTGGGTTCCTACGGCGTCGTGCGCGACATCACCGAGCGCAAGCGCGCCGAAGAGACCATCAGCTTCCAGGCCCTGCATGACCAGCTGACCGACCTGCCCAACCGCCGCCTGTTCAAGGACCACCTCAAGCTGGCGCTGGTGCAGGCCGAGCGGCGCGGCCAGCGGGTCGGCGTGATGTTCATCGACCTCGACCGCTTCAAGCTCGTGAACGACACCTACGGCCATCTGGTGGGCGACGAGCTGTTGCGCAGCGTCGCGCACCGGTTGCGCGGCTCCGTGCGCGCCGGCGACACGGTGTCGCGGCAGGGCGGCGACGAGTTCACTGTGTTGCTGCCCGACCTGACGAACGCCGACGACGCACTGCCCATCGCGCAGAAAATCCTGGCCGAACTCGACAAGCCCTTTCTCATCGGCGAACGCGAATTCCGCGCCACCGCCAGCGTGGGCATTGCCACCTACCCGCGCGACGGCCTGACTGCCGAGCAGCTGCTGCAGAACGCCGACATCGCGATGTACGAGGTGAAGAACCACGGGCGCAACGGCGGCCGCATGTTCACGACAGAGATGAACGCCGGCCACACACAACGGCTGGCGCTCGAAAACGATTTGCGGCAGGCGATTTCGCAAGGCCAGTTCGAAGCGCACTTCCAGCCCCAGTTCAGCCTGAGCCAGGCACGTGTGGTCGGTGTCGAGCTGCTGATTCGCTGGCGTCATCCGGCGCTGGGTCTGGTGATGCCGGGGCAATTCGTGGCGCTGGCCGAAGAGACCGGCCTCATCTGCGCCCTCAGCGACTGGGTGCTGGAGCGCGCCTGTTCCCAAATCGCAATCTGGCATGCCCTGGGCCACCGCCATCTGCGCATGGCAGTCAACCTGTCGCCGCTGGAGCTGGCGCGAAACGACATCGTCGAACGGGTGACGGCGCCGCTTTCACGACACGCCCTGCCGCCGGGCGCGCTTGAAATCGAGATCACCGAGAACATGCTGCTGGACGACGCACCCAGCGTGGTGGAGAAACTGGAACGCCTGCGCGCCCAGGGCGTGCATGTGGTCATCGACGACTTCGGCACGCGCTACTCGTCGCTGGCCTACCTGCGGCGCTTTCCCATCCACAGCCTGAAGATCGACCAGAGCTTCGTGCGCGACCTCGGTACGTCCGGCAACTCGCCCATCATCCAGGCCATCGTCGGCATTGCGCGCGGCTTCAACTTGCAGCTCGTGGCCGAGGGCGTGGAAACCGTCGAGGAGCTCGAGGCGCTGCGCGCTTTGGGCTGCGACGAGGTGCAGGGTTTCCTGCTGGGCCGGCCGATGCCGGCGTCTGCGATGACACCGCTGCTGGGCCTGCCGATTCAGCTGCCGGTGACGCAGGTGACCTGAATTTGATGGCCTCCACCGCATCGGGCAAGTCCATCGGGAAGTGCTGGCGTTCGTAGGCTTCAATCAGCGTCACCAGCACATCCCACGGTCGCCTTCGGGCGTGCGCGCCTTGGCGGTAGTCAGCGCCTCGACCGCCAAGGCGCGGCCTTGTAATCCGCCTTGCTCTTGATCGGCTTGATGTCCATCGCAACTCCTTTGCTGTTCAGACGGTCTGCGCGTCGATCGCGTCGGGCAACGGATGGGATCCGGTCTCTCCCTTCTCCTCCCCGCGCGACCGGCCGGGGCCACAGGTCGGTCGGGTCAGGCAGCAACTCGCCGAAGCGTCCGAGGCGGCATCTCCGAAAGGGCGGACAGGATCAACGGCACCGCTAGAGCCAAGTCTTCCAAGCGGTTGGTCTTTGCCCTCACCACCAGTATCGCGACCGGAAGCGTGACTTGGTTCTGCTGATACTCCATGCCCTTGTCGGCGGTGAGCAGCACGTCAAACTGGTCCATTGCGAGAGCAAGTAGCTTCCCGTTCTTGACGCTGGCCCAACCCTGCCGCTGCACTGTGCTGCAGGAGTGGCCAACAAGCAGCTTTCCGAGCTTCTCCGGTACGGACTCGTCAAGCAGGATGCGCATTTTCTACAAGCGCCGCTTTGGCGTCTTGCAGGACTTGGACTGCAGCAGCGCGGCTGACCGACGGGAAGCTTTCCAGGAAGACTTCAAGCGGGTCGCCAGCCTCCAGATGCTCGAACAAGATTCGCACTGGAACGCGCGTGCCAAGGAATACGGGCGTGCCTCCCATGATCTCGGGGTCTGAAACGATCTGCGCTGATTTCATGGGTTGCCCTCGGTTCAAGCGTCTACCAGTCTACGCCCGTGGATTCCTGGCGCATCCCGGCGCATGCGGGAACACGGCTGGAGCCACCCAGCCCCCACGAAGGCGGCGAAGGCGGGGGTCAGGCGAAGGCGGGTCTCACTGGGGTCTCACTGGGGTCAGGTCTCTCCTCACTCCTCGCTCCTCGACATTGGTACAGCAATCTCTGCGGCCCGATGACGTCTGGTAACTCGGTGACCCCACACCGACCCATCAGTCAAGCCCGATCAACCGCAGCGACACCCGCTGCCTTGTCCAGCAAGGCCAAACCACGCTCTACCTGTCCCGTTCCGCGCCCGGCGCGCAGCTTGAATTGCGTTTCGGCATCGAACTCGGCCAGCATCACGGTGGCCATGTCGTCGATCAGGCGATTCAGCGTCGTGCCGCGGCTTTCAGCCATCGCGCGCAGGCGCTGGTGCTCGTCGTCGGGCAGGCGGACAGTCAAGGCACTCATACAGAAATCTCATTCAGAAACGCTGCCGGGTCTAGGCAGAGAAGGCCAGGGAACTGCAGTTCGCCGTGGGCCAGGTCGCGTGGAACCCCAGCTTCCTGACAACTTTCGTTCCCAACGTTCCGGCAGAAGGTGGCCAGCCGATTGGCGACCCCAGCTTCAACTGGCCGATCAACCACCCTCGCCAGGCTGCAGCAAGCTGCGCAAAGCGTGGATCACACCGGGCAGATCGCGTCGTGCGGTGTCGTGCACGATCTCGTCGTCCACCGAGTCGTATCCGTGTACGAGCCGGTTGCGCAGGCCCACGGCGTAGACGAGGTCCGGAAGTTGCTCGCGAAGCCGGGGCTCTGTGTCGAGCGCGCGGCGCGCGGCTTCGCCCATCACGGTGAGCTCACGCTCGACGGCCGCCTTGAGCATTCGGTTCGCCGCGTATTGCGCGGCGTCAGCGTCGCCCAGGAACTCGAGAACGGTCTGCGCCGCCTCGGCGGCGTCATGCAGATGCTTGTGCAGCCGCTCGTTCATAGATCACTCGCCGCGAGGCTTCCACCGTGCGACGGAGGTAGGGGTTGCGAATCGGCTTGTCAGTCATCAGGTCGACAGGGCGACAGAGCAGCGCCTCCATGGCATCGGCGAACCCGACGAAGCGGCGGCCGAGAGAACCCTGCAAGCCTGGCGCCGCCGGCATGAGCCTGACGATGAAATCGAAGTCGCTGCGCCCTGGATCAAAGCGCCCGTCGGCCGCCGAACCGAACACCTCAAGCCGCTCGACGCCGTGCTCGCGGCACACCCGCGCTATCGCCTCGCGATGCTCGAGCAGGGGTTGGGCGAGGGCCTGGGACATGCGAGGATTATCGTCTCGCTGAGTACGCACTAAGCAGCGCGATGCCGTTCAGGATTCACCCTGAAGGTGGCTGACAGCAAGCGCCCGCCTCATGCGCAGTTGCCGGGCCATGGCTCCAGCCGAAGGGGAACTGCGCGGTTTTTTGGGACTGCGGGTTGAAGACCTGACCTGCAACCGGCCGGGGGTCAGGTCTCTCCTCTCTCCTCAACATGGGTACTGCAGTTTCTTCAGGCTGACGGCCGCCGGCAATTCGGCTGATTGGCGGAGAGGAGACAGGAGAGACCTGACCCCCAGCCTACCCTGACCCCCAGCCTACCCCCAGCCTGTGACCCCCAGTCCGACCCGTCACGCACGAATCACGGCCGCGCCGAACTTGGGAATCTTCTCGTCGACGGTCAGCAGCTTGAGCTTGCCGTGCTTGGCCTGTGCATAAAGCAGGCGGTCGAAGGGGTCGCCATGTTCGGTCTTGACCTCCGAGGAGATCAAAACCGCTTCCAGCTCGATCGGCAACTCGTGCAGGCCCATGGAACGCGCTGTGGCGGCAATGACGCGAGGCTGGACATTGATCTTGCCCTTGCGCCATTTCAAGCCCAGCTCCCAGATCGAAACCGTCGAGAAGCAGACCGCCTGCGCCTGGCCAATCCAGCGCCTGGCGGTCGGGGTGAGTAGGGCGGAGTCGTCCAGCAGCCAGATCAGGCAGTGTGTGTCGAGCAGGATCCTCACGGCCCGACGCCAAGCAACTGGTCGTCGGCCACCGGGTCGAAGAAGCCCTCCTCCAGCGTGATCTTGCCCGCCAGCGGCCCGCCGAAAGTCACGCCGCTCTTGGTGGCCACCGCCTGATGGATAGGCACCAGGCGAACCAACGGTTCGCCGGCGCGGGCGATGACGATGGTCTCCCCAGCAACGGCCCGATCCAGCAGGCTGGAGAGCTGTGTCTTCGCTTCGTAGACGTTGATCTGCATGGTGGCGCACCGTGGCTTGTTGGTCAGGTGTGACTTTACTTGAGCAACACGCAAGGGCTACACCGGGCATCCGTCGGCTGGGGTGATGTCGGCGGGAGAGGTGACCCCTGGCCTCCAAGATCACCCTTTCAAGTTGATGCACTCGATGTCTGTCAGCTTCGGAAACTGCCGGTCATTCGATACCAGCCAGCTCGCGCCTGCACCTTGCGCCGTGGCCAGTTGCAGGGCGTCCACCATCTTCAACCCGTGACGGGCGCGGTGATGCGCGGCAAGCTCGAAAGCCGCTCTGTCATGGCTGACCACGCTGATCGCGCCATCGTGCAGCAGCAGGTCCCTTACCGCCGCCACAGCAGCGGCATCGTTGGCTTGAAGCGGCCTCACCAACAGCTCAGCCAGCGCCACGTCCCCGGTAATGCCTTCGATCTGGCGCGTGGCGCATGCTTCAAGCAACGCCAGGCTGGGCGCCGCCCACACGGGCGTGTTGTTCAATACGTAAATGAAGATGTTGGTGTCGATGTAGACCCTGGTGCCGCGCATTCGAACAATGGCGCTGGGCATATCGAGCATGGTCGTCACCAACTGTCGCGCTGCTGCTGGACGTAGTCATCCGCCTGCTCGGCGGTATGGCCGTAAATCCCAGCCGTTGCCCCGAGAAAGCGGCGCATGCCGGGTTGACGTCTGGTCGATGCCGCTGCCGCCGCCGGCACCAAATGGATGACACCGTTAACGACGCTGACTTCAAGCTCGTCGCTGGTTTGCAGACCCGCCGCGGCAACAACCTCGGCGGGCAAGGTGACTTGGCGCCGGTCGCGCAGACTGATAAGGAACATGATCGGCCTCTGTAGTTCTGACAGAATATCACATTTCTGACCGATTAGAGAGGCCAGGAAGGCTGCTCAGGGGCCGGCTGGGGATCGGGTCGGCAGGGGGTCAGGTCTCTCCTCCTCGGCTAGGGGTCAGGTCTCTCTCCTCTCCTGGAAATGGGTACCGCAATCTGTTCAGGCTGACGGCCTCGCGCAGTTCGGCCAACTGAACGAGATGAGACAGGAGAGACCTGACCCCAGACCTGCAGCAGCGCCGGCCACTGCCAGCTCGATCAGGTGGTTGCCGGCCTCGTCAGCGAGGTTCGGCCGCCACGCGAAATACACCCGCGTTCACTCGTAGAGAGCGATGAAGATATCCAACAATTCTTCGCGCTTGTCTCGACTGAGTCGGCATGCAGCCATCAGTTCATCGCGCGCCAGCACGTCTTCGTACTGGGCCATCAAGGCCACGCCCATCAATGGCTGCAC
>Ga0209490_10001540_pt1 | contig 22135 bp, 19 predicted proteins | sample MAT06_FD_187209 | JGI IMG/M metagenome (GOLD analysis project Ga0209490, IMG submission 187209) | Freshwater microbial communities from Lake Fryxell liftoff mats and glacier meltwater in Antarctica - MAT-06 (SPAdes) (version 2) | ecosystem: Environmental > Aquatic > Freshwater > Ice > Liftoff... | reverse complement strand
GGCATTTTGACCAGAAGCAGATCACGGGTTTAAAGATCGGCAAAAAAATGCCATGGGAAGAGGCGGCCTTTTTTTATCTGACGGCCTTTTTGGTGGCGCAGAGTTTTGTCATTTTGTTGCCTGAAGCAGTTCGATAAAATTGTTAGAATCGTGAGCGCATAAAAAAGAGTTGTCATGGAGAAGAAATGGTGTAGTCACTACCATAATGTATAAGTTGCTAGCCAACTTCGAATTTGCCTACATTGATCCGGGCAGCGGTAGTTTTCTAATCCAACTGCTGGTGGGAGGCCTGCTGGCAGTTGCTTTCACCATCAAAACCTGGCAGATCAAAATTCTCCAGGCCGCCCGTCGCTTTTTCAAGCCGGACTCGATTGAGGATCAAGGCTCAGACCATGAGCCAAAGAATTGACCTGGGTTCCCGGGATCCCGCCGGTTTTTTATTTAAATTAGACGGCATCTTTTATCGGGCTGTTGAAAAAGAATACCTGCCCCACCTCGAATTAGTGGAGTCTTCGGGACTCTACGGGAAACTGCTTAAGGCCGGATTGATCCTCCCCTTTGAGAAAATCCCTCCTCCGCCCGGCGCCCCTGACTGCGCGTCAGTTCTTTTGCCCGAACAGCTTTCTTTTGTTTCATATCCTTGCGAATGGAGTTTTTTCCAGTGGAAGGAAGCGGCCTTGGCCACCCTTGATATTCAGGTGCTCGCCATGGAGCACGGAATGAGCCTCAAGGATGCCAGCCCCTACAATATTCAGTTGCACAAAGCGAGGCCGGTTCTCATCGATTCGCTTTCATTGGAGCGTCATGAAAAGGGAGCCCCCTGGCTGGCTTATCGCCAATTCTGCGAGGAATTCCTGGCGCCTTTGTTTTTGGCGGCGTTCAAAGGCCCTGAATTACTTGCGGCCCAGTCCTTTTTCATGCGGGGAGTTCCCTTGGAGACTGCCTCCAAGCTTCTGCCCCTTTCCTCATGGTTCCGTGCACGCTCCCTGTTCCACATCCATCTGCACGCGAAAGCTTCGCGCTATTCGGAATCGAAGAAATTGAACGAGAAAAAGCTGGAAGTTGGCAAAACATCCCTCTTGGGCCTGATGGACGGTCTGCGCTCGGCTGTATCGTCACTTAGTCTGGGCACCAGCCGGTCGGAATGGTCGGATTATTACAAATCCTGCAATTACAGTGACGAGGCCCTGGCCAGTAAAAAGCGCCTTGTCGCCGAATGGATGGATGGATTGGAGAATCCTCCGTCCACGGCCTGGGATTTCGGAACCAATAGCGGTGAATTCACCAATATCCTGACGGCACGGGGCGCCGAAGTTATTTCCCTCGATACCGACCATCTGTGCATAGACCATCTTTACCGCCGGGTCCGGAGCGAGAAAAATATCCTTGTCCATCCGTTGAAGGCCGATATCTCCTCTCCGACACCATCGACCGGATGGCTGAATAACGAGCGCCGCTCGCTCTTTGAACGTGGAGGCCGGCGGGATGTGGTGCTGGCCCTTGCCCTCATTCACCATCTGATCATTGGATGCAGGGTTGATTTCCGGGCTTTGGCCGGATTGTTTGCGGGGCTGGGCCGCCATCTGATCGTGGAATACGTGGCGAAGGAAGACCGCCAGGCCTTGAGGCTGCTGAGAACGCGTCCGGACACATATTCTTCCTACACTCCGGAGAATTTTCTGAAAAGTTTTGGCGGGCATTTCACCATTCTGAAAAAAGAGGAAATTCCGGGCACAGGGAGAACACTGTATCTTATGGTCAATCATGAAGCTTGAATTCCCAAAACTGCGCCATTTGCATTTTATTCTGTTGGGGATTTTTTCGGCCCTTTTTTTCCTGAGCAAAAACATCCACAATTTTCCAGATGAGCCTGTCCTCAAAACAATCTTATTCTCCGCGCTTGTTCCCTTGGTCTTTTATTTTCCGCTGCGTTGGCAGAGCGGGAATTCCGATCAGGCTGCATTGATCAGCCTCCTCTTTTCCAGCGTATTTTTTGGATTTGGACACCTGGTGAATGTGGTGGTTCCCAATCTGAGCACCACGATCCTGGCCAGCGCAGTGGATAATAAAATACAGCTCAAAATTTTTCTGCCGGTTGCTTTTCTGTCGCTTTCCCTTTGGCTTGCTGCCGTCAAGGTTGGAGCCAAGGCGGTTAAATTCCATGGGCCCTTGAGCATGGTGCTTGTCGTTTTATGCCTGTTCAACGCCTTCCAACTCTCGATGTTCACCGCCACCAGGCCACCCAAGCCAGTCGCCAAATCGGGTCATCCTGAACCAGCCGGGACTGTTCCAGCCGAGGGGAAGCCGAATATCTATGTCATTGTACTGGACTCCTACGCAAGAACGGATGTCTTAAAGAATCTCCTTGATTATGATAACAGCTGGTTTTTGGAAAAACTCGAAAAATCAGGCTTCAAGGTGGCTACACTTTCCACCTCCAATTATTTCCTGACCTTTCAAAGCATGAGCGCGATGTTTAACCTCGATTACATCCAGGATAAAATCAAGGACGTTCCTGTAAGTTCCCGTGACTTCTCGAGGTTCACGGAGATCATCAACCATCCCCGGGCCATGGCGCTGCTTCGTCCCCACCATTACAAGTACGTGGCCACATCGATGATGTTGCCTGTGCTTGAAGCCAAAGAGGCGGACGTTTTTATTGAGAACGCCTTCAATTATGTCTCCGCCTTTGAAAATTTCCTCAGCACGACCATACTGAAGCCCTTTTTAAGAGAACATGAAAAATACCGGCGATTTGTGCTCAGCAATCTGCACGGAACCGCGCAGTTGGGAGTTGAGCATAAACCCGCGCTTATCTACACGCACATTATGGTCCCGCATCCACCTTTTGTTTTCGACGCGGAAGGAAAACCTGTCGGCAATGATCTTCCCCTGACCTATCTAGATTGCGATCTCGCGATTGGAAAAATCTATTCGCCTGCTGAGTACGTCCGCCGTTATATCGGACAGACCCACTTCATCAGTAACGAGGTTCTCAAGACGATCAGTGAGATCCTGGAAAAAGATACAAGCGATCCGTACATCATCCTGATGGGGGATCACGGGTCGCGGCTCCACTTGACTCGGAGCATGGGAACAGCGGACGACCTGCTTTCCGCCTCGGCCAACCTCATGGCGCTGCGTGCCCCCCGTGGTGTTGTGGTTCCCGAGGAAGCAATGACTTGTCCGATAAACCTGATGAGGTTTGTCGTGGCGCAAGCCAACGGAACTGCCTTTGAGCCCGTTCCCTCCCGGGTATTCTGGGTATCCTACCGGGAGCCCTACATCTTTGAGGAGGTGACCGATCAGGTCAGGGACCGTTTTTATCCGCCTGCGGAAACCGGAATCAAATAGCGCAGAATCATCCTCATGCTTTGACTGGCGACAGCAAATTAACTCGCAAGGAAAGCATGGGCTGTGCTTGCATTGACCCAATGAAAGTCGTGATCTTGTGCGGAGGTCGTGGAACGCGCTTGCGGGAAGAAACGGAATACCGGCCCAAGCCCATGGTTCCCATAGGGGGGCGTCCGATCCTTTGGCATATCATGAAAACCTATGCGCACTACGGGCACAGAGAGTTCATCCTTTGTCTTGGATACAAAGGGGACATGATCAAAGATTATTTCCGGAATTACCTCTGGATGAACAGTGACGCAACCCTCAATCTTGGCCGCCAGCCCAAAGTCCAGTTCCATAACAGCCATGAGGAAGAAGATTGGAAAGTCACTCTGGCCGAGACGGGTGATGAAACCGGAACGGCAGGCAGGCTGAAAAAAATTGAGCCCTACCTGGGCCAGGACGAGGCGTTTTTGTTCACCTATGGAGATGGGGTGGCCAATGTGGATATCAACAAGGTCATAGCGTTCCACCGGGAATCCGCCCGTCTGCTGACCCTGACGGCGGTGCATCCCCCTGGGCGTTTTGGCGATCTTGGTTTTGAAGGCGAAGCCCTCGTGGCCAGCTTCCAAGAAAAAGCAGTTGCAGAGGGTGGTTGGATCAATGGCGGCTATTTTGTGGCTTCACGGAGCATCCTGAAAAATCTGGAAGGTTGTGAAAAAATCATGTTCGAACAGGAACCGATCCGTGCATTGGCATCAGCCAAACAGCTGGCCGCCTATAAGCACACCGGGTTTTGGCGTCCCATGGACACCTACCAGGAAATGCTTTCCCTCAATGAAATGTGGAGCCAGGGCCAGGCTCCATGGAAAGTCTGGACATGAGCCGTCTGCGTAGAGCCTATGAGGGTAAAAAAGTCCTCATCACAGGTCATACTGGCTTCAAGGGTTCGTGGTTGTCGGAATGGCTTTTGGGCCTCGGTGCCAGGGTCAGTGGCTATGCATTGGAAGCGGAGGACGAAGATGGAAATTACACAATGTCAGATCTGGCGTCCCGTATGCATCATCACGTGGGTGATGTCAGGGACAGGCTTCTTTTCACGAAATTTTTGAAAGAAGGCGCATACGATTTTATTTTTCATCTGGCCGCCCAGCCTTTGGTGGGGGATTCCTATCGCAAACCGGTGGAGACCTGTGAAACCAACATCATGGGAACCTGTCATCTTCTTGAAGCCGCGCGTTCTTTCACCCATCCCTGTTCCATGGTGGTTGTGACGACTGACAAATGTTATGAAAACATGGAACGTCCCCTGGCGTATTCCGAAGCCGATCCGCTGGGTGGCAGGGATCTTTACAGTGCCAGTAAGGCGGCAGTGGAATTGTTATCCCACGCCTATCGTTGTTCCTTTTTTGAAAATTCGTCTGTCAGGGTGGCCACGGCCCGCGCGGGCAATGTGATCGGCGGGGGAGATATGGCCAGGGACAGGATCGTTCCCGACGCCGTGCGTGCTTCCCGTTCCGGTCAGTCCATCATACTCCGCAATCCTGCTTCAACGCGGCCCTGGCAGCATGTGCTGGAACCCTTGAGCGGCTATCTCTGGCTGGGGGTTCGATTGTCGGAAACATCTTCCACAGATGGAGAATTGTGCGGCGCCTTCAATTTTGGTCCCAGACTTGATTCCAACAGAAGCGTGTATCAACTGGTTGAGGAATTGTGCAGGCATCTTCCGGTCCGCTTTACGATGGAAGCTGTAGCTGCGGTTCAATCTTTTCATGAAGCGGGATTGCTGAATCTTGATAGTGCGAAGGCGGAAGCGGTTCTGCATTGGAGACCGGTTTGGAATTTCGAAACAGCAGTCAAAAATACTGCGGTATGGTATCGTGAAGTGGATCAGGGGAAAAACGCAGCGGATGCGACGAGACATGATATTGCCGAATATGAAAGAGCCGCGCATGGAGCGGGGCTGCCCTGGAGTTTAAACCAGGAATGAGCCGCACGCCCGAAGAGCTAAAAGCGGAGATTTTGCGTATGACGCGCGAATACAGCAATCTCGTGCACATGCCCAACCATCCCGGACATCCGTCCGCTTTTGTTCCGGGCGAAACCATCGTTCCCTATGCCGGGAGGGTTTTTGACGCAGATGAGGTGGAGGCTGCGGTTTCTTCGACTCTGGACTTCTGGCTTACCCTTGGGCCTGAGGGTGAGGCTTTTGAGGGCGAACTGGCCTCCTTTCTGGGAACCCGGCGTTCCCTGCTGACCAATTCCGGTTCCTCGGCCAATCTCCTTGCACTTTCAAGCCTGACAAGTCATAAGCTGCCAGAAGAGCGCAGAATCCGGCGAGGTGATGAAGTGATTACCTGTGCGGCCGGATTTCCGACAACAGTGGCCCCCATTGTCCAAAACGGGGCGGTGCCTGTTTTTATAGATGCCGATCCGCTGACGGGAAATGCCAGCCTGGAACATCTTGAAGAGGCTTACAGGCCCGGGAAAACCAAGGCGGTCATGATGGCCCACGGACTGGGGAATCCCTTTGATCTGTCAAGGGTGGTGGATTTTTGCTCCAGGTATGGGCTTTGGCTGATTGAAGACAATTGTGATGCGCTCGGATCCGCTTACCGGATGCCGGGTGGGGACATGAAGCTGACAGGCACGTTCGGCGATCTCAGCACCCAAAGTTTTTATCCTCCCCACCATTTGACCATGGGAGAGGGCGGGGCGGTGAATGTGGTCAGCGACATGAAGCTGAAGGTTTTGGTGGAAAGTTTCCGGGATTGGGGACGTGACTGCTGGTGTGCCAGCGGAAAAGACAATACCTGCAACAAACGTTTCGGCTGGAAGCTGGGGGAATTGCCAGAGGGGTATGATCATAAATATATCTACAGTCATCTGGGTTATAACATGAAGCCGCTGGATCCACAGGCTGCCATTGGACGGCAGCAATTGAAAAAACTACCGGCTTTCATCCAGGCGCGAAAAAAGAACTGGGAAACCCTGAGGCGGGGGCTTGCGGATTTAGAAGACACCTTTGAATTCAGCCTTCCCACGCACGCCAAAGGATGGACGACGGATGGTTTTGTTTGGGACCATTCCGGGGCAGTCTGCTCGCCATCCTGGTTCGGGTTTCTTCTCCTGGTTCGGCCTTCTGCACCGTTCACGAGCAGGGATTTGGCACGGTATCTGGATGAAAAGAAAATCGGTAACCGAATGTTTTTCGGAGGGAATCTGATCCGTCAGCCTGCATTTGTGCAATTGAAAAAGGAACAACCGGAGGCCTTCCGCACGATTGGTGACTTGAAGGGCGCGGACCGGATCATGCAGGAAGCCTTGTTTCTCGGAACCTATCCCGGTCTGTCTCCTGCGATGTTGGCATACATGATTGAGACCATCGGAAACTTTGTGCGGAAATAGAGAGTCAGCATAAACAGGAAGAAAAAAATCCGTGTCTGATCCTTATAAATATCCAGAGATGCGGAAAATCCTTGTGGAGGATTTCGAATGGATTTTGTCCGACTCGCTTCCCTTGGAAAAGTTGGCAGGGAGCACGGTGCTGGTGACTGGAGCGACGGGTTATATTGCGCGGTATCTGATCGAATTCTTGATCTACTGGAATGAAAAAAAACAAGCAGCCCCTTGCAGGATCATCGCCCTGGTCAGGAACCGTGAAAAAGCCGCATCGCTTTTTTCCCATTGCATGGGTCGGGATGATTTCAGATTGTTGGTTCAGGATGTATGTGATCCGGTCGGAGTGGATGAGCCTGTCCATTACATAGTTCATGCGGCCAGCCAGTCGTTGCCCAAAAATTATGGCAAGGATCCTGTCGGTTCGATACGCCCCAATGTGATCGGCACCTGGAATCTTCTTGAATTCGCCAGAACCTCGCAGTGCAGAGGTTTTCTTTTTCTAAGCAGTGGGGAGGTTTACGGAAAATTTGATCCACCCCCGGTTGATCCGATCCATGAGGCTTTTTTTGGCAAGCTGGATCCCCTGGATTTGCGTTCCTGCTATGCTGAAAGCAAGCGTGCTGCGGAAACCATGTGTATGGCCTGGGGATTGCAGTTTGGAGTTCCGGCAAAGATTGCGAGGCTTGGACATACCTATGGTCCCGGAATGGATCTGGAGGATGGAAGGGTTTTTGCTGATTTCACCGCGAGCATCGTCCGCGGCAGAGACATAGTTCTCAAAAGTGACGGTGCTGATTTCAGGCAGTTCTGTTATCTGAGCGATACCGCAAAGGGCTTGTTGTTTATACTCCTGAATGGCAGCGATGGAGAGGCTTACAACCTTGTCAACGTTGGGGCAGAAATCCGGATAGTGGATCTGGCCGAACTTCTGTGCGGTCTTTTTCCTGAAAGGAATTTGAGGGTGATCAAAGCTTCCTCGGGTGATTCCCCAATTCGTCCATGGAATCCCGGGGTAAAAGTGAATATAGAAAAGATCGGAAGGTTAGGCTGGCTTCCGCAGGTGGGTTTGGGGGAAGGTTTTAGGCGCACCATTGTCTCTTATGGTAATTTCTGCAAGGCTTGACCCCTCTGGGGTAGATCAGCAAAATGATCGCGTTCAGAGACAAGAGATGAAGCCACTACAACCGAACAAAAGCTTCCAGTCCAAGCGCAGGCAGGCGGAAGATATCACTTTTCGTGTGTGTCCTGTTTGCGGAGGCAATGAAAAAAAAAGGCTCATCCATCAAACCTTCAGTGGACTTTCCTCCGGAAGTTTTTTACATGGCTATGACGTTGTGGTCTGTGCCCAATGCGGGACGGGGTTTGCCGACGGCTTGCCAGCGGCATGGGAATTCGACCGTTATTACAAGGAAATGTCACAATGGGAATTTCCTGACAATTTCGGCATTGAATCGGCGCAGGACAAACAACGATTCGAAACGGTGACCGGCTACATGTTGGAGGAAAAGCTGGATTTGGAGTCGTCGATTCTTGATGTTGGATGTGCAACAGGCGGTCTGCTTGCAGCCTTCAAGAGAGGCGGATTCACGCGTCTGAAAGGGCTTGATCCTTCTCTGCGTTGTGCCGAACTTGCCAGGAAAAATTACGGGATAGATGTTTTAACATTGACGGTTGGTGACTTGTCACAATTACAGGAGAAATTTGACCTGATTACGCTCTCGGGCGTATTGGAGCATCTTTACGACCCCAATCCGGCGATAGCCAATATTCGCAAACTATTGTCCGACGGCGGACTTTTTTATGTCAATGTTCCGGATGCTGGGGCTTTTGTGAAATATCTGGATGGTCCTTATCAACAATTCAGCATTGAACACATTCAATATTTTACAGAAGCGGCACTGGTAAACCTGATGAAAATAAATGGTTTCCAGCCGGTCCGGCTCATTGCCAGTGCCCAACCTTATACACTTACCTACAGTTATCCTGGTATCGAAGGAATTTTCAGGAAGGCCTCTGCCGGATCATGGGAGTATGAAGAAAAAAGTGAATCGTCCTTGCGCGACTACATAAGGGTTTCAAGAGATTTGGCCAATAGAGTTGAAACCCAGCTCGAAAAAGTGGCGGAAAGCGGTGAACCGATTTTGGTCTGGGGGGTGGGAACGAATACGCAAAGGTTGATGATGACAGGCCCTCTGGCAAGGGCCAATATTGTGGCCTTTGTAGATTCAAACTCACACTACCACGGCAAACTCCTAATGAACCGGCCGATTATCTCTCCTTTGGAAGTGGCGGACTTTCCTCATCCCGTTCTGGTGGCCACTTTCATTTTCAGGGAAGAAATCAGAAAACAAATCCGTGAAAAATTGGGATATAGCAACCCCCTCTTGTTTTTGGGAGATGACGGACCATTTCAGGGGAGATCGTTATGAGAGATAAAGAAAAACACCATTCCGTATTGGACGGCATACAACGCAGGTTTCTGTCCGGCGACATCGATAAATACCAGTACTCGCGCGATCTCCATTCTAACCACATGGGCCTGTTTGATTATGCGCGATGGTTGGAAAAAACAGGGATCAAAGAAATCAAGATCGGTAAAAACGAGGTCAGCCTGTTGACCGACGATGGTCTATTGTTCCCGTTGGACACGGAGGATCAATATCTGCCTCCGACCCAGTTGTTGAATTTTGGGGACTATGAACGCCCGGAGAGAGATCTGTTGTTCCGGATAGTCAAACCGGGCATGACAGTTTTCGACATAGGAGCCAATATAGGATGGTATTCACTTCTAATAGCCCAAAAAATGCCGCAATGCAAATTGTTGGCTTTTGAACCCATTCCATCCACGTGCCGCAGGCTTTCCCGTAATGTTGAGCTGAACAGGTTGTCCAATATCACCGTATATAATCATGGCCTTTCCGATTCTGAGGAGGAAAAAATCTTTTATTTTGCCCCTGAGATTTCCGGCGCCGCTTCGGGAGCCAATATCCTTGGCTGGGATACGGTCCGGACCGAGAAATGCAGGGTTCGCAGAATGGATGATGTGTGGCGGGAAAATGCCTTACGTGTGGATTTCATCAAATGCGATGTGGAAGGGGCTGAACTTTTCGTTTTTCGCGGTGGTGCGGAGTGCCTGGCGTCCGACAAACCGGTGATTTTTTGTGAAATGCTGCGAAAGTGGAGTGCGAAGTTCAGCTATCATCCCAACCAGATCGTGGACATGCTCAAAGAGCTTGGATATTCATGTCACGCGGTTGGATCTGTAGGCATAAAGAAAATGACGAAGATGGATGAAAGCACCGAGGAAACCAATTTCATTTTCTTCCACGATATCAGCCATGCCTGCATCAAAGAGAATCTTGCTGCGGATGGTTTGCTATTGTGAAAAAATCAGGAAACAATTTGAATTCCATTATGAAACATATTTCTGTTGCCACCGGCACCTACAATGAAGAGGAAAACATCGACGAGTTTTATTCCAGGGTGAACGCCGTATTTCAGAAACTCCCAGGCTACACCTATGAGATTCTTTTTATTGATAACTGTTCCACGGACGGGACTGTGCAGGCTTTGCGCCGATTGGCAGCAACCGATCCCAAGGTCAAGATCATCATTAATGCCCGTAACTTCGGACCTATCCGTTCGGGTTACCATGTCATCCTCCAGGCGACCGGAGACGCGGTGATCGCACTGGCCTCGGATCTGCAGGATCCGCCGGAACTGATAAGTGACTTCATCGCAAACTGGGAAAAGGGTTATAAAATCGTTCTGGGTATCAAGAATCAAAGCGAGGAATCGGTGTTTTTTTTTACCATCAGGAAATTTTACTATCAGTTGGTCATGCGCTTTGCCGATGTGAAGATGAATATCAACAGCACGGGATTCGGTCTTTATGACGCCGAGGCAGTCAAAGTTTTCCGCAGCATACGTGACCCTTATCCTTATTTCCGGGGACTGATCTGCGAAATCGGTTTTGAAAGCGCGAAGGTATACTTCACCCAGCCGAAGAGAAAGCGCGGTATTACGAAATCCAACTTCTATCTCCTTTATGACGTGGCCATGCTGGGTATCACGGAACATTCCAAGGTGCCCCTGCGCCTGGCCACCATGCTCGGCTTCGGGGCTTCCATTCTCAGCTTTTTCGTCGCAGTCATCTACTTTTTTTACAAGCTGTTTTACTGGCGCGATTTTTCGCTTGGAACGGCACCGATTGTGATAGGACTTTTCTTTTTCAGTTCGGTTCAGCTGTTCTTTATTGGTATTCTGGGCGAATACATAGGTTCCATTCATACCAAGGTTTTGAACCGTCCGCTGGTAGTTGAAAAAGAGCGGATCAATTTTTAAATCCCAATTCCACGGAATTGTTGGTTAAATTCCGCTTTTACGTAGGGCAAGTACTTGACATAAAGACAGATGGAATTGAGAATTCGTGATAGTACTTCCACCCTTTCTTAAAATTATGTCTAAACTTGAGATCAAAATCGGCAATCAACTAGTAGGAGACGGACATCCCAGTTATCTCGTTGCGGAGATAGGAATCAATCACAATGGTAAAATTGATATCGCGAAAAATTTGATTTCCGTGGCAAAAGGAGCCAACTGGAATGCTGTCAAATTCCAAAAACGCAGTGTTGATGTTGTTTACACGAAGGAAGAGCTTGAGAAACCCAGGGAAAACCCCTTCGGTGCAACCAATGGTGACCTGAAGCGTGGCCTGGAATTTGGCCAGAACCAGTATCAGAAAATTAATGAGTATTGTCAGGACAACGAAATCACTTGGTTTGCTTCCTGCTGGGACGAGCCGTCGGTTGACTTCATCGCCCAATTCAATCCACCCTGCTATAAAATTGCGGCGGCGTCCCTCACGGATGATAATCTGTTGAAGTATACCCGCGCCAAAGGCAAGGCCATTATTCTTTCTGTCGGGATGAGCACGCTCGCGGAGGTGGATCATGCGGTGGAAGTTCTGGGAAAAAAAGATCTTATTCTTATGCAAACCTGCAGTGCCTATCCTTCAGCTTATGAGGACTTGAATCTGCGTGTCATCCAGGCGTTAAGGGAGCGTTATGACGTTCTCGTGGGCTACTCCGGTCACGAAACTGGAATAGCTTCGACAGTGGCCGCAGTAGTTCTGGGCGCATGCATTATCGAGCGGCACATTACTTTGGATCGCGCTATGTGGGGCTCGGATCAGGCGGCATCCGTCGCGCCCAGCGGTATTTCCCGCATTGCCCGTGATATACGATTAGTGGAAATGTCTTTGGGGTCATCTGAGAAAAAGCTTCTTCCAAGCGAGATTCCCGTCATGAAAAAGCTGCGCCGGGTGGGCCTTAAAGTTTGAAAACCGAAATCAAAGCCGTTGCCCTGGATGTGGACGGAGTTTTGACGGACGGCACTTTTTGGTGGGGGGGGGACGGGCAGGAATGGAAGCGCTTTTCATTCCGGGACATCATGGGAATTTCGCAGGCCACGAAGCGCGGCATTGTTTTCGCCCTGATCTCCGGTGAAAAAAGCCCCCTCATCGATCGCTATGCGGCCAAAATGGGGATCAAGAACGTTTTCCAAGGCTGCAAAGACAAAGAGGCCGCCTTGCGCTCGTTTTCCCTAACCACCGGTATCGAATTGGAGGCCATATGCTTCATGGGGGACGACATCAATGATCTCGGCGCCCTGAAAGCGGCGGGATTTTCCGCGGCTCCAGCCGATGCCTATGGACCGGTGCGCGAGCTGGTGGATTATGTCACCAAATTTCCGGCAGGCTCCGGTGCGGTTCGGGAACTGCTGGACCTCATTGCCCCATGAAACTTTCCGACTATGTGATGGCATTTGTGGCCGGACAGGGCGTGAAACATATCTTCATGCTGCCGGGAGGAGGCGCCATGCATCTCAATGATTCTCTCGGCCAGTGCAGGGAACTTGAATATGTCTGTAATCTTCATGAGCAGGCCAGCGCCATGGCCGCGGAAACCTATGCGAAGGCCAGCGGCAATCTGGGCGTGGCGTTGATTACGACGGGTCCCGGCGGAACCAATACCATCACCGGCGTGGCCGGAGCCTGGCTGGATTCGACTCCCTGCCTTTTTATTTCCGGCCAGGTCAAGCGCAGCGACATGAAGGGCCTGACCGGTGTTCGGCAGATGGGAGTGCAGGAAGTTGACATCACAGCCATTGTCGGCCCCATCACCAAATATGCCGTTACCGTAATGGATCCTGTAAAAATCCGTTACCATCTGGAGCGGGCGGTTCATACGGCCCGCTGCGGACGACCGGGCCCTGTCTGGGTTGATATCCCTCTCGACGTGCAGGCGGCGGAAATCCAGCCGGAACAATTGGAAGGGTTTAAACCGGAACCAAGTGAAGTGGAATCCGGTAGTGCGGATCTGGGCTCGCAGATCGACGCCGTCATTGAATTGTTGAACAACTCAGAGCGTCCTGTCCTGCTGGCCGGGAATGGCATACGTCTCTCGAAGGCCCTGCCCGAGTTCAACCAACTCATTGAATCCCTGCAGATTCCCGTATTGACAACATGGTTGGCCGTGGACTATTTCGCCTACGACCATCCGCTTTACCTTGGCAAACCCGGATCGGTGGCACCGCGCGGGGTCAATTTTGCCTTGCAGAATTCCGACCTTCTTTTGAGCATCGGTTCCAGGATTGATTTCACCATCACGGGTTATGCCCCTGAACGCCTGGCCCGCGGGGCGAAGAAAATCCTCAACGATGTCGACCCCGCCGAACTTGGGAAGCTTTCCTCCTTCTCCGACGTTGCGGTCTGTGCTGATGCAAAACAATTTATCTCGGCACTGTTGAATCGGCGTAATGAAATCAAAACGAGCAAGCGGGATGCCTGGTGGGCACGATGCCGGGACTGGAAAACAAAATATCCAGTGGTTCTTCCCGAACACCGCAGTCCGGAAAGCCGCGTAAGCACCTATTACCTTGGGGAAGTGCTATCGGAAGAGTTGAAGGAAAAGGATCTGATTGTTTCGGGAAGCTCCGGAGCCGGTATAGAAATTTTCCAGCATGTGCTGAAACTGAAGGCAGGCCAGCGCCTGTTCCATACCACGGCATTGGGCTCGATGGGTTATGGTCTTCCCGCTGCCATCGGCGCTTGCCTTGGTTCAGAACGACGGGACACTGTTTGTGTGGACGGGGATGGTGGAATCCAGATGAATATCCAGGAATTTGCCACCGTGGCCCGGCTTGGGCTTCCTATCAAGTTCTTCATTCTGAACAACAACGGCTATTCTTCGATCCGGACCTCCCAACTCCGATGGTTCGGACGTCTGACGGCGGCAGATCCGACCAGCGGGCTGAAGCTCCCTGATATTCTGGGTATTGCGGCGGCCTACGGCCTGGCCACAAAAAGAATCGAGAACCAAAAAAATCTGCGTGCGGAGGTCAGGGCCGTTCTGGACATGCCCGGGCCCGTCGTGTGCGATGTCATATCCCTTCCGGACGAAGCCCGCATTCCCAGCCTCTCTTCGGCGCAACGCAAGGATGGTTCCCTCTTCTCAAAACCATTGGAAGACCTTTGGCCTTTCCTCGACAGGAAGGAATTCCTGGAGAACATGATCATCCCACCCGTGGAGGAATAATGCAGATAGGCATCATGCAGGGCCGGCTGCTTCCGCCCCTTGGGCAGCGCATCCAGGCTTTTCCAGAAAAGGAGTGGGCGGAGGAATTTTCCCTGGTGGAGCGCGCGGGCCTTGATGCGATTGAGTGGATCTATGAACTACCCGGTGAGGAAAACAATCCATTGGCAAGTGGCGAAGGGATCGACCGCATCAAAAAGCTTTCGGAAGAACACCGGGTGGAGGTTCGTTCCGTGTGTGCCGATTACTTCATGGACAGGCCTTTCCTGAGGGCTACCTCCCAAGAAGCTGCGGGAAGGATCACATTGCTCTGCGATCTTTTGGAAAAATGCCGGCAGCTGCCAGTAAGCCATGTGGTTCTTCCCTTCGTTGATACTTCGCGGATTGAAAACGACGCTGAGATGTTTTTGGTGGCTGAGCTTTTGCAGAGGGCTCTGCCTGCCGTAGAGAAAACGGGCGTTGAACTACATCTTGAAACGTCCCTGCCTCCCGCGAAGTTTTCCGCTCTGCTCGAGCGCATTGACCATCCGATGGTCAAAGTTAATTATGACTCGGGCAACAGTGCTTCACTGGGCTTTGATCCCCTTGAGGAGTTTTCGGCCTATGGCGGAAGGATCGGGAGTGTGCACATCAAGGACCGTTTGAAGGGCGGAGGAACGGTGGCGTTGGGAAAAGGGGATACCGATTTTGTGTCGGTCTTTGGCGGACTCAAGCGGGCTGGTTACCAGGGAGATTTTATTCTTCAGGTTGCCCGCGATGTTGCTGGCGGGGAAATGGATTGGGCGGTTCACAACAGGGCTTTTGCGGAACGTCACGGGAAGGAAGCGGGATTCTGATATGAAAATACTTATGATAGGCCTGGGTGGAATAGGACAAAGACACACCCGAAATCTCCGGACATTATTCGGAAATGACGTGGAGATCCTTGCCTATCGCGTGCGCGGGCAGTCGGAAGCGCTGACGGACAAACTGCAAATTGAAGCAGGCAGCAATCTTGAACATAAATACCAGATCAGGGTTTTCAAGGACTTGGACAGGGCTCTTGCGGAAAGACCCCAGGCCGCCTTCATCTGCAATCCAAGCAGCCTGCATGTTGCTTCGGCCACCGCCGCCGCCCATGCTGGTTGCCATCTTTTCCTGGAGAAACCCCTTTCCCACAGTCTTGAAGGATTGTCCGGCCTTATCGAACTGGCGACGAGCAAAAGCCTGGTCTCGCTCGTAGGCTACCAATTACGTTTTCATCCCTGTTTGCAACGGGTGCGGAGCGTTCTCAACGCGGGGCTGATCGGCCGCGTGCTTTCAGTCCGGGCCGAAGTGGGGGAATATCTTCCCGGCTGGCATGTTTACGAGGATTATCGGCAGATGTACGCTTCCCGTGATGAACTGGGGGGCGGGGTCATCCTTTCCCAGATACATGAGATGGATTATCTCTACTGGCTGTTTGGCCTGCCCGGCCGCATTTTCGCGATGGGTGGACACCTGAGCAGCCTGGAGATAAACGTGGAGGATGTGGCGAGCATCCTGATGGACTGCGGCGGCGTGCCGGTGCACCTTCATCAGGATTACGTTCAGCGTCCTCCCAGCAGGACCTTGCAGATCATCGGGGATACCGGGAAAATAATGGTGGATTTCAGGACTGCTTCCTTCACCCATTTTGATGCAGACGGAAAAGTGGCCACGGAGCAGTCCTTCCACGACTTTGAACGGAACGAGATGTTCATGTCGGAATTGCGCCACTTTTTCGCCTGCATTAAGGGAGATGAAAAATCACTTGTTTCGTTGAGTGATGGAGTGCAAAGCCTTAAGATGGCACTGGCGGCGAAGGAATCGATCAGAACTGGGAGAGTTGTACATCTGGCGTGAATAAGATGAAAAAAAGCAGAAAAAACCTATTTGACCTCAAGGGGAGGGTGGCGGTGATCACTGGGGGACTCGGCCTTTTGGGGCAGCAGCACGCTGAAGTGATTGCCGGACATGGTGGGATACCGGTTTTGGTTGACCTGCATGCGGCCGACCCGTTGCAGATCCGGAAACGTTTTGGGCCAAAGGCCCTTTCACTACAGGGTGACATCACCGGGAAGGAGGATGTGATCCGGCTTCTTGGGATTGTCCTGAAAAAATTCAAACGAATCGATATCCTCATCAACAATGCGGCCAACAACCCCAAGGTTGAAAAGGCGGGGGATTTGACTTCTTCACGTCTTGAGAATTTTTCGCTCGACCGGTGGCGGGCCGATTTGGCCGTAGGCCTGGATGGGGCCTTCCTATGCAGCCAGATATTCGGGGCTGAGATGGCATGCCGGAAAAAGGGTGTCATCGTCAACATTGCGTCCGACCTCGCGGTCATCGCCCCGGATCAGCGAATTTACCGCAAGCAAGGCGCGGCGGAACGGGACCAGCCGGTGAAGCCTGTTACCTATTCGGTGGTAAAGACCGGACTGTTGGGATTGACGCGCTACTTGGCCACTTACTGGGCGGAACAGGGTGTGCGCGTCAACGCGCTTTCCCCCGGAGGCATCTACACCGCACAACCGGAAGACTTTGTCGTGCGCCTGAGCAACCTGATACCAATGGCCCGTATGGCAAAAGTGGATGAGTACCAAGGGGCTCTGCTTTTCCTGTGTTCGGATGCGTCTTCCTACATGACGGGTTCAAATTTAGTTGTCGATGGGGGAAGGACTTGTTGGTAAGAAAGCAGGATGAGCCACATCTACGCATCTCCCGCCGAGGAACTCAGTGCCTTGCTTGGCGAGGAAATCGGCGAGGCCAAACGGAGAGAGTCAACAACCTTTGACAGTCTGGTTTCATCGGAGGCGGACTCCATTGTCCTTTTCGGTGCAGGAGGCTTAGGAAGAAAAGTTCTCGGGGGTCTGGTCAGGACCGGTTTCAAGGTGGTCGCCTTTGCCGATAATAATTCCAGGCTCTGGGGAAAAACGGTGGAAGGAATTCCGGTTTATTCGCCACTTGAAGCGGCACAAAAATTCGGAAATTCCTGCAAATTCATCGTTACGATCTGGAGGGGGAGGGCGACTGAGACCATGAAGGAAAGGTGCCGCACCCTGACGGAGCTTGGGTGTCGGGGTGTCATACATTTCGGCGCGCTCTTTTGGAAATGCCCTGAAATTTTCCTGCCCCATTATTCCCTCGACCTGCCTCACAAGGTCTTGGAAAATGCCGAATGCGTCCGGCGGGCCTTCGGACTTTGGGGGGATGAAGCGTCGCGGAAAGAATTTGTTGCCCAGATCCGGTGGAGGCTTCATCTCGATTTCGATGGCCTGCCGGGCCCGGTTGCACATGAGATTTACTTTCCCGATGATCTCGTCAAACTTTCCCCCGAGGAGCAGTTTGTGGACTGCGGTGCCTTTGACGGTGACACCCTCGAAAGTTTCCTGCGGGTAAGCCAAGGCCGGTTTGGACGTTTTTTTGCTTTTGAAGCGGATCCGGGGAATTTTAAAAAACTCCAGGAAAACGTGGCGCGTTTACCTGCCGACCGGAATTCAAAAATTAAAGTTTTCCCATTAGCGGTGGGCAAGGGCTCAGGAAAAGTCCGTTTTGACCCGACGGGAACGGAAGCATCAGCCGTGGGACAGGGAAGCCTTGAAATTGATGGTGACTGTTTGGACGCGACTTTGAAGGGCAGCACTCCTACCTGGATCAAGATGGATATCGAAGGTTCTGAACCTGACGCTATTGACGGAGCGAAAGATATCATTGCGAAGAACTGTCCTGTCCTGGCCATCTGCGTCTATCACTTACAGGATCATGTCTGGAGCATTCCTCTTCAGATCAGCAGGCTTTCGGATCAATACAGTTTCTTCCTCCGGCCCCACCTCTTTGAAAGCTGGGATCTGGTCTGTTATGCTGTCCCCAGAGAGCGCTTGCTAATGGACAAAGCCAGAGAGCTTTAGGGCCATTTGAGCGATGCCGGGATGTATAAAATTTGCTCGTGCAGAGCTATATGTGCAGTGTAATTCTCTACCATGGATGATTGCCCAAAGAGCAGCTGGTTTAAGATAGAAAAGCTCTACGACTCCTTCGCAGAAAAGCCCCAGTGGTGGGCGGCAGTCTGTTCTGTTATACTTTTTGGTGTACTACAGTTGCTGCGCCCTTATTACTTTTTGACGGACGATAACCTGACAGGTTTCATGCCCGTGATGGAAGAAGTGTTGCGGAGGATATGGCTTGGGCAGAATATTTTCGAGAATCCTTACTTGTTCGGGGGCGTAAATTTTTTCAAGGACCCCGGTTCTCTTGGAATTTTGAATCCTGTTGTGTTGCCGGTTCTGTTCTTTCCGGAACAGGTGCGTCACCTGCTGATGGTGGAGTGGGTGGCATTGGTAAGCTTCGTTTTGGGCAGTTGGGCTTTTGTTCAAATGGCCAAATCCTTGAGCAGGACTTATGGACTCCCGGACTTCCCGGGGGCATGGATTTTCCTGTCCTTGAGTTGGAACTTTGGACTTTTTTCCCTCGCAGTTGGTTCAAGCTGGCTGGGTTTTCTTGGAAGTCAGGCGGCCGTGCCCCTGCTTTTCTGGGGGATGGTTGAAAGGAACGCCCGCAGGAGCTTGTTGCTTCTATTGGTTGGTGCCGGATACGGGTTGTTCTGTGGCCATATGCATCCTTTTCTCATGTCCGCACTTTTTTTTAGTCTGATGGTTGTGCCTCTGGCTCTGATGGAAAAAAGGTGGGGATTGCTGTTGCGCTGGGGAATTACTTACAGCGTCTATCTCGCTTTGCTGTCCCCTTGGTTGTATTTCTCCCTTCAGGAAGTCGGGGCTTCTGTGAGGCAGGAAGAGCTTGCTCTGGATGGTGCCAAATCGTTGAGTTATCCGCTTATTTTGCAGATGGCATCGTTGATAGCCGGGCCGATCTTTTCTTTTGACGGTCTCGGAGCCGAATACTTCAGGCTCAGCAAAGCTTATATGACTTCCATTGCTTTTACGTCCTCAGGGATCTTGTTCGGGCTTCTATTGTTCAGGAATTCGCTCAGATGGAAAAAAGCCTGCTGGTTCTTTGTCTTCTTTTCAGTTTTTATTTTTTTCAGCCCTAAGCACCCTATGTTTCCCTATCTACCGTTTATCGCTGCTGCGCTGTTCGGGTTGACGGCGCTCTTGTTGAAGGAGGGTATTACAACACTGGAAAAAGTGTGCCTTCTCTTTGTTCCTGTTTTAATTGTCTTACTTGACAGGCCTGACTGGTTGACGTCCGTCATTTCACAAATTCCTGTATACAGATTTCTGCGTTGGCCGGTTCGGGAAGTCATCCTCATGACCTTCCTGTTTCATGTTATCCTGTTGTTTAATTGGCAATCGTTTACGGCCAGGATGCGTAAATTTTCCATGGTGGCGGGTGTTCTTATGATGGCTGGTTTTATCGCGGCTCATGGCAATCCGTCCTTCAGTCTGATGGAAATCGACCGCCGCCTGATCATCAGTGGTGAGGCCGCGCAGTGGTGGAAAAAGATCAAGTCGGAATCGGGTGATGCAGGTCCGTGGATTGCCGTGGTGGATGTAAAAACGCTCATGCAGATGGATTATCGGGTTCCCTTTACACTGACAGGTTCTTATAACTACCCCTCCTTTTTTGAAATCAGAAGTCTCACTGGTTACTGCGGAAATTGGATTGATATGTCAAAAAATTGGAGTGGAGAAAAACCTTATCACTGGGCTGGAATTTTCGGTCCGGAAGAGGGGGCGAGACTACGTGCCAGGAACCCGGAGCTTTGTTATGTTGAAATCAAGGAGTTGGGACCTGATTATGCGGAAGTGGTTGCCAACAGCCCCAAGACAGGACAGAAATGGACAATCAAGGTAAAATTGGAACCCTGACATGAAACGCCATATTTCCAGGTTAGGGCATTGTTTGACCGGATAAACCCCATCCATGAAAGCTTCAGCCAAGATAGTTTGCTCCCCGTTGTTCTGGGGGCTGGGAGCACTCATTGTCGTTTCTGTGTATCTGCTCCTTTGGTGGAACAAAGCCTTGGGGGGGACAACTGAAGGCTGGTTCCAACACTTTGCCAACTTGATGATGCAGGGGCAAATGCCCTACCGTGATTTCTATTTGTTCACACCTCCGGGCCATTTACTGGAAACGGCTGCTGTTTCACGACTGATGGGGACGGATTTTATCGATTTCCGCATTTTTGGTTTTGTTCAAAGGCTGGCCATCTGCGGGATGCTCTATATGTGGCTGGCCAGGCTTTTTCATCCCTTTGCGGCCTTTGTCGGGGCTGTCTTCTGTCTTTTTGTCTACTCGGGAGATCAGCCGGATGTTCTTTTTTATGCCCATCACAGCACGGCATTCTGGAGTCTTTTGGCCTGTTGGGCGGCTTCGCATCTGGATATCAAATCGCGCCTCTGGATCGTTTGGATCCTTTGTGCAGGTCTGGCTGCAGGTCTGAACTTCTGTGTTAAACAGACAACTGGGTTGGGTGTGACCCTCTTGATTCCGACGGCATGGGTGCTGATGGCCTGGAAGTCTGACTATTGGCAGCGTCTGAAGCCCGCTATCCTCACGTTTGCTGGAGCATGGGTGGTTCCTGTGCTTTGTGTGGGTCTTTGGCTCTATGCCAATGGAGCCATGGCTGCCTTTGTTGAGCAGACGTTTCTCAAGGGCACCAATGCCAAGGGACCTCTTCTGGATGTCTTGCTTCGTCCGTTTACACCGTGGCCGGTGGCCGCTGTCTATCTGTTGATGATGGGATCCATTTGTCTGATTTCGCTGGGCTTGAGGCAGAACAGCAAAACTCCTGAGGAAACCGCCGGGCCGGCGGAGTGGCTCAGGCTATCGCTTGTTCCCGCGTTTGCCATGCTGCTGGTGATCGCCGCAGGCTACTGGTTGGGGAGGGGACTGTGGACTTTGTTTCCCAACAACGAGACATTCACCATGCTTAGGCTGAACGACATGTTTTTGATTGCCTGCGCTTTCCCAGCCAGCACGGTGTTTGCTTGTTTGTATTGTCCCTTATGGATACGCAAAGAAGAAAACCGTCCGGTCTTTTTCATGGCGTCTATTGGAATGGGAATGGCGCTGTTTTATGCGATCTCCTTTGTTTTGTATAATCCTATGGTATTGCCGGGGCTGGGGCTCCTGGTTGCATACCTGACACATCTCCTTTTTAAGTCGGCCGTATCAACACCGGCCAAACGCAGACCCTTTTACCTGTTCATGCTTGCTCTTTTGTTGCAGATGGCGGTTCTTATCACCGCCCGGTTGTTGATTCCCTTTGATTTTTATGGCTGGCGGGAGCCTGCGGTTTATGCCAAGCGGAGTGAGCCTTCCTTGCCGCAATTGCAGGGACTGGATCTCAGTGCCCAAACCAATTCATCTGTTGCCAGGATGGTTGAATTGATCCAACAGAATTCAGGCAAAAAGGAGACGCTGTTTGTTTTCCCGCATTTCCCCATGCTCTATACCTTGGCCGACAGGTCCCCCGCCACGTTTGCGCAGGTTCATTGGTTTGACGTTTGTCCCGACTACATGGCTCGGGAAGATATGGAGCGTTTGAGAAAAAATCCCCCTAAAATCATGATGATCATGAGCTTTTCCGATGAAAACATGACGATGATGGAGGGGCTCTATCGGGGCGGAAAAAAGTCAGGCCAGCGCGACATGATGCATTTCCTTGAAGAATCCACGAGCGGATACACCCTTCTCGCTGAATTCTCCGGATACCCTTATCTTCTTCCCATCAGGATGTGGGTTCGCAATCCCTAAGTTACGGTAAAATCAGATGAAACGCCTTCCGCAAAGTTACGGGCCGAACTGGCTGACTCCGGCGCGGATCTTGGGACTTTTTGCGG